>ERZ778504.51-NODE-51-length-117764-cov-6.710039_pt1 | contig 117764 bp, 98 predicted proteins | sample MGYA00510046_ERZ778504 | MGnify/ENA primary metagenome ERZ778504 (study PRJEB29527, sample SAMN07138964) | mouse gut metagenome | material: feces | host: mouse | place: China:Nanjing | collected 2016-01-25 ...
CAGGTGCAGCAATGCACACAGCTGAATGCCACTAATCGGTCGAAGGCTTATCCTGGATGGTATGGGAATGCTGAGAAAGAGGATGTACGGATAATTTTTGTGTTCGGTTTTGAGGGAACAACCTCATTAATAGTATTATGGTAAATGGCGAAGTAGCTCAGTTGGCTAGAGCACGCGGTTCATACCCGCGGTGTCGAGGGTTCGAATCCCCCCTTCGCTATCTTTTTTATTTTATATTTTCTTTTATATTGACTTTGTTATGTAAAAGTGATAGAATTTGATAGTATTCAATTAGAACTATGAGCTGACTTGTTCTGCAAATCATTCCATTTGAATTGCGGAACAAGTCAGTTTTTGACTTATGGAGAGTACACAAATATTTTTAATGGAGGTTCTAGAAATGAACAACGGAACAGTTAAGTGGTTTAATGCTCAGAAGGGTTATGGATTCATAACAAATGAAGGTACAGGAGAAGATGTCTTTGTACATTTCTCGGCTATTGTATCTGACGGATACAAGACACTTGAGGAGGGTCAGAAGGTGACTTTCGATATTGAGCAGGATCCTAAGAACAGCTCTAAGCTCAGGGCGGCAAATGTTACACTTGCATAATGAATGGAGTGTACATTTGAACATAAGATTTATTTTAACAGATTTCAGAGTACGTTAGTCCGGCCATTACAAATATTTGTAAAAATAAGTAATAGACCAGTCGGGATTTTGCGATATGTGGCAGATTCTTGAAAAATGTAGTTACTGAGATGTATCAAATGGCATTTGTGCCTGATTTGATGCTAAAATAGAGTCTTAATAAAACCCCTTTGGCAGATTAATCTGCCAAAGGGGTTTTATGCGCATGCCGAATAGGAAAAGATAAACCTTTCCTATTCGATTACTGCGGTTTAGAACAGGTTGCTTATTCGTTCCATTGCTTCAATGGTATTTTCCCGGTTGCCAAATGAAGTAAGGCGGAAAAATCTCTGACCGTTTTTGCCGAAGCCTGCACCAGGAGTTCCGACAATCTGTGCGTTGGTCAGCAGATAATCAAAGAAGTCCCAGGAATCCATGTCATTTGGGCATTTGAACCATACATAAGGAGAATTGATACCGCCAAAGTATCGGATGTTTTTTTGTGCAAGTCCTTTAGAGATAATTTTGGCATTTTCCTGATAGTATTTAATATTATTCTTGCACTGTTCCATTCCTTCAATGGAGAATGCCGCTGCGGCTCCTTTTTGTACAATATAGGACACGCCATTAAACTTGGTGGTCTGGCGTCGGTTCCACATTGCATTAAGCGAAAGCATATCACCAGTAGAGGCTGTAAATTTTAAACTTTTCGGTACGATGGTATAACCACAGCGTGTTCCTGTAAAACCAGCTGTTTTGGATAAGGAGCAAAATTCTATGGCACATTTTTTGGAGCCTTCGATGGCATAGATACTTCTGGGGAGCGAACCATCTGTTATAAAGCATTCATAGGCTGAGTCATATAGGATAATTGCATCATTTTCGAGTGCATAATCTACCCAGACTTTTAATTGTTCTTTATTGTACGCGGCACCGGTTGGATTGTTTGGGGAACAGATATAAATGATGTCAGCGTGCAGGTCAAAGTCCGGCATGGGAAGAAAATCATTGTCTTCATTTGCGTCAATATAGGTGATGGTTCGGCCGTTCATGATATTGGTGTCAACATAGACTGGATAAACCGGGTCGGGGATAAGGATTGTATTCTCTTTTGCAAAGAGGTCTGTAATATTGCCGGTATCGCTTTTGGCACCGTCAGAGACAAATACTTCGTCAGGCTCGATCGATACGTCGTTCCTTTTGTAGTAATCAACAATGGCATTCCGGAGAAAATCGTATCCCTGTTCCGGACCATATCCTTTAAATGTTTCCGCGTTTGCAAGGGCGTTAACACCTTCATGAAGTTCGGCAATCATTTTGGAACCAATTGGGAGTGTGACATCACCGATTCCAAGGCGGATTATTTTTTTGTCCGGGTTGGCGGCAGTATAAGTGCTGACACGGTGGCTAATCTCAGAAAACAAGTAGCTTTCTTTGAGATTTAGATAGTTTTCATTTAATTTTGGCATGGTAAGTCCTCCTTTATCATGGATAAGTTTATGCTCGCAAGATAGTTGTTCTTTATAGAAACACTAAAATAATCATAACCGTGCTGTTCCCATTTGTCAATATCTGCCTTATTGAAAAAATAAAGGAAGTGTGTTAGTATCTGTTCAGTATAGTAAAATATTTTTTATCAGAGCTGTATTTGGTTGGATATTGAAAGAAGCGTGTAAACAGGAAAGGTCTGAAATGGATACGGAAAAGGTTTCAGTAAAAAAGAGCGGTAAAAGGGAGATGCTTCCGGACATATTAAGGGGATTTTCCATTATACTTGTCGTATTGGGGCATTGTATACAGGAGGGGAGCGGCGAACTATACAGGGTGGGATTCAGTTATTTTAGTGACAGGCTGTATCAGTTTATATATAGCTTTCATATGCCGCTGTTTATGCTGATAAGCGGATATCTGGGCTGGTATAGTATGAAGAGATGCCAGAACCAGAAGGCTCGTCTGGAGGTACTCAGAACCAGGGCTGCGACACTGCTGGTTCCCATATTTTTCTGGACGGCGCTGGATTACGCAAGAATATTGATTATCAACTGTGTGGAGAAAAATCCGCAGCCGGAAGCGCTGGTATTTGTTTATTTTTATAATGCACTGAATAATCTCTGGTTTTTGTGGGCAGTATGGTGGAGCTTTCTGGTGGTGTATGTAATGCACAACTTTTTGAGGGATAATATAATAATATATGTCCTGGGCTTCATGGCACTTTTCATACTGCCGGACGGACTGGGCATGGGGGCATATAAGTACATGCTTCCATATTATCTTACCGGATATTATGTGCATGGATATATGGAGAATAAGGGAAAGCCTGCCAAAAAAAGTCCGCGTTTATGGATGATTGGGATAATAGGGCTTGCTTTTGCCGGATTATTCATATATTATAATGAGGATTCATTTATATATCTGACGGGCTATAAGCTGGTTGGGAAAAAAGTGGCTCGGCAGCTTGGTATTGACATATACAGGCTGGTGATTGGTTTTGCCGGCAGCGTTTTTTTTATTCTGGTATGGCAATATATTTTGATGTGCGCTGACAAATTAAATCAGCAAAGAAATGGCAGGATTCAATTCGGGGTTCTTAGAAAGCTTGGGGCAGACAGCATGGGAATCTATATTGTATCGGGGTATTTGCTGATATTCGTGATACAGCGGTTTGATTTTATACAGCAGCCGTCATATATATTCAATATATTTGAAACAATAATAGTGCTTGCAATGTCGTGGCTGATTGTAGGGATTATTGGGAAAATTCCTGTTTTAAAAAAAGTAATAGGGAAAAAATAATAGGGGAGTGGGATAAAAGATGATGGATGAAAGGTTCGAGAAGGAAGTGAATGATGCGAAAAGGGTTGTCAGGGAATTCCTGGAACAGGCAAAGCTGAGGGAAGGAAACCTTGTCGTGATAGGATGCTCCACAAGTGAGATTGCGGCAAAACACATTGGCTCTTATTCAAATGCGGAGCTTGGGGAGGCTGTATTTGCGGCCATGTATGGCGAGCTGAGGGCAGCAGGAGTTTCCGTTGCGGCACAGTGCTGTGAACATCTTAACCGGGCGCTTATCATGACACAGGCAGATGCGGAGCGTTTTGGCTATGAGGAGGTAAATGTGATGCCGCAGCTGAAGGCAGGCGGCTCGTTTGCCACGGCGGCATGGAAGGTGATGGAGCATCCGGTGGCGGTGGAGCGTGTCCAGGCACATGCGGGAATTGATATCGGAGATACACTGATCGGCATGCATTTAAAGCCGGTTGCGGTTCCTGTCAGGATAGAGCATCCCATGATTGGGGGGGCTCATATTGTTTGTGCGCGGACAAGGCCAAAATATGTCGGCGGAGAGCGTGCACATTATAATGAAGCGCTGGAATAGAGAAATGGTTGGGGAGTAATAGGATTTCATAAACTTTTGAATAAACTTTATAAAATCTCTTTTCTAATGTGGTTGTTTTATGTTATAATCGGTATGTCTATAAATTTGCTCAATGGTGATAAGGAATAAAATTGCCATGGGGGACAGCAGCTTGGTATAGTTTGAAAGGGTAACAAATGTCACAGAATAATATGGAGACTGACAACAATGGGGAATCGGGCAATAAAATCAAAAGGGCGAAAAAACGAAGCTTTATTGAAATTTTGATTCCGGTGCTTACATTTATGACGATTGTCAATTGCATTGTGATACTTGTACTGGTGGTAAATATTGGTAAAAAGGTAAATGGGCTTGAGCAGAGACTGCTTGTGCTTCAGAACAATGATGCGGATGAACCGTATCAGGAAGCTTCCGTAATGATTAGTACGGATATCAACGGCAATACGGTAGATGAGTCGGAGGCTGTGGATATAGCGGAAGCAGCCGTATGTGAAAATAGTCATGTGTGGGACGACAGGGAGGACAGCAGTGCAGGCATTAAGAGAGTGTATCTCACCTTTGATGACGGACCAAGCGCCAATACGGACAGAATACTTGACATTCTGGATCAGTATGGCGTGAAGGCAACATTTTTTGTTGTTGCAAAGGATAAATATCCAGAACAGTATAAACGGATTGTGGCAGATGGTCATACACTGGGGATGCATTCTTATAGCCACAAATATAATGAAATTTATGAGTCGCTGGATGCATACAAGCACGATTTGACACGGCTCCATGATTTCCTGTATGAGCTGACTGGCGAGGACTGTAATATTGTAAGATTTCCGGGAGGAAGCAGCAACACAATCAGCAAAGCAGATATGTGGGAGTTGATTGATTATCTTGACGAGGAAGGAATGGTTTACTTTGACTGGAATGTGTCAAGCGGCGATGCTGCGGGCGGACATAAAAGTGCCAGCCAGATTGCCAGAAATGTGCTTGACAATGTGGGCAAATACAATAACTCAGTGATTCTTTTTCATGATGCGGCGGGCAAGGATTCTACTGTTGATGCACTGCCGATGATTATAGAAGCGATACTTGAGTCTGATAATACAGTGATTTTACCGATATCTAAGGACACAGTGCGTGTACAGCATTTGCACAAATAACAAATGAAAGTTAATCAAGGCTGGTGTGCTTTATTAGCGAGATACAAAATAAAATTGGAGGATAGTTTAATATGGGTTTTTTTCAGGATTTAAAACAGGATTTGTCACAGACAGTAAATGATTTGGGAACAGAGGAGACCGTTGGCGATTTTGGCCTTGATGAGGAAGGGGTGACAGCGTCTGAGGATTTGTTTGGAGAATCTTCTGACACTGATTTTGCGGATCTTGAAGCTATGCTTGAAAAGGGAGTAGCTGCTCTTGGAGATGCACCAGTAGACGGTGATACACAGCAGGAGTCCGGGGAGACGAAAGTGCCTGACCTGGCAACGATGTTGAGCGCTGTAGACGATGTGGCAGAACCGGCAGGCAGTGGTGAAACGGATATATTTGCCGGGCTTACGCAGGAAGCAGCAACAGAAGGTACTCCGGGGACAATGCCCGAAATGGGTGCTGAGGCATCGGCGGCAGAACAAAATAATATAAGTGAGGCAGACGCAGAAATGGAACAGCTATTAAATGAGGTAGAACAGAATATACAGGAACCTGCATATATGGATGCAGCTCCGGCAGCAGTACAGGATGATTTTACAGCAAGTGACGCGGCTTCGACGGACACGGCGGTTATCACGGCAGGAATGAGTATTACGGGTGATGTGACAAGCAGCGGCAACATGGACTTGATAGGAAGTATTACAGGCAATATAGAAATCCTTGGCAAGCTGAATGTGACAGGAAACATTACGGGTAATTCCGCAGCGGCGGAAATTTATGCCGAGTCAGCACAGATTAACGGTGAGGTAAAGAGCAAGGGCAGTGTGAAGATTGGTCAGAGCTCTGTGGTTATTGGAAATATTTTTGCGACAAGTGCAGTGATTGCAGGCGCCGTGAAAGGTGACATTGATGTGCATGGTCCCGTGATTCTTGATACATCTGCAATTGTGATGGGCAATATTAAGTCGAAATCTGTACAGATTAACAATGGTGCGGTGATTGAGGGTATGTGTTCACAGTGCTATGCGGATGTTAGTCCTACAACCTTCTTCAATGATGTCAAGAAGAACAGGGGAAACAAAGAAAAATAAAGTAACAGGTAGAGCCAGGGATTGAACTGTTACAAAAAATAAAGCAGGAGCTGTATGGATATGAACAGGATATTATTGAAACTGAGCGGGGAAGCGCTTGCCGGAGACAAGAAGACAGGGTTTGACGAGCCTACTGTAACAGCGGTGGCGAGGCAGGTAAAGGAAATCGCCGACAGCGGTGTACAGGTAGGGATTGTAATAGGCGGTGGCAATTTCTGGCGCGGAAGGACAAGTGAGACGATCGACCGCACAAAGGCAGACCAGATAGGTATGCTTGCCACTGTTATGAACTGTATCTATGTCTCTGAAATTTTCCGGTTTGTAGGCATGGACACGGAAATTTTCACGCCGTTTCAATGTGCGGCTTTTACGGAGCTTTTTTCAAAAGACAAGGCAGTGGCAGCACTTCAGAATGGGAAAGTGATTTTTTTGGCAGGCGGTATTGGCCATCCATATTTCTCAACGGATATGGGAACGGTGCTCAGGGCAATTGAGATTGAGGCGGATATGATATTATCAGCGAGGGCTGTGGATGGCGTTTATGATGCGGATCCGAAGGTTCATAAGGATGCAAAAAAATATGACACGATTCCAATCAAGGAGGTTGTTGATAAGCAGCTTGGCGTGATGGACCTTGCAGCGGCAGTGCTTTGCATGGAGAACCGGATGCCGATGACGATATTTGGATTAAATGAAGAGAACAGTATTATTAATACTGTAAAGGGAAAATCAAGCGGTACAGTGATTACGGTATGATTTACCAGAATAAAAACAGGAGGACATAGAGAAATGGATGCAAGAGTAAAAACATATGATGATAAAATGCAGAAAGCACTTGATTTTCTTTTATCAGATTACCAGACGATACGTGCGGGACGTGCCAATCCGCATGTGCTTGACAAGCTGAAGGTGGATTATTATGGTACACCGACACCCATTCAGCAGGTTGGAAACATCACGGTTCCTGAGGCGCGAATGATCCAAATAGCTCCGTGGGAAAAGAGCCTTATCAAGGATATTGAGAAGGCAATCATGGCATCGGACATTGGTATTACGCCGAATAATGATGGGGCAGTCATCCGTCTTGTATTTCCTGAGCTTACAGAGGAGCGCAGAAAAGAACTGGTTAAGGATGTAAAGAAAAAAGGCGAGGAGTGCAAGGTTGTAATCCGTAACATCAGACGCGATGCAAATGATTCTTTTAAGAAGCTTGCAAAGACAGAAGTGTCTGAGGATGAGATTAAGGATTTGGAGGATTCTGTACAGAAGCTTACGGACAAATACATTAAGGATGTTGATAAGGCGGTTGATGAGAAGTCTAAGGAAATTCTTACGGTATAGTTTATCAGAGATGGCGAAAACATGGGGGCGTGCATGGAGGATGTAATGCCCTCATCTTTTTATGCACACGGACGCAGAAAGGAAATATGCTGCTAAAGCTGTCCGCGTCCGGCGCGGCGAGTAGGGAGGATAGACCTTCACTGCTCGATTGCACACGCCGATGAAGATAAAATGTGCCATTGTATGGCGCATTGGCGGGTGGCAGCAAAAATTATGGAAATGGAGGATGTGTTATGAATGTACCAAACCATGTAGCAATCATACTTGATGGAAATGGACGCTGGGCAAAGGCGAAAGGGCTTCCACGTACTGCAGGTCATGTGCAGGGGGCGAAGGCGGTGGAACAGATATGTGAGGACGCCTATAACATGGGAATTCATTATTTGACAGTATATGCATTTTCGACAGAAAACTGGAGCAGACCGGACAGCGAAGTGGCAACATTGATGAATCTGCTCAGAAATTATATGAAAAACAGTATTAAGCGGGCGCAGAAGAACAATATGTGCGTTCGGGTTCTTGGTGACAAATCCGCTCTTGCGCCTGACCTGCGGGCGAGTATTGAGGAGCTGGAGCAGGCTACAAAAAATAATACAGGACTTCATTTTCAGATAGCGATTAATTATGGCGGACGCGATGAGCTTAGAAGGGCGATCGCCGGACTTGCTGATAAAGTGGCATCAGGAACGCTGAATCCGGATGAAATCGATGATGCCAAAATAGCGGCAGAGCTTGACACGGCGGGTCTTCCGGATCCGGACTTGCTGATAAGGACATCGGGTGAGCAGCGAATATCAAATTTTCTGTTATGGCAGATTGCTTATGCGGAACTTTATTTTACGTCCGTACCGTGGCCTGACTTTGACAAAAACGAGCTTGCCAAGGCGGTGGAGGCATATCAGAGCAGAGACCGGAGATATGGGCTCGTGAAGGAGGCGTAGGGAATGGCTTCGAATATTCTTAAAAAGATAAGCAGGGAGAGAACGATAAGCGCGGTTGTCATTGTGATTGTGGCGCTTGCAGCTATTCTTCCGGGAGGAATAATACTGGCAGCCGTCCTGTTTATCATATCTGTCATCGGTTTTTTGGAATTGACAAAGGCATGTGGTGTCAGGGAGAAAGACAATTGCGGACAGTATGGAAAAATAAATGGTCTTGAAATGATGGGATGTGCTGTCATTATGTGCTATTATGCTGCAGTATATTTTATTCAGGACACATCATGGTGGGTGATGGTCATCATTATGGCGCTGATTGCAATGATGTTTGTTTATGTATTTGGATTTCCGAGGTTCCATGCCAGCCAGGTAATGGACACCTACTTTTCTTTGATATATGCACCTGTGATGCTGTCCTTTGTGTTTCTGACAAGACAGCTTGAGCATGGTATTTATCTGGTGTGGATGATATTTATTAGTTCGTGGATATCAGACACGTTTGCCTACCTTACGGGAGTACTGTTTGGAAAGCATAAGCTTGCTCCTGTGCTTAGCCCGAAAAAATCAATCGAGGGTTCACTGGGCGGCATTGTCGGTGCGGCATTGTTTGGTGCTGCTTTTGGCCTGTACATGGAGCATACGGTCGGTGAGGAAAATTTTGCCGTGCTTCTTGCTGTCGTCGGCGGCGTCGGCTCAGTCATATCGCAGGTCGGTGACTTGGCTGCTTCTGCCATTAAGAGAAACCATGAGATAAAGGATTACGGCAATCTGATACCAGGACATGGAGGAATTATGGATCGTTTTGACAGCGTGATATTTACAGCACCAATTACGTATTTTTTCATTATGCTGTTTCGTTAGGAACCATGGTCTGCCATGTGTCTTTGTGAATGTTTCATTTGGCTGTATATTTTGAATAGTTATGTATTTTTACTAATATAATAAAACGGAGGTCGATTTCGTGAAAAGGATAGCAATACTTGGCTCTACCGGTTCAATAGGGACACAGACGCTGGAGATAGTCCGGGAAAATCCGGATTTGGAGGTAGTGGGTCTGGCAGCGGGCACTAATATTGATTTGTTTGAAAAGCAGGTGAGGGAGTTCCGGCCGAGACTGGTGTCCCTTCGGGATGAAGCAGCATGCAGGGATTTGAAGGTTAGGCTTGCGGACTTGGAGGTGGAAGTTGCCTGCGGCATGGAAGGGCTGCTTGCGATTGCTGAGATGGAAGAATCAGAAGTTCTGGTTACGGCAATTGTCGGCATGATAGGAATCCGCCCTACCATTGCAGCCATCCATAAGGGTAAGGACATTGCGCTTGCGAATAAAGAGACACTTGTAACCGCAGGACATATTATCATGCCGCTTGCTGCAGAAATGGGTGTTTCGATTCTTCCTGTTGACAGTGAGCACAGTGCTATTTTTCAGTCTATGCAGGGAGAAAACAGTGAGCGTGTCAGCAAACTGCTGATCACTGCATCTGGTGGGCCGTTTCGGGGAAGAACCAGGAAACAGCTGGAAAATGTACAGCTTGAGGACGCCTTAAAGCATCCAAACTGGTCAATGGGGCACAAGATTACAATTGACTCTGCGACACTTGTAAACAAAGGACTTGAGGTTATGGAGGCGAAGTGGCTTTTTGACATGGACTTGGATCGGATACAGGTTGTTGTGCATCCGCAGAGCATCATACATTCCATGGTGGAGTATGTGGATGGAGGAATTATGGCACAGCTTGGCACGCCAGATATGAAACTGCCGATACAGTATGCGCTGTTTTATCCGGACAGACGTCCAATGGCTGGGAAAAGGGTGGACTTTTACGAGTTGGGAAACATTACGTTTGAGAAGCCGGATATGGAGACCTTTGCGGGATTAAAGCTTGCATTGCAGGCGGCGGCAGAAGGAGGCAGTGTGCCGACAGTGTTTAACGCCGCAAATGAGAAAGCGGTGAGCCTGTTTCTGGACAGGAAAATCAGCTTTTTGCAGATTCCTGAGATGATTGAAATGTGTATGGATGCCCATACAAGAATTGAGTATCCTGATGTGGAGGAGATTTTAAGGACAGAACAGGAGACATATGAGCTTATCTGCTCGAAATTTTAGGTTTCTTATCGTCTGAAGATAAATGGAAAGGGCATCATGACAGATAAAGGGAGGAAAAATTAAGGAATGGTTGTTACAATTATCGTTTTTGTGCTGGTATTTGGCGTGGTCGTGATAGCGCATGAGTTAGGCCATTTTTTGCTGGCAAAGTCAAATGGCATCAGGGTTTTGCAGTTTTCTATCGGCATGGGACCAGATATTATCAAGTTTACAAAGAACGGAACAAAGTATGTGTTAAAGCTCCTGCCAATTGGCGGGGCATGTATGTTTGACGGTGAGGATGGCATCTATACAAAAGACACTGACGGGGAAAAAACGGTATCCGGAAAGCCAGAGGGCTCGTTTAATGATGCAAATGTCTGGGCGAGAATAGCAACGGTTTTTGCAGGACCATTTTTTAATATTATTCTTGCATTTTTGCTGTCACTGATTGTGGTTGGTTTTTCCGGTGAGGTTATTCCGACAATAAATTCACTGACGGAAGGGTATCCTGCAATGGAAGCGGGGCTTGAGGAGGGGGATATTATCACCAAAATGGATGGGGAACGCATTTATCTGCAGGGTGAGGTTACCTTTGTATCCGCATTTAGCAGAGGGGAACCGATTGAGATTGAGTATAAGCGTGATGGTGAGAAGTATACGACAGTGCTTACCCCGAAGTTCAGCGAACAGGATAACCGGTATTATATAGGCTTTACGATTGGGGAAACCATAAAGTGCAAGGGACTGGATTTGATTAAGTACAGTGTATATGAGGTGCGCTACTGGCTCAAGACAACGATAAAGAGTTTGCTGATGCTGGTGCAGGGAAAGCTTTCGGCAAACGACCTTTCTGGACCGGTTGGAATTGCAGTTACGATTGACGAGACTTTGGAGGTGGCAAAGCCGTATGGCGTACCGACTGTTGTCCTGACGATGATTAATTTTGCCGTGCTGCTCAGTGTGAACCTTGGCGTGATGAATCTGCTTCCGCTGCCGGCGCTTGACGGTGGCAGGCTTCTGTTTCTGTTTATCGAGGTGGTGCGCGGGAAACCTGTTTCACCTGACAAGGAAGGTCTGGTTCATTTCGTGGGATTTGTGGCACTGATGATATTGATGGTGTTTGTATTGTACAATGACATTGCAAGGATTTTTGCTTAGGAATGACAAAAGTTGTATTAGAGCGTGTTTGAAAAATCATTCCTGCCATTTGTACGTCCCACTTTGCGTGATATCTGCGCCAAATTCAGTCGACGTAGCCCGCTACGACTCCTTCATTTGGCACAAATCTCCCACAAATTGTGACGCACATCTGACAGAAAGCATTTTTCAAACACGCTCTAGGACGGAGGTAAATATGTACAGGAATAAGACAAAGGTGGTTCGGATTGGGGATGCGGTGATCGGCGGGGGAAACCCCATTTTAATACAGTCCATGACGAATACAAAGACACAGGATGCGGCAGCTACAATTGCGCAGATTAAGCGTCTTGAGGAGGCAGGGTGTGAAATTATCCGATGCACAGTGCCGGATATGGAGGCTGCACGGGCGATTGCAGCCATCAAAAAGGAGACAACGATTCCGCTGGTTGCAGACATTCATTTTGATTATAGGATGGCGATTGCCGCAATGGAAAACGGTGCGGATAAGATACGCATCAACCCCGGAAACATCGGAAGCAGGGAGAAGGTGGCCGAGGTTGTAAAAGTGGCAAGGGAGAGAGCGATTCCGATACGGGTGGGCGTAAACAGCGGTTCGCTTGAAAAGGAGCTGGTAGAGCGGTATCATGGTGTCACTGCCGAGGGAATTGTGGAAAGTGCACTTGACAAGGTGCATATTATAGAGGATTTGGGATATGACAACATGGTTATCAGCATCAAGTCTTCCGATGTCATGATGTGTGTGAAAGCCCATGAGCTGCTGGCGGGCAGGACACCGTATCCGCTTCATGTGGGAATTACGGAATCCGGTACGGTTACGAGCGGCAATATCAAGTCAGCGGTCGGGCTTGGGATTATACTGAATCAGGGCATTGGTGATACAATCAGGGTTTCGCTTACGGGAGATCCGGTGGAGGAGATAAAATCTGCCAGACTGATACTGCGCACACTCGGGCTTAGGAAAGGAGGCATCGAAGTTGTGTCATGCCCTACCTGCGGAAGAACCAATATTGACCTGATTGGGCTGGCGAATCGGGTGGAAACTATGGTACAGGGGTATGACTTGGATATTAAGGTTGCAGTTATGGGATGCGCCGTAAACGGACCAGGGGAAGCAAAGGAAGCAGATATTGGGATTGCTGGCGGGATTGATGAAGGACTTCTTATTAAAAAGGGAGAGATTATAAAGAAAGTCCCGGAGCGAGAACTTTTAAATACGTTGAAGTATGAGCTGGACAATTGGAAGTAGGGTCGGATGGAAAAGAAATTTTTTGAAGCATTTCCAAATCTCAAGCTCGAAGGGGTGCATAAGGACTTTTTTGAGCAGGTAGCTGTGGAAAAAATTACAGCGACAAAGCGCAAGGATTTGCTGCGCATCTATATTCGAAGCGAGCGGTTAATTGAAAAGGAAGTCATTTATGCCGTGGAAAATGAGATAAAAAGGCAGTTTTTTCCGCGGGAGTATCTTATTGTTAAAATATATGAAAAATTTATTTTGTCGGAACAATATACGCCGGAGAAGCTGATGGGTGTGTATAAGGAAAGCATGCTGATGGAGCTGAAGGAATGTGAACATATGCTCTATACCATGTTCCGGCAGGCCGATATCCGTTTTCCGGAAGATAACGTTATGGAGTTAATCCTTGAGGACAGTGTGATTGCGAAGTCAAAGGAGGAGGAGCTTGTCGGGATTCTGGACAAGGTCCTGAACGAGCGGTGCGGATTCCGGGTGAAATTTGAGACTTCCTACAAAGAGGCAAAGACCGGGAAATATAAAGAAGACGACGAACTGCGCATTAAAAAAATTGTTGCGGGTATCAGTAGCCGCCTGGAAGGAAAGGCCGGAGGAGAATATGGCCAGGGGAATAGTGCGTCGCCGTCATCTGAAGCGACGGCAGGAGAAGTGAAGCCTTCAGGGGAGATGAAACCGCAGGCATTGGAGAAGAACGGCACACCGGTTTCTGCCGGGACGGAGAAAAAATCATACAACAGACCGGATAGGGCATCGGACAGAGGATTTCGTGACAGAGGAATGCAGAAAAGGGCACTTAAGCGTTCCGATAACCCCAATGTCATTTTTGGACGTGACTTTGAGGATGAGAGCATCAATATAGAGGAAATCTGGGGCGAAATGGGTGAGGTTACCATCCGCGGCAAGGTGCGTGCCCTCGAGACACGCGAAATCCGAAACGAGCGGACAATCGTGAGCTTTGAGATAACGGATTTCACGGACACGATAAAGGTGAAAATGTTTGTGCATAACGAGCAGCTTTCCGAACTGACGGCAGATTTAAAGGTCGGGGCATTTTTAAGGCTGAAAGGTGTCACGGTCAACGATACATTTGACAGGGAACTAACGATTGGTTCCGTGATTGGCGTGATGAAAATTCCTGACTTTACAACAGCACGCATGGACAACAGCGCCAGAAAGCGCGTGGAGCTTCACTGCCATACGAAAATGAGTGACATGGATGGTGTCTCTGATGTAAAGGACATTATAAAGTGTGCAAAAAAATGGGGGCACAAGGCAATTGCCATTACAGACCATGGATGTGTACAGGCATTCCCTGACGCGAACCATGCCCTGGACCATGGTGATGATTTCAAAGTCATCTATGGCGTGGAGGGATATCTGGTTGACGATCTGAAGGAGATTGTGACGGACGGCAGGGGGCAGACGCTCGATGAGACATATGTGGTGTTTGACATTGAGACAACGGGATTTTCGCCGGTAACCAACCGCATTATAGAAATCGGTGCGGTAAAGGTGGTAAACGGACAGATTGTGGACCGGTTTTCTACCTTTGTAAATCCTGAGGTGCCCATTCCGTTTGAGATTGAAAAACTTACCAGCATCAATGACAGCATGGTGATTGACGCGGAGACGATAGAGACGGTGCTGCCGAAGTTTTTGGCGTTTGTGGGCGATGCAGTCCTTGTCGCGCACAATGCGGGGTTTGATGTCGGCTTTATCAAGGAGAATGCGAGGCGGCAGAACATTTCTGCAGATTTTACGTATGTTGACACAGTTGCAATTGCGAGGACGCTGCTGACAGGGCAGGCAAAGTATACACTCGATGCGGTTGCCAAGACGTTAAAGATATCCCTTGAAAACCACCATAGGGCAGTTGACGATGCAGAGTGTACGGCGGAAATCTTTGTCCGGTTCATAGAGATGCTCAAAAAGGAGCAGATCAATACGCTTGCGCAGCTCAACGACATGGGAAAGGCGAGTGTCGATGCGGTGCGAAAGCTGCATTCCTACCATATCATTATACTGGCGAAGAACCAGACAGGACGCATCAATTTATACAGGCTGATTTCCCAGTCGCATTTGAAGTATTTTTACAAAAGACCTTTGATACCAAAGAGCCTTATCGAAAAGTACAGGGAGGGACTGATTATTGGGAGCGCCTGCGAAGCGGGAGAACTATTCCGTGCACTGCTTGACGGACAGGGCGAGGAACAGATTGCCCGCATCGTGAGTTTTTATGACTACCTGGAAATACAGCCGATTGGCAACAACAAATTCATGATTGCGTCGGAACGGCACCGGGATATTAACTCGGAAGACGACCTGATAGCCCTGAACAAAAGGGTTGTAAAGCTTGGGGAACAGTTCCATAAACCGGTTGTCGCAACCTGTGATGTCCATTTTTTAGACCCCGAGGATGAGGTTTACAGACGAATCATAATGACTGGAAAGGGATTTAAGGATGCTGATGACCAGGCACCGCTGTACCTGCGTACTACAGAGGAAATGCTTGATGAGTTTGCGTATTATCTTGGCAGTGAAAAGGCAGAGGAAATTGTGATTACAAACACAAACAGGATTGCGGATATGTGTGACAGGATTGCGCCGGTACGTCCCGACAAATGTCCGCCGGTTATTGAAAACAGTGACCAGCAGCTCACGGATATCTGTTACAGGAAAGCGCATGAGATGTATGGTGACGAGCTTCCTGATATAGTGGAGGCGAGGCTGAAAAGGGAACTGAATTCCATTATCAGCAATGGATTTGCCGTCATGTACATTATCGCGCAAAAGCTTGTGTGGAAATCAGTGGAGGACGGTTATCTGGTAGGCTCAAGGGGGTCTGTCGGGTCTTCATTTGTGGCAACCATGGCGGGGATTACGGAAGTGAATCCGCTAAGTCCGCATTACTATTGCAAAAACCGCCATTACAGTGACTTCTACTCAGATGATGTGAAGAAGTTTGCCGGTATGGCAGGGTGTGACATGCCGGACAAGAACTGTCCGGTTTGTGGTGAAAAACTGGTGAAGGATGGATTTGACATTCCGTTCGAGACGTTTCTTGGATTCAAGGGAAACAAGGAGCCGGATATCGACTTGAACTTTTCGGGCGAATATCAGAGTAAGGCGCATAAGTATACCGAAGTAATCTTTGGCTATGGGCAGACATTCCGTGCCGGGACAATTGGCACGCTTGCCGATAAGACGGCATTTGGATATGTAAAGAATTATTACGAGGAACGTGGGAAGCATAAGCGCACAAGTGAGATTAACAGGATTGTCGAGGGATGTGTCGGTGTCAGGCGGACGACAGGACAGCATCCGGGCGGCATTGTCGTACTGCCCGTGGGCGAGGAGATTGACTCCTTCACACCGGTACAGCATCCGGCAAACGACATGACAACCGATACCGTAACGACGCATTTTGACTATCATTCCATAGACCACAACCTGTTAAAGCTGGATATTCTCGGGCACGACGATCCGACAATGATTCGTATGCTTCAGGATCTGACAGGGATAGACCCGACAGAGATACCACTTGACGACAAAGAGGTCATGTCACTTTTCCAGAATACGTCTGCGCTGGGGATTACGCCGGATGACATCGGGGGATGCAGGCTTGGATGCCTTGGAATTCCGGAATTTGGTACGGATTTTGCCATGCAGATGGTCATTGATGCCCAGCCAAAGTACTTTTCGGATCTGGTCAGGATATCAGGGCTTTCGCACGGTACTGACGTATGGCTAGGTAATGCACAGACGCTGATTCAGGAGGGAAAGGCGACGATTTCGACGGCAATCTGTACGCGTGACGACATTATGACTTACCTGATTGGCATGGGGCTTGACTCGGAGGAGTCGTTCAAGATTATGGAGGCAGTCCGGAAGGGAACCGTGGCAAAGGGAAAATGCGGAAACTGGGCAGAGTGGAAAAAGGATATGCTGGAACACAATGTGCCGGACTGGTACGTGTGGTCGTGTGAAAAGATACAGTATATGTTCCCAAAAGCACATGCGGCGGCTTATGTCATGATGGGGTGGCGCATCGCATACTGCAAGATAAATTATCCGCTGGCATATTACTGCGCATTTTTCAGTATTCGCGCGTCGGCATTTTCGTATGAGACCATGTGCCTTGGACGCGAGCATCTGGAACGTGTCATGGCAGATTATAAAAGGCGCAGCGACAGCCTGTCGAACAAAGAACAGGATGCGGTAAAGGATATGCGCATTGTGCAGGAAATGTACGCGAGGGGATTTGAATTTGAACCAATTGACATTTTTCGGGCACATTCAAGAAACTTCCAGATTGTAAATGGTAAAGTCATGCCTTCGCTGAACAGCATTGAAGGTCTCGGCGAGAAGGCGGCGGATGCGATTATGGAGGCGGCAAAGGACGGCCCGTTCCTGTCAAAGGATGATTTCAGGAGCAGGACAAAGGTGTCCAAGACGGTAATTGACCTGATGGCAGACCTGGGACTTCTGGGCGATATACCGGAATCCAACCAGATCAGCCTGTTTGACCTTGTCGGATAATGCCCGTGGACAGAAACGATATGTAAAATGAAAGTGGAGGAAGTTCCCATTAGTTTACTGGTAAATTTTATGGGAATGTCCGCCACTTTTTTTGTTGTGTTTCAATATATAGTATAGAAAAAAACTGTGCATACTCTATATTGAACAAAAAAGCCGATTTTTACCAATTTTTTTCACAAAAAATTTGCCACATCTGTCCGAAAACGAAATAAAGACTTGTACTTTCCATGGTTTTCATGTAAAATAGGTATCAAAGTGGTAGAAAGTGGAACGAAGTGGTTCGAAGTGGTAGGTGATTGCATGTTCATGGGTGAATACAATCATACGATTGACGCGAAGGGCAGGCTGATTATTCCCTCAAGGTTCCGCGAAGTTTTGGGAGATGATTTCGTGGTGACGAAGGGGCTGGATGGCTGCCTGTTTGTGTACGATAACACTGAATGGTCCGCTTTTGAAGAAAAGCTGAAGGCTTTACCGCTTATGAACAAGGAATCCCGTAAGTTTGTCCGTTTCTTTCTCGCAGGTGCTGCGAACGTGGAAGTGGACAAGCAGGGAAGAATACTGATACCGTCCGTGTTAAGGGAGTTTGCTGCCTTGGATAAGGAGGTTGTCCTCATAGGAGTAGGGGGACGCATCGAAATCTGGGGCAAAGAAAGGTGGGAGGAAGCTTCGGAGTACGACGATATGGATGATATCGCAGAGCATATGTCTGGGCTGGGACTCATGATATAGTGGGATCCGGTCTGCCGGATTACGGTCATATGTGCCAGATGGAATACTCCAGAAAGGAGACCATGTATGTCAGAAATAACGGAGTTTAATCACGCATCAGTATTACTTGAAGAGACAATCGAGGTACTGCGCATAAAACCAGATGGCACCTATCTGGATGGAACCCTTGGGGGTGGAGGCCATGCATATGAGGTGTGCAGGCGGCTTGGTGACAAAGGGCGTTTTTATGGAATCGACCAGGATGAGGCAGCCATAAAGGCGGCGGGAAAGCGGTTGGAAGAGTTTGGAGACAAGGTTACAATAATCAGAAACAATTATTGTAATGCAAGGGAAGCACTGAAAGAAAAAGGTGTGAGTCACGTTGACGGCATTGTGCTGGACTTGGGCGTGTCATCATATCAGCTCGACACGGTGGAGAGGGGATTTACTTACAAATATGATACCCCGCTCGATATGCGCATGGACCAGCGGCAGAAGCTGACTGCGCGGGATATTGTGAACGGATATGATGAACAGTCGCTGTACAGGGTCATAAGGGACTATGGGGAGGATCAGTTTGCCAAAAATATTGCGAAGCATATTGTGCAGGCAAGGGCAGAGAAAACAATAGAGACGACTTTTGAATTAAATGAGATTATCAAGGCGGCAATACCTGCAAAAATGCGGGCATCGGGCGGACATCCGTCCAAGCGGACGTTTCAGGCAATACGGATTGAGTGCAATCATGAGCTGGACGTACTCAAAGGCTCCCTGGAGGATTTTGTGAATATGCTCAATCCGCAGGGGAGGCTGTGTATTATTACGTTCCACTCGCTTGAGGACAGGATTGTGAAAAATTTTTTCAGGGAGATGGAAAATCCATGCACATGCCCGCCGGAATTTCCGGTCTGTGTATGCGGGAAGATTCCATATGGGAAAATGGCGCCGCGGAAACCGATATTACCATCAGAGGAAGAAATGGAGGTAAATACAAGGTCGAAAAGTGCAAAGCTTAGAGTTTTTGAGCATATTTAGAGGGATATATTATGAAAAAGAAAGGGTATGAAAAATGAGACATGACAGTTTGCCTACGAGGACAGGCACGAACAGACAAAACAGGGGCAGTCATGGCAGAAGCGGAAGGTCTGGAAACAGAACGGACAGGATGTATGATAGCTATGTAGATGGAAGCGCGGTAAGAAAGCTGCAGCCCGCATCCGAAAAACGGCAGCATGCAAGGACTGTAGCACAGAAACGTTCCGCGCGCAGAAATGTTGTGAAGGCTGTTCCAATGAACATGGGATATATAGCCGTTGCGGCCGCAGCCTTTGTTATTGTCTGCTGTGTGCTTATGAGCTATATTAAGCTGCAATCAGATATCACAAACCATATCAACAATATTTCAAGTCTGGAGAGCCAGCTCAATGAAATGAAGCTTGCAAATGATGAGACCTATACAAAAATTATGAGCAGCGTTGACCTGGAGGAGATAAAACGAATCGCCGTCAATGAGCTTGGGATGAAATATGCGAAGGAGGGACAGGTAGTGCAGTATACTGGCGAGGGAAATGATTATGTGCGCCAGTACAGCGAAATACCAAAATAGCATAAGTGCCAGTAACAGTTCAGGGACAGGCATGCCATATTGCATGGCGCTGTCTCTGAACCGCTATGGAATGTTTATCAGAAGAGTGTAGTGTGAGAAGAACTTCTAATTGCTTTCAGCAATTTCCACTCACAGCAATGGCTGTTTCGCGGAGAAGTTCTATGTCTCACACAGGAGAATGCCCAAAATATGGGCATTCTCCGCACTGATTTGAGATTCCGCAAAGCGGAATCATGGAGTGTAAGGTGATACGATGGCAGTCAGAAATAAAAGTAACAATAGAGGTAACCACAATAAAAATAGCAGTAAACGCGTGAACAGAAAAAAAAGGAGACGCGAAAACATCAATATCAATAAGATAAAATCCATGAAGCTGGCTGTGATGATGATTGTCATTCTGCTGGCTTTTACGGGATTGGGGGGGAGACTTTACTGTATCGCGAGAGAGAACCAGAATGATTACCAGAAAAAAATATTGTCGCAGCAGCGGTATGATTCCAAGACGCTTCCGTTTAAACGGGGGAGTATACTGGATGTGAATGGGACAATCCTTGCAGCAAGCGAGAAAGTCTACAATGTCGTCCTTGACTGTAAGGTCATGCTGGACAAGGATATCAATGAGGAGCCGACACTCACGGCATTATCAGAGTGTTTCGGGCTGAATCTGTCTGACTTGAAAAAATACGTGAAGGAAAACCCCAATTCACAGTATTATGTGCTGAAAAAGCGAATCACATATGATGAAATGAGTCCTTTTTTAGACCGGAAAAATGAACACAATAAGCAGGCATCCAAAAAAGGGAACGAGAAAATGGGAAGCATTGCCGGGGTGTGGTTTGAGGAGGAATATATCAGGCGTTATCCTAACGATACACTTGCATGTGATGTAATCGGTTTTACAGGAACGGACAATAATGGTACATATGGGCTGGAAGAATATTATAATGATGTACTCAATGGCACGAATGGAAGGGAGTATGGATATCTCAATGACGACGCGACACTAGAGCGCAACACGATTGCGGCAGTGGATGGAAATACTCTTGTGAGTACGATTGATGCCAATATACAGGCAATCTGTGAGAAATATCTGAAGCAGTTTAATGATGAGCATATGGATGAGCAACGTGAGGGACTTGGTGCGTTTAACAGTGCTGTTATTATTCAGAATTGTAATACTGGGGAAATTATGTCAATGGCGAGCTATCCCAATTTTGACCTCAATAATCCAAAGGATTTGTCGGCATACTACACTGAGGAAGAGATTGCACAGATGGAGACGGATGAGACATATTATGATACGCTGAACAATTTATGGAGAAATTTCTGTATATCAGATACATATGAGCCTGGCTCCACGGCAAAGGCGCTTACACTGGCCGCCGGGCTGGAGACGGGAAGGGTTGTCGGAAATGAAACCTACGAGTGCAGCGGTGCGCTGGATGTGGCAGACCACCATATCAGGTGTAATGTCAGGACGGGACATAATACGCTGGATGTGAGCGGTGCGCTGGAACAGTCGTGCAATGTGGCATTTATGAAAATGGGAGAGGCGCTCGGTGTCAAGAATACGATAAAATTTGAACAGATTTTTAATATTGGTCTAAAAACGAACATTGACCTTGCGGGTGAGGCAAGAACGGCTTCGGTGGTATTTAATGAACAGTCGATGGGACCGTCGGAGCTTGCGACGGCATCCTTCGGGCAGGGGTACAATGTCACGATGATAGAGATGGTGACAGCTTTCTCTTCTATTATAAATGGCGGATATTACTATGAGCCGCATATGGTCAGCAAGATAACAAACGCAAACGGTGATACAGTCAAGAATATTGAGCCGAGGGTTTTGAAACAGACAATCTCATCAACGACCTCTGAACAGATGCGGCAGTATCTGTATGCGGCTGTTGCGGAGGGGACGGGCAAGTCCGCGCGTCCGGCAGGATATGCAATCGGCGGCAAGACGGGTACTGCCGAGATGGTGCCGCGTGACCATACCAACTATGTGGTATCCTTTATCGGGTTTGCGCCGGTCGATAACCCGCAGATTGCAATTTACTGTGTGGTGGACAGACCGAACGTGGCAGACCAGCCGCATGCGACTTACGCAACAGGGATTGTCAAAAATATTCTCACGGAGGTGCTTCCCTATCTGCACATTGGAAAGACAGAGGAGATGACAATTGCGGAGCAGGAGGAGGTCGACAGGGTGCTTGGGAATATCGTGCAGAATGAGAAGCCAGAAGGTGAAGGAGATAACGGTGAGCCCTCCGGTGAAAATGCCGGGGCTGCGGAAGGAGAGGCAGGGAACCACGGTGGCGAGGCTGGGAACGAAGACGGAAACGCAGACACGCAGGGCAGCAACAAACCAGCCTATATAGTTGATCCGGATACAGGTGAACTGATTGACGCAGTAACGGGGGAGAAAGCCCAGATGGATTACAACATGGATGGCGATGATGCTGCTTCCGGCGCGGAAACAGGAGACGGAACGGAGAATAAGGGTAATACTTGACAGAATAAAAACATATCTGTTTCTTTGTCATAATAAGATGGTAGTAATAAAATAATTGACAGAGGGCAGGAATGATGGTTAAGAACAGCACAGGCAGACGAAACATGACTGTGCAGAAAAGGAAAACTTTTGTGCTGTGTGTGATGTCAATCATGGCGCTTTTGCTGCTGGAAGTGCGTGTGGGGTATCTGATGATAATGTGCTCTGAATATTATACGGAGCGTGCAACCGAGCTTCACGAGCGGGAGCGGGATATCAAGGCGGCAAGGGGCAGGATTATTGATTCGACGGGAACGGTTCTGGCAGATAACAAGACGGTGTGTACGATATCAGTAATACACAGTCAGGTGAAGGAACCGGAGAAGGTGATTGAAATACTCAGTCAGGAGCTGGAGCTTTCAGAGGAGTATGTACGCAAACGTGTGGAAAAATACAGTTCCCGGGAACGTATTAAGAGCAATGTCGAAAAAACGACTGGGGACAGGATACGAAATTATGACCTGGCAGGGGTGAAGGTGGATGAGGATTACAAGCGGTATTATCCATACGGTGAGCTTGCATCGAAGGTATTAGGGTTTACTGGTGGAGACAATCAGGGCATAATCGGACTGGAAGTGGCATATGAGAAGTACCTGACAGGAAAGAAAGGGCAGATACTGACACTGACAGATGCCAAGGGAATCGAGCTTGACGGCATGGGGGAGCGCAGAAAAGAGCCGGTGGCAGGAAAGGATTTGTACATAAGCCTGGATGTCAACATACAAAAATATGCGACACAGCTGGCAAGGCAGGCATATGAGACAAAACAGGCGGCGGGGGTGTCCATAATTGTCATGAATGTCAATAATGGCGAGATTCTTGCGATGACGGATGTTCCGGAATTTAATCTGAACGAACCGTTTACGCTGATTGACGAATTTCAGGTGCAGAAAGTACAGCAGAATGACTCGGCACAGGAGGGACAGACAGGGGTAAAACAGGTAAGTGAACAGGATTTGCTGAATATGATGTGGAGAAATGGCTGCATCAATGACACATATGAGCCGGGTTCGACATTCAAAATCATAACGGCTGCCGCTGGTCTTGAGAGCGGGGCAGTCCGCCTGGAGGATAATTTTTCGTGCCCGGGGTTTATCATTGTGGATGACAGAAAAATACGATGCCACAAAATAGTAGGGCATGGTGCGGAAGATTTTACCCATGCAGTCATGAATTCCTGCAATCCGGTATTTATTACAGTGGGGCTCCGCATGGGGGCAGAGCGTTATTACAATTATTTTACAAGGTTTGGATTAAAGCAGAAAACGGGAATTGACCTTCCGGGTGAGGCAGGAACCATCATGCACCAGCCTGACAAAATCGGTGAGGTGGAGCTTGCGACAATATCCTTTGGGCAGTCCTTCCAGATAACGCCGATTCGGCTGATGACAACCGTGGCTGGCCTTATTAATGGAGGAAAGCTGGTAACGCCTCATTTTGGCGTGAAGGCAGTGAATGAAGATGGAACTGTGGTAGATGAGTTTGTATATCCGGTGTCCGGGGAAATCGTTTCTGGGGATACGACAGAGAAACTGAGGTATGTGCTGGAACAGGTTGTGGAGAACGGAGGCGGCAAGAATGGTTATGTGGAGGGCTTCCGGGTAGGTGGTAAAACAGCTACAAGCCAGACGCTTCCAAGAGGAAGCGGAAGATATATTGCTTCGTTTCTGGGATTTGCGCCTGCCGATAACCCCCAGATTATGGCACTGGCGATTATTGACACGCCGCAGGGAACCTACTATGGAGGTCAGATTGCAGCGCCTGTCGTGAGACAGTTGTTTGAAAATATTCTTCCGTACCTGAAAGAGATAGGGTACAGTGAATGATTTAAGGTATCAGATAGTTCTGATAAAGAAAGGGTAATAAAATGAAGCGTTTTAAGGGAAAAATTGTAATTGTGGTCGGAACCGGAAAAAGCGGGATTGGCTCGGCTGCACTGCTTGAAAAAAATGGTGCCCTGCCGCTCATATATGATGGGAATGAGCAGACCGACAAAGCAGCAGTAAAAGAATCCATCAGGGAAAAACTTGGGCATGAAAGCAAGGCAGAGTTGTATCTGGGAGAATTTCCAAAGGAAATTGTGAAGGATGCAAAGCTTGCAGTGCTAAGCCCCGGGGTTCCCGTGGATGCCGGCTTTGTGGTGTATATGAAGGAGCAGGGGATTCCGGTATGGGGTGAGATTGAACTTGCATACCACTTTGCAAAAGGCAGGGTCATCGCGATTACTGGAACAAATGGGAAGACAACGACAACATCACTTGTAGGACAAATTATGCAGGAATATTTTCCGAGTGTCTATATTGTCGGGAATATCGGAAACCCATATACGGATGCTGCGTCTGACATGACAGAAAATACAGTGTCCGTTGCGGAGATTTCGAGCTTTCAGCTCGAGACAATTGAGGATTTTCACCCACAGGTATCTGCGATACTGAACATTACGCCGGATCACCTGAACCGTCATCATACGATGGAGAATTATGTGGCGGCGAAGGAAGCCGTGACACGGAACCAGACGAGGGATGATTTCTGTATATTGAACTATGAAAATGAATATACAAGGGCGTTTGGCAGCAGGTGCCCGGCTGCGGTTGTCTATTTCTCATCTGTGAGAAGGCTTAAGGATGGCCTGTATCTTGAAAATGATGAGATTTATCTGGCAGAGCATGGTGTGCCGCGCAGGCTCATGAACGTAAAGACTGACATGAACCTGGTAGGCATCTGTAACATTGAGAATGTGATGGCAGCGATAGGAATCAGCATGAGCGCCGGTGTGCCGATAGAAAACATACTTGCGACAATCAGACGGTTTGTCGCGGTGGAACACAGGATAGAGTACGTGGCGACAAAAAAAGGTGTTATGTACTACAATGATTCTAAAGCAACGAACACGGATGCCGCCATACAGGGGATTAAGGCGATGGATCGTCCGACAATACTGATAGGGGGCGGATATGATAAAGGCAGCGAATATGAAGACTGGATTCGCTGTTTTGACGGAAAGGTCAAAAAACTGGTTCTCATCGGACAGACAAGGGAAAAGATAGCAGCATGTGCGGTAAAATGTGGTTTTCCGGAAGAGGATATCATCTACGAGGACTCGTTTGCGGCTGCGCTGGATACATGCGTGCATGAAGCGTCATCCGGCGATGCAGTATTGCTATCCCCAGCCTGTGCAAGCTGGGGAATGTTTCCGAATTACGAAGTGCGGGGCAATCAGTTTAAAGAATATGTAAAGCATATAGAGGGGTGATGTTGTGGCTAGACAGCTGGTTAAATTCCGGAGCAGCAAACACAATATGGACTATATCTTATTGACTGTTGTGCTGTTTCTGGTAGGATTCGGGCTTCTGATGATTTATTCCGCAAGCTCATACGAAGCCGGGATTGACTATAATGACTCGGGATTCTTCCTGAAAAAACAGGCGCAGTCAACAATCATTGGTTTTGTGGGACTGTTTGTGATGATTAAGTTCCCATATAAGGAATTGCAGCGATTCGATGTGATTGCTATTGTGGTATCTGCAGTGCTGATTATGCTGGTTAAGACGCCGATTGGCATTACGAAAAACGGTGCAAGCCGTTGGATTAACGTGGGGTTCACGACTTTGCAGCCCGCGGAGGTTGCCAAAATAGGTGTGATTGTGTATCTGGCAAGTATTATCCAGCGGCTGGAAAGCCTGGGGAAAAATATTGTCAGGACACCGAAGGGGCTTGCAATCGTACTGGTGCCGCCCACGATTATAGCAGTGCTGATTTACGTGCTGACAAATAACTTAAGCTCGGCAGTCATCGTAATGGGGATTGCCGTGGCGATGCTGTTTGTGGCAGTGCCCGATTACAAATGGTTTGTCATCATAGGGGTATCGGGATTAGCAGCGGTGGCGGCGCTTGTGCTGTATGTGTCGAGTGCTGATACGTCGGGGGCAACATTTCGTCTGGCGCGTGTAAAGGCATGGCTGGATCCGGAATCATTCAGTACGGATAAGGCATTCCAGACGCTTCAGGCACTATATGCAATCGGCTCGGGCGGCATATGGGGAAAAGGACTTGGCCAGAGCATGCAGAAAAGAAACTTCCTGCCAGAAGCACAGAATGACATGATATTTTCCATCCTGTGCGAGGAGCTTGGGCTATTTGGCGCCATGACGATTATCCTGTTGTTTATTGTACTGATATGGAGCTGCATGGTGATAGCCAACAAGACCATGGACAGATTTGGCTCACTCCTTGTGGTAGGGGTCATGGCGCATTATGCCATACAGGTAATATTGAACATTGCCGTTGTGACAAACACCATTCCAAATACAGGCATCACGCTTCCGTTCATAAGCTATGGCGGCACATCATCATTGTTTCTGCTGATGGAGATTGGAATTGTGCTCAATGTCAGTAAACACTGTCGTTAGGATGCAATTTTGAGCAGGCTTTTGCATATAATAAGATAATTCAATTGATTACGTGGTGAAGCCTATGACCCATTTTGGCAGAAATAATGAGTCTATACGGATGGAGGGAAAAAGAGCGCTTGACGGCAGGATACAGATACAGGGGTCAAAAAATGCAGCACTTCCGATATTGGCGGCATGTATGCTGATACCCGGAACGTGTACGCTGAAGGGCTGCCCGGACATAACGGACATAGGATACATGTGCGGTATTCTGAAAAGCGCCGGCGCAAGCGTAAGCGGCTCCGTTACAGACACAAAACTACAGCTGGCGGTTGACACCAGGAATGTAAGGGAATACAGGCTGCCGGAAAAATATGTGTCATCCATGCGTTCATCGGTCGTCATGATGGGCGCGATGCTTGGAAGACTCGGGGAGGTACATGTCAACTATCCAGGGGGGTGCGTAATCGGGGAAAGACCGATTGACCTGCATCTGTATGGGCTGGAAAAGCTTGGGGCACAGATATGGACAGAGGGAAATCATATCCGTGCGTATGCCGATGAGCTGAAAGGCGCTGTGGTTGAGTTTCCATTTTCCAGTGTGGGCGCCACACAGAATGTCATACTGGCGGCTGTGACCGCAAAAGGAACAACTGTTATTAAAAATGCCGCGGGGGAGCCGGAAGTTACCGAGCTGTGCAGATTTCTGAACCAGGCAGGGGCGGATATTGATTTTTCAAAGGTTTTCATGCCCGGGGGAAAGATTGTGGTACACGGCGTGGAACTTTCAAGACTTCATGGTGTGGACTATCATATAATATCAGACAGGATTGTCGCAGGAACATATATGTTCGCGGCGCTTGCCGCCGGAGGAACAGTGACACTGGAAAATGTTCCCATCAGACAACTGGGGAGTGTCTGTGATATAATAACAAAGATGGGGGCCATGATTACGGCAGATGCAGATAAAGGTGAGATTACGGTTGCTGCTGCTGACAGGGAGCGCATTGTGAACATTCCATACATAGAGACAGATATTTATCCGGCGTTTCCGACAGATTTACAGTCGCCCCTGCTGGTAGCTGCCTGCATGGCAAAAGGGACACTGGAGGTAAGGGAAAAGATATTCTCAAGCAGGTTCCGGATAGTGGAGGAGCTGCAGCGGATGGGAGCCAGGATTGATGTGGATGGTGACAGGGCTGTCGTGACAGGCGGCAGGGAGCTGGAGGGAAGAAACGTCATAGCAAGGGAGCTGAGAGGCGGTGCGGCCCTGGTGATAGCCGGATTGTGCGCATCGGGCATTACGACAGTGGCAGATTCAGGATATATCAGAAGGGGCTACCAGGATATCGTGGGGGACCTTGCGGGGCTTGGTGCACGGATTCGTTATGTGGATTAGCCGTGAGGCTGACGAGTTGCAGATACGGAGAAAGTCATTATGTGGACAGATAGAAAGATGAAAAAAAAGGACAGTGTCATAACAAAAATGCCCGATACGCAAGGGAAGGTACGTGTTATCATAGCGTTGGGGATTATAAACATACTTCTTGCAGCCTCGTACTTTGTGCTGACGTATTATGCAGTCAAGAATGTCCAGGTGGACGGAAATAAACACTATTCCGCGGAAGAGATAAAGTCCATGATCATGACCGGGTATTTTGGCGATAATTCCCTCTATCTGTCCATGAAGTACAAAAACAAAGATATAGAGGGAATTCCTTTTGTGGAGACAATGGATGTGGTAGTTCAGTCCAATGATACCATCCGCATTAATGTATATGAGAAGGCGCTTGCAGGATATGTGCAGTATCTTGGGAGATACATGTACTTTGATAATGAAGGGGTTGTGGTCGAGGCATCGAAGGTCGCGACGAAGGGAATTCCGCAGGTAGTAGGGCTTGATATTGACCACGTAGTACTGCATGAGAAGCTTCCGGTTGAGAATAATGCGGTGTTTCAGAATATTCTGACAATCACAAAACTTCTAAACAAATATAATGTTCTTTGTGATAAAATGCAGTTTGACAGCAACTTTAACGTCACATTGGGATATGAAGGTGTCAAAGTCAACATAGGTGCACTCGAAAACCTGGATGAAAAGCTGATGCAGCTGCCCCAGATTCTGCCATCCCTGGAGGGCAGGAAGGGAACACTTGATTTGCAGAACTACACTTCTGACCGAAAAAGTATCACTTTTGAGGGCGAAAAATAAAAAAAAGGTAACAATAAAGCAAAAAATAGGTTGATTAATTAGCAAAAAAATTATATGATAAGTTAGATGGAATTTAATAGGAATTGTGAAGGAGGAAGGAAACTTGCTCGAGATTAGATCAAATGAAACAGATGCAGCAGCAAGGATAATTGTAGTAGGAGTAGGCGGCGCAGGCAACAATGCCGTGAACCGAATGATAGATGAGACGATTACAGGTGTTGAGTTTATAGGAGTCAATACGGACAAGCAGGCTTTACAGCTCTGCAAGGCACCGAAACTTTTGCAGATAGGCGAGAAGCTTACAAAGGGACTCGGCGCGGGAGCCAAGCCCGAAGTAGGCGAGAAGGCAGCGGAGGAAAGCTCGGAGGATATCAAGGAGGCGTTAAAGGGCGCTGACATGGTATTTGTCACCTGCGGTATGGGTGGCGGCACCGGTACAGGTGCGGCGCCTATTGTGGCGGCGATTGCAAAGGAGATGGGCATCCTTACGGTCGGCGTTGTCACGAAACCGTTCAAGTTTGAGGCGCGCACACGTATGACAAATGCCCTGACTGGCATTGAGAAGCTAAAGGAGCATGTCGATACGCTGATTGTGATTCCGAATGACAAGCTGCTTGAAATTGTCGACAGGCGGACAACCATGCCTGACGCACTGAAGAAGGCGGATGAGGTGCTTCAGCAGTCCGTACAGGGTATTACAGATTTGATTAATGTTCCATCTGTTATCAACCTTGATTTTGCCGATGTTCAGACCGTCATGAAGGAGAAGGGTATCGCGCATATTGGTATCGGTTATGGCAAGGGCGAGGACAAAGCTGCCGAGGCGATTAAGATGGCGGTTGAGTCGCCGCTTCTTGAGACAACCCTCAGCGGAGCCACGGATGTCATTCTCAATATTTCGGGAGATATATCAATCTTTGACGCAAATGATGCGGCAAGTTATGTGCAGCAGCTCGCAGGAGAGGATATCAATGTCATTTTTGGCGCAATGTACAATGAGGATATGGCGGATTCCTGTACCGTTACAGTTATTGCAACGGGTATTGTGGAGTCAAGCTACAATTCCCCGCTGAAGAACATGGGCAAGATTAACAGTAATTTTTCTGTAAAGCCCGGCAATGTGCCAAATACTCCGGTGCGTCCAAGACCGCAGGCACCGGCAGGGGTAAATGTGATACAGCCAAACAGTCAGCCGCAGAACCCGCAGCAAAGGCCAATGAATGGCATTAAGCCCCCTGCGGATTTGAGAAGCAATGTGAAGGAGCAGACCCTGAATATACCGAATTTCTTAAAGCGCTAGAAAGTGCCTGAAAGGAACTTACCAAATAAGAATAAAGTCGAAAAATAAACATAAAACAGTCCCATGCTTTGACAAAAAGCATGGGACTGTTTTGTTATAATGCCCATAGGCGCATAAGGAAATCAGCGAACAGTGATTTGAATAATGATTACCGGACTGATATAGCCTGCCGAAACGGAGGTGATACGGATTTATGAGGTATATATTGACATTTATTTTATACAGAATGTGATGACGGATATGCTTCTGCTCATTCTGGTTTTGCTGCTTTTGAAGGAGAGAATACGGTGGAAGCGGGTGGCTGTGGCATCATTTGCCGGGGGCGCCGGTGCGGTGCTGATACTGGTGTCAGGAATCCGGTTTGGTGTGTCATATGTACTCAGTGTGCTTGTGCTTGATGCAGTGATGGTCCTGATATGCATCTGCCATCCGGCATCCCGCAATAAGATTCCCTTTTGGCGTCCCGCCGTGGGAATCATTTACCTGCATGGTATGATGTCTGCCTACGGAAAACTGATGGAATGCCTTGTAAGGCTTGTCGGGGTGCGTTATGTCTGGTTTATTGTCACGGTGGCAATCGCAGGCATTGTTGCATTTCTGGTGATGTATCGCAATATGGCAAACCGGAAACGGATTTTTGATGTGACATTGACGGAAAATGGTGAGGATATCGCGATCAGGGCACTGTTTGACACGGGAAACTTATTGCACGACCCGGTGTCGGGAAAGCCGGTATCGGTGATGGAGGAGACAGACGAAATCAGGCAGTGGATGACTAAGTATCCGCAAAAATTCAGGATAATTCCCTACCAGAGTGTCGGAAACGAACACGGAGTCCTGGAAGGCATTGTCGTGGAGCGGATGATGATACAGCAGGAAGAGGGGGAGGTAGTGAAAAAGGAGGCAGTTGTGGCTTTATATAAGGGAAAGCTTTCGAGGGACGGGACGTTCCAGATGATATTGAACCATAGGCTGATATCGGCATGAAGGACGTCTTTTATGCACACGGGCACCCAAAGGAAATATGTCAGCTAAGACTGATGGGTGCCCGGCGCGCGAGTAGGGGAAAGGCTTTTCCCTGCTCAATTAAAAGGAATGGAGGAGTAATACTGTGAAAAATGAATTTTTCACAGGGCAAATTTGTGCTTACGCCCAAATTCGCAGATTTTGACAAGAATGGAGGATTATTATGCTAATCAAGTTGTACTTACCAGGTAAAATGAGGCTGTGTTTGGGCAAAAACAGCAGCAAAGCCACTGCCGGAAATGAGATTCATTATATTGGCGGTTCGGAAGTCCTGCCGCCGCCGCTGGAGGGTGAGGAAGAAAACAGGGCAATTAACGGGCTTGAGACAGAGTATGCAAACGAGGCGAGGGCGCTCCTGATAGAACACAATTTGCGGCTTGTCGTATATATTGCAAAAAAGTTCGATAACACCGGGGTGGGCGTGGAAGATTTGATTTCCATAGGAACGATAGGGCTGATAAAGGCTATCAATACATTTAACCGCAGCAAGAACATCAAGCTTGCCACCTATGCGTCAAGGTGCATAGAAAATGAAATTCTGATGTACTTAAGAAGAAACAATAAGACAAGGCTTGAGGTTTCCATTGATGAACCGCTGAATGTGGACTGGGACGGAAACGAGCTGCTTCTGTCGGATATTCTCGGGACGGACGAGGACGTGATTTACAAGGACCTTGAGACCGAGGTGGAGCGGAGCCAGCTTAAGCATGCAATATCGAAGCTGGGTGAGCGTGAGCGGACCATTATTATGCTGCGGTTCGGGCTCAACAATCCCGATGACATGGAAATGACACAGAAGGAAGTGGCTGATTATCTTGGAATTTCACAGTCCTATATATCACGGCTGGAAAAGAAGATTATGAAGCGCCTGAAAAAAGAAATGGTAAGCTAGTCCAGACTGGCGGCGAAAACGTATTTACACCTCTTTACATATGTCCTGCGGGCAATGACTGCCTAATGGGCATAGAGATATAGGAGGATTAGAATATGGCACTTGGAAAAGTTGAGATATGTGGTGTAAATACGTCAAAGCTTCCCGTTTTGAAAAATGAGGAGAAGCAGGCACTTTTTGCCAGGATAGAGCAGGGGGATTTAACGGCAAGGGAGGAATATATCAGGGGGAACTTAAGGCTGGTACTGAGCGTGATAAAAAGATTTTCGCAGTCCAATGAAAATGTTGACGACCTGTTTCAGATAGGGTGCATTGGTCTGATTAAGGCGATAGATAACTTTGATTCCAGTCTGGATGTAAAATTTTCCACCTATGCGGTTCCGATGATTATCGGTGAAATCCGGCGGTTCCTGCGCGATTCGAGCAATCCGATAAGGGTGAGCCGTTCCCTGAAGGACACTGCTTACAAGGCAATCTATGCAAAGGAAAACCTTACCAAAAAAAATCTGCGGGAGCCGACTATCATGGAGATATCAGAGGAAATCGGCATACCAAAGGAAGATATTGTGTATGCGCTGGATGCAATACAAAATCCGATGAGTCTGTATGAACCTGTCTATACGGAAGGCGGAGACACGCTCTATGTGATGGATCAGATAAGCGATAAAAAATGCAAGGAGGACAACTGGGTTGAAAATATATCCCTGAGCGAGGCGATGAAAAAACTGGACGAGAGGGAGAATGAAATTATCCGCCTGCGCTTTTTTGAGGGGAAGACACAGATGGAAGTGGCGGAGTATATTGGTATTTCCCAGGCGCAGGTGTCAAGACTTGAGAAGAATGCCCTGCGTACTATGAAAAAGTATCTGGCGTTCTGAGAGTGGATATTAAAAAAATACTGAAAAAAATTAAGTGACAGACAATATATACTATTGACTTAATCGTAGAAACAATTTAAAATAGAAATTAAGGAATTAAGGTTATCAGGATAATTGTGAATGATAGCCTTAAAATATGTTTTTATAGTATATTGTGTGAAAGGATGTTACTTATGAATGAACAAAACAAATTAGGGCGCAGATTTAGTATTAAGTGGCTGGTGATTTCACTGGTATCACTGCCGATGATGTTGGCATGTATTGTTATTGTGACAGTTTCTACAATGACACTCAGGCAGGGGATGGAGTCAGAGACATTTAAGACATTGGAAGCATTGGCGAGAGGAACCATGCTTGCTCTTGACGGTGTGTCGTCAGGAGACTATTCCATGCAGGGAGATGACCTGTATAAGGGTGAGGTAAACCTTTCCCAGCAGATGGGGACACTGGTTGATAATTACGCAACCGCAAACAACGGCGAGATTACTTTGTTTTTTGGAGATGTCAGGCGTGCGACAACAATTAAGGATGCACAGGGCAACCCGATTGTGGGCACGAAGGCAGATCCGAAGGTGGCAGCACAAGTTCTGAATGCCGGAAACGAGTATTCCAGAAATGATTTTGAGATTAACGGGGAGCTTTATTATGGCTTTTATGTTCCGGTGACAGACAGTTCCAACCAGATTGTCGGAATGATTTGTGCATCAAAGGAAAGGGAGACCATCAATAACTACATATCCATCAGGCAGACGTTTATTGTCGGAATGGCAGTTGTTATTTATGTTGTCTGCATTTTCTTTGCGACAGTAGTTACAAAGAAAAAGATTCAGTATCCGCTGACCACACTTTCAAACGTTGCAAGGAAGATGGCACGTGGAGACATCAATGTACATATTGAGCGTACATCAAATGATGAATTTGGTGATTTGACGGATGATTTCAAGCTGATGATAAAGACGATAGGGGAACAGGTTCATATTACAGAGGAGGTTGCGGAAGGTGACCTGACAGCGACTTATAAGAAAGCAAGCGAGGATGATGCACTTGGAACAGCGATTGTGAAGATGCTTCGCGACAACAACAGGAACCTGTCTACAATTCGCGACGCAGCAGCGAGAATGACATCAGGTGCAAACGAAGTTGCAAGCGCAAGTAATTCTTTGGCACAGGGTACAACACAGCAGGCAAGCGCCATTGAGGAGATTACGGTTTCTATTGAAGAGATAGCGAACGGTGCGAAGGTGAATGCAGATGATGCAAACAGGGCAAACGAGCTGGTACAGAATACAAAGGATGGGGCAATTCGTGGTAATGAGCAGATGAAACAGATGATTGCTGCTATGCAGGACATCAATGAGTCTTCTGAAAATATTTCAAAGATTATGAAGGTAATCGATGATATCTCATTCCAGACAAATATCCTTGCATTGAATGCTTCTGTAGAGGCTGCAAGGGCAGGTGTGCATGGCAAGGGATTTGCAGTGGTTGCAGATGAAGTCAGAAGTCTCGCAAACAAGTCGGCTGAGGCGGCTAAAGATTCTGCAGTGATGATTGAGGATTCCATCAAGAAAGTGGAAGTTGGTTCTAAGCTTGCTGTAGAGACTGCGGCAGCACTTGAGGAAATCCTGTTATCAGTTGAGAACATTGCTTCTATTGTAAGCAATATCGCAGAGGCTTCCGTAAATCAGGCAAGCTCTGTAGGACAGGTAAATGCAGGTATTACACAGATAGCGGATGTCGTTCAGACGAACTCTGCGACATCTGAAGAGTGTGCGGCTGCAAGTGCGGAGCTTTCAAGTCTTGCAGGACAGCTTCAGAATGCGGTCGGCAAATACAAACTTCTTGCCGGAAGAAATGTAAAGTCTGATTATGATGATATTTCGTCCAGCGCTGAGAGTGATTATGTTGACAATGAGAGCATCATTTCGCTTGATTCAGACTTTGGAAAATATTAAAGATAAAATATATGTTATCTACTACCCCGGCAGCAAAATGCCGGGGTAGTGTTGAAAGTAGCATGAAATATAATGAGACAGGAATCGAGGTTGGACATTTGATTGTCCGTCGAAGCGGGCAGACGGAAGCTGGTGCGAAAAATTGAAGTTATATGCGGCAAAGGCTAATGAGATACATGCGCAGGAGCGAGAGATGCTATGGACGCTCCTGGATCGGGACAGACAGGCGACAGTGCTGTCGCTCAGAAACAAAAAGGAGAAGGAGAGAAGTATCTGCGCGGGGCTGCTGCTCCGGTACGCATTTCTGGAAGCGGGATATGGCATAAAAGATTGGCAGCAGGTTCAGATAGAAAAAGGAGTATATGGGAAACCTTATATGAAGGGATATGATGATTTCCAGTACTCACTGTCCCATTCGGGGGAATGGACAGTATGTGCAGTGGATATAATGCCGATAGGAGCGGATATTCAGGAAATGAAAAGCTGGAAAATGCAGCTGGCGAAAAGATTTTATCATGCAGACGAATATGACAGGCTTCTTGCGATTAAGGAGAATGATTCAGATAGACGGACGAGGGAGTTTTACAGCATATGGACGGCAAAGGAAAGTGTCGTGAAATGGAACGGACGAGGAATCGGGGCTGGAATAAGCAGTTATGTAACTGCACAGGATTATAGTCATGTGTATGATGTAAAGGAGAGGCAAATGGTTCATATAAGGCTGTATAATGAGCTCGAGGGATATATGACCTGTGTGTGCAGCAGGATGGGAAATTTTTCTGATAAACTGAAAATAGTTAACTTATGGTAACAGTTCAGCTCAGGACTTTGCACTTGCTGCAAAGTCCGTGAAACAGCGTAGTGGCAGAGATGCATCAAGACACCGCGAAATGGTTTTGCATGGCTTGATGCTTTTTACAGGAAGCAGAAGGCTGAACTGTTAAAACTTATGAGTATAGCCGAATGGAGGGAGACAGATGTTAAAGGTCAGCGGAAAAAACGTTGTAAAGAAAGGTGAAGTTATTTTTGGGAAGGGTGAGGAAATAACCCAGATAGGAATTATTCTTTCCGGTAAGGTGGTCGTGCAGGGTGAGTATGTAAAGATGATACGGTCTCAGGGAACTTATCTTGCACTGAACGGATATAGTAATCAGACATATCATGCGACTTACACTGCGCTGGATGATTCTGTAATATATGCGCTTCCGACACAGGGGGAACAGACGATTAGAAATATCGTCTCGAAAAATGCGGACTACCGTGCGATTATGGTTTCCTCACAGTTCAGAATTGCAGTTGAGATTTACAGATTGAAATCAAGCCTGATTGAACGTGCAGAGCGTTTGTGCTCATTTGTGCAGGGCAGTTATACGGAGTATAAAAATATTTGCAAGACATTTGAAGTTCCGGCGATTGGGATTGAAGAACTCGAGGAGCTTCAGCCATATGAGGATACGCAGGACATCAACGAGTACAGGATTGCATATTATGAGGAGGCGGCAAAAATTCCGCTGAGTGCCAACAAGGTATATTTTTCATACCGCGAGGAGATGGCAAACTTTCAGGTGAATGAGATTATTGAGCTCTCATCGGCACTTCTTGAAGACTGTGCAGAGGTGACAGAGTATATCAAAAACCTGATAGAAGTGGTCTGCCTGCGTCCGAGAAACAGCCTGTTTGACTGTATCTGTGATACTGCGCAGGAGATAAAGGAGAAGGATGACATTCCGAATGAATTGATTGTGCTGCTGAATGGCATAGTGGAAGAAATGGCATTCCAGTACAAGGAAGTTAAGAATCAGGCAGAGAGCGTGTTTGACTTTGACGCAGCACATCTAAAGACTAGGATAGATGCATTGAATTCCGGTGAGGCGCCTGTTGAGGAGCAGAAGTCCCAGGAAGAGAAGGAGGAGGACATTAAGCGGGATGTTGCCTCCCTGAAAGGATCGATGGAGCAGATTCTCAAGTTCGCAACGCTCAGCGATGAGGACAATGAAACACTCAGAAAGAATGTGAACCATCTGGTGGAAATACCTGACAGGATGTCGGTGGAGGATGATGTCAAGAAAGCGAAGAAGACAATTGCCTCGCTGGTATTCAAACTGTATTTGTCATGTTACCGCAAGATAAAAGAGGGGCTGATGCATCCGCCCAAAGCGGTGGAGCTTTTTATGAATTACGGAATGCTTGACGAGCGGCTGCTTGACGAGGAGCATTTAAGGTTTTTGTGCAGCATCGAGCCGGATAAAAATGAGGGGCCATGCAAGGTCGTTACAATGATGGAGTGGCTTGACATGATACATGCAGGCAAGCGTGACCCGTCAAAGAGTGAGTTTGACGAGGATTATGTGGAGAATCTCCGGTCGCTCAAAAAACAGGGTGAGATTACCGAGAAAGAACAAAAGGCATTGCTTCAGAATATGGATAAGCGCGTAGAGTATGAGGTTATGAACATGCAGATGAGTAATACACGTACTCTTTATGGTCAGCCATCCTCCTATATGCCGATTTTGTATAAGGAAGCAATTTTTGGATATCTGGATAAAATACTGGTGACCAAAAAGAAAATTAACGAGAGCGTGCAGAAACTAACGCAGATTGATTACTCTGTATTTTACAGGGAGGTTATTTACTCCAACACGGAATTGAAGATTATCAATGAGACAGTCATGCGAAATGTATATCCGGATGTGATTTTGTTTCCGCTGTTTGGAACCAATGCGTCCATGTGGCAGGAAATTGGCGGCAAAAACAAGGGAACACCAGGTCGCTTCTGTTTTCCGATTATGACAAACTCCAACATAGATGACATGATGGTGAAGCTGTTCGGGCGTTTCCGCTGGGAACTCTGCCGCTGTATACAGGGTATGGCATGGAACGATGTAAAAGTGAAGTCCCTGACTTCGGAATATATGGATTATATCCAGTTTTACAGGAAAAACAGGGATTTGTCGGAAGAAGCGCGCGACAAGGTTAAACTTCAGATTCAGAAGTCAAGGAATAACTCAAGGGAGACTTTCCTGATTGATTATGAAGCCTGGGTTAAGAATGAGGCGAACGGTTCCATGAAGATGAACAAGGTGGCAAGGGAGATTCTTGCGACGTATTGTCCGTTTGCAAAAGAGCTTAGAATGAAACTGAATGTGCAGAGACCATATGAACTGGCACAGGCGCGCAGCTTCCGGAATGCCCAGAAGAAGAAACAGGAGTTTGAGCTGAAAATAAAGACACTGCAGAAGGTTACGCCGGAGGTGCCGGATGAGATAATGAATACATATAAGTTTTATTCGGAAATGTAAAAAATTGAGTGCGAAAGCACTCAATTTTTTATGCACAGCCCCATGCAGAGGAAGTATGCCGCAGTTATTGCTGCTGTTCATCCTCGGAATCCGGTTTAACAGCGTCTTCTTCCGGCGGGGTTTCTGGTTCGGGCAGGAGGATTACGACAGTTTCAATGCGGTTGTTATCCACACTTTTTGCAGTGAGTGTGATGCCGTTATCCGTTGTGACAGACTCGCCCTCGGCTGGAAAGCGGTCTAAAAGCTCAATCATGATGCCGCCGATGGAATCATAGTCCTCAGAGTCAAATTTTGTGTCGAGCACATCATTGATATCGTCAAGCTTCATGCTTCCGCCGACTTCGTATGCATTGTCGCCAATTTTTTTCAACAGTTCCTCCTCGTCGGCATCAAATTCATCCCGGATTTCACCTACAATTTCCTCAAGCAAATCCTCGATGGTAATCATTCCGACTGTTGCACCGTACTCATTCAGCACAAGGGAGATATTGGTGGTGCTCAGCCGCATTTCCAAAAGCAAGTCGGCAGTCTTTTTGTATTCATAGGTATAATACCCTTCGCGCATAATGTCCTGGATCTTGAAATGTTCCCTGTCCTCGACCAGAAGGAAGTCTTTTACGATCACGATACCGATAATGTTGTCCGTGTCATTTTCGTAGACAGGAATACGGGTGTACATTGATTCCCGGAACAGGGACAATAACTCGTCATAGGTGGCATTGACATCTATCGTAGTCATGTCAATACGCGGTATCATGATGTCCTTTGCCACAGAGTCGCCAAACTCGAACACATTGTAGATAAGCTTTTTTTCTTCCTGTTCAATCACACCGTCCTCATGGCTCACATCCACGTATGTCTTGAGCTCGGTTTCTGTCATCGCGACACGCGCCGATGAGTCAATATGCATAATGCCGAGGAAAAATCCTGAAATTTTGTCAATGATAAAGATAACGGGAGTCAGCAGCTGCATAAGGAAATAAATGACTCTGGCATAGGCAAGGGACAATTTTTCGTTGTTGCACATGGCCCATGTCTTGGGAACAATTTCGCCCAAAATAAGGACTACCAGTGTCAGTATGCCGGTACCGATACCGACAGCGGCATTTCCCCAGATACGTATGACAAGCGAAGTCATGAGAGAGGAGGCACTGATGTTCACGACATTGTTTCCGATTAGAATCGCACTGATAAGTTTACTCCTGTTATCCAGAATTTTTTGAAGCGTGAGAACGCGTCCGGTGGGATTGGCGTCCACCATGGCACGCACCTTCACATCGCTCAGTGTGGTGAGTGCAGTCTCCGCTGACGAAAAGAAAGCTGACAGTACTATAAGCACTACAAGAATTACAAGTTGTATGGCACCAGGGGTATCCAAAAAAATCACTCCTTTTTTTAATGGCTATATGGGCTGCCGGCGATAAAACGACAAGCTGGCAGCGCATATTATTAAATGTATCAGCATAGATTATAACAGTGTTAATGAAATAATACAAGATAATGTGAAAAAAACATTCATAAACACTTGGATATTTTAATGTGAAAAATGGAGGTAGAATGGCGTGAAAAGTACATGGGGGACAGAAAGGCTGATTGCATTGTTTAAGTGCCTTATGGCAGCATATCTGATAACGGGGGCACTGCTCTTGGCAGTGGCAGGGCTGCTGTACAAGTTTTCACTCGGGGAAAATGTGGTTGATATCAGCATTATTGTAATTTATTGTATCTCCTCCCTTTTGGCAGGACTTTTTTTCTCAAAGGGAGCGGCAAGCAGGAGATTTATCTGGGGCATGGCGGCGGGAGCGGCATATTTTGCAATTATCTGTGCGGTATCCATTTTTGCGGACCCGGGCTTTGCGCCGGTTAGCAATTCCAGCATTACAACACTCTTGATTTGCCTTGGCAGTGGAATGCTCGGCGGAATGCTCGGGTGAGTCCGTTAACAGGGTACAGCCGCGATGTCATCGAAAAAAATGCGGACTATCGGTAAGCTATTTTGAGCCAGATCCTAACACAATATGGAAACATAAATATTTTGTAAAATAACTTTCTTTTTTGTCGGATTATGTTATACTAGAACTTGTTTGGAAACCGTCCTTATTTTCCAAACAAGTTCTGTTTTTATGCGCACGCCAATGCAGGGGAAATGTGCCATCGGCGGCGCGGCGGGCAGGGAAAGATAAAGCTTTCCTGCTCGATTGAAGCAAAATAGTTATGCAAAGCAAAAGGAGAGGAGTATTATGAAAAACATATTACATAAGAGGGCAGCAAGGGTAAAGGCAGTCCTGATGTCACTTATCGTATTTTTATCCGCGTTTGTTCCGCAGATGACAGTGCAGGCAGCGCCAAACGAAGTCGCACAGGCGGCGCTGGGCGTTGACGTATCGCGTTATCAGGGACTGATAAACTGGGATCAGGTGGCAGCTTCCGGCGTACAGTTTGCGATAATCAGGGTCGGCTACCGCACACAGAGTACGGGTGTCCTGAATGAGGATCCATATGCACGGTATAACCTGCAGGAAGCACAGAGAGTCGGCTTAAAGGTTGGCGCATACTTTTTCTCTGCTGCAGTGAACGAGGCAGAGGCAGTCGAGGAGGCAATTTTTACCGCAAATATCATTGACAAGTACAAGATTACATTTCCGGTAGCGTTTGACTGCGAGGGATTCAGGAACACCTCGAGCAGGCAGTATCTGCTTGGAAAGGATGTGCGGACGGCACTTGCCGTCAAATTCCTTGACACGATAGCAGCAAGAGGATACACACCTATGTTTTATGCGTCTAGAAATGAGATGACTGACAGCAAGGACTGGAATATGGATATCCTGAATAAGTACAAGGTCTGGGTTTCACAGTATCCGGCCGAGCCGTTTCCCATTACGCCGGCAAGCAGCTATGCAGGCGTGCAGGCGATGTGGCAGTATACAAGCAAGGCGGTCATTCCCGGAATTCCAGGAAGTGTGGATATGAATGTCTCCTATTTCAATTATGATGGGATTGCGGAGCCGAAAGACCCGAGCGGGGCAGCTCCGGTAAGCGCTGAAAATGCCGCAAATGTGCAGTATATCGATGTCAATGAAGTTGTGACTGCCACAACAACGGTGAATTTGCGGACTGTCCCAAGCACAGACAATCCGGCAACGATTGTTGTTCCAATAAATCCGGGGGACATGATATTCCGTACCGGTATTGGAAATAATGGGTGGTCAAGGGTCGTCTTAAATGGTCAGCCGTTGTATGCATACACGTCTTACCTCCAGAAAGTAATGTAAAAAAAGTCATTTTACAAAAAAACACTTTTCGGATATGAAAATATGTGATATACTACTTTAGACTAAAACAACATATAGCAAAATAATATATTAAGGAGGCAATTGGTATGAAACACATTAAGACATTAACGACCAGGGACTATAAAGAGTCTGTAAAGAAAGGTGGATGCGGCGAGTGCCAGACATCCTGCCAGTCAGCATGTAAGACATCATGCACTGTTGGAAATCAGAGCTGTGAGCAGGCAAAATAAGGATAGATAAAGAGGCGGCATTTCATGATGCCAAAGGATTTCACAACAGAAGATTTATCACAGAACACTTATAAAGCAGAATTATAAGTAAGCAGCGGTTTTTACATTAATCGCTGCTTATTATGTGTGTGTAATCATTTGGTTAGAGGGATAATCGGGAATCCGTAACAGTTCAGTCTGCGGATACGTTTATATGGATAGGAAGGAAAAGAAATTGATACACCAGTATAAAAACAATGGATACAATATTGTCTTAGATGTCAACAGCGGTTCTGTACATGTTGTTGATGACGTTGTCTATGACGTGATTGCCTGCATGGTTGAGAACCATCTTGAAAATGCGGACAAGGAAACGGTACTCGATAGATTGAAAAAGGAATTTGCGGATAAGGCGGAAGAATGGGACGAGCTTGTCGATGAGATATATGAATTGAAAAAGGATGGGATGCTTTTTGCGGAGGATATCTACGAAAAGAGTATAGATGCCTTCCGGAACCGCGAGACAGTCGTGAAGGCACTCTGCCTGCATATAGCGCATGACTGCAACCTCAAGTGCAGGTACTGCTTTGCGGAGGAGGGAGAGTACCATGGCAGAAGGGCGCTTATGAGCTATGAGGTCGGCAAAAAGGCACTGGACTTTCTTGTGGCAAACTCAGGCAGCCGCGTGAATCTGGAAGTGGATTTTTTTGGCGGGGAACCGCTGATGAACTGGCAGGTCGTAAAGGATTTGGTCGCATATGGCAGGAGCCTTGAGGAACCAAACAACAAACGGTTTCGTTTTACACTGACGACGAACGGCGTGCTGCTGAGTGATGACATCATTGACTTTGCCAACAGGGAGATGGCAAATATCGTTCTGAGTGTGGACGGACGGAAGGAAATCCATGACAAAATGCGTCCGCTTGCCGGGGGACAGGGCAGTTATGATTTGGTGATTCCGAAATTTAAAAAAGTGGCGGAGAGCAGGAATCAGACCAATTATTATGTGCGCGGGACGTTTACGCATTTCAATAAGGACTTTGCGGCAGATGTCTGCCATCTGGCTGATTTGGGCTTTGAGCAGATTTCGGTTGAGCCGGTTGTAGCGCCAGATGGGGAGGACTATGCACTTGTTCCCGAGGACATTCCTGAGCTTCTATCGGAGTATGACAAGCTGGCTGTCGAGATGGTCCGGCGGCATAAGGAAGGAAAGGGTTTCAATTTCTTTCATTTTATGATAGACTTGAAAGGCGGACCATGTGTCTACAAGAGACTGTCGGGATGTGGCTCGGGGACAGAGTATCTGGCTGTGACGCCGTGGGGTGATTTTTACCCATGCCACCAGTTTGTCGGACAGGAATCGTTCCTGATGGGAAATGTGGACGATGGGATTACCAATACAGATATTCGGGAACAATTCAAGGCATGCAATGTATATTCAAAGGAAAAATGCAGGAACTGTTTCGCAAAATTCTACTGCAGCGGAGGATGTGCGGCAAATTCCTACAATTTCCATGGAAACATCAATGACGCTTACGACTTGGGCTGTGAGCTTCAGAGGAAACGTGTTGAATGTGCAATCATGATAAAGGCTGCTCTTGCCGAAGAAACACGGGCATAGGCAAAAGAAAGTAAAGGAGTATACAGGTAATGAAAAAAAATAAAGCCATTATTACGTTAATCCTGACAGTGCTTATCACGGTAGCGTTGGGATATGTGGCAATCTGGGGGATTGGCACGGAAAAGGCGGGTGCCGCATCCGGTATTAAGCAGGGTCTTGACCTTGCCGGAGGTGTGAGCATCACCTATCAGGTAGTGGGGGACGAGGAGCCTTCCGCTGCGGACATGAGTGACACCATCTACAAGCTGCAGAAACGAGTGGAGGTATACAGTACAGAGGCACAGGTATATCAGGAAGGCGCTGACCGTATCAATATTGAGATTCCCGGTGTATCGGATGCCAATTCGATTCTTGAGGATCTGGGAAGACCGGGTGCGCTGTATTTTATTGCACAGTCGGATGATGACGGAAACCAGAATTATTCCTACACGGGTTCCGGCGCGACAGGATATTCTCTGGACAAGACGATTGACGAGCTTCTTGCTGACGGCGGTGTTGTGCTGGAAGGTACGGATGTCAGCGCGGCGCAGGGCGGCTCTGCAAGTGATGAACTGGGAAACAGCCAGTTTGTGGTAGACCTTACCTTTACCAGTGAGGGCACGACAAAGTTTGCCGATGCCACAACAAAGGCATTCTCAAAGGGCGAGACCATCGGTATCTATTATGACGGCGACTTCATCAGTGTGCCGAGGGTGCAGGCGGCGCTCAAGGACGGTAAGGCGCAGATTACGGGGATGGCAAGCTTTGAGGAGGCAGAAAAGCTTGCAAGCCAGATTCGTATCGGCGGGCTGAAGCTTGAGCTTGAGGAGCTGCGCTCCAATGTGGTGGGCGCACAGCTTGGCGAGGAGGCTGTCAATACAAGCTTGCAGGCAGCCATTATCGGTCTGATTATCATTGCGCTGTTCATGATTATTGTATACCGCATTCCGGGACTTTCGTCTGTGCTTGCACTGATTATTTATACGTGCCTGATTGTGTTGTGCCTGAATATGTTTGAGATTACCCTGACACTTCCGGGTATCGCAGGTATTATCCTTTCGATTGGTATGGCAGTTGATGCAAACGTTATCATTTTTGCACGTATCCGTGAAGAGCTTACGGCTGGCAAGACAGTCAGGAGCGCAATTGACACGGGATTCCAGAAAGCGCTTTCTGCAATTATTGATGGCAATGTGACAACGCTGATTGCGGCTTTTGTGCTTGGGATTAAGGGTTCCGGAACGGTCAAGGGATTTGCATATACACTTGGTCTTGGTATTGTGCTGTCCATGTTTACGGCGCTCTTTGTGACAAGGATGATTCTCAGGGCATTTTTTGCGGTTGGCCTGAAGGATGTCAAGTTTTATGGAACGAATAAGGAGAAAAGCACTGTCAATTTCCTCGGAAAGAAAAATATTTTCTTTGCATGTTCAATTGCAGTGATTGTTCTTGGATTTGTATTTATGGGTGTCAATAGTGCATCGACAGGAAAGGTACTAAATTACAGCCTTGACTTTGTAGGCGGTACATCCACGAATGTCACATTTAACGAGGATATGGATCTTGCGGCAATTGATGCGAATGTTGTCCCGGTATTCAGCAGTGTGACGGGTGATGGCGCGATTCAGGTGCAGAAGGTTGCAGGTTCCAATGAGGTCATTTTTAAGACGAGGGAACTCAATGTCGACGAGCGGCAGGAGCTGGAAACGGCACTGGTTGACCAGTTTGGTGTAAACAAGGAGCTTATCACGGCTGAGACGATTAGTTCCACCATCAGCTCGGAGATGAAGAGTGATGCGGTTGTCGCAGTCATTATCTCGACAATCTGTATGCTGATTTATATCTGGTTCCGGTTTAAGGATATCCGGTTTGCGGCAAGCTCTGTTGCGGCGCTGCTGCATGACGTGCTCGTGGTTCTTGCGTTTTATGCGGTTGCAAAGGTCTCTGTGGGCAGTACGTTCATTGCCTGCATGCTTACCATTGTCGGATATTCCATCAATGCGACCATCGTTATTTTCGACCGTATCAGGGAGAACCTTGGCTCGATGCTGAAAAAGGACACGCTTGACGAGCTTGTCAACAGAAGTATCAGCCAGACGCTTTCCAGAAGTATCTTTACTTCAATGACGACATTTATCATGGTTGCGGCGCTGTATGTACTGGGTGTTACCTCAATCAGGGAGTTTGCACTGCCGCTTATGGTAGGTATTGTATGCGGTACGTATTCTTCCGTATGTATTACAGGTGCATTGTGGTATGTGATGAAAACAAAGATGAAAAAGAAATAATTTTTTCTGGATTTGTATGGCAGGGCGGTGTGCCCTGCCATTTGTATAGGGGAAGCAGGTTTGCAGGAGGGGCTGTATGAATGTGGCGGCACAGAAGAGGTTTGGGATTTCGGCGGCGGTACTCAAGTGGATAGCAGTCGTTACCATGGTGATAGACCACTTTGCGGCATCGGTTTACTGGCTGCTGCCACGGTACGATTTTGGTGTTTACAATATTATGAGAAAAATCGGAAGGATTGCTTTTCCGATTTATTGTTTTCTGCTTGTGGAGGGCTTCTTTCATACGAGGAGCCGGGCAAAGTATCTGAGAAACTGTTTTCTGTTTGCCGTGATTTCAGAGATTCCGTTTGACATGGCGATTTTTGGGAAGGTGGTCTATCCTCATGGGCAGAATGTGTATTTTACGCTGTGCATCGGGCTGTGTGCCCTGATGGTTCTGGACAGGTTCCGGTATCAGTACGAAGAAAAGTATATTGTGCTCAGGGCTTCTGTCATTTTTCTGGCGGCATATGCGGGGGAAGTGACAGATGTGGATTACCACTGGAAGGGTGTCCTTTTTATCATTCTGTTTTACTATGTGAGGGATATGAAGGAGTGGATTCGCAACCTTGCAGGAATCTGTGCATTTGCATATGAAATTACGGCACCGCTCGCGTTTATCCCGATTCACTTTTATAATGGGGAGCGCGGCAGACAGATGAAGTATTTGTTCTATGCGATTTACCCTGTCCATTTGCTGCTGTTTGGGCTGATAAGATTTTGTTTGGACAGGATGCCGGGGTAGGGCGCCGTTTATGCGCAGACCCATGCACAATGCGTATAATGCACGCATGGAAATATGCCGCTAAGGCGGCGCATGGGTGGCGCGGCGAGCAGGGGGAGATGTCTTCCCTGCTCGATGAAAAAGATAAGTACAGGAAAGAGGGATGGGATGTATACATATGAGATAAATGTGGGGTATAGTGTTGTCGATGCGGCGCTGCATATGACAGTGCCTGCCATACTGGACTGTTTTCAGGACGCGGCGATTTTTGAGGCGGAGAACGGCAGCATCACGGTTGACTATCTGTATGGCAGGAATATTGCGTGGCTTCTCAGCTCATGGCAGATTGTGATAGACAGACGGCCGGCACTGAATGAGAAAATCAGGATTACAACGTTTCCATACGATTTTAAGGGTTTTCTGGGCTATCGCAACTTTATGGTGACGGATGCGGAGGGAAACAGGATTATCAGCGCATCTTCAATATGGACACTGATTGACACCGGCAAACGCCGTCCGGTGAAACCGCCTCAGGAGATGATAGACGGATATGAACTGGCAGAAAAACTGGATATGGACTATGCACCACGGAAGATTGCGCTGCTTGATGAAGCCTGCAGTACTGTGGCCCAAAAAGAATTTCAGGTAAGAAGGTACCAGATTGATTCCAATCTGCATATGAATAATGTGCAATATGTCAGGCTTGCGATGGAGATGCTTCCGGAAGACTCAGAAATCAGGGAGCTGCGGGCAGAGTACAGGAAACCAGCCGTCTATGGAGACCGGCTGATGGCTGTTGCCAGAAAGGCAGGGCAGCGGCATCAGGCTGCGCTGGAGGATGGAAACGGTGACATATATGCGTTGGTTGAATTTACCCTTTCAATGACGGCGGAAAGGTTGGTTTTTTGATATGAGTAAGTGGATGGTAGCGGCAAAAAGGGCTGATTTTGATGCCATTTCCCAGAAATACCATATTGACCCTGTGCTTGCGCGCATTATCAGGAACAGGGATGTGGTGGAAGACAAGGATATTGACAGGTTTCTGAACGGCACCAGGGAACATTTGTATGCACCGGGGCTTTTAAAGGACATGGACAGGGCAGTGGATATCCTGCTGGAAAAGATAGCGCAGGGGAAACGCATCCGTATTATAGGGGACTATGATATTGACGGTATTTGTTCTACATATATCTTATTCCGCGGCCTGTCGAAGTGCGGCGCAGCTGTAGATACAGCCATTCCGCACAGGATACGCGATGGTTATGGACTGAACGAAAATCTGATTCAGGAGGCATATGATGCGGGTACGGATACGGTACTTACCTGTGACAATGGGATTGCGGCATACGAGCAGACTGCGTTTGCCAATTCCCTTGGAATGACGGTTATAGTGACGGATCACCATGAGGTGCCCTATGAGGAAAAGGACGGCGTAAGGCAGTACAGGGTGCCGGAGGCAAGGGCGGTTGTGGATCCCAAACAGGAGGACTGCGGTTATCCGTTTCCGGAGATTTGCGGCGCAGTTGTGGCATACAAGCTTGTGCTTGCACTGCTGGCGAAGAAAGAAGAAATGGACTGGCGGGAGGCAATGGAGTCGGAACTTGGACTGGAGCTGCTTGAGCTTGCGGCTTTTGCGACAATCGGGGATGTGATGGAGCTGAGGGACGAAAACCGCATTATTGTAAAAAGCGGCATGGAGCTGATGAAGCACACGAGAAATATCGGATTAAAAGCGCTGATGCTGGCGACAGGGACGGATGCAGCGCATATAAAACCATACACAATAGGTTTTGTCCTTGGACCCTGTCTGAATGCCACCGGGCGGCTTGACACGGCAGCCAACGCGCTTGAGCTTTTCAAGGCGCAAGACATGGAAGTGGCAGCAGTGCTTGCCGGGGACCTGAAGGCAATGAATGACAGCAGGAAGGAACTCACGTTAAAAGGCGTTGAGGAAGCCATAAGGCAGATTGAAGATGGCGGGCTTGACAAGGACAGGGTGCTTGTCGTGTATCTGCCCGAGGTACATGAAAGCCTTGCCGGGATTATTGCAGGAAGAATCCGGGAGAAATACTGTAAGCCCGTGTTCGTGCTCACGAGGGCGGAGGATGGCGTTAAGGGCTCGGGGCGGTCAATCGATGCATTTCATATGTATGACGAGATGACAAAATGCAAGGAGCTGTTTACCAAGTATGGAGGGCACAAGCTTGCGGCTGGCCTGTCCCTGCCGGAGGAGAATGTGGACGTGTTCCGGCGCAGGCTTAACGAAAACTGTACGCTTACGGATGCGGACTTTGAGGAAAAGGTGATGATTGACGTGCCGATGCCGATGGCGTATGCGAGCATTGGCTTTGTCAGGGAGATTGCAAGGCTTGAGCCTTTCGGGAACGGAAACCCGAAACCGCAGTTTGCGCAGAAGAATGTCCGTTTCGTGGGCGGAAGGGTGCTCGGCGCGAACCGCAATGTGGGAAAATATACAGTGGCAGACGAAGGCGGAAAAAAATATGAAATGATATATTTTGGCGATATCGAGGCATTCGATGCGTATGCGGCGGAAAAATATGGCGCGGCGGCAGTGGACAATTTGTATCACAGGGGTACACAGACGGCAGCAGAGGATATTGTTTTATCGGTGGTTTACTATCCGGATATCAATGAATACCGGGGGAATGTGTCCTTGCAGATGGTGATGAAGTATTATCAGTGATGGAATGATGGATGGCTGTTTTTAAGGAGCTTAAGGCTTAAATTTTAACAGGATTTATTGTTTGTTAAGAAAAATTATTCTATTTTTATGATTTAAACACATTTTTGACACATTTAACGGGTATAGTAATATACAGATAGTTGAAGCACTCACTATCTCCCCCCTCATAAGAAAATATGCGGTAAGAGCCAGGTTTGTCCTGGCTCTTATTGTATTTGGACGTTACTGTTCGGTCTTATGATCGTTTTCTTTTCTTGATAATTGGGGGGGGATATGGTATTCTTTAGAATAGAGTTCATAGATTTATATAAAGCATAAGGTTGAACAGCCTGTGCGGCACGTACCTGTCTGGTAAAGCTCCTCAGAATGGAAGCGTGTCAGTACAGTCATGAAGGGGTGTGGATGAATATGTATCAGTGCAGGGAGTTATTGAGCGGTTTTGAATACCAGTGCATCAAGGGCAGTACGGATGTGGAAATATCTGAGGTGGTGAACGACTCCAGAAAAATTACAAAGGACTGTCTTTTTATATGTATAAAGGGTGCGAACTTTGACGGACACACGGCGGCAGCGGAAGCGGTGCGCCAGGGAGCAGCTGCGCTTGTAGTCAGCCACGCAGTAGAGCTTCCCGGCGACAGGGAGGTTACCGTGATTCAGGTCGAAGACACCAGATATGCCATGGCATTTATATCTGCCAATTATTTTGGCAATCCGGCTGACAGCATGAAAATTATCGGGGTGACAGGGACAAAGGGCAAAACCACAACGGCATATTTTGTCAAGTACATACTGGAAAGGGCAGGGTACAAGGTGGGACTTGTGGGGACAATCGAGATTATTACAGGAAACCGGGTGATTCCGGCTTCCAACACAACACCCGAGTCCTTTGTCCTGCAGAAGTACTTCCGCGAGATGAAGGATGCAGGATGTGACGCAGTGGTGATGGAAGCGTCGTCGCAGGGCTTCATGATGCACCGCACACAGGGATTTGTCTTTGATTATGGGATTTTTACCAACATTGAGCCGGACCATATCGGGCCGAACGAGCATGCATCTTTTGAGGAATATCTCGCGTGCAAGGCGATGCTTTTCCGGCAGTGCAGGGTTGGCATTGTCAATTGTGATGACAAGCACTGGAAACAGGTGACAGAGGGGCATACCTGCACGCTTGAGACGTATGGATTTGACGCGTGTGCGGATTTGCGCGGAAGCGCCTTGGAGCTGGTGACGGGAAAAGGATTCCTCGGGATTCGCTTTCAGGTGTCCGGGCTGCTCAACATGGAGATTGAGACGGACATTCCCGGAAAATTCAGCGCGTACAATGCACTGACGGCGATTGCGATATGCAGGCACTTTGGCGTGAAGGAGGAGGACATCAAGGCAGCGCTTGTGGGCGCGACGGTAAAGGGAAGGATTGAGATGGTCAGGGTATCGGATGACTTTACGCTGATGATTGATTATGCGCACAATGCCATGGCGCTGGAGAGCCTGCTTACCACGTTAAGGGAATATCATCCGAAACGACTTGTCTGCCTGTTCGGCTGTGGCGGGAACCGTTCCAGGCTCAGGCGGTACGAGATGGGTGAGGTCAGCGGAAAGCTTGCCGACCTTACCATCATCACTTCCGACAATCCGCGCGACGAGGAACCACTCGATATCATCGCGGACATCAAGACCGGAATCGGCAAAACAGATGGTAAGTATGTGGAGATATGTGACCGCAAGGAGGCAATCCGCTATGCCATCACACATGGCAGGGAAGGAGATATCATCGTGCTTGCAGGAAAAGGGCATGAGGACTATCAGGAGATTAAGGGTGTGAAGTATCCGATGGATGAGAGGGTGCTCATCCAGGAAATATTAGCTGAGATAAAAAGTGGCAGATGACAGAGAGAGCAGAGGAAAATGACAGAAGGAAATGACGGACAAATGACATGCAGATTTGCAAATATTATTGTCGATATATCCCACGAGAAGGTTGACAGACCGTTCCAGTACCGAATACCTGACGGATTAATGGGGAAAATAGCTGTAGGGATGGCGGTGACAATCCCCTTTGGGCGGGGAAACAAACTGATTCATGGCTACGTGATGGAAATTACTGACAACGCCTTGTATGAAGAGAGCCTGTTAAAGGAAATTCATTCTATTGTGAAGGACGGAGTCAGTGCGGAGGCTGATTCCATCCGGCTTGCGTGGTGGATGAAGCAAAACTATGGTTCCACCATGATTTCCGCGCTGAAAACAGTACTTCCCGTGAAGCAGAAGCGAAAGCAGCTTGTCAAAAAGACGATTGTCTGTATGGCAGACGAAGCGGTGGCAGCCGGAAAGGCAGAAGAATTTGGGCGGAAGCACCAGACAGCAAAGGCACGGCTGATGCAGGCTCTATCGATTCAGCCGTTACTGCCATATACGCTGGTTACAGGCAAGCTCAATATTGCGGCACAGACAATTCAGTCATTGGAAAAGGCAGGGTTGATAGAAATTCGGTCAGAGGAAACATACCGGAATGCACTGCCTGAAAATGTTGCGCGGGGGTGGCAGAAAAAGACGAAAAACCAGCTGTCTGAAAACCAGGAAAGGATTGTGGAAAGCATTGCTGCGGATTTCAGGGCGGGGATTCGTCAGACCTATCTGATTCACGGGGTGACAGGAAGTGGAAAGACGGAAGTATACATGGAACTGATAGACAGGGTGATTGCGGAGGGCAGGCAGGCGATTGTCCTGATACCGGAGATTGCGCTTACGTACCAGACGCTTGTGCGGTTTTACCAGCGCTTTGGTGAAAAAGTGTCTGTCATGAATTCGCGGCTTTCGGCGGGTGAGCGCTCGGATCAGTGTGTGCGCGCCGCAAAAGGGGAAATTGATATTATGATAGGTCCTCGTTCGGCACTGTTTACGCCGTTTGAAAGACTTGGGCTTGTGATTATGGACGAGGAGCACGAGGGCAGCTATAAAAGTGAAAATATGCCAAAATATCATGCAAGGGAGACGGCGGCGGAGCTCTGCCGAATGAAAGATGCCGTCCTTGTCCTGGGGTCGGCGACGCCGTCCCTTGAGTCGTATCATAAGGCAAAGAACGGTGAGATAAAGCTTTTTACACTGAAAGAGCGTCTTGCCGGCGGACAGCTTCCACAGGTGCATGTGGAGGATTTAAGGCAGGAACTGAAATCCGGAAACCGTTCCATATTCAGCAGGAGACTGCATGCGCTCATAGGTGACCGGCTGGAAAAGGGCGAACAGACGATGCTTTTTATCAACCGCAGGGGATATGCCGGATTTGTGTCATGCAGGTCATGCGGGTATGTCATGAAATGCCCGCACTGTGATGTCTCGCTGTCAGAACACACAGACAAATATAAAAAGGCAGGAAGACTGGTGTGCCATTACTGCGGCTATGAGACGCCGGGTGTGACTAGCTGCCCGCAGTGCGGCTCGAAGTACATTCTGGGGTTCAGGGCGGGAACACAGCAGATAGAGGAGCTTTTACATAAGGAGTTTCCTGCTGCGCGGGTACTCCGGATGGATGCGGACACGACCAGAAGCAAGGACAGCTATGAACAGATATTGTCGCAGTTTGCCAATGAGGAGGCAGATATCCTCGTGGGCACGCAGATGATTGTGAAAGGGCATGACTTTGCAAGAGTGACGCTGGTGGGCATTCTGGCGGCGGACATGTCGCTGCATGCAGGTGATTACAGGGCGGGTGAGCGCACATTCCAGCTTCTCACGCAGGCGGCAGGCAGGGCAGGAAGAAGTGCACTGCCAGGCGAGGTGGTCATCCAGACCTACCAGCCGGAGCATTATACGATTGTCCATGCGGCAAACCAGGATTATGAGGGCTTCTATGAGGAGGAAATGACGTACCGTGACTTGATGATGTACCCGCCGGCAGCGCATATGATGGCAGTGCTTGTCCTTTCGCCGGATGCGGTCACAGGGGCAGGGCATGCGGGGAAGCTTGCAGAACGGGCAAAGGCGGTGTCTGGTGACGCACTTGCATTGGTGATTGGACCGACGGAGGCGTCAATTGGAAGGATAAACGATGTATTCCGGTACATTTTTTATATCAAGCACAAGAATTATCAGGTGCTTACGGAAATTAAGGATGCACTTGAGACATACATTGACATGATGCAGTGGAACGCGGACAGTGTGCAGTTTGATTTCAATCCCATGAGGAATTATTAAACTGGAAAAATATTTTAGAGAAGGAAAGGTAAGGAAAGAATTATGGCAATCAGAACAATCAGAGAAATAGGAGATCCCGTTTTAAACAAGATTTCGAAAGAGGTGAAGGAGATAACACCGAGGGTTCAGGATCTGATAGATGACATGTTTGAGACGATGTATGAGGCAAACGGCGTCGGGCTTGCGGCTGTGCAGGTGGGCGTGCTCAAACGGATTGTCGTGATTGATGCGACAGGGGAAGACCCGATTCTGCTGATTAACCCGCGGATTGTGGAGATGAGCGGGGAGCAGGAAGGAAACGAGGCATGTCTTAGCGTGCCGGGAAAGACGGGGTCGGTGATACGGCCAAACTATGTGAAAGTGGTGGCACAGGATGAGGAGCTGAATGAATTTGAGATAGAGGGGGAAGAACTTCTTGCAAGGGCATTCTGCCATGAGATTGAGCATCTTGAAGGACATCTCTATGTGGAGAAGGTCGAGGGTGAGCTGATGGATGTCGAGCCGCCTGAGGACGAGGATTAAAGGAGCTGGAAGAATGAAAATTGTTTATATGGGGACACCCGATTTTTCAGTGGGGGCGCTTGAGGCGCTGATTCAGGCGGGGCATGAAGTGACGGCGGTTGTGACGCAGCCCGACAAGCCAAAGGGAAGGAGCGGGCAGGTACAGTGCTCGCCAGTAAAGACATGTGCCTTAAAGCACCATATTCCGGTGCTTCAGCCTGTTAGGATAAAGACACCTGAGGCGATGGCAGAATTAAAGGGCTATGAGGCGGATGTCTATGTCGTGGCTGCTTTCGGACAAATTCTGTCAGAACAGATTCTGGAAATGCCAAGATTTGGATGTGTCAATATCCACGCGTCCCTCCTGCCGAAATACAGGGGCGCCGCGCCGATAAACCAGTGTATCATTGATGGCGAGAAAGAAACTGGTGTCACAATTATGCAGATGGATGCAGGCGTTGATACGGGGGACATACTTACGCAAAAAAGGGTTACAATACAGGATAAGGAGACTGCAGAAAGTCTTTTTGACAAGCTTGCCAGGGCAGGGGCAGAGCTGATAGTGGAAACGCTCCCGATGCTGGAGCGGGGGGAAGTTACGCCGGTAAAACAGGATGAGCGTCTGGCGACCCATGTGAAAATGATGGATAAGTCCATGGGAAGAATAGACTGGAAGCAGGACGCAGTGGTCATTGAACGTCTTGTCAGGGGACTGAATTCGTGGCCCAGCGCGTACACGTCTTATCAGGGGAAAATCGTGAAAATCTGGGACAGTGATGTCGTTTGGTTAGATGCGGGCGGCATGGATGCAGATAAGCCGGGAACAATTGTGTCAGTTGCAAAGGATTCTTTTGATGTGGCATGCGGAAATGGGATTTTACGAATCAATGAATTGCAGTTAGAGGGGAAAAAACGGATGGACACAAAAAGCTTTCTGCTTGGAAACCAGTGGAAGGCAGGAATGTGCCTTGGCGATTAGTAAGTGTCTGTCTACAGACAGGAAAGGAGACGTATATGCCGTATTTTGGTTACTATTTTGACCAGACCTATATATTGGTATTAATCGGTGCGGTTCTCAGCATCATTGCGTCCGCAAGGGTGAATTCCACGTTTCAGAAATATGCAAGGGAGCGGAGCCTGTCAGGCATGACGGGTGCACAGGCTGCGGAAGCGATTCTCAGGAGCAGGGGAATTCATGATGTGCGTGTGGAGCATATCAGGGGAAACCTGACAGACCATTATGATCCGTCAAGGAAAGTGGTGCGGCTGTCTGACAGCGTGTATTCTTCCAGCTCGGTAGCCGCAATCGGTGTGGCTGCGCACGAGTGCGGACATGTAATGCAGCACCATGAGGGATATGCCCCGCTGAATATCAGGACAGCGCTTGTCCCGGCGGCAAACATCGGTTCAAGGCTGGGCATTCCAATTATTATTGTGGGACTGATACTGGGCAGCAGTCCGGTGCTTGTAAACATCGGCATCTGGGTATTTTCCATCGCGGTGCTTTTCCAGATTGTGACACTCCCGGTAGAGTTTGATGCGTCCAGGAGGGCGCTTGTCTGCATTGAACAGTACGGCATTGTGACAAGTGACGAGCGCAGGAAAAGCGCAAAGGTGTTAAAGGCGGCAGCATATACGTATGTGGCGGCGGCAGCGGCTTCCATATTACAGCTTCTGCGTCTGGTGATGCTGTTTGGGAAAAGGGATGACTGATGATGGATTGTAATGTGAACCTGCGCCTGCTTGTGATGGAGATGCTTTTGACGGAGAATGCCTATTCCCATGTGATTGTGCGGGATGTGCTCAATAAGTACAATTATCTTACACAGCAGGAAAAATCATTTATCAAACGCCTGTATGAGGGAACGCTGGAGCGGCAGATTGAGCTTGATTATGTAATCAATGAATTTTCCAAGGTAAAGACCCGGAAAATGAAAAAGGTCATTCGGGTCATCATGCGGATGGGCGTTTACCAGATATTGTATATGGATGCAGTGCCGGATGCGGCGGCATGTAACGAGGCGGTGAAGCTTGCGCAGAAAAAGGGGTTTGCCACGCTGAAGGGTTTCGTGAACGGTGTGCTGAGAACCATCGCGCGCAACAAGGAAACGATTGCGTACACAAGCCTGTCCGTAAAATATTCCATGCCGGAATGGATTGTGGATATGTGGACGGCACAGCTTGGTTCGGAAAAGACGGAGCTTGTACTGGCAGGGCTGCTCAGGGAAAGACCTGTGACGCTCCGGTTTCGGGATGTCCCTGAGATTACAGGGGTGGACTTTGACAGTGCGGTAAACGCCGTGCGGGAGGCGATTGTGCGCCAGGGAGGGAAGATGGAAGGGCACCCATACCTGCCGTGTGCATACAGGGTGTCCGGAACGGATGACATTACCAGGCTGCCCTATTATGAAAACGGGGCGTTTGTGATACAGGATGTCAGCTCGATGCTTGCGGTCACTGCTGTCGGAATCGAAAAAATTGCCCATGGAGCCGGTTCCAGTCCTTTGCGGGTGATCGACCTCTGTGCGGCGCCGGGAGGAAAATCAATGCTTGCCGCGGACTTGCTGGAAAAGTGTGATGTCAACTATGCGGTTATATCAAGGGACATATCGGAGCACAAGATACTGCTGATGCAGGAAAATTTTGACCGGTGCGGACTGCATCATGCAAAGGCAGCTGTGGCAGACGCATGCATGATGCAGGATGAGCTGGCAGGCACGGCAGATATTGTCATTGCGGACGTGCCCTGCTCGGGGCTTGGCGTGATTGGAAGGAAAAGGGATATAAAGTACAATGTCACGCCGGAGGCAGTTGCGGGCATTATAGAACTTCAGAGAAAGATACTACAAGTGGCAGCATCCTATGTAAAACCAGGGGGCAGGCTGCTTTTTAGCACATGTACGATAAACAGGGACGAGAATGAAAAGAACTTCATGTGGCTGAAAAACGAGTTGAAAATGACACCTGTGTCACTTGATGATGTGCTCCCGGAATGCTTACATACAGATACCACCAGGGACGGATACCTACAGCTTTTGCCGGGAATACATGACACGGACGGATTTTTTATCAGTGTATTTACTTCAGAGGCATAGGATTGGAAAGGAATAAAGACGTGGATGTGAAATCGCTCACAATGGATGAACTAAAGCTTGAGATGGAAAAGATCGGTGAGAAGGCGTTCCGCGCGAAGCAGTTATATGAGTGGATGCATGTGAAACTGGCGCGCAGCTATGATGAGATGACAAATATACCGAAAAACCTGCGGGAAAGGCTGGTGCGGGATTATCCGTACACCGCGCTGGAAGAGGTTACCGTCCAGGTATCGAAGACTGACGGAACCAGGAAGTACCTTTTTGCGCTCTCCGACGGCAATTATGTGGAAAGCGTGTGGATGCAGTACCATCATGGCAACTCCGTCTGCATTTCCTCACAGGTGGGCTGCCGTATGGGCTGCCGTTTCTGCGCATCGACGATTGGCGGGCTGGAAAGAAATCTGACAGCGGCAGAGATGCTGGACCAAATCTATGCCATAACAAAAAGCACGGGGGAACGTGTGTCGAACGTGGTTGTCATGGGAACGGGAGAGCCGCTCGACAACTATGACAACCTGCTCCGCTTTATCCATATGGTGACGGACGAGAACGGGCTGAATATCAGCCAGAGGAATGTTACTGTTTCGACATGCGGCATTGTGGAAAACATGCGGCGTCTTGCTGATGAAAAACTCCAGATTACGCTGGCATTGTCACTGCATGGCGCCACGCAGGAGAAAAGGCGTGAACTGATGCCGATAGCGGAAAAATATGATATCCGTGAGGTGATTGCTGCCTGCCGCTATTATTTTGAACAGACAGGCAGGCGGGTTACGTTTGAGTACAGCCTTGTCGGCGGAGTCAACGATACAGATGCGGATGCAGAAAATCTGAGCAGGCTTATTGGCGGACTCAACTGCCACGTCAACCTGATTCCTGTCAACCCGGTTCAGGAACGGGATTATACTGCTTCGGAGCACAGAGATGTCATCGGGTTTAAAAATAAACTGGAAAGAAAACATATCAATGCCACAGTCCGAAGAGAGATGGGAAGGGATATCGACGGTGCATGCGGACAGCTGCGCAGGCGGATGGCGGAAAAGATTGATTCTTGAATTAAGGTGTCATTTGTGCTAAGATATAAGGAATGTGGAAATTGCAGGGATTGAACGGATTGCGGAATGTGTGGGTTTTCACTGATTGGAGGAGAAAAAGTGAAGTTATTTTCTATAACGGATGTTGGCAGGAGAAGGGAAATAAACGAGGACTATTTATTTACTTCAGATGAGCCGGTGGGCAATCTTCCCAACCTTTTTATTGTTGCGGATGGTATGGGGGGACACAATGCAGGTGATTATGCGTCAAAGCACGCCGTGGAAAGGGCAGTCATGTCAATTCGTGATTTCACGGATGAATATGATGCGGAAAATATTTTGCAGAAAGCGATTGATGATGCCAACACACATATCAACAGGGTTTCAAGACAGAACAGTAGTCTGAAAGGGATGGGTACGACATTTGTGGCGGCTACGTTTGAGGACAATCATGTGACGGTGGCAAATGTGGGCGACAGCAGACTGTATGTGGTCAATGACTTTATCACGCAGATTACCAAGGATCACTCCCTTGTCGAGGAAATGGTTGACATGGGCGGCATTGACCGCGAGGCTGCAAGAAAGCATCCGGACAAAAATATTATCACGAGGGCGGTTGGCGTAAAAGAGTATGTGCTTGTGGATTTTTTTGATGTACATATCGGACGGAAGGAAAAACTGCTGCTCTGCACAGACGGGCTTACAAATATGTTAAAGGATGAAGAAATACACAAGATTATCGTTGGAAGCAGCAGCCTTGAGGATGCTGGAAGACGCCTTATTGAGGCGGCCAATGAAAACGGCGGACGTGATAATATAGCTGTGGTTCTTGTGGAACCGTTTGGAGGTCAGGATGATTAAGTTAGGAATGCTGATAGGAGACCGCTACGAGATGCTTGAAAAAATCGGCACGGGCGGCATGTCAGATGTATATAAGGCAAAGGATCAGAAGCTGAACCGGTTTGTGGCGGTCAAGATATTAAAACAGGAATTTTCCGAAAACAAGAATTTTGTTTCCAAGTTTCGTGTGGAGGCACAGGCGGCTGCCGGCCTCATGCATCCCAATATCGTCAATGTGTATGATGTAGGCGAGGAAGGCGGCATCCATTATATCGTAATGGAGCTTGTAGAAGGTATTACATTAAAGAAATATATAGAAAAAAAGGTCAGGCTGACAACCAAGGAAGCCATCAGTATCGCAATCCAGGTGGCAATGGGAATCGAGGCGGCACATAACAATCATATCATACATAGGGACATCAAACCGCAGAATATCATTATCTCCAAAGAGGGAAAAGTAAAGGTAACGGATTTTGGCATCGCGAAGGCGGCATCGAGCAATACCATTACCTCCAATGTGATGGGGTCTGTTCACTACACGTCGCCGGAGCAGGCAAGGGGAGGATTCTCGGACGAAAAAAGTGACATCTATTCGATGGGTATTACCATGTTTGAAATGCTGACGGGGCGCGTGCCGTATAATGGCGATACTACAGTCTCCATTGCCATCAGGCACATTCAGGATCCGATGCCGTCCATGAGGGAGTTTGTGCCGGAGATTCCGCTGAGTGTGGAAAACATTGTAATGAAATGCACACAGAAAAGTCCTGACAGAAGATACCAGGGCATGAGCGAGATGATAGCGGACCTGAAGCATTCCCTGATAAATCCGGATGCCGTGATTGCGCAGGTAGATACGACGGACGAGGCTGGAAAGACGAAAATTGTGACGCCAATCGGCAGCCACGGAAATGCAGCGGGGAATCAGGCATCACAAGCACCCGCCCCGATGCCGGCAGTACTTGACACAGTGTGGGAGGACAGGGTTCCGCGCAAGGAGACATATGCTGATGAGGAAGAACTTGAGGCGATACCGAATCAGGTAAAGCCAAGGAAAAGAAAAAACAATGCGTATCAGGATGATTATTATGGCGAGGACACGTACCAGGATGATTCTTATAATGAGCCGTATTATCCGGAGGATGCATATTATGGTGAGGTCGTCATGGAACAGCCTGCAAGGGGAGGCAAAAAGAACGCGGCAAAAGCGTCTGGCAGGGCTGGAAATGACAAGGCAAAAAATTCCGCAGGGAAAAAGGCGGAAAACAAATCTGATAACAAGAAGAAACAGCAAACAAAAGGAAAACAGAAGAAAGATAAATATATACAGGAAGATTACAGGAAAGAGTATGATTACTATGAGGAGGACTACGCACAGGAGACTGTAAACCGGAGGAATGTGCGTGTCGATGACCTTGGCTACGAAGATGATTACCAAGGCAGCTATGGCAGGAATGAATATGACTATAATCCGAAGGCAGAACGTTTTGCAACGGTACTGACCGTGATAGCGGCGGTGGTTATCGGCTGCATTCTATTATATTTTGCAGGTCAGGCAACTGGCATCTTTGAGCAGATTAGCGGGTCAGGCGCCGGGCTGACAAACAGCGAGGGCAGCACAGAGCGGGCTGTGATGCCGGAATTTGTGGGGCTGGACGTCAATGATGTCAAGGAATCTGTCAATTCTGTGGGGCTTGGATGCAAAACAACATTTGTGGAATCCACACAGTATGCGAAAAATCAAGTTATTTCGGCGGCACTGGAAGATGGCCAGACGGTTCTTCCAAATGATAAGATTCTTTTGAATACGACAATCGTTCTTACAGTCAGTGCGGGTGCAGACGGAATTGATGTGCCGCCAGTGGAAGGCATGACGGAGGCAGAGGGGACAGCGACACTGACAGCGGCGGGGTTCAAGGTTGTCAAGTCCGATGCATATTCGGCAGAGTATGCCAAGGGGACGATTATTTCGCAGTCGCCCGAAGGAAACAGTATCGCGCCGATTGAGTCGGAGATTACAATTGTCATCAGCAAAGGCAGCGACAATGTTGAAGTGCGTATGCCTGAGGTCGTGGGAAATTCCAAGGACGCTGCGGTCAGTGTTTTGGAGGCGGCAGGACTCGTGGTTGGTTCCGTGGAGGATTCCTATAGCGCGGACTATCCCGAGGGACAGGTATGTTACCAGAGCTATGAGGCTGGAACAACGGTCAGCGCAGGTACAACAGTCGACCTGAAAATAAGCATCGGAAGTGAAGTTACAACGTACAACTGCAGCCTGCTGGTGCAGGCACCGGGGGATTACATTGGCGGAAATGCGGAGGTCATACTTGTCACGGCAGATGGAGGCAGGCAGCTGTGGGCTTCCTCCAACGTCACTGCATTTCCGGTATCCATTAACTTAAATAATTTTGAGAGTCCGTCAGCGTATGGCATTGTCATTATCACATATTTGAAAAACGAGGAAGTGCCTGTGACGGATGCGGATGGAAACCAGACAACACAGGTAAGCCCGGTTCCGGCACAGATAAAACAGAACGTTCAATTTACAAGGAATTAGCAATGGAAGGAAAAATTGTAAAAGGAATAGCCGGATTTTACTATGTGCATACCGGTGAGGGGATATATGCATGTAAGGCAAAAGGCATATTCCGCAAAGAAAACAGGAAACCGCTTGTGGGCGACAATGTGGAAATTGAAATCACGCACGAAAAGGATTCGGAGGGCAGCATCGTCCGTATCTTTCCCAGGAAAAGTGAACTGATTCGTCCCGCCGTTGCCAATATCGACCAGGCGCTGCTGATATTTGCCATGACAAAGCCTGAACCCAATTATAACCTGCTTGACCGTTTTCTTATTATGATGCGCCAGCAGGGACTTGATTGCATTCTCTGTTTTAACAAAAGGGATCTTTCAACTGGGACGGAACGGGCAGCTGTTGAACAAATATATCGAAACAGCGGATGCAAAATACTGTTTGTAAGCGCTGTTACAAAGGAAGGCATGGATTCGCTTGCAGAAATACTTTGTGGCAGAACTACAGCGATCGCGGGACCAAGCGGAGTCGGCAAATCTTCGATTGTAAACAGCCTCCAAAATGGGAAAAAAATGGAGACAGGGGATATCAGTGAAAGGATTGCACGCGGAAAGCATACGACCAGGCATTCCGAACTGATTGCCATTTCCGGTGATACGTATATCATGGACACGCCGGGATTTAGTTCGCTATCGCTATTTGACATGGAGAAAGAAAGCTTAAAGACATATTATCCAGAGTTTGCGCCATATGAACCGCAGTGTAGGTTTATGACGTGCGCCCATATCCATGAACCTGTCTGTGGAATAAAGAAAGCTTTGGAGGAAGGTCAAATCAGTAAAACCAGATATGACAATTACACGATGTTCTACGAGGAACTGCGGGAAAAGGAAAAGAGGAAATACTAATATGAATTATTTATGCCCTTCAATACTGGCGGCGGATTTTTGGGAACTTGGAAAAGAGATTGAACTTGTGGAAAAGGCAGGTGCGCCATATCTGCATATCGATGTTATGGATGGAATGTTTGTTCCGTCCATATCGTTCGGAATGCCAGTGCTTGCCAGTGTCAGAAAGCGCTCAGCTCTTTTTATGGATGTACACATGATGGTGGAGCAGCCACAGCGGTATGTCGAGGAACTGATTCGGCTTGGCGCAGACGGGGTGACCATCCATGTCGAGGCGTGTGACTGCATACCGGAAACGCTGGCAAAAATCAGGCAGTCAGGGATAAAGTGCGGCCTGGCAATCAATCCGGAAACTCCTGTAAGTGCGGTAATGCCTTATATCGCAATGGTGGACATGGTACTTGTAATGACCGTGCGTCCCGGGTTTGGAGGCCAGAAATACATTCCGGAGTGCATGGACAAAATCAAGTGGTTGCGCGGAGTGGTTGACGAGCGCTATCCGGATGTAAAAATTGAGATTGACGGCGGTGTGACACTTGAAAATCTGGAAGAGAACCTTGACGCAGGAGCAAACGTGATTGTCGCCGGTTCCGCAATATTCCATGGGGACATCACGGCAAATGTCAAGGAATTTTTGCGCAGGATGTAATGGTATTTTGATGAAGGAGGATAATATATATTATGAGACTAGGAATCGTAGTTTGTTAGCCTTATTCATGTAACTTTCCAAATTTCCATATATCTCTATAAAACCTTATACAATCAATGTTTGAGTAAGTTCAAAGTAGCATATATCTCTATATAAATTCATGCATCTCAATGGTAAATTTGTGTAGTGATTGTGTAGTTGTTAGTAGCCATATAAAAGAGTTTGGTACGAATAGGAATACCCATAATTAAATATTAGGACATCAGCATAAGTCCTTTATCAGTTGTAGAAATATGATTGATGGAGGGCTTATTTTGATGCCTTAAAATATTACAGCAACCTAAAACGATAATACAAAAAAACGAGGAGGAAATACAGTGGAGATAATCAACTTTGAAGATGCAAAAGCAAGGAAGCAATTAAACCTGAAATCCCAGCAAATTATACATAGGTCATACTGTGACCTGGTATAATTCCATAATTTCTCGCTGGAATTTGGTAGGGGTTGTTACAAGTTTTTTGCGTTTGCCTTCTACAGATACTTCCTTTAGGGATTTCATTTCACTAAAGATTTCCTGAAGGTTATGGCTACGGGTCCAGCCATGTTTTTCCATAATGCCTTTTAAATAAGTGGTCAGTACCAGTGAAATAAACTGAATGAATATACGCCCCTCCATGGTGGCGTTTGAATGAATTCTCAGGCGTTTCATATCCAGGTCATTTTTGAGGTCATCAAACCCTTTCTCAATCGTATCCTTTTGACGGTATGAACGTAATGCCTCGGCAGCATCCCTGGTTTTGTTACTCAGGATCACAAGCCATCCGCTATGGTTCTGCTTATGCCTGCTGATCGCATTTTCATTGTACTGCACTTTCCGCCCCCGTTTCGGCAGATCCCTGACAAAGAAATATCTGTCATAAAACGCCTGGTTTTCGGGTTTCTCATTGCAGCCTGCCAGTTCATCATAGCATTGGAGCAGTTTATGGGTGAATTTTTTGTTTTCCAGTTCCGCTTTCAGACTGTCATAATAGGTATGGATGTAGCATCTGTGCCCTTCCCATTTCGTACATGTTGTAACAGCGTACAGGTCATCTTCCCCAACACTGATAAAATGTTCATGTGAATCCATGCCCGTCCGATTTTCCTCTACTGCTTTCGTGGCAATGGATGAAGAGAATGGGACTCCGATGCTAAAACGGTAATGGCTGCCATAAAGTGCATTGATATTCGACTCACTGTAAAAACCTTTATCCATGACCAGATGGACGGATCGGGATCCAAGAAGGCTGCAGCTGGAAAGACTTTCATTGATGGTGGATACATCCCTGATACTGCTTGAAAGTATCCTGTAGTATATGGGCAGGTGGGTCTCCTCGCTGGTGATCATCAGGAGATTGACCTGCGGAAGTTCCTCGCCATCCCGGTTATAGCCCCAACGGATGTAGTCAATAAATTCGCTATAGGACGATATGCTTGTAATATCAATGGCGAAGCAGCCCTTATCGTGGTTGGAAGCCATCCAGTCCCCAAAGAATCCCTGTTGCATCGAAGGTGTAATGCGAACTAAAAGCTCGCTCACACGCTGGTCTGAAAGTTTAGAGCGGAGCGGATGGCGGTTATGGGCAGACCACTGTTCTACATGACAGAGTGCATTTCCCTCGCTGGCAAGGTAATAGGCGCATGTAAGGATACTCTCCCAGTCTTCTGGGAAAGATGACCGTAGTATTTTGTCAATCCCTGTCTCATGGGTGGCTCTGTCAAGAAGAAGCGCAGGGCCAGTTGTGAGGACTGTGCAATGCTCTGCTTTAGGATTGTCCAGACCAGATGTTATAGATTTTTTTTCTGTTAGGGATGATTTCATTTGTTTCAGGATGAAGTTTACCAATACATTTACGATGATGTTTTGTTTTTTGTTCTGCCTTATCCCAATAGGATTCATTCTGATATACGTAAGTTGTTCCATTTGGGTTTTTAACATATATATACGATGCCATTTTGCTATCCTCTTTCATGTGTATAATTTATATAGTTATTATATTATTTATACACTTCTGCGTAAAGAGAAAAAGCGACAACAAATCCAGTATTTATGCGGAATTCCTTGAATTTCCAATGGCAGCCTGTGTATAATTTATCGGGAAATTAGGTGACACAAATTGTCCGGAGAAAGCTGGGCAGGGCGGCGGGCTTCAAACCGTTTCCATGACAGAACTGTATGATACGGTTTACCCGCCGAGAACGCCTGAGGGACTGGACGGAGAATTGGAGGGATTCATCAAAGAGCATGGGGACGCGAGGCTGATTATATTGAGAAGTCGTTGGAACGATAAGAAATGTGGGGCGTGGCGGTTGCTATGGCCTTTAAGTAAATTTGGATGGAATTGTGTGTGCGTTTATGGTAAGATAATGATGTTAAACAATTCAACAAATCAAAAATTTTATGATTTATGTGCATTAGTGCGCGGAAATAGTTGTTAGGAGACTGGAATGAGAGAAATCAAATATATCAAACAACCAACGGAATATTTGTGCGGACAGGCATGCGTTGCGATGATTGCGAATGTTCCGGTAGATGATGTTATTCAGGTGATGCATAATGATAAAGGAACTGGAAAAAAAGATATTGCAAAAGCATTGGAGCATTATGGTATCACTCAGGCGAAAACAATGACAAAGGCAGATAATTCCACACCATTGCCATCAGTGTGTATTCTGAAAGTATTATTACCAAAATATAGCCATTGGATTTTGTATTATTATGGAAAATATTATGATCCAGAATTTGGGCTGATGGATGAACTATATGGCAGAGCAAGGATTCAGTCTTATTTGGAATTATTTATAGATGAATAATTGTTTTCAGAGTAAAAGAGATTCTTATTTATTTTCTTATCGAGATACAGTATTGTATCCTATTTTTCACGAAAGGAGACAGACATAATGTGAACGGTTTGGCATGGATTTTTTGGAAGCCGGAAGCTGGTATGACGGCTCTATGTTTAAACGGTTTTGGTATATTTACAATCCGAAGTCTGTGGTGGAGGCGCTGCTCTGTCAGGATTTTTCCAATTATTGGACATCCACGGAAGTTTATGATGCATTGAAAATTTATATCAATATGGATTTTGACGGTCTCCGGTCTGATATCGTGCATATGCTGGGCGGCGGGCGTGTCATGGTCAATACACACAGCTTTAGGAATGATATGCGCAGTTTTGGTTCAAAGGATGATGTGCTTACGCTGCTGATTCATCTGGGATATCTTGCATATGATGCAAAAGAAAAAAACATTTATTCCAAATAAGGAGATTATAGAGGAGTTTGAGAATGCCCTGGGTGTGAGTGGTTAAATAAAAAGGTGCAAAGCCAACTGAAGCATTCAGTCCTTTGCACCTTGCATTATTCAGTGGATAAATGAAATCAGAACGTAATCTCAATCACACTTGCGCCCTGGTCAGGCGTCACGATGGTATCATTTCCCTCAATGGTCAGGAATCCATTTTTGGCTTCCGCAGCGCGCATGTTTATCATGCGGATGGTATACGGCTTGCTGCCTTCCAGCGTAACCAGGATACTGTGTCCCTGTCTCTTGATGGAAGCAGAAAGTTCCACGGTATTGTTCATGCCGTACACCTCCGTGTCAATCTTAACACCGTCATGGACAGCATAGACGCGCAGCTCACAGCCGTCAGCGTAGTCGTAATCCGGCCGGTCGTCATGCGCGCCGACTGCCACGACGGAGTTCTCACGCACCATCAGCGGAATGCTCAGGTAGCCATGCTGTTCCTCAATCCATGTGCCGCCCCTGTATTCCTTTCCGGTAAAGAAGTTCGTCCAGATACCATGCGGCAGATAGTATTCCGCCCTGCTCTCGTCATTGAATATCGGTGCGACAAGCAGGCTGTCGCCAAGCATATACTGCTTGTCAAGATAGTGGCATGTCTTGTCCTTCGTGAACTCGAGCACCATGCTCCGCATACTTGGAATGCCCTCCGTTGCGGCAGTGATGGCAGTTTTATAAATATATGGCATCAGTTTTGCCTTCAGGCGGGTGAAGAAGCGGACAACATCGACAGCCTCCTCGTCATATACCCATGGCACACGGTAGGACTGGCTTCCGTGAAGCCTGCTGTGCGAGGAGAGCAGGCCAAAGGCAACCCAGCGCTTGTAGACGTCGGCTGTGGAGGTGTGCTCAAAACCACCGATGTCATGTGCCCAGAATCCGAAGCCTGACATGCAAAGCGACAGTCCGCCGCGCAGGCTTTCCTCCATGGATTCGTAGTCTGACCAGCAGTCGCCGCCCCAGTGCACTGGGAATTTCTGGCCGCCGACTGTCGCCGAGCGTGCAAAGAGTACCGCCTGTCCCTTGCCGCGCTTTCTCTCAAGCAGCCCATAGACACATTTATTGTATAAGTAAGTGTAGTAGTTGTGCATTTTTTTCGGGTCGGAGCCGTCGTAGTAGATGGCATCCGTCGGAATTCTTTCGCCGAAATCCGTCTTAAAGCAGTCAACACCCATGTCGAGGAGGATTTCAAGCTTGTCCTGGAACCATTTCCATGCTTCGGGATTGGTAAAATCGACAATTGCCATGCCGGGCTGCCACATATCCCACTGCCATACCTGACCGTTGGGACGGCGGATAAAGTACCCCTTTTCCATGCCCTCCCGAAAGAGAACAGACTCCTGCCCGATGTATGAATTAATCCACACACAGATGTTCAGCCCCTTGTCCTTGATGCGTTTGAGCATTCCGACCGGGTCAGGGAACACCCTGTTGTCCCACAAGAAATCGCTCCAATGGAACTCCTTCATCCAGAAGCAGTCAAAATGGAAGGTACGCAGGGGAATTCCCCGCTCAAGCATGCCGTCGACAAAGCTCATGACAGTCGCTTCGTCATAATCCGTCGTAAACGATGTGGAAAGCCACAGCCCGAAAGTCCAGGGTGCCGGAAGCCCTGGTTTTCCTGTGATGTCCGTGTACCGTCTCAAAACGTCCTTTAGTTCAGGACCGTTTATCAGAAAATAGTCAAGATATGTGCCCTCCACGGAAAACTCAGCCTTGGTGACCATCTCCGTCCCGATTTCAAATTCGACATTTTCAGGATGGTTGACAAAGACGCCGTAGCCTTTGTTTGAGACATAAAACGGAATGTTCTTGTAGCACTGCTCGGTGCTTGTACCACCGTCGGCATTCCAGATTTTCACACTCTGCCCGTTTTTGATAAACGGTGTAAAGCGCTCGCCAAGGCCATATATTTTTTCATCAACGCCAAGACCAAGCTGCTGGCGCATATAGGTGTCAAAATTGTCGCCGCGGTCATAGGCAAGCCCGCTCCAGTCTGTCTTCATCAGGGCAAGGTCCTTTGCCTTGGATTCCGTAATGAGCTTACCGTTTCGTGTATACCGCATATACCAGTTCTTTTTGCCAATCTCGAGGGAAAGGGAACCGCTGTAAATGGTAATGCGCTCCTCCGTGTCATCAACCTTGAGCGGCCTTGCGGCAGCGTTTATCTCGAATGCCGGATATGTTTTTACTGCGCCGAGATGATGGTAGGTCTGGACACGGATTACCTCATCCATGGGAGCGGTGATGACAAGTGTCAGGTTGATGCCGCCAAGTGTGTCGCCCCGGTGGCTGATGCGGACAGTCGGGGCACAGATTGTCACCTTGTCTGTCTCAACCTTTGTGAAATATGCCTGCTGTGGTGCGAAGCATTCACAGCCCTCCTGCTGAAGCCAGCAGCCGTTACTGAATTTCATTATGACCTCTTTTCTGCGCCGGTTTCGATATAGAATGCAAAGCAGCTGCACCCGGCACTGTGCAGGCTTATATCTGTATCATACCACATATTAAAGAAAAGGAAATGAAATAATTAGAGGATTTTAGCATTATTTTTTAAATAAGTTGGTCAAGATGATATTAATATGCTAAAATAAATATAAGTACAGTCTGGAAAAAAATGAGATAAAGGAGGAATTTGTATGAAACTTACCTTTGTAGGAGCAGACCACCAGGTGACCGGAAGCTGCCACTTTTTGCAGGCATGCGGTAAGAACATCCTTGTTGACTGCGGAATGCAGCAGGGTTCCAATCCTTTTGAGTGCTGCGAGATTCCTGTGGATGATGCGCTGATTGACTACGTGTTTCTGACACATGCACATGTAGACCACTCAGGAAACCTGCCGCTGTTGTATGCGAGGGGATTCCGCGGGCAGGTGTTTACGACAGAGGCGTCTGCTGACCTGTGTTCGATTATGCTGCGTGACTGCGCGCATATCCAGATGCAGGAGGCAGAGTGGAAAAACAGAAAGGCAAAGCGGCACTCAGGGCTTGAACCGGTTGAGCCGGCGTACACGATGGAGGATGCGGACGGAATTATCAGAAACCTTGTTCCATGCGCGTACAATCAGGATGTCGAGATTAGCGACGGCATCCGGATTCGATTTACCGATGTGGGACATCTGCTTGGCTCTGCCAGCATTGAGGTGTGGCTGACCGAGGGCGGTGTGACCAGAAAAATCGTATTTTCCGGTGATATCGGAAACAAAAACCAGCCGCTGATTAAGGATCCGATTTACACAAAGGAAGCCGACTATGTTGTCATGGAGGCTACCTATGGTGACCGGTATCACGCAAAGCAGAAAGGCGGATATGTATCCGACCTTGCGGAGGTCATCAACAAGACCTTTGCGAAGGGGGGGAATGTTGTCATCCCATCCTTTGCAGTGGGCAGGACACAGGAAATCCTGTACTTCCTAAGGAAAATTAAGGCAGATAACATGATTCCTGATTTCCCGCGCTTTGAAGTGTATGTCGACAGCCCGCTTGCCGTGGAGGCGACCGGCGTGTTCCAGAAAAATATTTATACCTGTTTTGACGAGGAGGCAATGGAACTGGTCAATAAGGGCATCAATCCGCTGAATTTCCCGGGGCTGAAGCTTGCCATTACCAGTGAGGAGTCAAAGGAGATTAACTTCGACGAGACACCAAAGGTCATTATTTCCGCAAGCGGCATGTGTGAGGCGGGGCGAATCAGGCACCACTTAAAGCATAACCTGTGGCGGCCGGAATGTACGATTCTCTTCGTGGGATACCAGGCAGCAGGTACACTTGGACGCATCCTGGTCGAAGGCGCCGACGAGGTAAAGCTTTTTGGCGAGGCAGTTGAGGTCAGGGCAAAGATTACACAGCTGCCGGGACTGAGCGGCCATGCGGACAAGAATGGTCTGATTGAGTGGGTGAACGCTTTTGAGGAAAAGCCGGAAAAGGTATTCATTGTCCACGGCGAGGATACTGCGTGCAGCCTGTTTGCGGACTGCCTGAGGGCAGAGCATGGGCATGATGCATATGCGCCTTATTCCGGCACAAGGGTGGATTTGATAACGGGAGATATTGAATTTGAGGCATCCCCTGTCGCTGTTAAGAAACGCCTGCGCAGTGTATCTGATGTATTTGCGAGACTGCTTGCGGCTGGACAGCGGCTGATTGCCGTCATTTACAAGAACGAGGGAAGGCCCAATAAGGAGCTGGCAAGATTTGCGGACCAGATTAACTCGCTTGCGGACAAATATGAGTAAACGAAATAAGACAAGGGGGAAATGACATGAATATCATAGCGGCTGTGGACAGCAACTGGGCAATTGGCTGCCAGAACAGCCTGCTGGTGCGTATACCGAGGGACCAGCAGATGTTTCGGGAGATGACGGAGGGAAAGGTGATTGTGGCGGGCAGGAAGACACTGGAATCCTTTCCGCAGAAGCAGCCGCTGAAAAACCGGGTCAATATCATTTTATCGAGAGATAGAAGCTATGTGGTCAAAGGCGCCATTGTGGTTCACTCCGTTGGCGAACTAATGGAGGAACTTAAAGGCTATGCCGACGAGGACATTTATGTAGTGGGAGGGGCGAGCGTGTATGAGCAGCTCCTTCCTTACTGCAATACGGCGCACATCACGAAAATTGACTATACATATCAGGCAGATGCGTTTTTCCCCAGGCTGGACGAAATGCCGGAGTGGGAGCTTGTGGCTGACAGTGAGGAACAGACCTACTTTGACCTGGAGTATTATTTTTTTAAATATGAGAGAAAAAAATAACTGGAAATGTTGACTTTTGCATTTTTTGGTATGATAATAAAAAATTAAGGAACGCTCCCGAAATCCTGGGATGGACTGTTATGGGGCATTCATCAAAATGAGGAGGAGGACTTGAAAATGGAAAAGAAAGATTTGGACTGGTCAGGTCTGGGCTTTGGCTACAGACAGACTGACAAAAGGTACGTTACGAACTTTAAGGACGGCGCGTGGGACAATGGCGTGCTTACCGAGGATGCCAATATCGTGCTGAACGAATGTGCGGGTGTCTTACAGTATGCACAGACTTGTTTTGAGGGGCTGAAGGCGTACACGACACAGGATGGAAAGACCGTCGTGTTCCGCCCGGATCTGAATGAGCAGCGCATGCATGACAGCTGCGTGCGTCTTGAGATGCCGACGCTTCCCGCAGGACGCTTCGTGGAAGCCGTCAGGCAGGTAGTCAAGGCAAACGAGGCGTATGTGCCGCCCTATGGATCCGGCGCGACGCTCTATGTGCGTCCTTATATGTTCGGGATGAATCCTGTAATCGGGGTGAAGCCTGCTGACGAGTACCAGTTCAGAATCTTTACGACCCCTGTGGGACCATATTTCAAGGGTGGTGCGAAGCCGCTTACGATAAGGGTCAGTGATTTTGACCGCGCCGCGCCGCATGGGACAGGCCATATCAAGGCAGGGCTTAACTATGCCATGAGCCTGCACGCGATTGTCACGGCGCACAAGGACGGCTTTGACGAGAATATGTACCTTGACCCGGCGACTCGGACAAAGGTTGAAGAGACAGGCGGCGCGAATTTCCTTTTTGTGACGAAGGACAACAAAGTTGTGACACCAAAATCAGACAGCATCCTTCCATCCATCACACGCCGTTCCCTGATGATTGTGGCAAAGGATTACCTCGGGCTTGAGGTTGAGGAGCGGGAAGTTCTTTTTGATGAGGTTAAGGACTTTGCGGAGTGCGGGCTTTGCGGCACGGCGGCAGTCATATCGCCTGTTGGAAAGATTGTAAATAAAGGCGAGGAAATCTGTCTTCCGTCGGGCATGGACGAGATGGGACCTGTGACCAAAAAGCTTTATGATACGCTGACAGGCATCCAGATGGGACGCATCGAAGCGCCCAAGGGCTGGATTGTGGAAATATAGTCTGCCGGATATACTGGCGGCAAATTTCAGTAGTCGTGAATAGTATGGATTATAAGAGTGCGGATGTCCCTGAAATCAGGGAGCCGCACTTTTTCGTTTGTTGCAAATATGGCTGGAAAATGATAAAATAAATAGAACGATTTCTGCGTCCATGTTTGCAGGGAAGAATGGGGGATGTTATGAAGAAGAAAATTTGCGGAGCATTATTTTTGGCACTGATGGGAGTGGTTTCGGGATGCGGAAGCGAAAAGAGTCCGCTGAATCCGGATGAGCCGGTATCGATTACGGTATGGCATTATTACAACGGCACACAACAGGCGGCATTTGATACCCTGATAGAGGAGTTTAACAATACGGTGGGCAATAAAAGGGGAATCTACGTGCAGAGCTACAGTCAGGGTTCTGTTTCCGACCTGGAGTCCGCTGTCAGGGATTCCATCAACGGAAAGGTAGGCGCGTCGGAAATGCCGGATGTGTTTTCTGCGTACTCGGATACCGCGTATGAATTTGAGCAGAAAGGCGCCCTGGCAAACTTGTCCGTTTATTTGGAAGAGGGCGAGCTGGACAAATATATCCCTTCGTATATTGATGAGGGCTGTATTGCGGAGAATGGAAGTCTGCGGATTTTTCCGGTTGCCAAATCCACGGAAGTCATGATGATTAATCGGACGGACTGGGAACCTTTTGCCGAGGCGACAGGGGCATCACTGGAGAATCTCAGCACGATAGAGGGCGTCGTGGATACCGCGGCGGCATACTATGAATGGACGGACAGCCTGACACCGGATATGGCGAATGACGGAAAGGCGTTTTACGGTCGTGATGCGATGGCGAACTATTTCATTATCGGGATGAGGCAGCTTGGGCTGGAAATTTTTCAGGCGGACAAGGGGCAGGTAACCTTTAACCTGCCGGAGGACAGCATCCGGCGTATCTGGGAAAACTATTATGTGCCCACTGTCAAGGGGTATTTTGGGGCGTATGGTTCATTTCGGTCAGACGATGTGAAGACAGGCGAACTGATTGCCTATACGGGGTCGACGGCTTCGGCGATATATTTTCCAGGCAGGGTTGAGGGTGAGGGCGGAAGCTATGACATAGCATATGAGATTATGGCAGCCCCCATATTTGACGGCGGGGAGCAGTATGCTGTCCAGCAGGGGGCTGGCATGGTCGTGACAAAGAGTGACGAAAAACATGAGTATGCGTCAGTTGAATTCCTGAAGTGGTTTACGGAGCCGGAAAACAACCTCCGGTTTAGCTGTATCTCAGGGTATATGCCAGTACAAAAGGATGCCAATACCACCGAAGTACTGGATAAGGTGATAGCGGAACAGAATATCGAAGTGGCGGAAAAAACCTATGATTGCATAACATATGTTTTTGATAATATGAAGGACGGAAAATATTATACGAATAAAAGCTTCCAGAATGGTTCTGCCGCAAGGAAGGTGCTGGAATATCATCTTTTTGACAAGGCGAAGGCAGACAGGGAGGCAGTGGTACAGGCTCTTTCGGAAGGAATGAGTCTGGAAGAGGCAAGCGCACCGTACACGACAGAAGACGCATTTCAGGAGTGGTATATGTCGTTTTGTGCAGCATTGAATGATACGATGGGACAATAGCAGGATATGGGGCTGAAATTAAATAACCAGAAAAAACATACTGTTTTTAAAATGTTTTTAATACCGCTGATTGCAATTATGTTGATACAGAGCCTGCTTACGGTAGGAACGCTTGCAGCAAGGCATACGCTGGGGCTGATTCAGGATTACTCGGTCGGCATGATGGCAAAGATTGTGGAAAACAGAAAAGTGATTCTGCAAAATGAGATGACACAGCGGTGGAATTCCATACTGGACGAGGAGCCCGTCATGAATGGGCTGCTAAAGGAATATCTGACAAAAAGGCAGCTGACATTGCAGCAGCTTTTGCAGGACAATGCTGCCTGTCAGGAATTGCTTGAGACATTTTTTCCGGAGTGTCTCAAAACCTTGCAGAACAATCTCGCATCCGGTGTTTTTTTGGTGCTGGTGGACGGCGACAGGACGAATGCGTCAGAGTTTGACGGTTTTTTTATCAGGGATTCTGCGCCCGAGAGCAAAAGTGCAAACGGAACTGACATGCTGCTGGAAAAAGGTTCAAAAGAGTTATCCAGAAATTATAATGTACCGCTTGATACGTGCTGGACAACACGTTTTCATATGATGGGACAAAGCAAGAGGGAATCTGACAATTTCTTTTATGAACCATGGCGCGCGGGGGAGGAAAATCCTGACGCCGGGACAGGGGACCTGGGATACTGGTCAAAGCCGTTTGTGCTTGAGGATAATCCGAACGATTCGCATGAGATGATTACATACTCCGTACCGCTCCGCCATGAGGGAAGGGTGTATGCGGTACTTGGCATAGAGATTTCAACTGCGTACCTCTATGAGTTCCTTCCGGTTCCGGAGCTCAACAGCAGCCATCAGGGCGGCTATCTGCTGGCGTATGATGACGGCACCGGAAACTACAGCATATATGCCGGAAAAGGGATGCTATATGGTATGGTGGAGGCGCAGGGAGATGTCTTTCATCTGGAACGCACGGATTATGCCATGCTCAGCGAGGTAAAGGGCATTACGTCCGGCAGGCAGAAGGTATATGCAGTGACATGTCCTTTGAAGCTGTATAATAAATTCGCCCCTTATCGGGACAAGGACTGGGTGCTGGTCGGTCTGAATGTTGAGGAGGAGCTTTTTGGCATCAGCCGGCAGATTTATATATGGCTTGCGATTGCAATATTGATTGGGCTTGTGTTTGGGGTTGTGGGAATCTATATTATTGTCCTGCACCTGACGAGACCGATTAAAAACCTGATGGAGTGTATTGGCAGTGAGAGCCGGGAGCTTGGGGACTTCCGCATATCAGGAATCCGTGAGATTGATGCGTTGTACGGCGTAATCAGGGACTTGACTGAAAGGCAGAAAAAGTCGGAGACCACGCTGCTCGAGGAGAAGGAACGCTACCGGATTGCAGTGGAGAGCACAGATGATGCGTTCTTTTCCTATGATATCCGCAGCCATCAGGTCGATTTGGTAAACGAGCACAAAATGAATGGTATCTGGAAATGTGACGGGGACAATCTGATTGATTTAAACCTGATTGCATATGAGGACAGGGATATGGTCAGCACGTTTTTTGGCAATATTCCAGACGAGGCTTCACTTGAATTCCGCCTGATGCTTCCCGGACAGGAGGGATATACATGGATTGGCTTGTACGGAAAGGTGGTCTGTGATACAGATGGCAACCGTTATAAGCTGATAGGAAGCATCCGCAATATTCAGAAGATAAAGGAACAGGAACAGGAACAGCTTGCAAGGCTTACTACAGATGGGCTTACTGGTGCATATACGTACAACGCAGGAATGAAAAAACTTGAAGAGTGCAGGAGGATACAGCCTAAAGGGTTTATGGTTTTTCTGAATATTGCCAATATACGCAGTCTGAGCAAGGCAAACGGCATTGTATTTGGGGATTTGATTCTTGAGCAGGCAGGAGACGTAATCCGTGAATGCGGGAATGCACTTGTCATCCGGCATAATATCAGTGAATTTGTAATATGGCTTTCACATAGCACGCATGCGCATGCACAGGAATATGCCGCAAAGCTTGTCAGTGGGCTTGAGGGAATGTTCGATAATACTGTATTAAAGCTGGATGTCTGTATCGGGCTGGTACAGGCATCAGAGGGAATGTCCAATAAAGGACAAATTCGGAGGGCGAAATGTGCCGAGGCCATGATCCAGGAGAATGCGCCGGTGAAATATCTGTTTTATGAGGATATTTCCAGGAAGGAGCGGATGGAACTGCCCCCGCTGAAGGCACGGCAGATTATGTCGAGTGACTATGGTGAGGAAGCTTCGTTATCCCTGATGGCACTGAACCTTTTTGGAAAGGGTTCCGACCTTCCGGCGCAGATGGCGCTCATCTTGAGCAAAATCGGTCGGCGATATGGGGCGGAAGATGTCCTGACAACGACAATCAGGCATGATTTCAGTGCGAACTATCTGGAATATCAGTGGCATCGCGATGGGCAGTCCGCGTTAAAGAATGTAGGTCAGTACACACAGGAAGAATGGGAGCTGTTCCAGAAGTGGCTGGGCAAGGGGCAGATACATTCCTTCACCGTAGAAGAAAGCGCGGATGCAGTGATACGAAAGTTCTTAAATATCCGGAAGGGGCAGCAGGGAATTGTGCTTCCGCTATATGACAATGGCAGCTATGCCGGGAATGTGTGTATTGCAGGGATTGCCTCTGAAATTATCCAGGATGGCGAGGTGTGCCAGCGGATGATAGACATCGGAAGCGTGATACAGAGCCAGCTCAACCAGCAGCAGCATGACCTTGCAAGCAAGGCGAAATCAGAGTTCCTTTCGCGGATGAGCCATGAAATCCGCACGCCGATGAACGGGATTATTGGCATGACGGCAATCGCGCTGCAGCAGAACCAGAGCCGGGAACGGATTGAGGATTGTCTTGGAAAGATTCAAAGCTCGTCCAAGTATATGCTCGGTCTTATCAATGATATTCTTGACATGTCGCGGATTGAGAGTGGAAAAATACACCTGGAGCCTGAAAATTTCGACATGCATGAACTGGCTGGAACCGTCAGGGAAGTGATAACGCCACAGGCAGAAATGAAGGGTGTTGCGTTTGAACAGGACATTCAGCTTGCACACGGATGGTTTTATGCCGACAGGCTGCGCATAAGCCAGGTATTGATTAATCTGCTTGGAAATGCGGTAAAATTTACGCCAAAGGGTGGCAGGATTCTGCTTAGAATCCATGAAAACGGAAGCGACGGGGAGCTGACACATGTCTATTTTGAGGTGCAGGATACCGGAGTGGGCATCCATGCCGAGGATCAAAAGAGGATATTTCGTCCATTTGAGCGGGTGGCGAGCACGTCCAGCGTGTCCAAGCAGCAGGGAACCGGATTGGGGCTCGCCATCAGCAGCAGGCTAATCCAGCTGATGGGAAGTGCCATTGCGCTTGAAAGCGAACCCGGGAAGGGGAGCAGGTTTTACTTTGATGTTGCCATGGAGCGCGGGCAGAACGATGCAGGGGCAAAGGAAACAGAGGAACAAGTTTCCTTTGCAGGTTTCCGTGTTCTTGTCGTTGAGGACAATGAGCTGAATGCCGAGATTGCACAATGCCTTCTTGAGGACTTCGGCTTTGAAGTGGAGTGGGTTCCGGATGGCGCGGATGCTGTTGAAAAAATCAGGAACACCGAACCGGGCAGGTATGACGTTATCCTGATGGATATTCTGATGCCTGTGATGAATGGGCTTGACGCGACACGCGCCATACGCGGAATGGGACGGGCGGACTGCCGGGAAATTCCAATCATAGCGATGTCGGCAAATGCGTTTGATGACGATTTAAAAAAATCCGTGGAGTGCGGCATGAACGGATATCTCTCAAAACCCGTGGATGTTGACAGGCTGTACCTTACCTTGAAGGATACTTTGTCGAAAAAACATTAGTTTTATTGTCTTATGTCAAACAATAAGGTATACTAAAAGATGATTATGATTTTTTAAGGAGTGGAACAATGAGTGACAGCAGGGAGAAGCCGGCATATCTTGAGTTCTCATGTCAGAGCATAGGATTGTGCGTGGAGCCGGGGGATATTGTTGAGGAAACCTTTACCATATATGCAGCGGAGCGGTATGCAGAGGGAAAAATATATTCTTCAGATACGAGGATGCGATTATATGAGACAGAATTCCACGGTGTGCAGACACAGGTTACATATTGCTTTGATGGGACAGCGGCGCAGGCGGGCAGCAATATCCGGGGAGAGTTTGTTCTGATATGTAACTGTGGTGAGTATGCGATACCATATACAGTCAGTGTCCAGCGCCCGCAGCTCCAGAGTTCCCTCGGACTCGTTAAAAATTTGTTCCATTTTACCAATCTGGCACAGACAGACTGGAAGGAAGCAGTGGCGCTGTTTTATTCCAGGAACTTTGCCTCCATCCTGCATAAAAGTGACAAAAACGTGCTGCTCTCGTATGTGGGGCTGTCAAAGGATGAGGAAAATGAACAGAATGTAGAAGAATTTCTGATTGAAACAAATAAGAAGACACCTGTTATATATATGTTTGACATAGAAGGATTCTTGCTTGAGGACGTACAGGACAGTATTGTAAAACGAGTTGTCGTTACGAAGAGCGGGTGGGGATACAGCTGTGTCAATATTAAAATAACAGGTGAATTTATCAGCGTGGACAGGCAGCTGCTAACCAGTGCGGATTTTTTTGATAACGTATGTAATTTTGATATATATATTGATGCGGCAAGACTGCACAAGGGTCTGAACAGCGGGAGTGTTATTTTTTCTGACGCGTGCAATGACTATACGGTTCCGTTTGACATCCTGATGGAGGATGAGCCTGAGAGGAAAAATGACAATCGCAGACAAAGACACGCGTTATGTAACATGGTGGATGCCTATGCGGGCATGCGCCTGAACAGACCGGCAGATGTGCAGTGGACAGCGTCCTTTGAAAAGGAACTGGAAGTGCTGCTGGAAATTGATGAGGACAGTATCCTGTATAATCTGTACAGGACGCAGCTCCTGATTGCGAAGGAGCGCTTTAACGAGGCGGGATGGTATCTTGACATGCTCGAAAAACGGCTGTCGAAGGAACCGGGAAATATTTTCCAGAACTGTTATTATCTGTACCTGACTACCCTGATTCAGTGTGAGGAGGACTATGTGAGGGAAGCCAGCGACGAAATCGAGACAATATATGCCAACAATCCGGCGCAGTGGAGGCTTGGCTGGTTTGTGCTGCAAATGAACGAGGAGCTGCTGCGCAGCAGGGAGCTTCGGTGGCAGTTCATGGAGGAGATGTTCCAGAACGGCTGCACAAGCCCGCTGCTGCTGTGTGAAGCCGTTCTGCTGCTCAACACGAATCCGACGTTCCTGCTGAAGCTGGACAAATTTGAAGAACAGGTGTTATGGTACGGCGCTAGACAGAAGAAATTAAAACCGGAGCTAATCGAGCAGCTTCAGTATCTCGCGGTGCGCAAGAAAGAGTATTCGACGCTGCTGGTCAGGATATTCGGGGAGATATACCGTACCTATAAGTCGCCGCAGACAATTGCGTCCATCTGCCATATTTTAATCCTTGGCGACAAAAAAGGGGTGGATTACTATCCATGGTATGCGCTTGGCGTGGAACATTCGGTGCGGGTGACCGGGCTGTATGAGTATTATATGATGTCGCTGGAGCTTGACAAGTATGGGGACATCAGGGGGGATATAGAGATACCCAAAATGGTGCTGATGTACTTTGCATATCAGAGCAGCCTGGACTATGAGCGGAACGCGTTTCTGTATGCCTATGTCATCCGCAACAAGGATAAATACCCGGACTTGGAACAGAGCTACCGCATTGCAGTTGAACGGTTTGTTGTGGACCAGATTAAACTGGGACATATCAATGAAAATCTTGCTTATCTCTATAAAACCATGCTGGCGCCGCAGATGATTATGGATGATACGGCTTATGCCTACACGCCGCTGCTTTTTATGCACCGCATCTATGTGGACAATCCGAATGTAAAGAACATTGTTGTCATTCATGAGAAGGTAAACGGCGAGAGCTCTTATCCGGTGGAAAACTGCGTCAGCATGATTCCGATATACGGAAGTGAGTACAAGCTGTTTCTGCAGGATGAATATGGAAACCGTTTTACAAAGAGCATACATTATGAGAACAAGCAGCTTATGGAACCAAAACAGCAGCTGGAGTATGTCAGCGGCTATATGCAGGGGCGCCTGAGCTTTGACATTTACCTGTGCGAGGTGGAGAAAAATTATGTGGTCATTTCGCAGGACAATGTCAAACGATTCAAAAACCTGGCGGAGTCGCCGCTGATTGTGGAGAACTTTAAAAAAGAAATCCGCACGAAGCTTCTGCGGTTTTACTATGACAATGACATGATTGGTGAGCTGGATGCTTTTCTGGAGGACATAGAAGCGGATCAGATGGAGGTATCCGAGCGGGCAGAGTTCATCAAATACCTGATATCCAGGGGAATGTTTGACAAGGCATATTACTGGATAAAATCTTACGGGGTGACGGACGTGGATCCAAAGTCCGTGGCACGCCTTGTCAGCAAACGTATTGTCAGCAGGGAGTTTGAGTATGAAGAATTTCTGGTGAATGTGGCGCATTATATTTACAAAAATATGAAATATGATGAAAATATCCTGCGTTATTTAATGATGAACTATGATGGAAAGGTTACGGAACTGCGGAAACTGTGGAAATCCGCAGTCGATCTGGAGCTTGAGACAAGGCTGATTATGGAGCGCATTCTCCGTCAGACCGAATACACGGGTGTCATGGTGCAGGACCGCGACGAAATTCTGATATCCTATGCGCACTGTGAGGAACATGACGCGGCGCTGGTCAATAAAATCCTTATGGACATGGCGTATGATTATTTTGTCTGTGAGGCGATTGTCTGTCCGGAAATTTTCGACATGGTGTACCAGAAGTATGCAAAGGGAGAGTTGACCGACAGGAGATGCAGCCTGGCGCTGTTAAAATTTTGGGCAGAAAACAGGCAGGGCATGGAGATACCGGACGATACCGTAAGACAACTGATACAGGAGCTTTTGAAAGAAGAAATCTACTTTCCGTTTTATGTCAGGTTTGTGGATATGGTGCCGGAGCTGCATTACATCAAGGACAGTATCTTCATTGAGTACCGGACGCAGCCACAGAGCCAGGTGTATATCCACTATGCATTTGACGACGATGCTGCGGATGGGGAGCATACGGACAGTACTGCGGACAGGACGGATTACGGGCGTTATGACATTAAGGCGATGCAGGAAATGTACGCAGGAATATATGTGGGGATGTTTCAGCTGTTTCATGGGGAGACATTACAATATTATATCACTGAGAATTTTTTTGAAGAGGGAAAAGCCCCGCAGGAACGCGTGACACAGAGCGGCACGCTGGCAGGAAAGACAGAAGAAACTGCGGAGGGCGGCGCCTTACCTGACCGGTTTAATATACTGAATGATATTATGATAAGTATCAGCCTTCAGGACGGCGCGACTGCGCAGCAATTGACAGAAGATTACTTATATCAGGATTTCTGTGTCAGGGAGTTGTTCCGTGTGCTGTGATGACAGACATGCCGGAGGTATTCTTGAAAGGAAGTTATGGGATGCTAATTGATAAGACACTGGACGAGCTGACCAAAAAGAATAAAATCGTAGTCGGCTTTGACCTTGGAAATGATGATTCACAGATAAGCTATTGCAGATACAACCAGAGCATGCCTGACACAGTCAGCCTTGTGATGGGGGAGGAACAGTATAATATACCGACGCTTCTGTGCAGGCGGTTTGACAAAAGACCCGGTGCGGAGGAAGGCGCGGCATGGTCTATCGGAAATGATGCGCTGAAGTGCGCGAAGGAAGGGCAGGGAACGCTGGTCGAGGACTTGGTGCTGCTGGCGAAAAACAATGTCAGCGTTAAGGTGCAGGAGGAAGAACTTTCTGCGGCGTATCTTCTGGAGCTGTTCGTGAGAAAGGCATTTGCGGTTTTATATGCATATGCGGGGACAGAGGACATTGCGGCAGTTGCATTTACACTGAAGGACATGAATACAGGCATCATGGAGATGCTCAGGGACATCGTAACACACATCGGAAAAAAGATGGAGGTGTACTTCCTGAGCCATGAGGACTGTTTTTTCCAGTATATGATTCACCAGCCGCAGGAGATGTGGATTCATGATGTCCTTCTGTATGATTACAGGAGTGACGGCATCAAAAGCCACATTCTTTCCATGAACAGGAAGACGAATCCGGTTGCATGCTTCATTGACACGTCGAGATATCCGCAGATGAGGATTCCCGATTTGTCGGACAAATCGGAGACGGCAAAAGGAGCATTTTACAAGCAGCTTGACACGGCGCTTCTTGAGATTGTGCGGAAGAACTGCGAGCAGCGGATTATTACGTCAGTTTTTCTCCTTGGCGATTCCTTCTCGAAAGAATGGTGCAGGGAGTCGTTAAAATATATGTGCCGTGGGAGGCGCGTGTTTCAGGGGAACAATCTTTTCAGCAAGGGAGCGTGTTATGGCGCGAGGGAGCGCGCCTACCCGTCAACTCTTTCCACGACATATGTATACTTATCCGAGGACAAGCTCCGCGCAAATATCGGAATGATGTGTGACAAGGGACAGATGGAGGTCTACTATCCGATTCTTGATGCAGGCACCAACTGGTATGACGCACAAAAGGTTTTTGATGTGATGCTTGTCAAAAATAACGCGATTACACTGAACATAGCGCCGGTGGACGGAACCAGGACGAGAGTGGCAAGAATATCGCTCGAAGGGCTTAAGGTGCGGGGAAATAAGACAAACCGTGTAGAGCTGCGGTTTTACATGGAGGACGCCAGCGCGGTGCAGATAGAAATCAGGGACAAAGGATTTGGGGAATTTTTCCCGTCGACAGGCCAGATATGGAAAGAGTGCCTGCCGCTGGAAGTTATTACGTAATGAATATGATATTATACGCATGGGGGAGTTATGTAAATGAATAACGTTTGTTTATGTATAGGAAATTACGCAAAAACTCCATTTTATTTAAAATTTTCCGACATATCATTGTATTCTATGGAGGAGTTATGTTATTATTTTATGGAAAGGGTGCATCTGCTGGATGACTCGGTTGTCTCGGCAGAGCTCGTAAACTGGATTCGTCATGAATGCGGGCTTGTGGAGCTTGCGGACGAGCTGGATGTATATGTCCGGAAACATGTGTCAGTCGCGGCATTTGTCTCGACGATATTTGAACGGACAGGGATGTATGATGAAAACACGGTAAAACAGGTCGACCGCGTTCTGAAGGATCAGTCAAGCCTGAATACGATTGAGCGGTATAAGAAACGTGCAGAGTACTTATACCAGCAGGGGCGTTTCCGGCAGGCGCTTGCCATTTACAGGGAACTGGTGGACTACATTCCTGCAAGGGACAGTGCGGGCAGGGCACTTTTGTACTACGACATGGCGTCCATCTATGCGATGGATTTTGCATACAGGCAGGCGGCAGATTTGTACTATGAGGCGTATCTCCTGCATCCTGACAGGCAGATAAGATGTGCGTATATCCTTGCCAGCAGAAAGGCGCTTACGGATTATGCATATGGCACATTCAAAAGGGATAATCCGGACTGGGAGGAGGATTTTATAAGGGTGGAGCAGCTGTGCGCGCAGGCTGACGCAAAATGGCTGGACTCCAGGGAGAGACAGCTGGTGACGGAACTTGCCAACTTAAAGCTAAGCGGCCAGCTTGATACATACAGCCAGCAGTCGCAGGCGCTTATCAGACAGTTAAAAAAGGATTACAAGCGGCAGACAAAAAGTTAGATAAGGGGAAACAAGAGGAAAGGGGTTACCTACATGGGATTATTGGGAAAAATTAAGGGATTTTTCAAAAGAGAGCCGGAGACGTATGAAAATGTGTACGACTGGGAGGAGGAGACCTTAAAACGCGACAATATTGACATGCATGACAAAAAACAGCGCGAACATTATGTGAAGGCATGCCTGGAACAGATGTCGGAGGCGGCAAGGGAGCTGGATGCGCTCGGGGGCGAGTATAATCTTGTCACGTCCTACTTGACTGACATGGAGGAGATAGAGGCTCAGAAGGAGGATGTAAAAGAACAGCTGCGCACATATGCAAAGAAAATTCTGGACATTGGAAACAGCAAGGAAAGACTCGATAAAAAGCGCCATATCATGAAAATGGAGGACTACGTGCGCATGGAGCGCATCGAGCAGTATATGCCCGATGGATACAATAAGCTAAAAGAGGCCGAAGATTATCAGGTGCTTGTGAAGAAAGACATGGGAAGGCTTGAGGGTGAGAAGCATGCCTATTATTTCAGAAGGAACGAGCTGATAAATTCCCAGAAAAACATGAAGGGAATCACGGCAATCTGTGTGGGGTCCATGCTGTTCCTGATTGTGCTGCTGGCAGTGATAGGATCGGCGTGGCACCTTGACGTGTCAATCGGGTATGCCATCGCAGTGCTGGTGGCGGCATCGGCGCTTGCCCTTGTGTTTGTGAAATTCCATGAGGCGCAAAGGGAGCTTGTGAAAGTGGAAAAAGGCATCAATAAACTTGTACTGCTGCAAAATACGGTAAAAATCCGGTATGTCAACAATACGAACCTGCTGGAATATCTGTATGTCAAGTATGACGTGGACAGCTCAAACGAGTTGAAGAAGCTCTGGGACAAATACCTTGAGGAAAATATCCAGCGTGAACAGGAAAAACAGATGCAGCAGGATATGGATTTCAACCAGGCGGCGCTCGTCAAGATTTTGCGCAGCTGCAACCTGGCAGATCCCAATATATGGCTTCACCAGGCAGAGGCACTGATTGACAACAAGGAGATGGTGGAAATCAGACACGGACTGATTATCAGGCGCCAGAAGCTTAGGAAACAGATGGAGTATAATGCCAAGGCAGCGCAGGAGGCACAGGACGAGGTGAAGGATATTGTGGACAAGTATCCTGAATATGCAGAAAAAATATTAGATTTAGTGTCGGATTATGAAAAAGCACTTGCATAAAAAGAAAAGAATCGGTATGATACAGTTGGGGCTGTTTTTTAATAGCCGCAGCTGTTTTCTTTTTTGGCACAGACGCGGAAGGGAAACGTGCTGCAATCAGTTTTATCATTGAGAAAACGCATGGAAACGAGGAGGAAGAAATAATGCAGGAATTTGCACCAATTAAAGAAGGTAAAGTACGTGAGGTATATGACAACGGGGACAGTCTGATTATTGTTGCGACAGACAGGATTTCCGCTTTTGATGTGATTCTGAAAAACAAGATAACCAACAAGGGCGCAATACTGACACAGATGTCCAGGTTCTGGTTTGATTTCACGAAGGATGTAGTACCGAACCATATGCTTTCCGTGGATGTCAAGGATATGCCTGAATTCTTCCAAAACGATAGATTTGACGGAAACAGCATGATGTGCCGGAAGCTCGAGATGCTTCCCATCGAGTGCATCGTGCGCGGATATATCACGGGAAGCGGCTGGGCAAGCTACAAGGAGAACGGCACTGCATGCGGCATCAGGCTTCCGGAAGGGCTTTCGGAGTCCGAGAAGCTTCCGGAGCCGATCTATACGCCGAGCACAAAGGCTGACATTGGGCTGCATGATGAAAATATTTCTTTTGAGAGAAGCATTGAGGTGCTTGAGGAGAAATACCCGGGAAAGGGTGCGGAGTATGCCGGAAAGATAAAGGATGCGACCATCGCCCTCTATAAGAAATGTGCGGAATATGCGCTGGAAAAAGGCATCATTATCGCGGACACCAAGTTTGAGTTTGGCCTTGACGGAAATGGAAATATCGTGCTCGGGGATGAGATGCTGACACCGGACAGCTCGCGGTTCTGGCCTCTGGAGGGATATGAGGCGGGAAAGGGACAGCCTTCCTTTGACAAGCAGTTTGTGCGCGACTGGCTCAAGGCAAATCCCGACAACGACAACCTTCTTCCGGAGGAAGTTGTCACGAAGACGGTGGATAAGTACAAAGAGGCATTTGCCCTGCTGACAGGCAAGGAATTTAAGTAGTGCTTCACAAAGAGGAGTATTTGGAAAAATTATGTACAATGATGATATAGACAGAAATATAGACGAGACAGGGCTGAATGAGGAGTGCGGCGTCTTTGGCATTTATGATTTTGACGGACACAATGTCGCATCCACGATTTATTACGGGCTTTTTGCACTGCAGCACAGGGGACAGGAGAGCTGTGGCATTGCCGTGAGTGAGACAGGCGGGCCAAAGGGAAAAGTGACATCCTACAAGGGAATGGGGCTGGTCAATGAAGTGTTTACGCCAGACAATCTTGAACCGCTGAAAGGCGATATTGGCGTGGGACATGTGCGCTATTCCACGGCGGGCGCATCCACGCGCGAGAACGCGCAGCCCCTTGTACTGAATTATGTAAAAGGAACACTTGCGCTCGCCCACAATGGCAACCTGATTAACGCGCCGGCGCTCAGGCATGACCTGGAATACACGGGAGCCATCTTTCAGACAACCATCGATTCGGAGGTCATCGCCTACCACATAGCGCGGGAACGCCTTAACACCAGGACTGTCGAACAGGCTGTAAACAACGCATGCCAGAAGATTAAGGGCGCTTATTCGCTTGTCGTGATGAGCCCCAGGAAACTGATTGGCGCGCGTGACCCCTATGGGTTTAAGCCGCTCTGCATTGGAAGAAGGGAGAACAGCTATATCATAACTTCGGAAACGTGTGCGCTGGATACCATCGGTGCGGAGTATGTGCGGGATGTGCTTCCGGGAGAAACGGTGACCATCACACCTGACGGGGGGATTGTCTCTGACATGTCACGCGCCCTCTCAAAGGAAGAGGAGGCAAGGTGTATCTTTGAGTATATCTATTTTGCCAGGCCGGACAGCCATATCGACGGCGTGAGCGTGTATGCGTCACGGATTCAGGCCGGACGTTTCCTCGCCATGGACTCCCCGGTGGAGGCAGATTTGGTAGTCGGTGTGCCGGAGTCCGGAAATGCGGCGGCGCTTGGTTATTCGCTACAGTCCGGGATTCCATACGGCACTGCATTTGTGAAAAACGGCTATGTAGGCAGGACGTTTATCAAGCCAAAACAGAGCAGCCGTGAGTCGAGCGTAAAGGTAAAGCTCAATGTCCTCAGGGAAGCAGTGTGCGGGAAACGCGTGATTATGATTGATGATTCCATTGTGCGCGGCACAACGTCTGACAGGATTGTGAGGATGCTGCGCGAGGCAGGGGCAAAGGAAGTGCATGTGCGCATCAGCTCACCGCCGTTTTTATGGCCTTGTTATTTTGGGACAGATGTTCCCGAGAAGGAACAGCTGATTGCACACAACAGGTCGGTAGATGAAATCAGGGATATCATAGGAGCCGATTCGCTGGGATACCTGGATATCGGCAGGCTAAAGGAAGCCGCCGGCGGGCTGGGCATCTGTACGGGGTGCTTTAATGGAAAGTATCCGATGGAACCGCCGACCGGGGATATCCGGGGTGATTTTGATAAATAGGTAAAAAGGAGAAAAAATATGAGTACAGACAGGTATACAAGTCCCCTTTCCGAGCGGTATGCAAGCAAGGAAATGCAGTACATCTTTTCGCAGGACATGAAGTTCCGTACATGGAGAAAGCTCTGGATTGCCCTTGCGGAGACAGAGATGGAGCTGGGGCTGAGTGAGAATGGGAAACCCGTCATCTCACAGGAGCAGATTGACGAACTGAAGGCACATGCCGAGGATATCAATTATGAGGTGGCAAGGGAGCGCGAGAAGCTTGTGCGCCATGATGTCATGAGCCATGTGTATGCTTATGGGCAGCAGTGTCCAAAGGCAGCGGGCATCATCCACCTTGGGGCGACTTCGTGCTATGTCGGGGACAACACAGACATCATCGTGATGGACGAGGCGCTCAAGCTCGTGCACAAAAAGCTGGTCAATGTCATTGACGAGCTGGCAAAGTTTGCGGACAAGTACAAGAACCTTCCGACACTTGCGTTTACACACTTCCAGCCGGCCCAGCCGACGACAGTCGGAAAACGCGCAACGCTCTGGATGCAGGAATTTTTGATGGATCTGGAGGATTTGGAGTACGTTGCGGGAAGCCTCAAGCTGCTGGGATCGAAGGGAACGACGGGGACACAGGCAAGCTTCCTGGAGCTGTTTGACCAAGACCAGGAGACGATAGACAAGATTGATCCCATGATTGCCGCAAAGATGGGATTTAAAGAATGCTATGCCGTATCGGGGCAGACATATTCCAGAAAGGTCGATACCAGGGTGGCAAACATTCTCGCAGGCATTGCGGCTAGTGCGCATAAGATGTCGAATGATATTCGGCTGTTACAGCATTTAAAAGAGGTTGAAGAACCGTTTGAAAAGAATCAGATTGGCTCGTCGGCCATGGCGTACAAGAGAAATCCGATGCGCTCGGAGCGGATTGCATCCCTCGCAAGATATGTCATGATTGACGCGCTCAATCCGGCCGTCACATCGGCAACACAGTGGTTTGAGAGGACGCTTGACGATTCTGCCAACAAGAGGCTGTCCATTCCGGAGGGATTTCTTGCCATAGACGGCATTCTGGACCTGTGCCTCAATGTCGTGGACGGGCTTGTCGTGTATGACAAGGTCATCACAAAACACATCATGGCAGAGCTTCCGTTTATGGCAACGGAAAACATCATGATGGACGCAGTGAAGAACGGAGGAAACCGTCAGGAGCTCCACGAGAAAATCAGGACACTCTCAATGGAGGCGGGCAGGAATGTCAAGGTGGAAGGAAAGGACAACAATCTGCTGGAGCTTATCGCGGCCGACCCGGAATTCAACCTTACGATTGAGCAGCTTCAGGCGACGATGGATCCTGCAAAATATGTAGGCAGGTCACCGATACAGGTCGACAATTTCCTCACCAATGTGGTGAAGCCGGTGCTTGAGGCAAATCAGGCAGAGCTTGGCATCAAGGCAGAAATAAGTGTTTAAATATTCTTTACTTATCTATGAAAAAGATGTATGATAATTAACGGTATTCAATTGCGAATATATACAAAGTTTATAAAGAACCGGAGGTATGTCAATGGTAAAGGCAGTAGTAGGAGCGAACTGGGGAGACGAGGGGAAAGGTAAGATTACCGATATGCTTGCACGTGAGGCAGATATCATTATCCGTTTTCAGGGCGGTGCAAACGCAGGGCACACAATCGTAAACAATTATGGCAAGTTTGCGCTTCACACCCTTCCTTCAGGAGTATTTTATAATCATACGACCAGTATCATAGGAAACGGAGTGGCTTTGAATATTCCGATTCTGATGGATGAGATTCAGTCCATAACGGACAGGAATGTTCCAATGCCCAAAATACTGGTATCGGACAGGGCGCAGATTGTAATGCCCTACCACATCCTGTTTGACCAGTATGAGGAAGAACGGCTCGGCGGAAAGTCTTTCGGCTCCACAAAGTCAGGGATTGCACCTTTTTATTCGGATAAATATGCAAAGATAGGCTTCCAGGTGAGCGAGCTTTTTGACGAGGAGCTTTTGAAAGAAAAGATTGCGCGCGTGGCAGAGCAGAAAAATGTCATTCTGGAACACTTGTACCACAAGCCAGCAATTGTTCCTTCGGAACTTCTTGAGACGCTGCATGGGTACAGGGATATGATTCAGCCGTTTGTCTGCGATGTTTCCGCTTACCTTGACGAGGCGGTAAAGGCAGGAAAAAATATTCTTCTGGAGGGACAGCTTGGCACATTGAAGGATCCGGATCACGGAATTTATCCGATGGTAACATCCTCGTCGACACTTGCCGCTTACGGTGCCATCGGTGCAGGAATACCGCCATATGAGATTAAGGAGATTTATACGGTATGCAAGGCGTACTCGTCATCGGTAGGCGCGGGTGCATTTGTGTCTGAAATATTTGGGGATGAGGCAGATGAACTGAGACGCCGCGGCGGAGATGGCGGCGAGTATGGCGCCACAACAGGACGCCCGAGGCGTATGGGATGGTTTGACTGTGTGGCATCCAAATATGGCTGCCGTCTGCAGGGAACCACAGACGTCTGCTTTACTGTTTTGGATGTGCTTGGATATCTCGACGAGATACCCGTATGTACTGGCTATGAGATTGACGGGGAGGTCACGACACAGTTTCCTGTCACATCAAGACTGGAGAAGGCAAAGCCTGTGCTGACGACATTACCTGGCTGGAAGACAGACATCAGGGGAATCAGAAACTATGATGAGCTTCCTGAAAACTGCCGCAAGTATGTCGAGTTTATAGAAGAACAGATAGGATATCCGATAACGCTTGTGAGCAACGGACCGGCGAGGGATGATGTCATCTACAGGAAAAGTGCACTAAAAAAATAACATAGCAGGATGGGAAAGCCATCCAAGGGAGGACAAACGTATGAAGAAGAAAGCATTGTCACTTATTTTGGCTTCTGCCATGGTTTTATCCTTGGCAGCATGCGGTTCCGACGGTGGTCCCGGGGATAACACGGGCAGTGCCGGAGAGGAGACATCCAAAGGAGATACTGCAAACGCGGAGACACCAGACGACGGGGCGGCAGATTCCAATGCAGCATCTGCTTCCGACATGAACATTGCAATGATTACGGACTCCGGTGACATTACGGACCAGAGCTTTAACCAGACAACTTACGAGTCATGTAAGGCATGGGCAGAGATTAATGATGTACCATTTACCTATTACAAACCGGACAGCGATTCCGACGAGGCAAGAAGCGCAAGTGTCGACCAGGCAGTGGCAGGCGGCGCGAATGTCATCGTAATGCCGGGCTACATGTTTGCGGCGGCAGTTGTCACACAGCCTGAGATGTATCCTGATGTGAAGTTTGTGGCGCTTGACGTGAGCGCGGGCGATATCTGCGAAAAGGGTGTGGGGGAAGGATATACTTACAACCCGGCAGACTACAACGTGACAGACTATTATAATGAAGCCAATGTTTACTGCTGCACATATCAGGAGGAGCTTTCCGGATATATGGCAGGCTATGCGGCAGTAAAATCAGGTTATAAGCATCTTGGATTCCTCGGCGGCATGTCCGTTCCCGCAGTTACCCGGTTCGGATATGGTTATGTACAGGGAATTGACGCTGCGGCGGCAGAACTTGGCATTGCAAACGAGGTTGAGGTAGAATACGTATGTGGCGGACAGTTCTATGGCGATGCTGACATCACAAGTGCCATGGATACATGGTACGGCACGAAAAATGTCGAGGTTGTCTTTGCATGCGGCGGCGGTATCTACACATCAGCGGCAGAGGCAGCAGGAAAGGTGAACGGAAAGGTAATCGGTGTGGACTCTGACCAGCAGCCTGTCATTGATGGGAAGTATGGAGAAGGAATGACAATCACTTCCGCAATGAAGGGACTTTCCGCGACAGTCAATACAATCCTCAACGATATCAGGGATGGAAAGTGGAGCGAGCATGCAGGAAAGATTGAGAACCTCGGAATGGTATCGGAGAATCCGGAAGAAAATTATGTACAGCTCCCGATAAAGAGCACACAGTGGAGTGATGCATTTACGGAGGAGGATTACCGCGCGCTGGTGAAAGGAATGTACAACGGCGAAATCAAGGTTTCCAACGATATTTCAGCGATGCCGTCAACAACCGTCAAAGTGACCGATTACGGCAGTATTAAATAAACAGACACACACAAGGGGAGCAGTTTTACTCCCCTTTTTCATAATATGGCAGTAACATATGTATGGCATTTTGCGGTCTTGCGGCATGAGGACGTCGCATGCTGCGATTATAAAAACAGATACACATATGATATGAAAGGAGGTATGTAAAGAATGGCTGAGTATGCGATTGAGATGCTGAATATCACAAAGAGGTTTCCGGGCATAATAGCGAACGACAATATTACTTTACAGCTGAAAAAAGGGGAAATCCATGCGCTGCTCGGGGAAAATGGCGCGGGAAAATCCACCCTGATGAGTGTGCTTTTCGGGCTTTACCAGCCGGAGGAGGGGGAGATTCACAAAGATGGGAAACGTGTTACCATCAATGACCCCAATGACGCGAATGCCCTGGGAATCGGTATGGTTCACCAGCACTTCAAGCTTGTGGAATGCTTTTCTGTTCTGGACAACATTATTCTCGGAGTGGAGACCACAAAAGGAGGACTGCTTCAGAAAGAGGAGGCGCGCAAAAAAGTAGTTGCCTTGTCTGAAAAATATGGTCTTTCGGTAGATCCTGATGCCATTATCGAGGATATCACGGTCGGTATGCAGCAGCGGACGGAGATACTGAAAATGCTATACCGCGATAATGACATCCTTATTTTTGACGAGCCGACAGCAGTACTGACGCCACAGGAAATTCACGAGCTTCTGACAATTATGAAAAACCTGGCGGCTGAGGGCAAGAGCATTCTCTTTATCACACACAAGCTGGCAGAGATCATGCAGGTGGCAGACCGGTGCAGTGTGCTCCGGAAAGGAAAATACATCGGTACGGTATCCGTAAAGGATACGACGCCTGAGAAGCTTTCGTCCATGATGGTAGGGCGCGATGTCAATTTTGTCGTGGAGAAGAAGCCGTCAGCGCCAAAGGACATCGTCCTGGACATTCAGGGGATGACAGTGGCATCCAGACGGCATAAGAACAATGCCGTCAACAAAGTTTCCCTTCAGGTGCACAGGGGAGAAATTGTCTGCATCGCCGGAATTGACGGAAATGGACAGACAGAGTTTGTCTATGGACTGTCCGGTCTGGAACCGCTCAAAAGCGGAACGATAACCTTAAATGGAACAGATATCACCCATATGCCGATTCGCAGGCGGCTGACGATGGGAATGAGCCATATTCCGGAGGACAGGCATAAGCACGGACTTGTCCTTGACTATTCGCTCGAGGATAACATTGTGCTGCAGAGATACTTTGAACCACAGTTTACCAACCGGGTCGGTTTTCTGAAACGGAAAGAAATCCGCAAGTATGCAAACCGGCTGATTGAACAGTATGATGTCCGTTCCGGACAGGGCGCGGTGACGAAAGCGCGTTCCATGTCGGGTGGAAACCAGCAGAAGGCAATTATCGCAAGGGAAATTGACAAGAATCCGGAACTGCTAATTGCAGTCCAGCCGACACGCGGGCTGGATGTGGGAGCTATCGAGTATATCCACAAACAGCTGGTTGCGCAGCGGGATGCCGGAAAAGGCGTGCTGCTTGTCAGTCTGGAACTCGATGAAGTAATGAATGTGTCAGACAGAATCCTGGTTATGTACGAGGGAGAAATTGTGGGTGAATTTGACCCCAAGAAAGTAACCGTTGAGGAGCTTGGTCTTTATATGGCAGGCTCAAAGAGAGAGGGGGCGGCGAAATGAGTGACGGACAGCAAGGGAAACAAAAAGGAAGCCTGCTGCGCAACAGCGCTTTTCAGACAATACTGGGCTCACTGCTCTGCATTGTCATAGGGCTGCTGGTCGGCTATGTTGTTCTGCTGATTATCAATCCGCAGGGAGCCGGAAAGGCGATTGCCGCCATCTTAAAAAATTTTCTTTATTATCCGAGTGCCGTGGCGGCAAAAAAGTACTTTGGGACAACGCTTGTGAAAGCATCCGCACTTTTAATGTGTTCCCTTTCCGTACTGTTTGCGTGGAAGGTGGGTCTGTTTAATATTGGTGCGGCAGGGCAGTATGTAATCGGTGCGGGTGCATGTCTCTACTGCGGATTAAAGTTCGGCATGCCGTGGTACCTGTGCCTGCTTGCCGCAATCGTGGCGGCTGCGCTTGTCGGTGCCGTTTCAGGCGCGCTCAAGGCGTATTTCAATGTAAATGAAGTAATTTCCTGTATCATGCTCAACTGGATCGGGCTGTATGTCGTAAACATGCTCCTGACAGATGTGAAGGAGCAGACGACGCCATACACAAAACCGCTTGCCAGTACAAACAAGAGTGCCCTGCTGCCCAGTATGGGACTGGACAGGCTGTTTTCCAACAATGATTTTGTCACGATAGGGCTTCTGCTGGCTGTCATTGCGGCTGTCGCCATCTGGATTCTCCTGGAAAAGACAAAATTCGGCTATGAGCTGAAAGCGACCGGCCTGAATAAAAATGCGGCAAAGTACTGCGGCATGCGCGAAAAAACAAATATCATCCTGACAATGATGATTGCCGGGGGACTTGCCGGGCTCGGAGCGGGCATTTTTTACCTGACAGGGATTGAGCAGTGGATGGTTCAGCAGACATCGGTTCCGGCGATGGGATTTAACGGGATTGCGGCGGCATTTCTTGGCGGTTCCAATCCGATTGGGGCGATTTTTGCCTCTTACTTTATACAGCATATTACAAGCGGCGGCACTTATGTGGACAAGACAATGTACTGCTCGCAGATTTCGGATTTGATTTCTGCGTTTATCATCTACCTGTGTGGTTTTGTGTTCTTTTTCAGGGTCCGTCTGAACAGATATCTCGATAGACGGGATGAGCGGAAAGGAGGCGGGAAATAATGTTGTTATTGATTCAGTATACATTGATATTTGCTTCTGTTTTGACGCTTGTTGCACTCGGCGGATGTTTTTCGGAACATAGCGGCGTCATCAATATCGGTCTGGAAGGCATTATGGTTATCGGTGCACTTGGCGGCGCGCTTACAATGAAATATATTCCTGCGGGGACGGCTGCCGGAGTCATAATTCTGACCGTAGTACTGGCAAGTGTCATCAGCGGAATGATTTTTTCCATGCTGCTCGGGATTGCCGCAATCAAGTTCAGCGCGGATCAGACGCTTGTCGGAACGGCATTAAATCTCTTAGGACCAGCGATAGCAGTTGTTCTGGTGCGGGCGGTGAACACAGCGGAGAGCGTGGACAATGTGTCCTCTACCGTCGTATATGGACAGGCGAAGAAGGCTTTTCTCATGAATATCGGTTCGTTTGAGTTTAACTGGTTCATGCTGATAGCGCTGCTTGTGCTGATTGCCTCCTATATCGTGCTGTACAAGACAAAGTTTGGCCTGCGGCTCTGTGCCTGCGGCGAGCATCCACAGGCAGCGGATTCTGTCGGAATCAATGTCTATAAAATGCGCTATGCAGGTGTGCTGATATCAGGTGCGCTCGGCGGACTGGGCGGGCTTGTCTACATCACGGCAGGCGTGAGCGAGTGGAAGTTCGAGAACGGAGTGGCAGGCTTTGGGTTCCTTGCCCTCGCAGTTATGATTTTCGGACAGTGGAAGCCAGTCAACATCGGGCTTACGGCAGTGCTGTTCGGAATGTTCCGCGCACTTTCCAATGTCTATATGGGATTTGACGCGCTGGTGGCACTCAAGCTCCCAAGCACAATTTACAATATGCTGCCGTATATCATTTCGCTGGTGGTGCTTGTGTTTGTGTCAAAGAAATCTAGGGCGCCGAAGGCGGAGGGAATCCCCTACGACAAGGGTGCGAGATAACATTTCAGGAGAGGAGTTGGAAAGATGTATAACAAGTTAATGACCTGCCTTGCCAGTGTCAGGCAAAAAATTGATTTCCAGCCGGAGGCTGCCGTTATTCTGGGTTCCGGACTGGGCGATTACGCAGACGGAATCAAGATTGCGGGTACAGTGGAATATACTGATATCGAGGGATTTCCAGTGTCAACCGTAAAGGGACACAAGGGACGTTTTGTGTTTGGATATGTCGGGGAGACACCGGTGGTAATCATGCAGGGGCGTGTCCACTACTATGAGGGCTATCCGATGCAGGAGGTCGTGCTCCCGACGCGGCTGATGGGGCTGCTCGGCGCAAAAAAGCTCCTCCTGACCAATGCGGCTGGCGGAATCAATGAGACCTTTCAGCCGGGTGACTTTATGATGATTACCGACCATATCACAACGGCAGTTCCAAGCCCGCTGATAGGTCCAAACATCGAGGAGCTTGGCACCCGGTTTCCGGATATGAGCGAGGTGTACAGCATGCGCCTGCGGAATGTGATACGGGACTGTGCAAAGGCATGCAGCATCGATATTAAGGAAGGTGTCTATGTGCAGTTTACAGGACCAAGCTATGAGACGCCTGCCGAAATCAGAATGGCAAAAGCGTGGGGCGGCGATGCCGTCGGCATGAGTACGGCGTGTGAGGCGATGGCAGCGCGCCATATGGGACTGGAGGTCTGCGGCATTTCGTGTATTACAAACATGGCGGCAGGGATTTCCAGACAGCAGCTCAATCATCAGGAAGTGCAGGAGACAGCTGACCGTGTATCGAAATCCTTCAAGGAACTTGTCACAAGGGTTGTCACAAATATGTATACTCACGACAGATGAAATCTGCCGTGAGTATCGCGCCAACCGCAGCCGCACAGCGGCATATTTCCTCATGCGGTTGTGCGCATCATATTATACTGAGCGGTCAGTCTTTTTGATCGCCAGTATAATCGGGTGTGTTTAAAGGAGAAGACTATGGGAAAATATAAGCGTATATTTACGATTGTTATTGATTCGCTCGGCGTGGGGGCATTACCGGATGCGGCTGATTACGGGGACGCCGGGACAGATACACTGGGACATATTTCCCAGGCAAGAGAGACGTTTGCCATTCCCAACCTGCAAAAAATCGGCATGGCGAACCTCCACCCGCTAAAGCAGGTCGGGGCAGTGGATCGTCCAATGGGATACTACGCATGTTTGTCGGAAGCAAGCACCGGGAAAGATACCATGACCGGACACTGGGAAATGATGGGGCTCCATATCACAAAACCATTTAAAACCTTTACAGAAAACGGTTTTCCAAAAGAACTTCTGGATGAATTGTCCAGGAGGACAGGGCGCGTGATTATCGGCAATAAAAGCGCGAGCGGAACGGAAATCCTTGACGAGCTGGCAGAGGAGGAAATTGCAACTGGTCATATGATTGTTTATACATCCGCCGATTCCGTCCTTCAGATTTGCGGGAACGAGGAGACATTCGGACTGGATGAATTATACCGCTGCTGTGAAATTGCGCGTGAAATTACAATGAAGGATGAATGGAAAGTAGGGCGAATCATAGCCAGACCCTATGTCGGGAAGAAAAAGGGGGAATTCAGGAGAACCAGCAACCGCCATGACTATGCGCTGAAGCCGTTTGGACGGACAGCGCTCAATGCCTTAAAGGATGCCGGATTTGACGTGATATCGGTCGGAAAAATCTTTGACATTTTTGACGGCGAGGGACTGACGGAGTCCAACAAGTCCAAAAGTTCCGTACACGGAATGGAGCAGACGATTGAAATTGCAGGCAGGGATTTCGAGGGGCTTTGCTATGTCAATCTCGTGGATTTTGATGCCTTGTGGGGACACCGCCGCAACGTGGAGGGATATGCGCAGGAGCTGGAACGGTTTGACGAGAAACTGGGAGTGCTGCTGGAGCTGCTTGGTGGGGATGACCTGCTGATTATCACGGCAGACCATGGGAATGACCCGACACACACCGGAACCGACCACACAAGGGAAAAAGTCCCATTCCTTGCGTATTCTCCTTCCATGTCAGGATTCGGGAAGCTGGATGACGCGGATACATTTGCGGTGATTGGTGCGACAATCGCGGATAATTTCGGGGTTGCAATGCCAGAGGGAACAATCGGAAAATCGATTCTTGGAAAACTATACTAAGTATAACAATAGCACGGCAAATCTTTTTGCCGTGCAGTATAAAATAAAGTGAGGACATTGGAAAGGATATATTATGGAAAAGAAGGATGTATTAAAAATTGTTGACCATACACTGCTTAGCCAGACTGCCACATGGGAGGAAATCCGCCAGATTCTTGACGACGCAATGCAGTTTGAAACTGCGTCAGCGTGTATTCCGGCATCCTATGTAAAACGTGCGGCAGAGTATGTGGGCGGAAAGCTGCCGATATGCACCGTAATCGGCTTCCCGAATGGGTACAGCACAACTGCCGTGAAGGTATATGAGACAAAGGACGCAGTTGCCAATGGGGCAGAAGAAATCGACATGGTAATCAATATCGGAGACCTCAAGGATAAAAACTACCAGGCGGTGGAAGACGAGATACGCCAGGTCCATGAGGCGTGCGGCGGAAAGCTGTTAAAGGTCATTATTGAAACCTGCCTGCTCACGGAGGAGGAGAAGATTAAAATGTGTGAAATCGTCACGAAAGCAGGGGCAGAGTATATTAAGACATCGACAGGCTTTTCTACTGCGGGTGCGGTGTTTGCCGATGTCGAACTGATGCGGGAACATGTCGGAAAAGATGTGAAAATAAAGGCGGCTGGGGGAATTGCGTCTTTTGAGGATGCGGAGGAGTTTATCCGCCTTGGCGCTGACAGACTTGGAACAAGCAGACTGGTAAAGATTATGAAATCATAGCAGATACCAAATGTCGCAACAAGTGAGGAAAAAATAATGCGACATGGGGCAGATAAGAACGGATACTGGGAAGTTATAGAGTAAAAAAATGAGGATACAGTTAAGGACATGGGATTACTTTTCTCATGTCCTTAACTGCCATCTTTCTTAAACCGTACAATATCATTTGGCGTACAGTCCAGTGCATCACATAGCTTTTCAACAGTCAGCAGGGTAATGTTTTTGTTTTTTCGCAGGTAATCCAAGGTTTTGTTGTTGATATCTTTCTGCAAGAGGACATACTGGCTGATTTTTTTCTTTTTCATGGTCTCCCAAAGCGGCGAATAATCAATCACATTCATCACCTCCATGTGTATATTATCCCCAGATACTAATATTTTAACAATAGTGAATAAATCCACTTGTGCAAAAGTTCACCATATGGTATAACTAAAAAGGGTGTTGTTTATGTCTGAATGTACAGACTGGGACAAGAAAGGAGAATGGAATGGAACCGATAGATTCGATAATTGAACAGATTGTTTCTGTATATATTGCAATATTCTGGACGTCAATCGTTGTTGGAAATATCATCCGGCTGATAGTCTTTATTAAGTGTTTTAAAGTAAAAAACTGCACGAATGATAACTGCCCGATATGCACGTACTGTAGAAAGTACCACTGCATTATGACGGAAGAGTATAAGGAGGAGCTGATCTGGCTGTTTCTGGAAGGAAAAGAAGAGGATTTTTTTAAAAAACGGAAATAACCTGTGGTGCGAAATGTGATTTTGCATATGATTTTGCACGCCTGCATTCTTGACAAGAGCCGGTATCCTGATTATACTTAGGGCATGCTTGAAAAATTCTAAGGAACCGTTAGGACGTACAGATGAATCACGATTTGACACAGGGAAATATTATGATAAACCTGTTGAAGTTTTCTTTCCCAATCATGGTGGGCAATGTGCTTCAACAGCTTTACAATGTGGTGGACACACTGATTGTCGGGCGTTACCTGGGCAGAAACGCGCTGGCGGCAGTGGGCTCCTCCTACACACTGATGGTTTTTGTGACATCCATTATATTAGGGCTCTGCATGGGCAGCAGTGCCTTTTTTTCTATGCAGTTTGGCAGGCGCGACCATGACAGGCTGCAACAGGGAATCTACATGGCATTTCTGATGATTGGAACTGTCACCTTGGCGCTGAACATCCTCGTCTATGCAGGAATTTATGGCATTCTTGCATTCCTTCGTGTGCCCGGGGAGGTTGCCCCGTTTATGAAAGAGTATCTTTTGTTGATATTTGCAGGGATTGCGGCGACGTTCCTGTATAACTTTGCCGCAAATTTTATGCGCGCGCTTGGCAATTCGCTGATGCCGCTCTGCTTTCTGGGATTTTCTGCCGTGCTGAATATCGTTCTGGATTTATTTTTTATCAGGGTGCTGATGTGGGGCGTCGGCGGGGCAGCGGCAGCGACTGTCATTTCGCAGTATGCGGCAGGCATCGGCATTCTGGTGTACTGCGTGAAAAAATATCCTGAAGTACATATCAGAAAGGAAAACAGGCATTGGAATCCATATATTCTAAAAGAACTGCTCGGTCTGTCATCATTGACGTGCCTTCAGCAGTCTGTCATGAATTTTGGCATTTTGATGGTACAGGGGCTGGTCAACAGCTTCGGCTCCGTGGTGATGGCGGCGTTTGCGGCGGCTGTCAAAATCGACTCATTTGCATATTCGCCGGTGCAGGATTTCGGCAATGCGTTCTCGACCTATGTGGCGCAGAACTATGGTGCAGGGAAAAGCGGGCGAATCCGCAGGGGAATGCGGGACGCGGTGATTGGCGCATTTGTGTTCTGCGTAGTGATTTCCATGGTGGTAGTCCGCTTTGCGAAACCGCTTATGTCGCTGTTTCTCGATGAGAGCAGTGCAGACGCGGTGCTTGTCGGCGTGGGCTATCTGCGCATCGAGGCATCTTTTTACTTTGGCATTGGACTATTATTTTTGTTTTATGGGTATTTTCGCGCAGTCAACAAGCCCGGCATCTCCGTGATTCTCACAGTGGTGTCTCTTGGAATGCGCGTGCTGCTCGCATATCTATTGTCGTCGATTGAGACCGTCGGTGTGACAGGCATCTGGCTGTCAGTGCCGATAGGGTGGATGCTTGCGGACGCGGCGGGAGTGTACTTTTATGTGTCTGGGCACAGACGCAAAAAGAGTTGTCATATTGCGGAAAAAACGGTATAGTTGTCGTATAATGAATGGAGCACACCATGGGGGTTATTAAGAGAGTTTGACATTACAAGGGAAGTGAGGCAATGCAGATCGCTGTATGTGATGATGAAAAAAATGTCCGCGAACTGTTGGCGGATAAGATACGAAGCTTGTTTCCCTCAGCAGAGCTGGCGCTGTATCCGTCAGGGGAGGAGCTACTGCTGGCGGATACACCGACAGATATTCTGCTGCTGGATATTCAGATGCCAGGCAAGGACGGAATGCAGACCGCTAGGGAATTTCGTGCCAAAAACAGGCAGGCAGCCATCATTTTTGTGACGGCGCTGGAGGAGTACGTCTTTCAGGCATTTGATGTGGAGGCGTTTCATTATCTGGTAAAGCCCTTTGATGATGACAAGTTTGCCAACGTGCTGCAAACTGCCGTAAAACGTCTTGCAGAAAAAAGAGTGCAGACTGCCGCGAGCCTTGTGATTACCAAAGGCGGGGAGCATATCACGGTCAATCCTCAGGAAATCATGTATGCTGAGGTGTTTGACCGCAAAATCATTTTGCATACTTTGCAGGACGAGATTGAATATTACGGAAAAATGAAAGAGCTTGAGAAAAAAGTGGGAGAGGATTTCTACCGTCCCCACAGGGCGTATCTTGTCAATATGAACTATATCAGAAAATACGATGTCACAACTATTTATCTGGAAAAAGGACGGGTACTCATGGCAAAGCAGAATTATCAGGATTTCGTGAAATGTTATCTGCGCTTTATTCGCAGGAAAGGGACAGAAAATGATGCACAATGAATTGCAGTGGACACTGATGTCCGATCTGGCTGCAATTGCCGAGATTGCCGTTAGTGGATATTTTTATGTCAGACTTGCAAAGCCGTTTCTGAAAAATAAGAGGGGCGTATTCCGCATTAGTGCAGTTTATTTTCTAATTCTGTTCCTGTGCCACATCATCTCGCTTCATGCGGATTATTACGTTATAAATGGTGTCGCGTTTTCTGCCGGGTTCTGTGTCATGTGTCGGATAGACAGGAGAAACCATGCGCAGAAGGTGTTTCTCACTGTCACCTTTTTCTCGCTGCACTGGTTTGCTTTTGCAATGGCGGATATTTTGTACGATAATGTCTATCACTATGCGGAATGTACAGAGTTCATGGCAGTGCATCTGGAACTATGGCTTGCCTTGTATGTATGCATGCTGTGCCTTCGCCTTGTGGCGGAAAGCGTACTGATAGCGATTGGCGTCTCCTGTATCGTAAAGGCGTACACATACAAACAGGCGAAGATGACAAAGAGGGAGCTTCTGATGCTCTGCGTTCCCTCCTTCACCGGAATGGCGGGGTTTGAAATCCTGCGGTACTATCGCACCTTTTATATTATAGAGAATGGAAAAAGAACAGAGTCTTATGAGGCGCTGGCGCTGCTGTACTATGTGGTATCGGCGGCCGCAGTTGTGGTTGTAGTCATGCTGTATCAGAGGATACAGGCAAATCAGCGTGAAAAACTTCAGAATGAACTTCTTGCGGCGCAGATGGAAAGCATCCGGCAGCATATCGGCCAAGTGGAACAACTGTACCAGAATATTCGAAGCATGAAGCATGACATGGCAAACCACCTGCTGACGATCGAAAGGCTTTATGCTGGCGATAAGGCGGATGAGGCAAAGGCATACAGCGCAGAATTATCTGTGGCTTTTTTGGAAGCTGCAGGAGATATCAGAACCGGAAATCCCGTGACAGATGTGATTTTGCAGGAACAAAAGAACGAAGCGCAGAAAAGAAAGCTCCAATTTCATGCCGCTTTTCAATATCCGACAGAAACCACGGCAAATGCGTTTGATGTGAGCATCATCCTAAATAACGCCCTGCAGAATGCAGTGGAACAAGCGGTACAGTATGTCGATGTTCGTTCATACCGCAGGAATAACGCATACATGATAGAGGTCAGAAATGATTTTCAGGAAAGCCTGCAATGGGACATGGAAAGCGGGCTTCCGGTCACATGTAAGGAGAAGAAAGATGGTCATGGTTATGGGCTGGTCAATATTCGCAGGGTTGCGAGGAAATATGACGGGGACATTGACATTACCCTAAACGACGGCGAATTTTGCCTGAGTGTCATGATGATGCTGGAAACGGAACGATAAACACAGAATGAGAAAGGCAGGTAATTACCATGCAGAAATTAATTCAGTCAATTCAGTCTTACATACCATTTAATGAACAGGAAGAAAATGATAAAAATGTTATGCTTAACCTGTTAAAAACACAGGATAATCTCCTGACGCGTGACAATCGGACAGCACATTTTACGGCTTCCTCATGGCTTGTCAATAAGGAGCACACAAAACTGCTGATGATTTATCACAATATTTATCATTCATGGTCATGGACAGGAGGACATGCAGATGGGGATGCAGACTTGCTTGCAGTGGCAAGGAGGGAGGCGATGGAGGAAACCGGGGTTAAAAATATCACGACGGTTTCTGATGGGATTTTTTCTGTCGAGATTCTGACTGTGGACGGACATATCAAGCGCGGTAGCTACGTGCCGTCGCACCTCCACCTGAATGTCACATATTTGTTGGAAGCAGAGGAACAGGAGGTGCTGCGCATCAGGCCCGATGAGAACAGCGGTGTGAAATGGTTTTCGCTGGACGGGGCATTAAAGGCGTGTACAGAACCATGGATGACGGAGTGGATTTATGCCAAGCTGAACCGAAAACTCCAAGGTCTTTAAGCGGCATTCCGATAGCATGATATCTGCGGGATGTCCACTATAAATTTTCGCCGTCTTTTTCGTCCGTAATTTTCGTCTTTGCGTCTTCTGGAAAAATTTCGGCGATGGTGTGTTTATTCTGCATCCTTCCAACGCAGAACAAAAGAATCCATGCCAGCAGCGGAACGGCAATGATTCCAAACAAAAGCGCCATAAACCGGTTTCCGGCTTCTCCGGAATCTGCTGTAAAGGCAGAAATTACAAATGCAGCGATAAAAAGGACAATGGCAGCCAGTGCTGCAATGGCAATGAGCTGCTTTGGAGATTTTTTCATAATGTCAGGTACCGAACCTTTCTGTAAATTGTTTCATGAATAAAAGAGTTTGTAGTGTTACGGTTCACATCCCTGCTGCCGGAACAGCGTGAACAGTAACATTATAGCTTTTCGTCAGGAAAAAAGCAAGAGAAAGAGAAACCTTTGACTTTCCGCGAAGTTTAGTATATACTGTTACTGTCTGTATCAGACAGGCAGCAATATTGCGATGATATTCCGCAGGTTTCATGACAGTACAGAAATATCTAAAAAAAAGAGTTAAAGGACGAAAGGGTGTTAGAGATCATGGCAGAAGAAAAGACTTTATTAGATCAGTGGAGAGGAATGGCATACAACGAACAGACAGACAAGAATACGCTCCAGAAACTCTGGATTGATTATTTCCAGAAAGAAAAAGAAATTTATCAGCAGCTTTTAATGAATCCTGACGAGGAAGTAAGAGGGACGGTAAAGGGGCTGGCAGAAAAATATAATGTTGACATCATGACAATGACCGGATTTCTCGATGGAATCAACGAGAGCTTAAAGACGGAAAATCCAATTGAGGAGATGAACGAAGATACCGAGGTATGTCTCGGATTTGACAAGACACGTCTTTACAAGAACATGGTGGCTGCCGAGGCAGACTGGCTGTATAACCTTGAGGAGTGGAATGCGATTTTCGACGAGGAGACCAAAAAGGCACTCTACAAAGAGCAGAAGTCTTCGACAACTGTTGTCAAAGAATCCAAAATCTACCCGAACGATCCCTGTCCGTGTGGAAGCGGCAAGAAGTATAAAAAGTGCTGCGGCAAAAATAAATAGACGAAAACAGGCGGTGGGCTGCATCATGTAAGCGGTCACCGCCTTTGTTATGGAATAAACGTGCAAGTTTTTATTTCTATTTGAGTCACGAAAGACGGCATGGAGGATAAAAATGGACAGAAAAGCTACAGGAAGACAGACGCTTGGCATCATGGAACAGGGATATTACCGATATGAGGACAGGAAGGTAGACATCAGTTCCGATATGGAAGCATCTGTGCGAAATAGTTTCCTGATTACGCCGCAGCAGGCAGATGAACTGCTTGAAATGTATAGTAAATGCGCCTGCATAACAAAAATGAACGTCTGTGTAGAGAACATTTCTACTGTGGATGCCATACGCAGGCTTACGGTAGAGGGGAAAGAGGATATTGGCGTGCTGAATTTTGCAAGTGCAAAGAATCCGGGCGGTGGCTTCATCAATGGCGCGGTGGCGCAGGAGGAGAGTCTGGCAGCATCAAGCATTCTGCATAAAACATTGACAGCCCGTGAAGAATATTGCCAGAGAAACCGGGCACAAAGTTCGATGATGTATACAAACTATGCCATTTATTCTTCCGCAATGACCTGAAACTGGTAGCGGCATGGTGGAAGGAACTGTTGGAGAACGAGGGGATGGGGCAGTGTTTTCACACTATTTTCCATCCTGTGTTAGACCGCTCCGAAAATGGGGAATGTATCAGGTCATTTGAAACTTTATATGAAAAATAACTCTTTACAAAATCGTCTTTTAGGGATACTATAGTTATATCAAAAATAAATGATCAAAAACGATGATGAGACGAGTAAGATATTGCAATGCATCAGAGAGGAGCGCCGCCTGTGCTGAAAGTGCTCTTGCAGGAGATATCTGAAAACTACCTCGGAGTGACTCCAATCCAGTCCGGTGATTCCGTTATAATCAATGAGCGGTCTGTTCATATTAGATTGAACCGATTAGGACAGGCAAGCAGGGTGGAACCGCGTTAATACGTCCCATGCATTATGTAATTGTAGTGCATGGGATTTTTTATGCGCATTAGAACGTTTTTCAAACACGCTCTAGAGCGTGTCTGAAAATTGCTTTCTGGCAGATGTGCGTCACAATTTGTGGGAGATTTGCGCCAAATGAAGGGCGCATAGCGGGCTATGTAACCTGAATTTGGCACAAATATCACGCAAAGTGGGACGTGCAGATGTCAGGAATGAATTTCCAAACACGCTCTAGCACCCAAAGGAAATATATCACCATGTGCTGACGGGTGTACGGCGTGCGAGTAGGGAAAGAAGGATCGGGTCTTATGTGGATGAATCATTGTATAGGAGGGTAAAATGCAGTATGCGATTGAATTGTACTATGACAAAGAGACAGAAAACAAACTTTTTGCGCCGGCTAAGTCGATTGCCGACAGGAAAATCAGCACAAAATTTTGAGAATGGAAAACCAGACCGCATCTGACTTTGGCTTGTTTTAATGATGTGGACGAAACACGTTGCATAGAACAGTTAAAAAGTTTTTCGCAAAATCACGAAAGGATGTCGGCGTATATTGGAAGTGTGGGAATGTTTTGTGATACGAAAACGATATTTGTATCACCGGTCATGAACAGCCGTATGTATCAGTTTCACAGGGAGTTACATGAACAATTCAGAGATTTTGATACAAATGGCTGGGAATGGTATTGTCCGGACAGATGGGTGCCGCACTGTACGATAGCGCTTACAAGGGAAGACGAAAAGGAAGCTTTTTTTCAGGCAAGTGATATCATATTGCGTACATTTGAGAAAATGAGCGGTCAGTTTACTTCGTTGGGTCTGGTTAAAATCATATTTCCTGTGAAGGAAATATACTCGGTTGAATTGAGTGATGATACTGCCGACCGAAATGAATGACCGACAGTGCTGCGTGACTCACGCGGCCGCATAAGGAAATATTCTGGTTTGCGTATGACATTCGGAAGCATTTAATGATGATGAAATAAAGGGGTGAATCACTATGGAAGAGATCAAAACAAATTACAAAGTATATCTATTACCTGCATTATGCCTTGTGGTGGGAATCCTGATTGGATTTTTGTTATCACCGGTAAAAAGCGGCAAAATATGCGTGCTGAGCAACAATACAATCGGTTCGAAAAACGGCTGCGGAAATAAAGCGGACGACATGATGATTGGTGCGCGCAAAGAGAGATAATAAGCAATGAGACATTAATGAGACATTAAAAAGGAGAGATGAACATGAAGATTACATTAAAAGACGGCTCTGTAAAAGAGTACAGTGAGGCAAAATCAGTTATCGACATCGCAAAGGACATCAGCGAAGGACTTGCGCGCGTGGCTTGTGCGGGCGAAATAAATGGCGAGATGGTGGATTTAAGGACAGAGATAGAGGGCGACTGCGAGCTCAACATCATCACGGCGACGGATCCCAAGGCACTCTATGTCATCCGGCATACGGCATCCCATGTGCTTGCCGAGGCGGTAAAGCGCCTGTTCCCAAACGCAAAAGTGACAATCGGACCTGCCATTGACGATGGATTTTACTATGATTTTGATTCCGAACCGTTTTCCAGGGAGGATTTGGACAAAATTGAGGCGGAGATGAAAAAAATCATCAAGGAAGGTCATGAAATCACACGTTTCACGCTTCCAAGGGCAGAGGCAGTCAGATATATGGAAGAAAAGGGCGAGCCATTCAAGGTAGAACTGATACAGGATTTGTCGGAGGATGCCGAGATTAGCTTTTATGACCAGGGCGGTTTCGTCGATTTGTGTGCTGGACCGCATCTGATGAGTACGAAAGGTGTGAAGGCATTCAAGCTCACATCCTCCTCCATGGCATATTGGAGAGGAGATTCCAACAAGGCGCGCCTGCAGCGCATCTATGGAACGGCTTACAATAAAAAAGAAGACCTCGCAGAGCATCTGGAGCGGATGGAGGATGCAAAACGCCGCGACCACAACCGCCTCGGACGCGAGATGGAATTATTTACCACGGTAGATGTCATCGGACAGGGACTTCCGCTGTTTACACCAAAGGGAACAAAGATGATTATGAAGCTCCAGCGGTGGATAGAGGATTTGGAGGACAATGAGTGGGGCTATATGAGAACGAGGACACCGCTGATGGCAAAATCTGATTTGTATAAAATATCAGGGCACTGGGATCACTATAAGGAAGGCATGTTTGTATTCGGCGATGAGGAGAAGGACAAGGAAGTGTATGCACTGCGTCCGATGACCTGCCCGTTCCAATACTATGTATACAAAAACTCCCAGAAATCATACCGCGACCTTCCGTGCAGATACAGCGAGACCTCCACGCTTTTCAGAAATGAGGATTCCGGAGAGATGCATGGGCTGACAAGGGTGCGCCAGTTTACCATTACCGAGGGACACCTGATTGTCAGGCCAGACCAGATGGTGGAGGAGTTTAAAGGCTGTCTTGCACTTGCGAAGTATTGTCTCGAGACACTGGGGGTCAATGAAGATGTGACATACCATCTGTCGAAATGGGATCCTGAAAATAAAGAAAAATATATTGGTGAGCCGGAAGTATGGAACGAGACAGAGCAGCATATCAGAGACATTCTGACAGAGCTTGGCATTCCGTTTGTGGAGGATGTCGGGGAAGCAGCATTCTATGGTCCGAAGGTGGATATCAATGCAAAGAACGTGTACGGCAAAGAAGACACCATGATTACAGTCCAGTGGGATGCGCTGCTTGCAGAACAGTTCGATATGTACTATATAGACCAGAATGGCGACAAAGTGCGTCCATATATCATTCATAGAACCTCCATGGGCTGCTATGAGCGCACGCTCGCATGGCTGATTGAAAAATACGCCGGAAAGTTCCCGACATGGCTCTGCGCCGAGCAGGTGCGCGTCCTTCCGATTTCTGACAAGTATGAGGAGTATGCACAGAGCGTGTGCAAGGCGCTCAAAAAGGCAGGCATCGACGCGACAGTTGACAGCCGCTCTGAGAAAATCGGATTTAAGATTCGCGAGGCAAGGCTGGATAAACTCCCATACATGCTTGTGGTCGGGCAGCAGGAGGAGGCAGACAACACAGTGTCTGTCAGAAGCCGCTTTGCGGGTGACGAGGGTGTAAAGTCCCTTGGCAGCTTTATTGCGGATATCACGGACGAAATCAATAACAAAACTATCCGTGAAGAGATGCCGATGGAGGAAAAATAAATCATTTAAGAATAGGGCAGGTTAAATCGGGGCATGCTATCTACAAGTTCATTTAAGGGAATGAACGAATGCTGTGATTAAATTTAGGAGGTAGCTATGACTGATTTAACCTGTGGAGTATCCAATTGTACCTATAACAAAGACCATTGCTGCTGCAAGGGCGATATCATGGTAGGCGGAAAGCATTCCTGCGACTGCGACGATACCTGCTGTGAGAGTTTTCATAAGAGAAACGGGGATAGTTTCACAAGTTCCGTATCCCATCCGAGCCAGACGATTAGCATAGACTGCGAGGCAGTGAAATGCGTGTACAATACAGATTACAGGTGCAGCGCAGAGCATGTTGACATCAAGGGAAACCACGCAGGGACAAGCGGTGAGACACTTTGTGCGACATTTAAGGAAAAATAATAAAAAATTATTGACATAGAGTGGAACCTGTGATAAAGTGTTATTGTTTGAGGCAATTCAGACAAATACAGGAAAGCAGAGCATCCACTCTCACCCTGTGGCAATCAGGCTTACAGGTGTTAATAGTTTTAACTATGTCTATTATACTGTCCGCATGCGGATATTGGATAAAGATATAAAAAATTAAGTGGATAATCCTGCGGTTATCCACTTTTTGCGTTGTTATACGCAGATTTATATTTTCTTATGATTTTTTTATGGAGGTGTAAGGTTATTAGCGATTTAATGATTAACGAACAAATCAGGGACAGAGAGGTGCGTGTTATCGGTGAGGACGGTGAGCAGCTCGGCATTATGTCACCTAGGGAAGCGATGAGACTGGCAGAGGAGGCAGGCGTTGACCTTGTAAAGATAGCGCCGACAGCAAAGCCGCCTGTGTGTAAGATTGTTGATTATGGTAAGTTCAAGTATGAGCAGACAAGAAAAGAGAAGGAAGCCAAGAAAAAGCAGAAGGTAATCGACGTAAAAGAGATTCGTTTATCTCCCAATATTGACACTAATGACTTAAACACTAAAATAAATGCTGCCCGCAAATTCCTTTCAAAAGGTGACAAGGTAAAGGTGACATTACGTTTTAGGGGTCGAGAGATGGCTCATATGCAAAACAGCAGACATATCCTTGTGGATTTTGGCGAGAGCTTAAATGATATAGCCGTAGTCGAGAAGGAGCCTAAGGTAGAAGGCAGAAGCATGACAATGTTTTTAGCTGAAAAACGATAAGCAGTTATTGAGTGGTCAGTCTTTTCGACCACCAGTATAACAGCTTATGTCAGTTAAAAGATAGATGTACGGCAGCTACAGTATTGGGTGACAGTATCCGATGGCTGCACAGAATTATTAAGAAGTTTAGGAGGAAATAGTTATGCCAAAAATGAAAACCAGCAGAGCAGCTGCAAAGCGCTTTAAAGTAACAGGAACAGGTAAGTTAAAGAGAGCGAAAGCTTATAAAAGCCATATCTTAACAAAGAAGACGGCAAAGAGAAAGAGAAATCTTAGAAAGGCTGCAATCACAGATGCAACCAATGTTAAGAATATGAAGAAGATTTTACCATACTTATAAGGAATGATTTGTTAGGAGGATTTAGAAATGGCAAGAATTAAAGGCGGTTTAAACGCAAAGAAGAAACATAACAGGGTATTGAAGCTTGCAAAGGGCTACAGGGGAGCAAGGTCAAAGCAGTACAGAGTGGCAAAACAGTCCGTAATGAGGGCACTGGCTTCATCTTATGCCGGAAGAAAGGAAAGAAAGCGCCAGTTTAGACGTCTCTGGATTGCGCGTATCAACGCAGCGGCGAGACTGAATGGATTGTCATATAGCAAGATGATGCATGGATTAAAGGTTGCCGGCGTTGACATTAACAGAAAGATGCTTGCAGAGATGGCAGTGAATGATGCGGAAGGTTTCAAGACGCTTGCAGAGCTTGCAAAGAAGAGCGCTTAATGTGCTATGAAATGAAAACTGATTGAGAAATAAAGTGATTGTTTGCATGAAACGATTTTGTGCGGACAATCATTTTTTATGCACACGGGCGTCCAGGTGAAATATGTCAGCAAGCTGACGGACGCCCAAATCGAGTAGGGAAGATGAATCTGCCCTACTCGATTTGGGCATACTATAGTATTAAAACTTTGTAAATACTTTGACAAACAAGTTTACCATATTGGAAATGTCTGATATATTTACTTGTGGAAGCAGTTAAAAAAATGATTCATCTTCGAATTTGATAGGATATGGTTCGAAAAAGTTTTTTGGGAACCGGAAATCATCAGGCTTGGAAGATAGAAAAAGAGGGTAAGTATGAGCGTTTTAGGGCAGTTGGAACCAAAAAAAGTATACTACTATTTTGAGCAAATATGTAATATACCGCATGGGTCAGGCAATCTGGACGGGATAAGCAGTTATCTTGCTAAGTTTGCCGAGGACAGGGGATTTTTTCACATCAGGGATGCAAGCAATAATGTCATCATTATTAAGGAAGCTACAGCCGGGTATGAGTCTGTCGAGCCTATGATTCTGCAGGGGCATATGGATATGGTTGCAGTCAAAAAAAGTGACTGTGATATCAACCTGGAAAAGGATCCACTAAGGATAAAGACTGAGGGTGACTTTATATATGCTGAGGGAACCAGCCTTGGTGGAGATGACGGCATCGCAGTAGCGTATATCCTTGCGGTACTGGATTCGGAGGATATTGCACACCCGCGCTTGGAAGCGGTTATTACGACGGATGAGGAAGTGGGAATGGAAGGCGCCACGGCAATTGACTTGTCCATGTTAAAGGCAAAAAGAATGCTGAATATTGATTCGGAGGAGGAGGGAATCCTTCTGACAAGCTGCGCGGGCGGGATGCGGATGGACTGCCATATTCCTGTTACAAGGGAGAATGATTTGGATGGTACATTCCTAAAGGTATGTGCAGGCGGTCTGCTGGGAGGACATTCAGGAACGGAAATCAACAAGGAGCATACGAATGCCATAAAATTGTTAGCCATCACGCTGCAGCAGATACGGCAGAAAATACCGTTTCGGCTTGTGGAAATAAGCGGAGGAGAAAAGGATAATGCCATTCCGCGTGAAGCATCAGCTGTTGTATGTCTGCCGGAGGGGCAGAAAGATGCATTTGTCAGCGAATTAAATAGAATCGAAAAAGAAGAAAAAAATGAAAAGAAGTCCAAGGAAAAGAATTTATTTATCAGGTGTGAGGAAACCCAGATAACCTTGTCATCTGTCTTGGACAATGGCAGCACAGAAAATATTTTGTCATTTTTGGTACTGCTTCCGAATGGTGTGATGGCAATGAGTGCAGATATAGATGGATTGGTGGAAACATCCCTGAATGTCGGCATTTTAAAGACATTTGACAACGAGGTTGTTGCAAGCAGCGCTGTCAGAAGTGCTATTGAGACTGCTAAGCATAAGGTTGGCATGCAGGTGGATGTCCTGGCAAAAGTTTTTGGGGGCTACACGGAGACGCATGGAGAGTATCCCGGGTGGCAGTTTGATCCGGACTCAAAGCTGAGGGCAGACATGGTAAGGATATATAAGGAGATGTTTGGAAAGGATGTGAAGGTAGAAGCACTCCACGCCGGACTTGAGTGTGGCATCATGATTGCAAAGATTCCCGGACTCGACTGCGTATCGTTCGGACCGGACATATTTGATATTCATACCACGGAAGAACGGTTAAGCATATCATCCGCATCCAGGATGTGGGATTATCTGCTGGAGATACTAAGGAACTGTTAATAAATTGCTTGTCACAAGTGATTTCTGAACAGTTCCATGGACAGGAATAATAGAAAATACTAGGAGAAAACAAAAATGACACAAAACTTTAGGGAATTTCATCCCGGAAACAGTTCAGGGAATGAGGAAAGCAACAATCAAAATAAGACTGCGAAAGGCGGCGGGGGCAATTCCATAGGAAGGCTGGCGGCGGTGATAGCCGCGCTGCTGGTTCTGGCGGTATTGGCGTTCGGGTCAGTATACTCCATTGGGGAGCAGGAACAGGGCGTGGTGACAACGTTTGGCAATGCGGGAAGTGTGGTCACTTCGGGTCTTCATTTTAAGATACCATTTGTGCAGAGAGTCACGAAAGTAAACACGACCATACTGGGCTTTCCCATTGGCTACCGGTCGGGCAGTGATGAGAATGCAAGCCAGGAACAGATAGATGATGAATCGCTCATGATTACGTCTGATTTCAACTTCGTAAATGTTGACTTTTATGTGGAGTACAAGGTATCTGATCCTGTGAAGTATCTATATCATTCAAAGCAGCCACAACAAATACTGAAAAATATTGCACAGTCCTGTATCAGAAATATTATTAGCAATTATGCGGTTGATGATGTCATTACTACCGGTAAAAGCAAGATTCAGGCGGAGATAAAGGAAATGATTATTGAGAAGCTCGAGGAACAGGATATCGGACTGATGCTTGTCAATATATCCATGCAGGACGCAGAGCCGCCGACTGAGGCGGTTATAGAGGCATTTAAGGCTGTTGAGACTGCAAAGCAGGGAAAAGAGACGGCGATTAATAATGCCAACAAATACAGGAATGAAAAGATTCCGGAGGCGAGTGCAAAGGCTGACCGCATCACGCAGGATGCGGAGGCTGCAAAACAGGAAAGAGTAAACGAAGGTATTGCACAGGCAGCAAGATTTAACGAGATGTTTGCCGAGTATGAGAAGAACCCGCTTCTGACAAAGCAGAGAATGTTCTATGAGGCCATGGAGGAAGTGCTTCCCGGCGTAAAGCTTATCATAGATGATGGAAGCGGGAACCTGAACAAGACGTTATACCTGGATGAACTGCAATTAGAGGACATAACAGATAATCATGCCGAAGTTCCTTCGGACGAGACTGCACAGGAGGAAGACTGATATGAAGAAAAAACTTGGAAAGGCATTTGGAATTTTTGTTGTTGTTGCAGCGCTGGTCGTACTGGCTAATTCCGCGTTTGTTATCAGGGAAAACCAGTATGGACTGGTGCGCCAGTTTGGAAGGATTGAGCGTGTCATTTCAGACTCGGGATTATATTTTAAGATACCATTTATCCAGGAAAAGGACACGGTGACGAAAGAACTTCTTTTGTATGACATTGCGAAATCGGATGTCATTACACAGGATAAGAAATCCATGATAGTCGACAGTTTTGTGCTGTGGCATGTCACAGACCCCAGGACGTTTGCCCAGACGCTGAACACGTCTGAACAGAATGCCGAGGGCAGAATCAATGTAACCGTTTACAATTCAATTAAGAATGTAATCAGCAGCATGACCCAGTCGGACATTATTGCGGCGAGGGGGCAGAAACTGACGAACCTGATTATGGAAAATGTATCTGGAATCAATCAGTATGGCATAGAAATTACAACGATAGAAATCAAGCTGCTTGATCTGCCGGAGGATAACAAGAATGCAGTGTTTGAGAGGATGATTTCAGAGCGTGAGAATATTGCGGCTACATATACGGCAGAAGGAAATTCAGATGCCCAGAAAATTCGCAACAGTACAGACAAGGAAACAGCGCTTATGCTTTCCGAGGCAGAAAAAGACGCAGAAATTTTGAAAGCGGAAGGCGAGGCAGCGTACATGAAAGAGATTGCGGCTGCGTATGATGGTGACATGAAAGCAGACTTTTACAGTTTTACAAGGAGTCTTGACGCGCTAAAGAACTCCGTGAAAGGTGGGAACAAGACTGTGATTCTGGACAAGGATTCCCCGATTACACAGATATTTTATAACCGGTGATACGCAATCGCGCAGAGACGTATGAAGAGCCTGCTACCAGGGCGGATACGTCCCTGCGTGGTGCTTTGTGCGTAACGGCTACGCTTCTGTTGCAGAGTTATCAAGCCTCATATAGAAACATACCAGATATAAACCGCATACGCCTACTAATGCATAAATGATTCTGGAGAGCCAGGTCATGCTGCCGAAGATAGTGGCAACAAGATTAAAATCAAAAAAACCAATGAGTCCCCAGTTTACGGCACCAATAATTGCAATGGTCAATGCGATGCCATCAATGAATTTATTACCCATATAATCGCCTCCTTTGTACTAGTATGCACAGTCGCGGGGATAAATATACGAAACGTCATGGCATCAGAGTGTAATTTTGTTTGTCACATTTTATCAATAAATGGGGGTGAAAAAACGAGAAAAATAAAATTTATTCATAAAAATTGAATAAATAAATTGAAATAATATAAGTTATGTGCTATTCTATTAGTGCATGAAAATATGCATTATTTCTGGGTCTGTATTTTTTGTTTTTGGGTATGGGCGTAAGGGGAGGAGTGCATTATGAAAGTTACTAGTAGTTCAAAACGCAAAAGCGTTACTAAGGCCAAGGCTGGTTCCGCATCAGACGAAGAGGCCGGAACACAAAATCCGGACAAAAAAGCAGCATCAGGAAACTTGGTTCTAGGACAAATAAAATTAGAGGATTTAGAGCAGGAGAGGTTAGAAGTGAGAAAAGCAGTAGAAAAGAAAACAACAGCCAAGAAACAGGTAGAAAAGAAAACAGTCAGTGCGGCAAAGACAACAGCTGATAAGAAGCCCGAAGTAAAAGCGGCAGAGGTAACGGCTGATGAGGCAGTTTCCGCAAAGGCAGAGGAGCCTGTAGCAGCAAAGAAGGAAGCTGTAAAAGAGGTAAAAGAGACAAAGACGGCCGCGAAGAAGGAGACAAAGACGACAGCAGCAAAGAAAGAGACAAAGACAGTAAAGGCACCAGCTTCTGAGAAGATTGTTTTGCAGATTGGCGGCAGAGAAGACCTGACAATGAATGGTTTGATTGACAGGGTAAAGGCAGCATACGTTGCAGAGGGTCATAATACAGATTCCATTAAGAATATTGAGGTATATATTAAGCTTGATGAAAACATGGCATATTATGTTATTGACGGATATGCATCAGGTATTGGTTTATATTAATGTCAGTCAGATTCGCCGCAGATTTCAATTGAAATCTGCGGTTTTTTCTACACATGGGCACTACATAAAAGTTATTTCTTAACAGTTCCTAACATGGAACTGCCGATAGTATCCAGGTATTAAATATCAGTATCTTGTGGGAAAAATATATTGAGACTGTTTCGTTCGTCCTCTGTGATATTGGTAAAATGATCTAGAATGATGGAAATATTGCTTTTTTTGGCGTTACATAGAAGATAGATTATATCAGTGAGCTGTGAGATAATGTCTTTCATCCGCATTGTGTCAATCTTTTCATGGCTGGTATTTTTTGCTGATTTCATAGTATATCCTCCTCCATTTATCTTTGGTATTGTTGGTTTTGAATAATGGTTTGTTATCCATCATACAAAAGATATCATTATGAGTAGTCCTGTATACCGACATTTTTGTAATATTATAATAGATTAGCATAAAACTTTCTTTTTTTCAATACGAAATGTTAAAAAAGTATAAATTATTTTTAAAACAGTGAAATTGAACAAAAATCTTGACTTTAAAGAGCGATATCAGTACGATTATTTATAGGAATAGGGAAAGGAAATTTGTAAAATGGATAATTTAGAATTGCTCAAAAGACCAGTATATATTGTCGGTCACAAAAATCCGGATACAGATTCAATTTGTTCCGCGATAGCATACGCGTATTTGAAGAACAAATGCGACAGCACTTGTGAATATGTTCCGGCAAGGGCGGGACAGGTGAACCAGGAGACGCAGTATGTGTTAAATGCCTTTCATGCGGAGCCGCCGGTGTATCTTCATGATGTCATGACAGATGCCAGGGATATTGACATGAACGATGTGGAGGGTGTTACAGAGGATGTATCGCTCAAGAAGGCATGGCATCTCATGCGGGACCGGGGGGACGTGACGGTACCTGTCATAGAGCGGCAGAAATTGACAGGTATCATTACAATTGGTGATATTGCAAATGCGTATATGGATGTGTATGATAATGGCATTTTGTCACGGGCAAGGACATCCTACAAGAATATATTGGAAACGCTGGATGCAAATATGCTAGTGGGCGATGAGGGCGGCTATTTTGAAAGCGGGGAAGTCGTCATTGCAACGGCAAATCCGGATGTCCTTGAAGAGTACATACATGCTGGCGACATGGTGATTCTCGGAAACCGATATGAAACGCAGCTTTGCGCGATTGAGATGGGGGCAGCCTGCGTGATTATTACCATGGGTGCAAAGGTTTCCAAGACAATACAGATATTTGCGAAGGAGCATAACTGCATTCTTATTAACACACCATATGATACGGCTACCGTCGCCAGGCTGATTAACCAGAGCATGCCGATAGGGTACTTTATGAAGCGTGAGAAGCTGACAACGTTCAAGGTGACAGACAAGACAGAGGATATCCGGGCGATTATGAAGAAAAAGCGGTATCATGATTTTCCGGTTCTTGACGAGGAGGAGAATTATGTGGGGATGATATCGCGCCGTACACTGTTGAACCTGCGCAAAAAGCAGCTGATTCTGGTTGACCACAATGAGCTTTCACAGACGGTTGACGGGATAGAGTATGCGGATATCCTTGAGATAATCGACCATCATAGAATTGGTACGCTTGAGACCGTTTCCCCAGTCTTTTTCAGGAATCAGCCGCTTGGCTGTACGGCGACGATCATCTATCAGATGTATCAGGAAAAGGGGATTGAGATACCGAGGAATATCGCAGGGCTTATGATGTCCGCGATTATTTCAGACACCCTGATGTTCCATTCGCCCACGGTTACGGAGATGGATAAGGCGGCGGCGGAAAAGCTTTCTGAATTATGTGGAATCGAGCTGGAGGAGTTTGCCATTGACATGTTTGGTGCGGGCAGTAACCTGGGGGACAAGGACGCGGATGAAATTTTCAAGCAGGATTACAAGAACTTTTCCGTCAATGGATTTGAATTTGGCGTCGGACAGATAAACTCAATGAACAGCATTGAGCTTGAGGAAATCAAGGAGAAGATTGTCCCATACATTAAGGAGAAGATGCCAGAGCTTCAGGTGGATATGTGCTTCTTTATGCTTACCAATATCGTTTATGAAAAGACAGAGCTTCTATGCATTGGGGATAAGGCGAGGACGCTTGTGCGGGAAGCGTTTAAGCTTCCCAAAACGCAGAAAAAGTTTGAATTGAAAAATCTTGTCTCAAGAAAGAAACAGCTGATTCCTGCATTTGTTTCAGTGCTGCAGCAGTGGGAAAAGTGAGGATGATGCAAAAATACCGCAGAACCAGGAATTCTGCGGTATTTCTGCTGTTTGATAAATCGGAGTGACAAGATTCGAACTTGCGGCCTCCACCTCCCTAAGGTGGCGCTCT
>ERZ778504.54-NODE-54-length-115120-cov-11.902125_pt1 | contig 115120 bp, 82 predicted proteins | sample MGYA00510046_ERZ778504 | MGnify/ENA primary metagenome ERZ778504 (study PRJEB29527, sample SAMN07138964) | mouse gut metagenome | material: feces | host: mouse | place: China:Nanjing | collected 2016-01-25 ...
AGCCGGTGTCGTTGTCAGTGTCGAGAAGCATTTTGAGGCACGTCCTGATCTCGTTATCGTCCTGCGAGGTGAATGCTTTCATCATTATGCTCATAGGCCATGCCATCTGGTAGCCGATATGCGGGCCGCCGATGCCTTCGCCTGCCTTGCCTTTAAAGAAGTAAGGATTGCTGTCGCTCCACACAAGGCGGCGGGTGTTCTGATAGACGGGGTCATTGACATCCACATCTCCCAGATAAGGCATAGCCAGGAGACTCGGCACATTGGCGTCGTCCATCAGCAGATGATTACCGAAACCGTCCACCTCAAAGGCATAGACCGTACCATACTCGGGATGCTCGTATGTGGCATATCGCTTCAACGCATCCTCCACTTCATCGGCCAGTGCCGAGCATCGGGCGGCAAGGGCGGTATCCCCGTTGACTTCACGGAGTATTTCGGCCGCCTTGCGCAGCGAGGTCACGGCAAAGAAGTTGGACGGCACAAGAAACTGCAGCACAGTGGCGTCGTCAGACGGACGAAACGACGATACGATGAGTCCACATCCCTTGACGGGTGCTCCATATCCGTCGTTGCTGAGAGTATCGAAAGGACGTTCGGTCCTACGCTGAAACTTGTAAGGCCCGTTGCCATCCTTGCGCTGCTGGGCGAGAAAGGTGTCAAGAATACGGGCGATGGCCTGAAGCCACACGTCGTCAAAGATGCTGTCGTCGCCTGTCACCTTCCAGTATTCATAAGCAAGACGTATGGGATAACACAGCGAGTCGATTTCCCATTTACGCTCATGCACTTCGGGTATCATGTCGGTATAATCAGACTGCCATTCCCCACCGACCGGTCCGTCATTAAACGCATTGGCATACGGGTCAAGGAGTATGCATTTGAACTGACGGCGTATCACCCCCTCGACCATGGCCCGCAATTCGGCATCGTTCTCAGCAAGCCGTACATAGGGCCATACCTGTGCTCCGGAGTCGCGGAGCCACATGGCGTGTATGTCGCCCGTATATACAAACGTGTCGGGCTTGCCGTCATCACCGATGCGGTGGTGGACGGTGGTGTCAATGGTGTTGGGAAAACAGTTTTCAAACATCCATGCGAGTTTAGGGTTCTTCAGCATGCCCTTGACACGTTTTATCTCCCTCTCCACGGCTTTACTGGCGAAAAGACGATCGTTTTGCGCGGGCCGTAGCGTGGCTGAGTATCTGTCGGTGCGGACATTGGCCGTATTGTCGGCCACGCACACAGCAGCCGGCATAGCATCGGCTGCGGCGACTCCGAACATCAGCGCGGGAATAGCCAATAATATCTTAGCTGTCATATGGTCTCTATAATGGTATTAAGGTAATACCGCGAATATACGAAGAATAATCGACATATCACGATTTTGCTTCAAAATATACATGATTATTTTTGACCATTTTTACAACTAATTTTCTTGCAACAAAAGGAATGAAATGGTAAATTTGCATTCAATTCTTCAAGCCTAAATTATATGAGATATAAATTATTCGCATTGCTATTTACTACAGCTTTTTCAGGCCTTTACGCTCAGACCCGCGAGCATATACTGTTTGATGACAATTGGGAATTTGCCTTTGGCAACGCCTCTGATCCCGCTAAGGATTTCGGATGTGGCACAGAATACTTCAACTATCTGACAAAAGCTGCTTCACAACACAACGAAGGCCCTTACAGTCTTGCTTTCGACAAGTCGAAATGGGACGCGGAATGGAAGTCCGTAACCCTGCCGCATGACTGGGTGGTGGATCTGCCTTTTGCAAACGAGGCAAGCCACAGCCACGGATACAAGACTGTGGGTTATAAGTATCCCGAGACGAGTGTCGGATGGTATCGCAAGACTTTTAAAATGTCGCCCGAGGACAAGGGGCGGCATATATCGCTGCAGTTTGACGGCATTTTCCGCGATGCACGCATCTGGGTCAACGGCTTCTATCTCGGCAACGAGCCGAGCGGATACATCCCTCAGGTCTATGACATTTCGGAATATCTGAATTATGACGGCGACAATGTGGTGGCTGTCAGAGCCGACGCCACTCTCGAGGAGGGCTGGTTTTATGAAGGAGCAGGCATATATCGCCATGTGTGGCTCGACAAGACCGACCCGGTGCATGTAGCTCCTTTCGGGACATTTGTCTCCTCCACTCTGACACCCGACATGTCGGCGGCCCGTATTGACATCGAGTGTAAGGTCGACAACAAAGGGGTGACTCCGGCCTCCTACAGCCTGCTTCACAGGGTGGTGTCTCCCTCGGGTGAGACTGTGGCCGAGGTCGCGTTGCCCGAAGGCGCGTTGCTGCCTAAAGAGGGCCGTGTCGCGTCAGGCTGCGTGACCGTAACCAATCCGGAACTTTGGGATACTGAAAATCCCCGTCTTTATAAAGTCAACACCTCAGTCTTTGTCAACGGCAAGACGGTGGATGAATACTCGACTACGGTCGGTCTGCGGGATGTGAAATTTGATGCCGACAGCGGATTTGTGCTCAACGGACGCAGGATGAAGCTCAAAGGTGTCAACATGCACCAGGACCACCCCGGAGTCGGAGCGGCCATACCTGACGCTCTGCAGGCTTTCAGACTTCGCGAACTTAAGAAAATGGGTGTAAATGCCTATCGGGCAAGTCATAATCCGATGACTCCCGAAATGCTCGATGCATGTGACAGCCTCGGGATACTCGTCATCGAAGAAAACCGTCTGATGGGAGTCAATGACGAACATATACGTCAACTGCGCACGATGATCGAGCGCGACCGCAACCATCCGTCGATAATCCTCTGGAGTGTCGGCAACGAGGAGTGGGGCATCGAATGGAACGAGAAGGGCAACCTCATCGCGGAAGCCATGCGTGAATACTGCCACCGCATCGACCCCACAAGAATGATGAGTGCAGCTACGAGCGGCGGCCCTAACGTCGTTGTGCCCGTCGATGTGGCCGGCTACAACTACATCATGCAGAATCCGGTGGAAGAGCACCGCCTGAATTATCCTGACCGCAAGGCCGTCGGGAGCGAGGAGACTTCGGGCTGCGGAACCCGCGGAATATATTATCCCGCACATGACCGCGGACACATGGTGGCCCTCAACCGAGGCAAAGACCATCGCGACAGCACATACAACGTCATTGAGCGCGGATGGAAATTCTATGACGAGCGTCCTTGGCTCGGAGGAGTGTTCTACTGGACCGGCTTTGACTACCGCGGAGAGCCTAATCCTATGAAATTTCCCGCGACAGGCTCGCAGTTCGGCATTCTCGACTACTGCGGTTTCCCGAAAGACGAGGCTTATTATCTGAAATCATGGTGGACCGACGAGCCTACACTGCACATATTCCCTCACTGGAATCTTGCCGGTCATGAAGGGGAGGATGTCAGTGTATGGGCCTACAGCAACGCCGATGAAGTCGAACTGTTTGTCAACGGGAAAAGTGTCGGACGAAAAGTCATGCCTAAAAACGAACATCTTGAATGGCAGACGGTGTATCATCCGGGCAGACTGAAAGCGGTCGGATATAAAAACGGCCGGAAAATTCTCACAAAGGTAGTGGAGACAACCGGCAAGGCTGAGAAACTGCAACTTGAATGTGACCGCAATGCGATAGCTTCCGACAATCGCGACGTGGCAGTCGTCACTGTGAGACTGGTCGACAGAAAGGGCCGGTTTGTGCCCGATGCCAATGTCGGTCTTTCTATTTCGGTGGACGGACCGGCGAGAATACTTGGCGTAGGCAACGGTGATCCGGCCTATCAGGCTTCAGAGCGTCCGTCGGAGCGCGGAGCCCGCTCGTATGAGGTCAGCACATTCAATGGCCTTGCCCAGATATTGCTGCAATCCGACGGCGGCAAAGGTCCTGTGACTCTCACCGTTTCCGGCGACGGACTCATGCCGTCAGATATTTCAGTGAAATGTGGTACACAATAGCCGTCTTTGTCGCTGACTATGCATACGACATGGCTGAGACCTCAAAGATAATAGCCGACATTTCGGAAATCGTTTTCCTAAAATTAAAAAATTAAAGGAATATTACAGCGCATGAATATCGAAAAACTCTTTTCACAGAAAATCAACCTTCCGGAAATCAAGAGTGTGGTTTCATGGGCTTCCGGCTCACGGGATAACTTTAAAATGCTTTGGGGGTTTGTACGGTCGGATGACAGGCGGACAAGTGTGAACGCGCTTTGGACAATGACCCATCTCCCTGAAACAGATGTTAAGTGTATTATTTCACTGCGCGATGAAATGATTGATATGCTGTTGACTGAAACAGACATAGGCAAGAAGCGTATGCTTCTTCAGCTTCTAAGAGAGCAGGAATATGCCGCTGACGATATTCGGACAGATTTCCTTGACTACTGTATGTCAAAAATCAATTCCGAGTGTGAGTCATACGCAGTCAGAGGTTACTGCATATATGCTGCCTATAAGATGAGCCGACATTTTCCCGAACTACTTTCTGAATTGGAGGAACATCTTGACATGATGCAATATCAGCCACTCTCTCCGGGTCTGAAAAGCGCACTCCGTCAGACAAAATCAAAAATCTCAAAACTAAAGATATGACAAGAACATCAATTCTGTCGGTAGCCACGGCACTGACAATACTCACCGCCTCTTGCGGTGGCAACAAGGAAAAGCACGTGCCAGCCGACAAACAGCGGCAGGATACCGCGGCGAATGTGAACATGCGCGGTCAGTGGTATCTGGATAGCATTGTATTCAGTGACTCCGAATATGTGCGTGTGCGTCCTGACGTAAGGCTTTCAAGCATACACCAGTATATCGTATTTGAAGACAGCACATATTTCATCAAAACCAACTGCAACTCAATTTCCGGTACATATACCGTCAAGGGGGATTCAATCATCCTTGGCGACGGAGCTATGACTGAAATGGCCTGCGACAACATGGCAGTCGAGGACGCTCTCCGCAGGATTCTCCCGAATATCGCCACGGTCTATATCCAGAACGATTCCATCGCCCGGCTTGACAGCCGCAATCCGTCGGAATACATCGTGCTTCGCAAGGCCCCGATCAAGATAAAATGAAATATCCTAAAACTAATGGAAGAAAATAAACTGACACCCTTCACAGATGCTCCCGACACGGCAGTAATCACATGTTGCCATGTGACAGACGATGGCGCACCAGTGCTTTACGTTTCGCATGACGAGGATGACGGTATGTGGCAATTTCTTTGTGGCGGAGAGCATTCGGAAGATGAAGCAAGAATCGTCTCTCTTAGATATATTTATGAGCTTGACCATTCGGTCGGTCTGCTGAAGGATATGCTTTGTGGCAGCTATGCGGAAAGGGAATCTCCGGCAGAGGAGTGGAAAATCAAAGGCTGAATCACTTTTGTATGGATATTGTGCCAATACTCTCACAACGGATCAACCTGCCAGACATAAGACGGATTGTGACTTTCTGTGTCGCGAATGAGGAAAGCCGCGAGATACTTTGGCACTTGGTTCTATCCGCTGACCGCACTGTCAGCGTCAATGCCTTGTGGGTTTTGACTCATTTCGACTCCTCGCATCGGGACTGGATTGTAGCGCGCCGAGATGAGCTGACGGATATTCTCATCGAGGCAACGGATGTCGCCAAGAAACGGATACTGTTGCAATTGCTCCGGGATATGGAGTATGAACCGGACGATATTCGTACCGACTTGCTCGACTTCTGTCTTTCAAAGATTAACTCCGAATGTGAACCGTATGCAATAAGGGCATTCAGCATATATCTTGCCTTCAAATTGTGTCGCCATTATCCGGAACTCGTAGCCGAATTGGAGGAACACCTTACGATGTTGACTCAACAGGCCATGTCTCCCGGACTAATCTGTGCCCGCAACAAAACAATCATAGCTATTGAGAGATTGAGATGAATATTGAGGAATTTCGCGATTATTAAGTTCGAGAACCTTTGCCGAGCGGCCAATAGCCCGGCCTGTTTTTGCATCCCAAATTTCAGGGTTTACAACCAATTTGGAATTTAGCTGCTCCATTTCTCCGTCCACAGTTATTCGTATCATGACGGACACATTACCGTCTTTATTGATACGATTCCCGCGAATATAAAATAGAACTTTGAATGTGTTCTTTTTCATTTAACGAGGATTTGGTGGTTATCATAGACCCGGTTTTGCCGTGGTCTGGAATGATAACGAGTTTAACTTTTATTTTGCTTAGACCAATTCTGGCCAATGTCAGACTTATATCGGACATCGACAAAATCGGTATCGAACACCTCGTTTTTAATGATGGAATAATCGTTGTTCGGGACAATCAGAATAGTGGTAAATATGGAAGTTGGAAATACTCATTCCCTTGTCCGATTTTTGACCGCGTTTTTCCGACTTACGTCCGAGTTAGGTTTTCGTAGCCCATTGATACTATGTTTTATGCAGCACTAATCGTTACCCAACCGTTACCATTTTGGATTTTAAAAAAAGTGGTAACGAGTTGGTAACGAATGGCTGTCCGTAGCGGTCTTTTTTCTGTCCGATGACGGTCCTGAGTCGTCATTTTTAGGCACTAAAAAACCGCAGAATACATTGATATTCTGCGGTTTAGTCTTGTTTGGACTTTTGTTGGCCGGAACCTTTAGCTCGCTGCAACCTGATTGCAGCAACCTGTCCGACCCGTCAAGTGGAGCTGGAGGGATTCGAACCCTCGTCCAAACGTGGAACTAATATGCTTTCTACATGCTTATTCGCTTGTTGGTTTTTGTGGCGTGGCAGGCAAGCGACAGCCAACCGCACCCTTAGCCTCTGTTGTTTCAGACCGCGCGCGAGGCTCTTGCGATCCTATTCCCGATTTAACTGCACCGCCTTGTCGATTAGTCTCGGGACGACGACAATCGGGCGATGTCTTGTCCCGGCAACTGTTGCCGGGATTAAGCCGATCTACTGTACTTCAATCAGGCAGCAAGAGCGTAGTTGTTTTCGCCATTTAAAACTTGCGATGTCCCAGATTATAGAGCGTAGTCATCATTGCTCTGCATGCTTACATACCACCTCTACACGCTGTCAAAACCGGTCAGCCCCGATTTGCTTGGCGGAACACTCCCCTCCGGGAGTGCAGGCTTGTAAGTGTGTGCTTTTCCTCGGCAAAATTACCGCTTTTTTTTCGTCCATGCAACCCCCTGCCCGCTTTTTTTCGCAAGACGCATCGCAAAACGTATGTAAAACGTCACGCAAAAAGCATGCTCACTCCCTTTTGACACCGCATCCGATGCCGACAGGACTAACGCAATAGAAGCGGGCGCCGGAAGCCTAAGCATCCCGCGCCCGCCGAATTATAATGCCATTAAAGAAGTATTCTATTTCGTATAAACCACCCTCATCAGGCAAGCGTCGCTTTGGTCGAAGACTTTAATACCGTTTAGCGCTCCAATAGCACCGTTTTCAAAACCCTCGAAGCCCATCGTGAAGTAGTTGATATCCCATGCTGTATGGCCTTGGGTCCGATCACCGGAAACAGCTCCGGGGCCACCCGGCCGTTCAAGCCAGTAGACAGCACCGTAACGCTTGAAAAGATCATAAAACATAGGCATATACTCTACTCCGCCATTATAATCTTTTCCTAAAGCAAGCGTATATTCCTTCCGTTCTTTGAACACTGCATGGCGCTGGGCATATCGCAACACGCCATCCATATTGGCCTCACCACTGCCTTCATCCCCGACAGCATCGGTCTTTCCACGACCCGACTTGCGTCGGCCGTGACCCGACTTGCCTATAGGGAAAAAGATATTGTTGCCGGTGTCGCTGTGGAACACAAAGCATCCGCGCATACCTTTTATCGATGCGCCGCCCGTTGCGTCGTCATAGCCAAGCGCATCGGCAACAGCGGTAGCAGTTTCGGTGGCTCCGTCGCCATACAGCACCCCATAGGCTTTCTCAATATTGCTGCCCGTAGTAGATAGCAGCTTTTCGAAGTCCTCATAGCGAGCCACCCGCGCTCCGGCATTATTGATTCCCCAGTCGTCATCCCCTCCGGCAAGCTCCTGCCAAAGCTTAGTTTCTCGTTTCCCTCCCCTGGATATTATATCAAACGAGGCGTTTGTTCCATCTTGTCCGAAACCCACTCGATCGTTGTTGGAAGCAAGGATAGCATTGACATTGTTCCATCTGAAGTACGAACCTTCAAAGAGCGGCGACTCAACAAAATCGGCCGTATACTCCCCCTTCTTATATCCTCCGGTCAACGAATACACATTAAACGACCCCCATGCCGGGTTGTCGTCACTGCGCGCTCCGCCGTCCATAGTGATCGGGGCATAGCCCTGACGCACCATGATCACATGCTCGCATGTGTAGTTGTGATAGCACACCTTCACCAGCCCGCAATGCACCTCATTTGATGCATACGTGCCTTTGAACTTGATCTTGAAGTCGATCAAGTGCTCCGAGTCGCCCTCGATTCGTTTGCCCCTCTCCGTAGCTCCATCATCACGTCCGATCGGCGTAGTTTCAAGTTCGAAAAAAGCATCGCCTTTTATCACTTCGGCATACCATGGTCCTTCAGACGTGAACGGTACGAAATTTGTTGCATCTTCTTGTGGCAAACGCATCAGCGTCACATGAAAATCCTCTTGATTATTATGGCTGCGCCACACACCCTTTGGATTCACCACACGCCTCACCTGAATTATATCCACCTCTTTGGACAGCTGCGTTCCGTCTTTGAGCTTGGCCGAAAATCTGATTTTGCCGTGGCGTGGATATGAAAAGTAGGGATTATTGCCCGAAAAACCTGTTTTCGTCACCAGTTCCTTGGCTCTCGTAAAGAGATGTATGCTGAACAGACTGGAGCCTTCACCCTGCTGCACTGAATACTTATAATCGGGATCAGTGCCATAATCGTCAGGTTTGCCGTCGGGATAATATGTACGTGTTCCACGCTTTTTATCCTTCCAATAATCCTGGTTATACTTGGTGTCGCATGGCACTGAATACGAAGGCTGGTCGTTATACGCCGGATCCTCCACTTTCGTGTCGACCGATTGCCTCAACGAGAGAAACGCGTTCCATGGACCATCATTAAACACCGGAATCTGTGAATAGAAATCTGTCGACGGCGTGGGGAAGTCTTCCGAACCGTCGCCCCACGGCTTCCACGATGTTTCCTGAAGTATCTCAGCCTTCAGACCATATTCGGGATCAATGTCGCCCACCACCTTCACGTCCATCTGCATCTCCTTGTTGTAGAGATACGATATATACTGCGGCGAAACCACGTAGATGCCCGGATCCTCGTCAAAGTCAATATGCCAGTCGGCCTCGTTGCCGTTGCCGTGGAATGCAAGCGTCAGCTTGTAGTGAGTGTTGCGACGTGCGTCGTAGTCGGTGTCGATGTCCTGACCGAGCATAAATCTGTAGACGATTTTCCCGACAGTAGTGGTGGTGCGGTTGCGATATATACCGCTCACCTCCACGTATGTGCCATAAGGCTTATGATCCTTCCATCCCGACTGGAGATCGCCCTCCACCGGTTCAGGATACCATATTTTCTCACCGTCGATCGACTGATACTTCTCCTTGCCCTTTCCCTGCATGTTTTCGAAGAAATAGAGCGATTCGGCTGTGTGGGCATGCGTTTTGTCAAGAATCGACTGATCGCTGCCCTCGTCGCCCTTGCCGCCGTAACGGTGCTTATTGTTACATACATGATAAAACTGAGCAGGATACAGACTGTTATCATCCTCGGGTAGATCTTCGTTGACTATTCTTACCTCGCCGTCGGCTATCACTCCGTTCTCGGTTTCATAACGTTTCATTCCGTTGCTGTCGCCGGCGTCGCCCGGAGTATTCGGCAGACCCAACGTGCAGTTCTTGGGTATATCCTTTATTCGGATATCCTTAATGTAGATCTCGATATTGTCGTAAAGATCCGAACCGTCGAAAGCCACTGTCACCTTTGAGGCAAGCCTTTTGAGCCAGCTTTTGACGGTCAGATTGGCTTTGTTGAGCACTATCGGGTTTTCGTCAGTGGCGCTCGGCGAACCGCTCGTGCTGAACACTCCGAACATCTGGCTGTTGTTGGCCACCCGTTTGCCATCCCATGCGAAGCGTATAGCTTTCAGTTTGTCGCGGGTAGCTATGTCCTTCGACCGCGTATGCAGATCGGGCACATTGGCCACTGCATAGATATGATAGCGTCCGCGAGGCAGAGTGAGGCTGAACGTAGCCCGCCCGGCCTTGTCATCGCCGAGCGACTGGTCGTCACGGTTATCCTGATTGTCAGTGTTGACGAAGTCATTCAGCTCATCGTGACTGTAGCACTTTACAAGAGCGCCCTGCGTGTCGTAGACGAGCACATGGAGCGTCTGTATGTTCTGTATGAGGTCGCCGGCCGAACGCGACCCCAGATCCACGTCCTCGGCCTGAAAAGTCAGTGATGCCGATATGGTGCAGTCGCCGTCAAAACCGTCGTCCTTATCATAGAGAGCGTCGTCCGAGCAGCTCCACAGCGCCATACCCGCCAGCAGACCTATCAGATAATATATACTGCGTTTCATCATGTTTCAAATTAAGAATTCATTTCTTTGGAAGTCCGAAGCCGGGCTTCAGCTCCACTTCACGATAGGGATGCACCCAAACCTCATATTTCACCTCCATATCGCTCACCGTGGCCTCGATATAGAGATGAGTGTTGCGCGGAAGAGATCCCGACAGTCCGTCGAGCGTCTTGTCAGACACCTGATAGGCTCCGAAGAGCGACAGGTTGACGGCGAAGCCTGCGCCGGCCTTGCTCTCGGGCATGTAGACCGCCGGAAGAGTGCGGCTATCGCCGGCTGCTATCGGATCCATGGCGTAGGGATCCTGACGGTCGGCCGGTGTTGCGCTCGGGGAGAGGACGCTGAATTTGCGCTCAAACGTGCCGGGCGTCTGCGAAGGTATGCTGTAAGCGGTTATCTCGCGCGGCGCTACAGCCGCCTCGCTCTGGCAAAGCTCCTTGGCCGGGCTGTAGACCGTTTCAAAAGGAAACAGATAGCTCTTCGGCGACATATTGGTCAGCCTGTAGCCGGTTAACTCGAGAGGACGCGACGTCTTGTTGGTCACCTTTACCGTCACTTTCACAAGCGCACGCGTCAGGAAGATGTTCACGCTCTGATCGCGGTCCACAAGATTGCCCTGCTCGTCGATCCTCGGATGACGCACCGTCACCTGATGGTGTTCGGACATCGGTATCAGACCCTTGACGTCGGCTGCATGATTGAAGTCGAATGTCAGCTGTTCAAGACGCTCCAGATCATCGCCGGAGAGGTACGCTCCGCTGCCATACACGGCGTTGGAGAGATCTATCGAGCCGAGCACACGGTCGGCAGTCGAGGCGGCATCGCGTGAATATCCCGAATAAAGGCCGTGCTCGTTGGCTATGACATATATGTCTTTCAGATCCGAGTCGCCGTCGCCCGCTCCGGCATAGACATTGATCTCCTTGCTGGCCGTAGCCGCGATCTGTGTCTTGTCGTCGGCGCCGGCCTCTCCGGCCAGATCCCAGAACTGATTGAATTCAACCTTCTTACGCGACGCGTCGGCCGGATCGTCGTGCACTATGATGATGCGCAGTGTGCGTATCATCTCGCGTATCGACGCCTCTTGCTCGAATTCTGTAGCGCGCGAACCCTCTCCGGCCACCGGATCGACTGCCGCTATATTGAGCTTGAGCGTGACAGTCGACTCATCGTCGGCCGGACGTCCGGGTTCGTCGCCCGACGAGCATGCCGTCGCCATGACTCCCAATCCGAGAGCCACAGCCGCCATCGCAGCAAGTCCGTATCGACGTGCCGGGTTAGTTGATATTGTCCTGTCAAAAATCATAGGTCAGCGTTATTGATCCGTACAACCCAGTCGTTGATCACCACCTGGGTATTCACCCAGTGTTTGTTGGCGTCGAGGAAGAAGATCATGTTCCAGTGATGCTCGCGGTCGAGATACTCCTGATCCGACATTTTGTTGAACTTCTCGCTCTTGTAGAGCAGCAGATAGTTGACCAGCGGTATGTTGATGATCTCGCTGCCGTCGTCGGCCTTCTTCACTTTCAGGCGCGGGCTGTTGCCGGTGACAAAGCGTCCGGTCGACATCTCGCTGTAGGCGAGCACAGCCTCGTTGCCGGCCTCGTCTATGCCGGTGGCGACAGTTCCGGTGGCCCAGGGAGCGTATGTCACCCCGCCGGCTGGCACCACACTGTTGTCGTGGGCATGACGGGTATTGTCGTCGGTGATCTCCCACACGAAGTCATTGTCGTCGAGCGGATCGCCGTTGAGCTGCTGCAGCAGTATGCGCAGGGTGTTGGTGTCGCGCATCATCGGCAGCGTAGCCAGAGTGTACTCGTTGTCCTTATCGCTGACAGTCATGTCGAGAGATCCGTAGTATAGATCGTGGAGGTGCGTGCCCACACGCTCCGCCTTCATCTCATGACCCATGGCCGTGTAGTGGTGTCCGGCCTGAGGTGTGGCGGTCGTATAGGCCGCCTCCTCGCAGGCTGTGCCGCCGTAGGCTATCAGATGATAGTCGCCGGCAGGCAGGTCTATCACCATGCGCCAGTTCTCGTCGGCAAGCACTTCGGAGGTTTCAGTGCGCGTGGCCACATAATTGCCGTTGCCGTCGTAGATATAGAGCGTAAGGCAGTCGACCTGCGAGGGAAATGCGTTGGCAAACTCCATGTTGTAGTCGAAAACAAACCTCAGCTCGGCACCCACGCGACACGGTTCGAGGTCGTCGTAGATGGCGCTGTCACACGACGTGACCATTGCCGCCGGAGCGGCGATGGCGGCAGAAACAGCCACACCGTTCCATATACGACGTATTGTATCTGTGATTTTCATTGCAAGTTTCTGATAATGGTTGTTAGAATTCTATCGAATTGCGGCGCACAACCCAGGGGAGAGTGGTCACCTGCACGTCGAGATACACGTCGCTCTCCTCGTCGGGAGTTTCGGGATTCTGCGGATCGGGATCGTTCTCCGTGCGGCGCGGATGTCCGATGCGGCGTATGCGGTCAACAGAGATCTTGTAGACATTGTTGCGCACCACGGCAAACTCCATCGGCCCCATCACGCCGGGGATATTGTTGTCGTTGTGGCGGTTCCAGTAGTAATAGTAGCAGAAATAGCCCTTGTGGGGAGTCGTCTGTCCCTGACCGAGATATTCGTCGGTGGCCCACTGGTAGATGGTGATACCGGCGTCGACAGCGGCCTTTTTGAATTCCATGAACTGGGCATAACCCTGCTCGCCCGACTCCTGGCCTCCGCCGGCTGTCTGCCATGCAGTGTAGTAGTCAGCCACCGAACGGGCATACCCCTTGTCGGTGTTGGGACGGAGCACGGCGTTGTTGAGCACGTCGCCGGGAGCTGTGCCCTGCGCTGCGGCGATCACTGCCGTAAACTTGACGTAAAGCACATTGTCAAACAGATACAATATCGGATGGTCGAGCGTGGCTCCCGGAGCGTCGCGATCCACTTTGTTGCCTGCGGCGTCGACATAGTAGTTCTCATTGATCGCGTCGCGGAGATTGGCCGGGGTATTGGGTGTATTGCGCAGCATGCCCTTGAATACGATTCCGGTAGACAACGACACCTTTTGCTGGTTTATGCCGGGTATGGCGTTTTCGGTCACATAGCGCCATATCTTGTACTCGCCGGTGGCGTCACTCATATTGGATCCCTGACTCACGACCTCCGACGGAGTATCGCGATACCACTGGTCACGGGCAGCCAGATCTATCTTCCAGTCTTCACTGTTGTCGCCCGATCCGAAGCAGAAGTTGTAGTATTTCGAATATCCGTTGCCCTTGTCGCCGATACCGGTCATCACTTCGCCGCCATCCTGATGCACGCACTTGAGATCGGCCGCATAATCGACGATATAGTTGCCCGGCAGATCACGGCCGCAGAGCTTGAAGCCCTCGCCCGAAGCGTGGCCGTTGTTGCTGACACGCTGCAGATAGTAGAAATGCTTGCTCATGTTCACGAGATTCATGCGTATGAGCTGCACGTCGAGAGTGTTGCCTCCCTGACCGTAGACACCTACATGATACGTGAAATTATTGCGCGAGCCATCCTTGAAGTCGAAACGTGCCACAGAGCGCTGAAGCTGTACCGGGCCGCCGGTCATATTGACCGACGAGAAGGAGTTGTCGATCTTGTCGCCTTCGGTGTTGGCCTCCGACATCTTGAAGGGGTGATCCTCGTCTGTGAAAGGAAGCCAGTCGTGGATGCTCTTGGGTATGTAGGCCGTTGTTATTGCGGCATTGCTCATAGGCAGACCGGATACGACATCAAGCACAGATGTGTTTTTATTATCGTCTTCGGTGAGGCTGCTATGATCCGACGAGCGCTCCGACACCTCACAGTAGAAGTCGGTCCAGTCCGAGCGACCCACGGCGTCATCGCCCATAGCCTTGAACGAATCGAGCAGATCCTGGGGATAGTTGGCATACACATAGACGTTGACCATGTTGTCCATGAGTATTCCTGTGGTCGGATCAGCTTTCTTCGAGTAATACGCGTTGATATGCGAGGCCGATACAGAAGCGAGTATACCGGCGCTGACACCGTCGGGGTTTGTCGTGATCGAACCGGTGCCCGATGTCGACGTCGTAGAGCCTGTACCTGCCGATATGCCGCCCTGCGATGCAGTGGCGTATGCGATGAAGCCGTTGTCTTTGTCGGCAAACACTATCAGCGCGCGATGGATGCGGTTTTCTTCCGTGCGGCCTATCTCTGTGCCGCCGGTCGAACCATTGTCGGTCGTTGCCGAACGCGAGTCAGCGTCGGAAGGAAGTTTCACTCCCATGCCAAACCATGCATAGCTGTCGGCAGGCATCTCGGTATTGCCGGGATTCACGCCCGGAGTGTCGTCGCTGCACGAAGCCACCATGGCAGCCGTGCAAAGACCGATAAGTGTGTGGTATAATTTCATATTTGCTTGAGTTTTTTCTATGGTTGGTCTATATCTTTGCCTGAGTTTCCCCGGTGGCGTTCCGGCCGGCTGCAGGCCGGCTTTAATGAAACGCCACCACAGGAAACAGGGACATTATCCTGGTAATCCTGACGGATCGTTCCTGCAGTTTTATTCAGCCACCTCCTTAAGCTGCTCCAAAGCAGCCGGAGCGTCGGCCACCTTCATGCGGGCAGCACGCTGGAAGTAGCGGTTGGCGGCATCATAGTCGCCCTCGAGAGCGTGATACACTCCGCGGGCATACGTGGCCTCGGCACCCTCTCCCGCACAGTCGAGATAACGCTTGGCGCCCACCATGTCACCGCGCATCATAGCCGCATTGGCGGCATTGAGGTTGGCTACTTCCGATTCAGGGAACATGCGCACTGCGGTTTCGAACAGTTCGTTGTAGTCGTCCGAGCCGGGTTCTAGCGAGCGCGCTGCCACAAAGAATTCCTGCAGCGACAGATTCTGCGGACGGGTGCGCGACAACGCTATGATCTCGTTGACGTCGCTGAAAGCGCGCACGCGATACTCGATGCGGTAGTCCGAATGACGCAGCGCCGGATACACGTTGGCCAGCAGGAATCGGTAGGCGTCGGGGAAGTCGCGCTGCAGTTTGCTGTTCTTGGCATCAGGTTCCATATCGCGGTCGATAAGGGCTATGATGGCCTGTTTGTCAGCCATGTTGCTCTTCACCATATAGGCTCGCAGACCGCCCCAGTCCTCGGGATCATACGAGGTCTGTATGAAGTCGGGCGAGAAGTGGTAGAGCGTTTCCACGTAGCTCTTAAGCGCCGCCGTACGTCCTTTGGCCAGACGCACGTTGTTGTTCCACGGTCCTTCGGGCGATGCGAAGCCCTTGATCGAAAGAGCCGTGATCTCCACATCCTTGTCGTTGATCACAGTGTCGATCGTGGCGCGTATCCTGGCGAGTTCGCCCTGGTTGCCGCGATAGTCGGGATATATCACTGTCTTGTTGACCGGGAAATCGATAAACGCCTGACCCTTGAGCTCGCGTATCTTCACAGCCTCAGCCGTAGGAGCGATCCAGTTAAACACCGGCTCGAACTTCTTCGGTTCAAGATCAAGACGTCCGAGCGGCACTATCTCACGGCCCAGATCGTCGGAGCAGCATCCCTTGGTTTCGTAACGTACATGCATCTCCGCGCCGCCCATCCATTTCTGATATGGAACCTGGACAGCCAGAGGCAATGACTTCATATTGGCACCCGAACGCACCAGAGCTACTCCCTCGCGCTTTTCGAGATCGTGGCGCAAAGCCTGATAATAACGGTTGCGACCGGCGATCACCGTCGTGCCCAGCTCTATCGAGTCGTTGCCGTTGCGAAGCACGGGAGTCACCCACACTTCACGGTTTGAGCCGTCGACGCGACCCAGTGGCACCTCGCCGTTGAGATACAGTGTGTTTTCGGTGCGTTCAACGCCGACGTTCTTAAGCATCGTGCCTGACGCCGCCTGCACCGATGCGAACGCCGACACAGCGCCCGCACCCAGAATCATAGAGATCAGTATTTTTTTCATCATCGTAGTCGGTTGGGAGGGTTAGAATACATGTACGAGATTCAAAGCCACCTTGGTCGGGCCGAAATAGTTGTGGCTGCGATCCTTGGCAAGCCTCGTCCCGCACTTGGCGCACGGATACACGTCATATTTAGTGTAGATCCATCCAATACCCAGCTCCGCCTCAATATTCCAGTGGCGGCCGAGTATCCACGAATAGCCGTAGGCCACGCCAAAACCTCCATACCATCCCTGATAGCGACGATCCTTGAGGTTGCGGAAATCGGTGCCGAGCATCTTGAAATCAAGGTCGACATTACCCACGTTGTACTGGCCTCCAAGCGCGTGGGCGGCGACGAAATGTCCCTGAAGCTCCTGACAGAACCAGTAGCGCAGCTCTGGCTGCACCATCCAGTGCTTCCATTTATGGGAGTTGACAGTCCATGCGTTAAGGTTACCCGACAGATCAAACGACCATTTCGGGGCCAAAGCCACCTCGCCACCCAGATTCACCGTCAAGGCAGCATCATAGAGTATGTTGGTCTTTAATGCCAGATCTCTCGCCTGGATCTCCGACGATCCGGCAAAGAGCATGGCCAGTGCCAGCAGGCTGCTTTTCAAAAGTATTTTCATTTATGCTATCTGTTTGATTTGACTAATAAACACTTATGATAATGATTTAGATTTGATTCAGGATATGGTTACGACGTATCGGCGACCTCTTTTACATGATCGGCCTACCGTATTCGCTAATGTAACTCATGCATACTGCCGGTGCTTTCCATATTCCCATCCATAAATTTTCCTGCCATCAGTACGCATATACCTTTGGCAAGGCAAAGGTAATGATAATATACCTAAAAATTACCCCCCCCCCGTTAATATTTGTTAACAAACACAACCAATGCATATTCATCCTGCATAACCCATTGACTTTCCACAATATGACCACATAATGTGATGTCAAAATTAATCATAAAAAATCAGGATATTGTACCTTATCGGCACAATATCCTGAATCAACTTTGATTATATTCCCGATCACATCAGCGACTTCACCGCAGCCTCAAGCTGCCGGTCGTCACCGCTGAGCTGTTGCTCTGGAGTGTTGTATATCAATATATCAGGGTTGAGATCGAGATTTTCGAGATAGCGGCCCTGCATATCCTTGCAGCCCACCTGCGGAATGCCGAACACGATCGTCGGATCAATCTGCGACTCCCACCACACAGCCGTCATCGTACCGGGAACAGGCGCTCCGACAAGTTTTCCGATGCCGAGAGTCTTGTAGACCCATGGGAAGCCATGGGCGTTGGAATAGTTGTCCTCGCACACGAGCACACACGAAGGCTTCAGCCACTTGTTGAACGGATCCGAACCGATATACTGCCCGCGCGGAGCAAACTCGGCATACTGCTTGCCGCTGAGGAGCGTGGCCAGATCGTCGTGAAGCCATCCGCCGCCATTGTGACGCGTGTCGATCACCACGGCGTCACAGTCGCGATAACGTCCGAGCAGATCAGAGTAGACAGTGCGGAAACTGGGGCTGTCCATCCCTTTTACGTGGATATAACCGATCCGGCCGCCCGAAATCCGTGCCGTAGCCTGACGGTTGCGCTCCACCCACCGGTTGTAGAGCAGGTCATTGAGCTGACCGGAGCCTATAGGCTTCACCACCTGCTCCTCACGTCGTCCCTCGGGAGTCACCACACCGAGAGTCACTTTCTTGCCCGCCTTTCCGGCAAGAAGAGGATAATAGTCGGTGCCGGCAGCTATCTTATGGCCGTCGATACTCTCGATGACTACACCCGGACGCACCTTGTTGCCCGACGTCGCAAGCGGACCGCGGGCTATTACTTCAGTCACCTTCAGTCCGTCGCCCTTGTAATCCTCATCGAAGAACGCTCCGAGCGAAGCCGTGGGCTGTGCCGAACCGTAGGCATAATAACGTGCGCCTGTATGCGATCCGTTCAGTTCGCCGAGCATCTCCGACAGCATCTGCGCAAAATCGTAGTTGTTGTCGATATGGTCAAGGAAGCGGCCGTAGGCTTCATGGTATCCTTTCCAGTCCACACCATGGATTTTCGGATCATAGAACTTGTCGTTGACCTGACGCCATGCGTGATTGAATATATACTGACGTTCCATAGCCGGACGATAGTTGAAGTCGGCCTCGAAAGCGATATCCTTGGTCTTGCCGTCGCTGAGATTCACCTCGGTCAGACTGCCGCGGCGAACCACATACACCTTGTTTTCATCCTTGCCGGGATTCATGAATCCGCCTACACCCTTGGCAAGCTTGCGCACCGTACCCTCCTTGAGATCACGCTCCCAGAGGTCGTATCCATCCTCAAAAGCGGCGCAATAATACAGCTTGTCGCCTTTTTTAGAGAGATGGGCGTCGCCCATGCGCGAAGAGTTGCCGGTCAGACGCGCCACGCGGTCGCGGCGTCCGTCAAGATCAAACTTAAGAGCTTCGACCTTATCAGCTTTCTCGCTGTTTTTATCTGCATCCTTCTTGCCTTTCTTATCTTTCTTGTCGCTCTTGACCGAGTCGTCAGCCTTATCCTTTGAGTCTTTTTCAGCTTCCTCAAGCAGAGCGAGCTCCTCTTTCGAAAGACGGAAGCGATCCCAGGCTTCAGGATCGAAGAACATTATATAGGTGTCGCTTTCCGAACCCCAGCTGCCGTGGCTGCGATAGCCCGCGCGGTCGCTCTCCCATATCATGGCCTTGCCTCCAAGCACCCACTTTGCATTGCCGTCGGTATATCCGCTCTCCGTAAGATTTGTAACCTCGCCGGATCCGTCGGCCTTGACCAGAGCCACATCCTTGTTGTTCCAGCCGCCATGGCCTATGTAGTCGACCAGAAACCAGCGGCTGTCGGGACTCCATCTGTAAGTGACGTCGCCGTCGGAATACGAGTAATTGTATTTCCCGTCAAGCACCGTGCGGATTTTCTTGTCGGCGAGATTGATAACACACAGCTCCGTGCGGTCGCGCAGGAACGCCACCTCCTTGCCGTCGGGCGAATATGCCGGCTGGAACGAAGTGCGGCCGTCGGCCACAAGCGGCTCCTCCTCGATCTCGGTGGCATAGGTGAACAGCTTCTCTTCGGGACGTTTTATCGAGCTTCGATATATGCCCCATGTGTCGCCGCGCTCGGCCGAATACACTATACTGCGGCCGTCGGCGCTGAAACTCAGATCGCGTTCCTGCTGCGGAGTGTCGGTAACGCGCCGGGTAGTGGCATATTCGATCGACGTCACATACACGTCGCCATGGAGGATGAACGCCACCTCCTTGCCCGAAGGCGACACTGCCAGATCGGTAGCGCCGCTGCGACGCACCTGAGCCACGAGCGGCTTCTCATTGTAATCGGCAGCGATAGCCACCTTTACCTTCGTGGGAGCAGCACCCTCCTTGACCGTCCACAGCTCGCCGTCGTAGCTGTAGCAGAGCGTACCGTCAGATGCCACCGACAGCGAACGTACAGGATGCTTCGCATGGTCGGTGATGCGCTTCACCTCCGAAGAGCCCGGAGTGGCCTTGTAAACATTGAACGAACCGCCGTCGCGCTCGCTCAGGAAATAGTACGACCGTCCGTCGGGAGTCCATACAGCATTACGATCCTCACCGGTCGACGATGTGAGTTTTTTGAATCCCGCACGTCCGTTGTGGTCGGCAAGCCATATATCGCGGGTGATCGACGATGTGTGATGCTTGCGCAGGGGATCCTCATAGCCCTTCTTATCGGTATAGAGTATACTGCCATCCACAGGATTGACCGAAATCTGCTCCATGGCAAGCGAAGTGTACATCTGCGGACGCCCGCCCTTGACACTCACCTTGTAGGTCTGCGGAAAAAGCGACGACGGAAACTGTATGTCGGCCTGAGCCGGCATGACCGCCGCGCTGAACAGCAATGTATCGGGAGTGAGGAAAGCAACAGGAGTCTCAGCCGCAGAATGCGTAGTGAGCTTCACTGGCTGTCCTCCCGTAGCCGGTACGATGAATACATCCATCGAACCGTCGCGATCGCTCGCAAAAGCTATCGATTTTCCGTCGGGACTCCACACCGGAGCTGTATCGTATGCGGGATTGGTCGTGATCTGACGAGCCTGGCCGCCGCCTGCACCGACGGTGAATATATCACCGCGATATGTAAACGCGATAGTCCGGCCATCAGGCGAAATAGCCGGATTGCGCAGCCACAGCGGCGCCTCTGAAGCGCCGGCCGTAGCCGCTGCTGCGATCATTGCGACCGCAAAAAATACTTTTTTCATATTGCTGTGGAAGTTATGATTGATTCTGACTGCAAATATAGACAAAAAAGAGAGATTTTTTATGTAACTTTGCAGCAAAATGGGAAGAATCATAGGCATAGACTTCGGCCGACGCCGCTGCGGAGTGGCGGTAACCGACCCGTTGCGCATCGTTGCGACAGCACTCCAGACAGTCGACACCGCCGGACTGCCTGCATTCGTCGCCGGCTACTGCGCCCGCGAGCAGGTCGACTTCATCGTAGCCGGACTTCCGCGCGACCTTCGCGGCAACGAGTCGGAATCCATGCGTTTTATCCGTCCGGCCATAGCACGTCTGCGCAAGGTGCTCCCCGCGATGGAGATAGTCATGTGGGACGAGCGCTTCACCTCAGCAATAGCCCACCGGTCAATGATCGATTCGGGAATGAGCCGCACGCAACGCCGCGACAAGTCGCTCGCCGACCGCATGGCCGCAGTGCTTATACTCAACTCCTATCTCGAAAGCCGCCAGTACAGCTCCAGGGAGTAACACTGACGCCCCGCACATTCCCCACACCAGTCACAATCCATAAGCCTTATCAACCACAGCAATGAAACTACCTATATACCTCTACGGACATCCGGTGCTCCGACAGACAGCAGAGCCCGTCAAGGAATCGTCGGAAGAGCTCACAAAACTCATCGACGACATGTATGCAACAATGTACGCCTCCGAAGGCGTCGGACTCGCCGCGCCCCAGATCGGCAAAAGCATCAGACTTGTTGTCATCGACGCCTCACCCGTGGCCGACAGCTTCCCGGAATGCGCCGGACGCAAGATGACACTCATCAACCCTGAAATAGAAATACTTGAAGGCGAACGCATCAACCGATCCGAAGGATGCCTGTCACTCCCCGGACTATCGGAAAACGTCGGACGCACCGAACACATACGACTGCGCTGGCTCGACGCCGAAATGAATGCCCACGAGGAGATCATCGACGGTTTTCTGGCGCGCATCGTGCAGCACGAATGCGACCATCTCGAAGGCAAGCTTTACATCGACCACATATCGCCTATACGCAAGCAGCTGATACGCCGCAAGCTAAAGGACATAGCCGAAGGTCGCACCGGATGCGACTATCCTGTGAGACATGCATCCAGCCGCCGGCGATAATCGGCTCAACTCTAAAACCATCAATACCCACACTCTGACCAATATACAATAATATGGCCGACGACAAAAAGGTAATCTTCTCAATGGTAGGCTTAAGCAAGACCTATCCTCCGCAAAAACAGGTACTGAAAAACATATATCTGTCGTTTTTCTACGGCGCCAAGATTGGCATCATAGGCCTCAACGGCTCCGGCAAATCATCACTTCTGAAAATCATAGCCGGCATCGACAAAAGCTATCAGGGCGAAGTGGTGTGGGCGCCGGGCTACACCGTGGGCTACCTTGAGCAGGATCCGCAGCTCGACCCGCAGAAAACCGTCATCGAGGTGGTGCGCGAAGGCGTACAGCCCACCATGGATCTCCTTGCTGAATTCGACAAGGTCAATGAGGCATTCGCCGATCCCGAGGTACTCGAAGACCCCGACCGCATGGAAGCCCTGATAGCCCGACAGGCCGAGCTGCAGGACGCACTTGACGCCGCCGACGCATGGAACATAGACTCACGCCTCGAACGCGCCATGGATGCCCTGCAGTGCCCGCCCGACGACCAGCCAGTAGCCACCCTGTCGGGAGGCGAACGGCGCCGCGTGGCGCTCTGCCGGCTGCTGCTCCAGCAGCCCGACGTGCTGCTGCTCGACGAGCCGACCAACCATCTCGACGCCGAGTCGATCGACTGGCTCGAACAGCACCTGCAACAGTATCAGGGCACAGTCATAGCCATCACCCACGACCGCTACTTCCTCGACCACGTGGCAGGCTGGATACTCGAACTCGACCGTGGCGAAGGAATTCCATGGAAGGGCAACTACTCGTCATGGCTCGACCAGAAGACCAAACGCATGGCACAGGAGGAAAAACAGGCCTCGAAACGCCGCAAAACCCTCGAACGCGAACTTGAATGGGTGCGCATGGCTCCGAAAGCGCGTCAGGCCAAAGGCAAGGCGCGCCTGTCGAGCTACGACCGACTTCTCAACGAAGACCAGCGCGAACGTGAGGAACGTCTGGAGATATTCATCCCCAACGGCCCGCGTCTGGGCAACAAAGTGATCGAAGCCACCGGGCTGTCGAAAGCCTTCGGTTCGAAACAGCTGTTCAAGGATCTCGACTTCATGCTCCCGCCCGCAGGCATTGTCGGCGTGATAGGACCCAATGGAGCCGGCAAAACCACGCTTTTCCGCCTCATCATGGGTCAGGAGAAGCCCGACGCCGGAAGCTTCGAAGTGGGCGAAACCGTCAAGATTGCCTACGTCGATCAGACCCATCACGATCTGTTGACGGAGAAGAGCGTCTACGAAGTCATCTCCCAGGGCACCGAGTCGTTCCGCATGGGTGGCCGCGACGTAAACGCCCGTGCCTACCTGTCGAAATTCAACTTCTCCGGAGCTGATCAGGAAAAAAAGATCGGAGTGCTATCGGGCGGAGAGCGCAACCGCCTTCACCTTGCGATGGCTCTGAAGGAAGAGGGCAATGTGCTGCTGCTCGACGAGCCGACCAACGACATTGACGTCAACACCTTGCGGGCACTTGAAGAGGGACTGGAGGACTTTGCAGGCTGCGCTGTGGTCGTAAGCCACGACCGATGGTTCCTCGACCGCATCTGCACTCACATACTCTCTTTTGAGGGCGACGGCAAAGTCGTGTTCTACGCCGGATCATATTCCGACTATGAGGACTACAAACGCGCACAGAACGGAGGCAAAGAGCCACCGCGACGCCGCTACCGCAAACTGATGGAATAAAACAATATCAGCAACTCGCAAATACAAGTCCGACGGTCGTCAGCAGAGCATCCACGCCAGCTTTGCGATGACCGTCGGATATGTTTTATCAATCCTCAGAAAATTTACATTTGCAAATATCGCCATCGTTAATTATAGCGTTGATAAACAGCCAAATATCAATACGAAGCGCATCAAGTTATTAACATCCATAAAAATTTGGCGTTTGAAATTGTAAATTCACGTCAAAAATACCTAACTTTACGACCCCCAATTCAGTGGTGGAAATATGACCGAAGAAGTGTATCACATACCGGCCTTGTTGCCGCAGACCCTCGAAGCCCTCGCGATACGTCCCGGAGGCATCTATATCGACGTTACCTACGGTGGCGGCGGACATTCCCGCGCCATTGTGGAGCGGCTCGACACCACAGGACATCTCTACGGATTCGACCAGGACTCCGAAGCCGTGGAGAGAGCATTCCGCGACCCACGGTTTACAATCGTACATTCCAACTTCCGCTTCCTGCGAAACTTCATGCGTTACCACGGCGTGGAGCACGTGGACGGCATTCTGGCCGACCTGGGAGTGTCGTTCCACCACTTCGACGACTCGGCACGGGGATTTTCGTTCCGCTGGGACGGCCCGCTCGACATGCGCATGAACCAGCGGTCAAACCTGACAGCAGGCCGCCTCATAGCCGAAAACTCCGAAGAATCGCTTGCAAACATATTCAGCCTCTACGGCGAGCTGCGCCAGTCACGCCGCATAGCCGCAGCCATCGTTAAAGCAAGAAGCCGCGAAGAAATCACAACCATCGAACAGCTTCTCGCCGTCGTCAGGCCACTGATAAGCCTCAAAGCCGAAAAGAAAGAACTCGCACAGGTATTTCAGGCTTTGCGCATAGCCGTCAACGGCGAACTCGACGCGCTCAGTTCCTTCCTCGATCAGGCGACAAACCTCCTGGCTCCGGGCGGACGTCTGGCCATAATCACTTACCATTCGCTTGAAGACCGCATGGTCAAAAACTACATGAAGACCGGCAACATCGAGGGACGGATTGACAAAGACTTTTTCGGACGCACAGAAGCGCCGCTACGACAGATAACGTCGAAACCCGTGGTGCCCGACGAAGATGAGATCAACCGCAATCCGCGTTCACGCAGTGCCAAACTGCGCACCGCCGTAAAACTTTAACCGCCCGTCTGCAAGCCATGTCAAAGAAATCATCCACAAAACTAAAGCAGAAAGGGTCTATAGCCGGACGCCTGATCTACGGACAGGTGATCTCCAGCGACTTCTTCGCACGCCACTGGCTTAAGGTGTTCGCCATATTCACTGTCATAATGGTCTTTATAACCAACAAATACCACTGTCAAACAAAAATGGAAGAGATCAGGCGGCTCAACACCGAACTTGAGATCGTCAAGACCGAACGAATGCGCGTCAGGTCGGTCTACATGAGCCGCACCCGCGAATCGGAGATGCAGCAGCTCGTGGATTCGCTCGGACTGAATCTGCACGTTCAACAACGCCCACCATATAAACTTCCCTCACGATGAGCCAGCCAAAAAAGAGATCCAACCGCAAACACATGAACCGCCGCTACGCGCTGATCGTGGCGGCAATGCTGGCGTGCGCAGCCGGAATCGTGTGGCACGTGGTCGACAACACCGTCGTATCGGCCGACGCATGGAACGAAAAAGCTCACCGCGAACTGTCGAGATGCGACACGATAGCCCCCGAACGCGGCAATATACTTGCTGCCGACGGAAGCATCCTCGCCACCAACCTGCGATACTACACCGTCAGAATTGATTACCGCAGCGAACGCTTCATGGAGCACCGGCTGCGACAGCAGATCGACACCATAGCAGACTCTCTGGCACGTTACTTCCCGGTGCGCGACGCCAAAGGATGGCGCGCCCATCTGCTCAAGCCTATCGACAACATCAAGGATAAATCCAAACGTCCGAGAGCCTATCGTCTGCTTGACAACATATCGTATGCCGACTACCGCCGGCTACGCACATTCCCGTTCTTCAAAATTCCCAACCGCAACCGCAACGGCCTGTCGGTAGAGTCTAAAATGCGTAGGGTCAACCCCTACGGCGATATGGCGCGCCGAAGCATCGGCGGTGTCGGCGCCACCCGGAAATGCAAGGAGATCCACGGCATTTCAGGGCTTGAAAAAGCGCTTGACAGCATGCTGTTCGGCACCCCCGGCATAGCCAAGAAGGTTGCGCTCACAAGAGGTATCGTCAACTGGACCGACAAACCGGCCATACCCGGCCTCAACATACGCACCACCATCGACATCAAGATGCAAGACATCGTGGAGAACGAGCTGAACAACCTGCTTACATACGTCAACGCCGACTGGGGCGTCGCCGTATTGATGGAGGTGGCCACAGGCGACATCAAGGCAATATCCAACCTCGAAAAAAATCCGTCGGCACCGGGATATATCGAGGGCATGAACCGAGCCGTGCTCGGCTATGAGCCAGGCTCGGTAATCAAACCCATCTCGATGCTCATAGCACTGGAGGACGGCATAGTCAACGACCTCAGCGAACAGATACCGATAGGCAAATCATTCCCATACGCAGGCGGACGCGGCATCACCGACTCCCACTACAGCTCATCGCTGTCGGTGGCCGAAGTCATCGAACAGTCAAGCAATATCGGAATGACACGCATCATCACACGCCGCTACGACGCACACCCCGGCGGATTCTACCACCGGCTCAAACAGATAGGATTTCTCGAGCCGATGAATACGGGCATCGCCGGCGAGAGCGTTCCGCGCGTCGACTCCGTGCCATCTAACCGCGGAGGACGCATATCACTCTCGCGCCAGTGCTACGGCTACGCCACAGAAATACCGCCGCTCTACACCCTTTCGGTCTACAATGCCATCGCCAACGGCGGCCGCTACGTCAGGCCGAGGCTCGTCAGCCGTCTGACCGGCGAAGATATCGATTCGATATTGCCCGTCACATATATCCGCGACCGTATATGCTCCGAAGCCAACGCAAAGAAGCTCCAGAGCATGCTTACCGACGTGGTGTGGGGCGCACACGGCACCGGCCGACGCCTGAAAAACGATCTCGTCCGTATCGCAGGCAAGACCGGCACATGCTACATGATAGAGGGAGGCACCTACAACACCGGAAAGAAACGACTCGCCTTCTGCGGATTTTTCCCCGCCGAAAACCCCAAATACTCATGCATCGTACTCACCTGCCACCCGAAGCAGAACGCTCTCGGAGCCGCGTCGACATCGGGTGAGGTGGTGAAAAACGTGGCTCTCAAGCTATATTCGCGCGGCATGCTCGGCAACTCGTCGGATCTATCGGCCGAGAAAGCGGCCGGCGACTCGCCGGTGCTCTATGCCACCGCCCGCAACGGACACCACGAACGGGTGAGAAGTGAACTGGAAGTCAAAGGAGCACGCCGTTCGCTGACGCGCCCCCGCGACATCGACAAGGGAATTCCTGACGTTGTGGGCTACGGACTACGCGACGCCATCGCCATACTGGAGAAGGCCGGCTACAACGTGACCTTCAGCGGCTCCGGCTACGTCACACGACAGACACCGGCCGCAGGCAACTCCGCTCCGCGCGGCCACCGCGTCACACTCTCACTCACTGAATAAAAACAAAAAAACATACTATACAGACTATGAAACTCTCGCATCTGCTGTCAGCCATCACCGTAGAGGAAGTGATCGGCAACGAAGAAGTGGAAATAACATCGCTCGAGTGCGATTCGCGCAAGATAAGCCTCGGATCGCTGTTTGTAGCGGTCAGAGGCGTCAATGTCGACGGACACCGGTTCATACCGATAGTGACTGTCGGCGGAGTGGCCGCCATAGTGTGCGAAGAGCTTCCCGAACGGCTTGAATCGACTGTCACCTACGTCAAGGTGTCTGATTCGGCCGTAGCCTTAGGCTTTCTCGCATCGCAATGGTATGGCAACCCATCGCGCCAGCTGCAGCTCGTAGGCGTGACCGGCACCAACGGCAAGACCACCACAGCCACTCTCATATATGAGATGGCACGCCTCGAAGGCTACAAGGCCGGACTGCTCTCTACCGTTGTCAATTATATAGACACCGAAGCCGTACATGCCGACCAGACCACACCCGACCCGCTGACACTCAACCGCCTGCTCCGGCAGATGGTCGATGCCGGATGTGAATATGCGGCCATGGAGGTCAGCTCACATGCCGCCCACCAGCACCGCATAGCCGGACTGCACTTCGCCGGAGGCGTATTCACAAATCTCACCCGCGACCATCTTGACTACCACAAGACCGTCGACGCATATCTGGCTGCAAAAAAATCTTTTTTCGACAACCTTCCGGCCACGGCCTTCGCGCTCACCAATGCCGACGACAAGGCCGGAGAGGTCATGCTGCAGAATACCGACGCACGCCGACACACATACTCCCTGCGCACCCGCGCCGACTTCACCGGCAAGATTGTGGAAAGCCGTCTTGACGGCACGCTGCTGGCTCTGAACGGACATGAAGTGGAGGTGCTCTTCACCGGACGCTTCAATGCCTACAACCTGACAGCCGTCTACGGCGCCGCCCTGCTGCTCGGATGGAATCCCGACCGTGTGCTCGTCGACATGAGCCGTCTGGTGCCCGTGGCCGGACGCTTCCAGCCGTTCCACTCAACCGACGGAGTCACCGCCATCGTCGACTACGCCCATACCCCCGACGCCCTCGTCAACGTGCTCTCCACCATACGCGACATAGTCGGTGGCCGCGGACAGATCATCACCGTGGTAGGCGCCGGAGGCAACCGCGACAAAGGGAAACGGCCCATCATGGCACGCGAAGCCGCCCTTCGCTCCGACCGGCTGATACTCACTTCCGACAATCCGCGCGACGAAGAACCCGACGCCATCATCGCCGACATGCGCGAAGGCCTCGACGCACGCGCACTTGCAGCCACGCTGTGCATCGCCGACCGTCGCGAGGCCATCCGCACAGCCGTCAGCCTGGCCAAGGAGGGCGATGTGGTGCTTGTGGCCGGCAAGGGACATGAGGATTATCAGGAGATACGCGGCGTGAAACATCATTTCGACGACCGCGAGGTAGTGCAAGAGGCGCTGTCGCAGCTCTGACACATAACCATCACGCAAAAATTCACCCCTAATAAACAAACACACCATCATATAGACAGACTACGATGCTGTATTACCTGTTTGACTATCTGGCCGAAACCGGCATACCGGGCTCACGCCTGATGAACTATATAACATTCCGTTCAGGAGCCGCCTTCGTGCTGGCACTGTTCATAGCCATGGTGTTCGGACGCCGTATCATCGACCGCCTGCAGCTGATGCAGGTGGGAGAGATAGTGCGCGATCTCGGCCTTGAAGGACAGATGCAGAAAAAAGGCACTCCCACCATGGGAGGCGTCATCATAATCATAGCCATACTGGTGCCCTGCCTGCTTGTAGGCAACCTCAGCAGCATCTACATGGCACTGATGCTGCTCACCACCGTATGGCTCGGAGCACTCGGCTTTGCCGACGACTGGCTGAAGATGAAACGCCACAACAAAGACGGTATGAGCGGCAAATTCAAGATCGTAGGGCAGGTAGGACTCGGACTGATCGTGGGATGCACCATGTGGATGAGTCCCGACATTGTGATGCGGGAGAATGTGGAAACGATGGAGCCACGCGGCGAAGAGATCGTCGTCACCGGCCAGAATGAGAACATCAAGGCCGCACAGACCACCATACCGTTTGTCAAAAACAACAATTTCGACTATGCCTACCTCACATCGTGGGCCGGAGAGCACGCCGCCACCGCCGGATGGATCCTGTTTGTGATCGTAGTGATCTTCGTCATCACCGCAACATCCAACGGCGCCAACCTCACCGACGGACTCGACGGACTGTGCACGGGAGTGTCGGCCATCATCGGCGTGGCGCTCGCTATCATGGCCTACCTTGGCGGCAACATGATCTACTCCACTTATCTCAACATCATGTATATCCCGGGCAGTGAAGAGCTTGTGGTATATATGGCCGCCTTCATCGGTGCTCTTATCGGCTTCCTGTGGTATAATGCTTTTCCGGCACAGGTGTTCATGGGCGATACCGGCTCGCTGGCCATCGGCGGCATAATAGCCGTGTTTGCCATACTCATACGCAAGGAGCTTCTGATACCTTTGTTGTGCGCCATATTCTTCATCGAAGACCTGTCGGTAATGATCCAGGTGGCCTACTTCAAGATCACCAAACGACGCTACGGCCAAGGAAGACGTGTGTTCAAGATGACCCCCCTGCACCACCATTTCCAGAAACCAGGCAACTCCGGCATCGAAGCGCTCATACAGGCTCCGCTGAGAGCGATTCCCGAGTCAAAGATAGTGGTACGCTTCTGGATAGTAGCCATTCTGCTGGCTGCTGTGACATTCGTGACACTAAAGATACGCTAACCATAAGACGACATCAATACATTACTCAACTATGAACAATCGCAAGCGTCTGGTAGTGCTTGGCGGCGGCGAAAGCGGCGTCGGAGCAGCTATCCTCGGCAAGGACAAAGGCATGGAAGTGTTTCTCTCCGACTTCGGACAGATACCGGAGCGCTATCGCCAGCAGCTTGAAGCCGAAGGCATAGAATGGGAACAGGGACAGCATACACTCGAGCGCATTCTTTCGGCCGACGAGGTCGTGAAAAGTCCCGGCATACCGCCTACCGCACCGGTCATGAAAGCTATAGCCGAAAAAGGGATACCGGTAATTTCGGATATAGAGATGGCCGGCCGCTTCACCGACGCCAAAATGGTGTGCATCACCGGGTCCAACGGCAAGACGACAACCACCCTTCTCACCTATCACATACTCCGTGAGGCCGGCATCAACGTAGGACTTGCCGGCAATGTGGGCCGCAGCCTCGCGCTGCAGGTGGCCCGCACGCCCCACGACGTCTATGTGATCGAACTGTCGAGCTTCCAGCTGGAGAACATGTATGAATTCAAGGCCAACATAGCCGTGATGCTAAATATCACTCCCGACCATCTTGACCGTTACGACTACAAGATGGACAACTATGTCAAGGCCAAATTCAGAATCATCCGCAACCTCACCTCGGAGGATGCCTTCATTTTCTGGCAGGATGATCCGACAATACAGCGGCAACTCGAACAGATAGCCACCGAGGCACGCCTCTTTCCATTTGCCGAGCACGAGGAACACCAGAGCCACGCATGGGTCGACGACGCGGGCGAACTGGTGTTTGACACATCGGAAACATCGTTGAAGATGCCACGCGCCGAGCTTTCGCTCAACGGCCTCCACAACCTATACAATTCGATGGCTGCCGGTCTGTCGGCCTGCCTGCTCGACATAAAAAAAGAGGATATACGCCGCGCCTTGTCGGACTTCGAAGGAGTGGAGCACCGCCTCGAACCGGCCGGAACAGTCGACGGCGTGCGCTATATCAACGACTCCAAAGCCACCAACGTCAATTCATGCTGGTATGCGCTTGAATCGATGCCTAAGGGCACTGTGCTCATACTCGGCGGCAAAGACAAGGGCAACGACTATTCGGAGATAGAGCCGCTCGTGCGCGAGAAAGTGAAAGCGATCGTGTGCATGGGCAAAGACAACTCCAAACTCATCAGCTACTTCGGCGGCATCGTCGACCAGATCCGCGACACCCATTCACTGGACGAAGCCATGGCAGCATGCCGCGAGATAGCCCGTCCGGGCGACACGGTGCTGCTTTCGCCCTGCTGCGCAAGCTTTGACCTGTTCAGCAGCTACGAGGACCGCGGCCGCCAGTTCAAGCAGGCCGTAGCCGCAATGAAATGACAAACCTCACCACACGACACACATCATCGCAAGCAACCATAAGCCCATCTACAACCGTCACAGACTATGGAAAATTTTGAGATAATCCCGCCGGTCGACATGTCGCAGCCTGCGGCAACAAAGCCCGCGAAATCCGAGATCGAGGCCAACGCACGCTCCGACAAACACATCTGGGGCATATATATAATGCTCTGCCTAATATCGCTGATAGAGCTTTACAGCGCATCGTCGCGCGAGGTCAACGTGCATGGCGTCCTGGGCGTCTTCGGTCCTCTGGTGCGCCACGTGGGTCTGCTTGTGATCGGTCTGGGACTTATGCTCTACATACAGCGCGTGCCCTATCAGAAATTCGAAAAACCGATATGGGTGCTTGTGATAGCAAGTATAGGGATGATGCTCTACGTGCTGTTCTGCGGCGAGATAGTCAACGGCGCCCGGCGCAGCTTCAACCTCATGGGCATCACCATCCAGCCGTCGGAGTTCCTCAAACTCTCGGCCGCCCTGGTCATAGCGCTGATAATGTCGAAGAACCACAACAAGCATACCGCCGGAGTCTACAACCGGGGCGTGATCATGTCGGCGATGATCGTGGCCGTGTTCGGCGGACTACTCATCAAGCAGGGTTTGACCAATACTCTGCTGCTAATGGCCATAAGCATGTCGATGATGATCGTGGGCGGTGTGGAATGGCGCAAGCTGATAGTTGTTGGTGTGGTGTATGCCATGCTGGCCGGTATCTTTCTGCTTTTTGGCAGCGGACGCGAATCGGCTCCAGCCACAGTCGACGGCGCTCCTGTAGTGGAAGCCACGCAGACCGAGGGACGCCACGGCACGTGGTACAACCGCATCATGCGCCACCGTGGCGACGGCCGTCCGAAATACGAATACGACATCAATGCTGAAAACCGTCAGGAGATGTATGCCTACATGGCTCAGGCCAACGGCGGAGTGTTCGGCGTGATGCCCGGCAACTCTCGCGAGACAGCCCGTCTGCCGTTGGCTTTTTCCGACTATATCTACGCGATTGTGATCGAAGACACCGGCCTTGTGGGTGGCATTGTGGTGTTGGTGCTATATCTGTGGCTTCTCGCCAGAGCCAGTTCCATAGCCTCGCGATGCCAGAGGGTATTCTCGGCGCTGCTGGTGATAGGCATGGCTGTGATGATCGTGTATCAGGCGTTGTTCCACATGGCCATTGTCAGCGGCCTTGCTCCCGTGTCGGGTCAGCCGTTGCCGCTCATATCCAAAGGCGGGTCGTCGATCATCGTCACCTCGATAGCATTCGGCGTGATGCTGAGTGTAAGCCGTCACGCCGCGCTCAACGGCGCCAAACGTCAGGAGGTCAAGGCCGAAATGGAGTCTCTTCCCGAGAATCTGCGCGGCGAGAACCCGACCATGATGCAATGATTCACAACACACTCCACTACTATGAAACAAGACAATAACAAGATCAAGATACTTATCAGCGGCGGAGGCACCGGAGGCCACATATTCCCGGCTCTGTCGATAGCCAACGCTATGCGCCGCCGCTTGCCCGACTGCGAGATACTTTTTGTAGGCGCACTCGGCCGTATGGAGATGGAGCGCGTGCCTGCAGCCGGCTACCGTATCGAAGGCCTCCCGGTGGCGGGATTCGACCGCAAGAGGCTATGGCGCAACTTCGGCGTGCTGCTCAAACTATGGAAAAGCATGCGCAAGGCCCGCCGGATCGTGGCTGACTTCGCGCCCGATGCCGCAGTAGGCGTAGGCGGCTATGCAAGCGGACCGGTGCTCAAAGAGGCTCAGAAGCGCGGCATACCGACGCTGATACAGGAACAGAACTCATATGCCGGAGTGACCAACAAACTGCTCGCGCCGCATGCCACAGCGATATGCACGGCCTACGAAGGGATGGAGCGTTTCTTCCCGGCCGACCGCATAACGCTGACCGGAAATCCGGTGAGAAAAGAGCTTACGCAATGTAGCCTCACGCAGGCCGAAGCCAAGAAGAGTCTCGGCTTTGACCCGGAGCGGCCTCTGATATTCGTCACCGGTGGCAGCCTCGGCGCACGCACGGTCAACGATGCCGTCGCAGCCATGCTGCCGCGGTTCCGGCAGAGAAACACTCAGCTGCTATGGCAGACCGGACGTCTATACGAACAAGAGTGCATGGCCAAAGCCTCAGGCTACGCCGACGTCAAGGCCTCGGCCTTTATAGCCGACATGGCCACAGCCTACAGAGCCGCCGATCTGGTAGTGGCCCGCGCAGGCGCAGGCACCATATCCGAACTGCAGCTGCTCGGCAAGGCAGCCATACTGATTCCATCGCCCAACGTTGCCGAAGACCATCAGCGACGCAATGCCGAAGCGCTGTCCGACCGCGGAGCGGCGCTGATGCTTCTCGATTCCGATGCCGTAGAACGCCTCGGCGATATGGCTCTCACGCTCGTGAACGACAGAGCAAAACTTGCCAAGCTCGCTGATGCAGCCGGAGCAATGGCCATGAATGGAAGCGACGACAAGATAGCCGACAGACTCATATCACTGATACACCCTGATAAATGACAACCGAAAACATATACTTCATAGGCGCCGGAGGGATCGGAATGGCGGCTCTTGAGCGCTATTTCCTGTCGAAAGGCTGCAATGTGGCCGGATACGACCGCACTCCGTCGGCGCTCACCGACGCACTTGCAAAGGAGGGCGTGGCCATAACATTCGGCGGTGAGGCCGACGAAATTCCCGCCAGCCACCGCGATCCATCAACCACCACGGTGGTCTACACCCCGGCCGTACCCGCCGAGCTGCCGATATTCGAATGGTTTCGCGCCAACGGATTCAATCCCGTGAAACGCGCGGCCGTACTCGGCGCCGTGACGCGCACGAGCCGCGGACTATGCTTTGCAGGCACCCACGGCAAGACCACCACATCATCAATGGCAGCTCATCTGCTCCACAGCTCCAGCCATGGATGCAACGCCTTTCTGGGCGGAGTGCTCCGCAACTACGGAACCAACTTCCTGCTCGATCCGGAGTCGGATCTGAGTGTGATTGAAGCCGACGAATATGACCGCTCTTTCCACCACCTCACCCCCGAAGTAGCCGTGGTGACATCGACCGACCCCGACCATCTTGACATATACGGCACCGAGGAGGCATATCTCGAAAGTTTCGCACACTTCACCGGACTTATACGACCCGGCGGCCATCTTCTCATACACGAAGGCCTGAAGCTGAAGCCGCGGGTGCAGCCAGGAGTGACCGTCAGCACTTATTCTGCAGCCTCGGGCACATTCCATGCCGAACGTATCCGAAGAGGCGAAGGAACGATCGTATTCGACTTCGCCGGTCCGGAAGGAGTGCTCGTAAAGGACGTGGAGCTTGGAGTGCCCGTAGACATCAACATCGACAACGCCGTAGCCGCCCTCGGCGCCGTGACTCTCGCCGGATGCCTTGACCCCGAGAGCGCCCGCGAGGCCATGCGCACATTCAAGGGAGCGAAACGCCGTTTCGAGGCACACCTGCGCGAACCGCTGCCAGGAGGCCATGTGATCATCGACGACTATGCCCATCATCCCGACGAACTGCGCGCCTCGATATCGTCAGTCAAGGCTCTTTATCCCGGACGCAGACTCACCGTGGCCTTCCAGCCCCACCTCTACAGCCGCACCCGCGACTTCGCCCCGCAGTTTGCCGAGGCTCTGTCGCTGGCCGACGACGTAGTGCTTCTGCCGATCTATCCGGCTCGCGAAGAGCCTATAGAGGGTGTCAGCTCCTCACTCATCTTCGATGCCATAGCGGGCTGTGAAAAAACCATGACGACAAAGGATAATTTGACAGAAACAATAAAAAATCGTAACTTTGAGGTGTTGCTCACCGCCGGTGCCGGCGATATAGCCGACTGCCTGCCCGAGCTGACCGAAACCATACGCGCAAAATGAACGAGCGACCAAGACGCCAGGGGCGAACCCGCATATCCCGAACATTCTGGCACTGCCTCACAGCCATTGTGCTGCTTGCCTACCTTGTGACGGCGCTCAGCCTCTCATCGGAGGCCGGGAGCGAGCGTCGCTGCGCCGGTCTGCGCATAGCGGTCAACGACACCACGAGCATGAAATTCGTCACCGCCGGCGAACTTGCCCGTGAGCTCGGCATCATACCCTCGCGCGCAAAAGGGATGCGTCTGCTCGACATCGACACCGACAGCATAGAGCGCATACTGTCACGCATCGACAAGATCGAATCGGCGCAGGCAGTCAGACTCAGCGACGGCTTTGTGCTCGTAAACGTAGACCCGATGCGTCCGGTGGCAAGAGTTTTCGACGGCGACAAATCCTACTACATCAACCGCGAGGGCAAACGCATATCGGCCGACGCCCGCTACCACATAGACGTGCCTGTCATACAGGGGCGCATCGCCGACACCCAGAGCATGGCCCGCGACCTGCTGCCTCTCATCGACTACATATCAGCCGACTCGCTATGGAACTCTCTGGTGTCGATGATCAAGATCGACTCCCCTACCGACGTGATGCTCGTGCCAATCATACGCGGCCAGATCATCAATTTCGGCACTCCAGACAACTTTGACAACAAATTCAGACGGCTCCGCCGGATGTATACCGAAGTACTTCCGGTAAAAGGATGGAACAATTACGACACTATTTCTGTTAAATGGTCGGGACAGATCGTGGCCACCCGTCGCCACAAACAGCTGTCGCGTCCTGCAGTGGAAGTGGAAGAAGTTGACGAGGCCGACGACATAGGCACCATGCTGGCCGCCGACGGCATAGCCCCCGGCACAGCCCTGCCAGGACAGAAACCGCGGTCGGAGAAACCGATACCGGCCGCCAAGCCCCACAAATAACGAACAATCAAGTCACACCCACTCACAACGACTAACGCTATATGGACGAAAAGCATATCATAGCTCTCGAGATCGGGAGCAGCAAAATCAAGGGAGCCGTCGGTTCGGTCGACTCCAACGGCTACGTCACAGTCAAAGCCATTGAGGAGATGCCGCTGACCGACAGTGTGCGTCACGGCCAGCTGAGCAACGTGTCCATGGCTGCCAATGCCGTCCGCACGCTACTTCTCAAGATAGAGAACCGTCTGACTCCCCGCAAGGTCGAGGGCATATACACATCCATATCAGGCCGGTCGGTGGCCGCCATACAGCGTCAGACCGAGCGCCGTCTGCCCGCCGACACCGAAGTGACCGACGACATCATCGAAGCTCTGAAACGCGAAATGCTCAGCGAGCGGGTGCCGGACCGCGAAGTGATCGACGTAGTGGCTCGCGAGTTTTATGTCAACGGTGCCAAATCCGACATGCCTGTGGGCATGTATGGCTCAGAGATACGCATGTCGGGCAACCTGATTGTGTGCCGTCCGCAGCTTCGCCGCAACCTCAAGCTTCTCATTGAAGAGAAACTCGGACTGGAGAAGCGCGGCTGCGTCGTGAAGCATCTCGCAATGGGCGACATCGTCCTCACCAGCGAGGAGCGTCAGCTCGGCTGCATGCTTGTGGATTTCGGAGCCGAGACCGTCACCGTCAGCATCTACCGCCACGGATATCTCCAGTATCTGCAGACAATCCCTATGGGATCGCGCAACATCACCCGCGACCTCACCCGCCTCAACTATGTGGAGGAGGATGCCGAAGCCCTCAAGCGCCAGCGCGGCAATGCCAAGGGAGCACCGGCCGAGGGGAGCGTCGATGACGTGAAGATGACCGAATTCAACAACTATGTGAGCCACCGTGCCGCAGAGATCATAGCCAACATCAAAGAGCAGATATCCTACGCCGGACTGACGCCTGCCGAACTTCCCGCCGGCATAGTGATAGTGGGAGGCGGAGCGCGTCTGGCCGAATTCAACACCCTTCTCGGCGACACCACCAAAATGAAGGTGCGCATGGGAAGCATCATCAGTCCGCGCATAGGCATAGCCGACAGCCGCATATCGCCTGCCTACTCGGTCGACGTAGTGTCGATACTCTACGCTGCCGCCCAGGCAGGCGCCCAGGAGTGTCTGTCGCCCGAACCTGTCAAGGAGGAGCCTATCGAGATCATACCCGAACCGGAACCGGTAGCGGAGCCTGAACGCCAGAGCGGCTTCTCCAAGGCCATCAACTGGCTGAAACGACAGATACAGGAGCCGCCGGAAGATCCCGACGGAGGCGATCTGCTTGATGACTAATTCCACTAAACGAAGCACAACTGAAATGGACGAAATACTTAATCCCGAAGGACTCGCCGATCAATTCGAATCGCCCGAGAACGAACAGAAAGACAAAATAATAATCAAGGCCATAGGCGTTGGCGGCGGTGGCGGAAATGCCGTCAACTACATGTTCCGTCAGGGCATCCAGCATGTGTCGTTCGTGGTTCTGAACACCGACCGACAGGCACTGCGCCAGAGTCCTGTGCCTACCAAAGTGATGATCGGCGACGGCCTTGGCGCCGGCGACCGGCCGGAAGTGGCCCGCGAGGCTGCTGAAAACGACATAGCCAAGATCGAGGCACTGTTTCAGGACGACACCCGCATGGTGTTCATCACCTCGGGCATGGGTGGAGGCACCGGCACCGGTGCCAGCCCGGTTGTGGCGCGCGTGGCCCGCGAAAGGGGGCTGCTCACGATAGGCATCGTCACCATACCGTTTTACTTCGAAGGCGAGGAGAAGATCAACAAGGCCTTCGAGGGAGCCGACGAGATGGCCAAATATGTCGACGCACTGCTGCTTATCAATAATGAGCGACTGACGGAGATCTACGGCGATCTGGACTTCATCAACGGATTCGGCAAAGCCGACGACACCCTGGCCACCGCCGCCCGCTCGATCTCGGAGCTGATCACCTGCGACGGCTACATGAATCTCGACTTCAACGACGTCAACACCACTCTGCGCGACGGCGGGGCCGCCATCATCTCGTCGGGCTACGGCGATGGTGAGAACCGTGTGACCAAGGCTCTGGAGGACGCCCTCGCATCGCCGCTTCTAAAACACCGCGATATATCTACGGCCAAGCGTCTGCTCTTCAACATATATTTCTCGCAGGATGCCACCAACAAATTCAAGCTCAGCGAGGTCAACGAACTGACGAGCTTCGTGCAGAAGATCAACCCGAAAGTGAAAATCATCTGGGGTGTGGCCTTCGACAAAGAGCTTGGCGAGCAGATCAAGATCACAATGCTCGCATCGGGCTTTGACGTGGATCGTCTGGGTGAGATCCAGGAGATACGCAATCAGGATCAGCCCGAACCGTTCAGCAACAATTCAATCCCCGTCAATTCCGCCCCCGCCCCGCGTGCATCTGACCGCATAAGGGAAGAATATGGCGAGAAGGTCGACACATACCGCACCAACTACATCATACTCAAGCCTGATGAAATGGATTCGGACACTATCATCGAAGTGCTCGAAAAGAGTCCGACCTACAACCGCGACCGTGCCACAGTGGAGCAGGCCCGCGCGCATCGCCGCCCCCAGACGATGACACAGCAGCGTCCATCGGGAGGATCCACCATCTCGTTCACATAATCGGCAACGCCTACAGACAGCCACAATACCCCGGGCGGCATTCCTGACAACCACGGAATGCCGCCCGAAACTTGTATACGGCCATCCGAAGTCGCGAACATGTCAACAAATAAGACGACAATTTAACACTAATATTCATTTTTTTAGAGTACTTTTGCATCATAAAACCTTCGATAGGACGGGTGAAGACGGTCGCCCGACACCACAATTGATTAGACAAACCAATTTATAACATTTATATATAACCGATTATGAAAAGACTCTTTCTTTTAGGAAGTGTAATCTGGCTGCTATGTGTCAGCGCTTTCGCAGCCCCCGACATCAAATGTACGGGCACGCTCGTCGATGAAGAAGGCGAGCCTATGGTAGGAGCCACAGTTTCTGTGCCAGGCACATCGAGAGCCGCGGCCGCCAACATCGACGGCATCTTCACCATCAACGTGCCCGAAGGCAAAAACATCAAGATCACCTATATCGGCTACAAGACCCTTGAGCTGCCGGCCCGCAGCGACATGGGCACCATCACGATGGAGCTTGCCATGAAGCATCTCGACGACGTGGTTGTCACCCAGTCGGTGGGCAAGACCCGCGAGACCCCCGTGGCAATGTCGACCGTAGGCGCCGACGCCATCGACTTCAAGCTCGGCGGACAGGAGCTCATGGAGGTGCTCAAGACCACACCGGGCATCTACACCATCCGTCAGGGCGGCGGCTTCGGCGACGCCGAAACCCGTATGCGCGGCTTCAAGAGCGCCAATGTGGCCATGATGGTCAACGGCATACCTATCAACGACATGGAGTGGGGCGGCGTGTACCAGAGCAACTGGGCCGGCCTCTCCGACGTAGCCTCCAACATCCAGACCCAGCGCGGCCTTGGCGCCACTATCGTATCGACCCCCTCGATCGGCGGCACCATCAATATCACCACCCGCACAATTGACGTTGAGCGCGGCGGTTCGGTATGGTACGGCATGGGCAACGACGGCATGAACAACTACGGCGTCAAGGTGTCGACCGGCCTGATGAAGAACGGCTGGGCTGTGACATTCCTCGGCTCGCACAAGTGGGGCGACGGCTATGTGCAGGGCACACAGTATAACGCCTACAACTACTTCTTCAACGTGTCGAAGCGCCTCACCTCCTCCCATCAGCTATCTCTGACAGCCTTCGGCGCACCGCAGCAGCACTACCAGCGCTCGAGCTACGACGGCCTCAGCGTGCTCGGCTGGCAGGCAGTAAAGAACTATATGGACGGCGAAAGCATGTATCGCTACAACCCGACCTACGGTTTCGACAACCAGGGCCGTCAGCGCACGTCGAACTACAACGTCTACCACAAGCCCCAGATCTCTCTGGGTCACATCTGGCAGATCGACCACACACAGTCGCTCTCCACATCGCTCTACATGTCGTATGCCCAGGGCTACGGCCTCAAAGGCTATGGACGCAACGGCTACAGCAGCGACTGGTATGGCTCGTCGAACGGCGTGCTGAACACCAAATTCCGCTGTCCCGACGGCACCTTTGACTACGGCGCCATCCAGGACATGAACGCAGCTTCGGCCACCGGCTCCAACATGGTCATGGCCCGTCAGAACAACAACCACGAGTGGTATGGCCTTGTATCGTCGTACAAGAAACGTATAGATCTGCGCAACGGCGACCGTCTGAACCTCATCGGCGGTCTGGACCTTCGCTACTACATAGGCCATCACAAGAACAAGATCAGCGACCTCTATGACGGCGCCTACTATCTTGACGACAGCAACCGCGGCAACGTCCGCGCAGCCAACAACGCCTTAGCCGCAAATCCCGACTGGAAATACCAGAAGCTCGGCGTGGGCGACGTGATAGCCCGCAACTACAACGGCTACACAGCCCAGGAGGGAGCCTACGCCCAGGCCGAATACACGACGCTCTCGGGCAAGCTCAACCTCGTGCTTTCGGGCGCCCTGAACAACAACACCTACTGGCGCCGCGACTTCTTCTACTATGACAAGGAGCATGAGAAATCGAAGACTATGAACTTCATCGGCGGCACCGTCAAGGGTGGCGTGAACTACAACATCGACCGTCACAACAACGTGTTCTTCAACACCGGCTACATATCGCGCGCTCCGTTCTTCAGCGGCGGCGTATTCCTCAACTCCAACTACTCCAACGTCACCAACCCCAACGCCGTCAACGAGAAGGTGTATTCCTTCGAGGCCGGCTACGGACTCCAGACGCGCAAGGTGGCCTTCACTTTCAACGCCTATCTGACCCGCTGGATGGACCGCACCATGGCCCGCAGCGGCGAGATCGAGAGCGGCCCCCACGCCGGCGACCGATACTACATGAACATGGAGGGTGTCGACGCCCGCCACATGGGTCTGGAATTCAACGTGAAATATATTCCCGTCAAGTGGATGGAACTTGACGGAATGTTCTCGCTCGGCGACTGGCAGTGGGATTCCAACGCCACCGGCTACTTCTACAACCAGAACGGCGAGCCCCTCAAGAACCTTCAGGGCGACGTGGCTGCAGGCATCCTCGCCGACGACCATCTGCGCACAACCCTGCTCCAGAAAGGCATGAAGGTGGGCGGCTCGGCTCAGACCACCGCAGCCGTGGGCGTAGTGTTCAAACCGTTCGACGGCTTCCGCATCGGCGCCGACTGGACAGCTGCCGCACGCAACTACTCCGACATCAACATCACCACCTCCTCGCTGCAGAACAACGGCGAGCTTTCGGCCGGCGATCCCTGGCGCATACCCTGGGGCAACCAGTTTGACCTCTCCTGCAGCTACCGCTTCAAGATCGGAGGCGTCAACGCCACTCTCTACGGCAACGTCCACAATCTGTTTGACTACAACTACATCACCCAGGCCTATACCCCGGTGGCCAGCGACGGCACATGGGAGAATGCCTACCAGACGTTCTATTCATTCGGCCGCACCTTCTCAGTGCGCATGAGAGTCAACTTCTAAAATATCGAAAAAGACAATGAAACAGCATATTTCACGCGCTCTCCTGCTGGCCTTCGCGGCCGGAGCCTTAGCCGGCTGTTCGGAAAACTCCTGGAACAACGATGAGCTCAACGGCTTCGAAGTGCCCGAACCCACTCAGGTAGAAACAATCGAATACACCATGACGGAGGCCGACTATGCCGCCGTATCGTCCAACTCCGCAAACAAAGCGCTTGCCGGCGATGCCGGAGCCGCCGCGCTCCGCGCCGTAGGCTCCAAACTCTGCTTCAGCGACGCCGCTCCCGCCCGCGACTACGTGCCGGCATGGCTGGGCAGCTCTTCGTTTGCCTACTTCACCCTGACCGACGGCTCTGCCGTGCGTCTGACCTACAACACTGCCGTGACCCCCTCGGAGATTCCCGCCGAAATCGAATCGGCAACCGAGTACACAGTCAGCGACGAGGACTACCAGACTGTCTGGGGCAGCGAGGATGACTATATCGCAGCTTTCGCACCGTCGCACACTGCCTCGGCCTCGATTCCCGGCATTCTTCTGGCTGCTCTGCCCGATGCCGCCGAAGGCGACTACGCCGTGGTGCGCTACCGCACCTCCCAGGCCGATCCAGTATTCTCCGCCCCGTCGGAACCTGAAGAACCCGGCTTCACCCTCTCCAGCGTGATCGGCACCGCAGCCGTCGATGACGACGTGACGATCAACGGCGTTGTCACCGCGCTCTGCTCGCAGGGCTATATACTGACCGACGCCTCCGGCGCGATATTCGTCTACTGCGGCTCGAAATTCGAGGAGAACGGCTTCAGCGGTCTGGCCATCGGCGACCAGATAGTGCTCAACGGCACTGTCGCCGCCTACAACACAGGCCTCCAGATCGCCAACGGCGCCACATTTGACAAAGCAGGCAGCCAGGCAGTCAGCTACCCGGCAGCAACAACATTTGACGCCGCCTCAATGGCCGACATCATAGCGCGCACCGACAACGCTCTGGCGATCTACGGCACTATGACAGGCACCGTCAGCGTGACCACCGACAGCAAAGGCCGTACCAACACCAACATCATCATTGACGGCTCGGCCAAGGCACAGGGCAGCCCTTACGGTATGCTCAGCGCCGATAAGAGCAAGTATGCCGACGGCGCGAAAGTGACCGTCACCGGCTATCTGATCAACGTGGCAGGCGGAAGATACTGCAACATGGTGGCCACCTCGGTGGCCGAGTCCACCGCATCGGCAGCAGCCACCGTATCGAGCCGTGCAGCCACCGAAACGATGCCCTCGCAGGCCGAGTATGCGGTCTACACTTTCAACGGCACCCGCTGGAACGCCGCCACCGATGTGGTAATGCCCTCCCACGCCGACTATCAGGCCATGGGACAGCGCTACGACAACCTCTCGGATGAGGCTCCGGCCACCCTGCTGCCGAAGTTCCTCAGAGCGAAGTATCCCTACGCCTCGGAAGGTGACGTCCGCTATGTGGCCTACTTCTACTATGCTTCGAGCGCCACGACCGTGCGCTGCGACGAATACACATTCAACGGCACCGACTGGACTCCTGCCGCCACCGTGACCACGCAGACCGCACAGTTTGTACGCACCGGAGGCAAGTGGATCTACGACCCGAACGTCACCATCAACCTCCCTGCCGGCAAAGGCCAGGAGATGTCGACACTCTACTATCAGACTTGCGTGGACTGGGTGAAGGCACAGATCGACGACAAGACAGGCGCCACCTACGTGACCAGCTACGGCAACAACGAGTATTACTCGGGCACATCGGCCTATCAGGGCAACGTGGATCTTCGCGCCGCCTCGGCCCGCGCGCAGTATGCCGCCGGCTATGCCGACATGACCGACGAGCAGATCGTAGCGACGATGAAGCAGCGCTTCGAGAGCGAAGTGATGCCCGCCGCCCTGTCGATACTGCACCCCGACGCAGAGCCGATAGCCGGAGTTGACGTGATCTACACCATCAACTTCTCGGCCTACAACGGCTCGGCCACCACGCCTTACGTCATCACCTACAAGGTGACCGGACGCGGCCAGTTCGAGTTTATCGAATGCACGTGGAATTCCGACAAGTAATCCCCTGAACGAAACCAATCAATAAACACCTTACTCGCCTATGCGACGCATATCATCGTTAATGGCGGCAATCATCCTCGGAGGCTTCTGCGCTACGGCGCAGCAAGCCTCCGGCGGTATCAGCCCTGAGATGATGACCACCATCAAGTCGGCCTACAAGAACACTCCGGCCGACCGTGCCATCCGCAATGCCATCACGGCCAACGACATCAATTCGCTTGCCCGCAATCTCGACGCCCGTCGGCCGGTAAGCAGCGAGTTTTCTCACCGCGTCCCCTCCAAAGGGATCACCAACCAGCGCTCTTCGGGACGCTGCTGGCTGTTCACGGGCCTCAATGTGCTCCGCGCCCAGATGATGGCCGAGCACGACCTGCCCATGACCGAGCTGTCGCAGAACTATAACTTCTTCTTCGACCAGCTTGAGAAGGCCAACCTGTTTCTTCAGGGAGTGATAGACACCTCCGACCGACCGATGGACGACAAGACGGTCGACTGGCTGTTCCGCAATCCGCTTTCGGACGGCGGCCAGTTTACCGGCATCGCCGACATCGTTGGCAAATACGGCGTGGTTCCCGCCGAAGTGATGCCCGAAACCAACTCGTCGAACAGCACCTCGCGCCTCAACCAGCTGCTCTCGCTGAAACTCCGTGAATGGGGTCTGGAACTGCGCGACGCAGCCAAAGCCAAGACCAAGGCCACGGAACTCGGACGCCGCAAGACCGAGATGCTCGGCGAGGTCTACCGGATGCTCGTGCTCAATCTCGGCGAGCCCCCGACGGAATTCACATGGACGCGCCGCAACTCCAAGGGTGAAGCGGTCGACACCATGACCTACACTCCGCTCAGCTTCTACGACCGCTTCCTGGGCAACAATCTGAGCGACGACTACGTGATGCTGATGAACGACCCGACCCGTCCGTACTACAACCTCTACGAGATCGAATATGACCGCCACGCCTACGACGGCCGCAACTGGACCTACGTCAACCTGCCGATGGAGGATATAAAGGAGATGGCCATAGCATCGATCAAGGACTCCACGGCGATGTATTTCTCGTGTGACGTGGGCAAGTTTCTCGACCGCGAACGCGGCGTGCTCGACCCCGACTTCTACGACTACGGCTCGCTGCTGGGCACCACCTTCGGCATGGACAAGCGCCAGAGAGTGCTGACCCACGCAAGCGGCTCGTCGCACGCCATGACGCTCGTGGCGGTGGATCTCGACAAGGAGGGCAAGCCGGTGAAATGGCTTGTGGAGAACAGCTGGGGTCCGGGCGCCAACGGCGGCCACCTGATCATCACCGACCGGTGGATGGACGAGTATATGTTCCGCCTGGTGGTCGACAAGAAGTATCTCACCCCGAAAGCCCGCGCCGTCATGTCGAAAAAAGCCGAACTTCTGCCCCCGTGGGATCCGATGTTCGCTCCCGAGGACTGATTGCGCCCAAACAGGCCGAAAAAGTCCGAAACGACAACCGAAAAACGCATAATGATTGCAGAGTGTAAGACAAAGACGCAGATTTTAGTTAAATTTGTGTTAAATAAGTTTGTCTACTACTTCTTGTATCAGTTTTTGTTACTACTTTTGCATGTGTGTTTTTCATAGTATTAGATTAAGATAAAGGTTTAAAGGAAGAGAGATGTCGGGAGACATCTCTTTTTTTATTTCCACCTACAGTTTTTTCGCAACATGACCGTAAAATCAGACACTGCCTAGAGCCTGCTTGAATTTCACACGAAGATATGCTTCCGGGCTTCTTTGTCTGGAAACGGGTGTAGGAAAGTGTCCGGAATGATCAGAAAAATGTCCGAGTGTCCGATATCGGGCGGACAAGTGTCCGATATCGGACACTTCGATTTTGCCAACTATCTAAATTTCAACATCTTCACTTTTTGGCACGGTATTGGCACAGTTAATCAATGAATACAGCTATTTATCTATGGACAGAGAGATTCCCAAAGAAGTATTGCGCCGCGAGCGCCGCAACCTTATCATCAAATGGAGCGCGGCAGGCATAGCCGTGATAGTGGCTATAATTGTGCTGCTGTCGATGATGCGCCGAAGCGTCAATGCCGCCGACCTCACATTCTCTACCGCCGACGTGGGCACGATCGAAACTTCGGTCAACGCCTCGGGCAGAGTGGTGCCGGCTTTCGAAGAGATCATCAACTCGCCGATATCCACTAAGATCGTGGAGGTGTACAGCACCGAGGGCGACAGCGTTGCCGCCGGCACTCCCCTGCTCCTGCTCGACCTTCAGTCGGCTCAGGTGGAGGTGGACAAACTCAACGACGAACGCCGCCGCATGACCTATCAGCTCGAACAGCAGCGTCTGGCCAACCACACCTACCTGTCGTCGCTCGAGATGCAGCTTAAGGTAAAGGAGATGGATGTCAACCGCAAGCGCGTGGAGGTGGTCAACGAACGTCGTCTCGACTCCATCGGCTCCGGCACCGGCGAGAAGGTGCGTGAGGCCGAACTCGCCTACCGCACCGGAGTGCTTGAGCTTGAGCAGCTGCGCCAGCAGCTTGTCAACGACCGCCAGGTGAAGGACGCCGAGCTGAAGATGAAGCAGATCGAGATCGACATCTTCGAGAAAAACTATGCCGAGAAGATGCGCACCCTCAACGATGCCCGCATTCTGGCGCCCCGCCCCGCCACACTGACCTATATCAACAACAACATAGGCCAGCAGATAGGCCAGGGCGAGAAGGTGGCCGTGATCTCCGACCTGAGCCATTTCAAGGTCGACGCCGAGATAGCCGACTCCTACGGCGACCGCGTAAGCCCCGGAGCGCACGCCAAGGTGCGTCTGGGCAAGACCCAGCTCGACGGCCACGTGAGCAGCGTCACCCCGCTGTCGAAAAACGGTGTGATATCCTTCACGATAATGCTCGACGACGACGACAACCAGCGGCTGCGCTCGGGTCTGCGCACCGACGTGTTCGTGATGTGTGACATCAAGGACGAGGTGCTGCGCATAGCCAACGCCCCGTTCTTCAAGGGACCGGGTGTCTACGACCTCTTCGTGGAGAGCTCCGACGGCGAGCTTGAGAAGCGTCAGGTGAAGCTCGGCGACTCCAACTACGAATACGTGGAGGTGGTGAGCGGCCTGAAGAAGGGGGAGCGTGTGGTGGTGAGCGACATGAGCAACTTCGCCAAATCCGAGCGCCTGAAACTGAACAAATAAAAACCATTAGAAAACATATATACTATGCTGAAACAATTCATCTATGAGCTGAAGAGCGAGCCGGTGGTCACATGGGTGACCATCACCGGCACGGCACTGGCCATATTCCTGATCATGACGGTGGTGATGATGCAGGAGGTCAAGACCGCCCCCTACTCTCCCGAAAGCCACCGCGACCGTATGCTTCACTGGGGAAGCATGTCGATAACACATGCCGACTGGGGCGACGGGACGTCGAACGGCCCGATGAGCTACTGGGCCTACCAGAACATCATCGAGCCGCTTGAATCGGCCGAAACCTCGACCGCATACGCGTGCATGACCACCACCCACTCGGCGGCTCTGCGCGACCACACTCCGATCAAAGTAGACATACTGCCTACCGACCACCGTTTTTTCGACGTGTTCGACCTGCAGTTCATAGCCGGAAAGCCCTACGACCAGGCTCAGTTTGAAAGCAGCCAGGCTCTGGCCGTGATGACCGAGTCGACCGCCCGGCAGCTCTTCGGATCAGCCGGAGCGGATCTGATCGGAAGCGAATTTCTCATCGACCTCGCCCCCTACCGCCTCATAGGCATAGTCAAGGATGTATCGCCACTGGCCGATCACGCCTACAGCCAGTTATGGGTGCCGCTGACAGCCACCTCGCTGCTGAAGGACACCTGGAACGACAACTACATGGGCATGCTGTCGTCGACGATACTCGCCCGCGACAAGAGCGACTTCCCGGCCATACTCGCCGAGCTCGACAAGATCAAGGCCAATATCAACACTCAAATGAAAGCCGGCATCGGCTACCAGTATGTGTGGCGCAACCGCCCGTACACCACCGAAAAGGACGCTGTGAGCAAGTGGGCCAACGTGGAGCCTGACCTGAAGCATGCACGGCGCTCGCGTCTGATGGTATATCTGATACTTCTCATCGTGCCGGCCATCAACCTCAGCTCGATGACCCAGAGCCGCGTGAAGCGCCGCATGTCGGAGATAGCCGTGCGCCGCTCCTACGGCGCCACCCGCAGCGGCATCCTCGGCTCCCTGATCATGGAAAACCTGTCGATGACTCTCATCGCCGGCCTGATCGGATTCGGTCTGTCGGTGGCGTTCGCCCTGATGCTGGCTCCGACGCTGTTCAACCAGGGCATGAGCGCCACAAGCGCCCCGACCACGGCCTCGCTGCCGATGCTTCTCCACTGGTCGACCCTCGGCATGGCTCTGCTCTTCTGCTTCATCCTCAACCTTCTCTGCACCGGTGTGCCGGCATGGCGCGCCTCGCGGGCAAGCATCGTAAACTCACTTTAACATCATGAAAAAGAAATTACTCCGACAGATGCTCAACGAGTGGCGCACCAACGTGTGGCTTGCCCTCGAATTTCTGGTGGTCAGCGTTGTGCTGTGGTATATCTGCGACTACTTCTATGCGAGCATGCGCACATATTTCGCCCCTCTAGGCTTTGAATACGACCACTGCTACGAGCTGACAATGTATGACATACCCGAAAGCAGCCCGGAATACCGCCCGGAATATGCCGGCGACTCGGCCCAGGCCGAAGCCCGCTACGAGATATTGCGCCGGCTCAAGCAGATGCCTGAGATAGAGGCAGCCGCCTACTCCAACAACGCGCGCCCCTTCAACGGCTCCAACTCCGGCTTCACCATGGGCTACGACAGCGTGAGCGGAAACGGTCTGCGACGCTTCGTCACTCCCGACTTCCCGATCATCTACCGCTACCGCGGAGTCAACGGCGAAAGCCCTGAGGAGCTTGCCCGGCAGCTCGAAGAGGGCAAGGTGCTGCTTTCGGACAACTTCTTCTCGGCGAGCTCGCGCGACCCGCGTCCGTCGGTCAACGAACTGAAGGCGACCGGAAAGAAGTTCCAGCTGACCGAATACACCGTTGACGGCGAGCATCCCGAGGCTTCGGTCGGATCGGCCATGGTGCCGGCGAGATACGACCAATTCAATACCTGGAGCTCCTTCATGATGATGGATCCGTGCCGCGACGGGTTTCATTCCCGCAAAGCGATAATGTATCACAACGAGCTGACCGTCAGAGTGCGTCCGGAGCAGGACCACGACATTGCCGCGAAACTGATGGCAGCCGCCCCCGACTATCTCCATGTGGGCAACAATCTGCTGACCAACGTCAGCTCACTCGACGACATAAGGCGCAACTTCCAGCGCTCCACCACCACCCAGCTACGCAACTATTCCGCAGGCATGGGATTCATGATGATCAACATATTCCTTGGCCTGCTGGGCACCTTCTGGTTCCGCACACAGCAGCGCGTCAACGAGATAGCCATACGCCGCGTGAACGGCGCCACCCGCAGCGGCATCTTCGGCCGACTCATCGGCGAGGGAGTGCTGCTTCTGGCTCTGGTGACCCCGCTGGCCGTGGCCGCCGACTGCATGCTGACGCACTACGACATCTGCGCATACTACGGAGCGCATCATTCGACGGCTCTGCGCATAGCCGTCTGCGCCGGCACGTCGTTCGTCCTGATGGCGCTGATGGTCATTGCCGGAATATGGTTTCCCGCCCGCCGCGCGATGCGCATCGAGCCGGCCCAGGCTCTCTCGATCGACAACTGATCAAATACCACACAACATCACTACAAACACAAATAAAACAACAACAATATGGCAATCATCAATCTTCAGAACGTCAACAAGATCTATCGCACCAACGACATCGAGACCGTGGCTCTCGAAAACGTGAATCTCGAAGTGGAAAAGGGCGAGTTCATATCCATCATGGGTCCCTCGGGCTGCGGCAAATCGACGCTGCTCAACATCATAGGCCTCCTCGACAGCCCCACTTCGGGCAGCGTGGAGCTGTGCCAGACCATGACCGGCACGATGAAGGACCGCGAACTGGCGGCGTTCCGCAACCATAATCTGGGCTTCGTGTTCCAGAGCTTCCACCTGATACCGTCGCTCAACGTGATGGACAATGTGGAGCTGCCGCTGATCTACCGCAGCCACGTGAGCGACAAGGAGCGCAAGCAGATGGTGCGCGAGGTGCTCGACCGCGTGGGACTTTCCCACCGTCTGCGCCACATGCCCGCTCAGCTCTCGGGCGGACAGTGCCAGCGTGTGGCCGTGGCCCGCGCCATTGTGGGCAATCCTGAGATAATCCTTGCCGACGAGCCGACCGGCAACCTCGACTCGAAGATGGGCGCCGAGGTGATGGACATACTCCACCGCCTGAACAAGGAGGATGGCCGCACCATAGTGATGGTGACCCACAACGAGGACCAGGCACGCCAGACCGACCGCATAGTGCGCTTCTTCGACGGCCACCAGATCTGATCCGCCCCACATAAAAGACCTGCTACACATGAAACAAATATGGTATGAACTGAAGTCGCAGCCGGTCATCTCGGCGGTGACGGTCATCGGCACGGCGCTGGCGATGTTCCTGATCATGGTGGTGGTGATGCTCCATCAGGTGACGGTGATAGACCTCGCTCCCGAAACGAAACGCAGCCGCACGCTCTACATGGGGCGCGGCATCCTCGAAGGATTCGGATCAAACGAGAATGTCATACAGAGCAATCTGTCGACAGCCATAGCCGCCGAACTGACCGAATCGCTGGAGGAGGCCGAGGCGACGAGCATCTACTGCCCGTATGTGTCGGAAGTACTGGCCAACACCGAGGGGAATCCCACCTTCGCCGCCGACGCCAAGCGCGTGGATGACGGTTTCTTCCGCATCATCGACCTGGAATTCATAGCCGGCAAGCCGTTTGACCGCGCCGATATAATGTCGGATCTGCGCAAAGTGGTGATCACCGAATCGGTGGCGCGTCGGGCTTTCGCGAGCGACGGCGCTGACGTGATAGGCCGCACGCTGCTGATCAACGACGTGCCGCAAGAGGTGGCGGGCGTGGTGGCCGACGTGTCGCCGGTGACCGACGTGGCCTACGCCCAGATATGGATGCCCGTGAGCCTTACAGCGCCCACAGCATCCTGGGGAAACCCCAACATGGGCGACATGCGCACGCTGATAGTGCCCCGTCCGGGGCGTGACGAGGCCGTGAAGGCCGAAGTCAACCGCCGCCTGGCCGTCATCAACACCCGTCTGGCCGCCGACAGCTGCACGCTCTCTCTTGCCGGAGCGCCTTACGACCACGAGCATCACAAAGCCAATGAATACCCTGTGACGCTCCCCGACGTCAACAAAGGTCGCCGTATGCGCTGGATGCTGTTCGGCATACTGCTGCTGATACCGGCCATCAACCTCAGCTCCATGACCCGCAGCCGCCTGCGCCGCAGAGTCAGCGAGATAGGCATACGCCGTGCCTTCGGCTGCACCCGCGGCCGCATCGTAGCCGACATCCTGGCAGAGAACTTCGTGATCACCCTGGCCGGATGCCTGCTCGGGCTGCTGCTGTGCATAGGGTTCGGAGCGCTGCTTTTCGATGCCATCTACTCCACCGGCCGGTGGACACACTACGCCATGCCGTCGACCCTATCGGCAGGAGCGCTGTTTGACTGGACGCTCGGAGCCTACGCGCTGCTCTTCTGCTTCATACTCAATCTCATCAGCACCGGAGTGCCCGCCCTGCGCGCCTCGCGCATCAACCCGGTGGAGGCCATCAATCAAAAAAAATGACATGAAACGCAAACTTTTACGACAGACACTCAACGAGTGGCGCGCCAACGTGTGGCTGATAGTGGAGATGATCATAGTCAGCGCGATCGTGTGGTATATCAACGACTATCTCTACGTGCATGTGGCCACACGCCTCGAACCGACCGGTTTCGACACCTCCCACACGTATATGGCCGAATTCCGCTATCTGCCTGAGGGGAGCCGCCGCTATACCGACTACGGCGAGGCGGCAACCGAGCGCAACCGCGCCGATCTGCTCTCGATCATCGAGGCGATACGCCAGCGGCCCGACGTGGAGGAGGTCAGCCTGTCGGCGAACGCGGAGCCATATTTCCAGAACTTCTACGGAATAGGAGTCTACGTTGTCGACGACACTACAGAGATATCGGTCAACTACCGCCAGATCTCTCCCGAGCATCTGCGCACCATAGGCTACCGGCCGGCCGATGGCTTCACCATCGGGCAGCTTGAGGAGGCATTGCGTCAGGGGAAGCCGCTGATGACCGAGTTTGACAAGAGTTCGCCTCATGTCAGAGGCCACCTCAGCTCCACCGATCTGCTGAACCGTCGAGTGAAACTTCAGACAGACACCTCCGTGACAGCAGCCATAGGCGGACTGCTCAAGCCGGTGAAACGCACCAATATCGAATCCGGATGCTACATCAGCTGTTTCGAGCCGATCGACATGGATCAGCTCGAACCACGGCCCAACTACAAGATCAACATCAGGGTGAGGCCCGAAGCCGAAAGCCGCTTTCCCGACAGCTTCAACGCCGACCGCGAACGGCTCTACCGCCGCGGCAACACCTACATTTCGGACATCAGGCCCTACTCGCAGATACGCGACACGGCCGACAGCGACAATCTGGTGACGATACGTAAATACGTGGCGGTGATGGTGTTCATGCTGGCAAGCGTGTTTCTGGGTCTGCTGGGCACATTCTGGTTCCGCACACAGCAGCGCACCCCGGAGATAGCCATACGCAAGGTCAACGGCGCCACCGACCGGTCGGTGTTTGGCCGCCTGATCAGCGAAGGCCTTCTGATGCTCGCCGTGGCGACCATCCCGGCTTTGCTGATCGACTGGCAGCTCTGCCACTATGAGCTGAACACCGTGTATGGCGCGCAGGGCTACTTCAGCCCCGGACGCTTCGCGCTGACGGCGGGAGCTACCGCCGCTCTGATGGCGCTGATGGTGGCAGGCGGCATCTGGTTTCCGGCCTACAAGGCCACGCGCATCGAGCCGGCCCGCGCCCTGGCCGACGAGTGAACGCCGCTGACCGCGACAAATTTCAAACCAGTTTTTTCAATCACGAATCCTATGCGATCAACACTGAGAATCGCCCTTCTGGCAGCCTGTACGGCCACGGCAATGACCGTGGCCGCCCAGAGCGCCGACACCGACACCGTCAGGCTGACGCTCGACGACGCCATAGCCCGCGCACGCACCCACAGCGTCAATGCGGCCGTGGCGCTCGACGAGCTGCGCTCGGCCTACTGGCAGTACCGCACCTACCGGGCCGAACTGCTCCCGGAGGTGAACCTGACGGCCACCGTGCCCTCCTACCACAAGCAGTATTCGTCGTATATGAACGCCGACGGCACCTACTCGTTCGTGCGCAACAACTTCCTGCAGATGAACGGCGGCCTGTCGATCACTCAGAACGTGTGGCTCACCGGCGCGCAGCTGTCGGTCAACACCTCGCTCGACTGGCTCCGCGAACTGGAGGGTGATCCCTACAACCGGTTCATGACCATACCGGTGGCGCTGACGCTGTCGCAGCCAATATTCGGCGTCAACACCGTCAAGTGGAACCGCCGCATAGAGCCGGTGCGCTACGCCGAGGCCAAGGCGGCGTTTCTGACGGCTACCGAGACGGTGGCCATGTCGGCCATCAACTACTATTTCAACCTGCTCATGGCCAAGGAAAACCTCGAGATAGCCCGCCAGAACCACGCCAACGCCGCCAAGCTCTACGAGGTGGCGCGCGAGAAGCGGCAGATGGGTCAGATCAGCGAGAACGACCTGCTGCAGATGGAGCTGAACCTGCTCAACGCCCGCTCCGACATGACCGACTGCGAGTCGGAGCTGAAGAGCAACATGTTCACCCTGCGGTCGTTTCTCGACCTGGAGCCTACGGTGGAGATAGAGCCTGAGATACCGACGGGTATCCCGGTGGTGGAGGTGACCTATGCCGACGCTCTCGAAAAGGCTCTGGCCAACAACAAGTTTGTGCGCAACCTGCGCCGCCGGCAGCTCGAAGCCGACTATGAGGTGGCCAAGGCCAAGGGCAATCTGCGCCAGATATCGCTCTTCGCGCAGATAGGCTATACCGGCACCGACCACCGCGTTTCGGACGCCTACCGTCGCCTCAAGGACAACCAGGTGGTGGAGATAGGCCTGAGCATACCGCTCATAGACTGGGGCAAACGCCGCGGACAGGTGAAGGTGGCCGAGAGCAACCGTCAGGTGACGGAGAGCCGCCTGCGTCAGGAAACGATGAACTTCAATCAGGATCTGTTCATACTCGTGGAACGGTTCTGCAACCAGCAGCAGCAGCTCGCCATAGCCGACAAGGCCTCCGAGATAGCGCAGCGCCGCTACGACACCAATGTGGCCACTTTCATGATAGGCCGCATCTCCACGCTCGATCTCAACGACTCGCAGGTGAAGAAGGATCAGGAGCGCCAGGCCTATGTCAACGAGCTTTACCGCTACTGGTATTACTACTATCAGCTGCGGTCGATCACGCTGTGGGACTACACGCGCTCTACGGGCATCGACGCCGACATCGACCGTCTGCTCAAAAACTGACCCCACAGGGCAGTGAATATGACAATGGGCTGACCTCCCGGTCAGCCCATTGTCATTTACACATAGTACTTAACGTCAGTGGATTTTATCTGAATGAAATATTAGCTTGTATGAAAAAGTTGTTGCTGTAGTTCTTGTTCTTGCACTGCAAAGGTATGATAATTTTTCAATATTATACAGCAATGAAAACCATGTTGTTAAACATAGTTTTTCGTTGCGATTTCTAAAAATAAGTTACAAACTGAAAGTTTCGTCGGTTTTAGGGCTTTTTTGCTTACAATTTTTAATAGTTAGGGTGGTTTTGTTCAAAAAAAGCTACAATTAATTTTTGTTAAACCCTGGAAGGAGGGGGAGAGGGTGGACCGGGGAGTGGTCGGAGACCACGCAACTTTGGTAAGCCCCGCCATGGCACGCGTAGCAGCGCCTTGGTGGGGGGCAGGAGAGGGACGAGCGGCTTCTTCGTAGATGAGCCGACATCGAGATCGGGCATAATTATGAGTTGACTGTCCCTGCGGCTCATCTACGAAGATCCGCTTAGCGGGCGATCATACTCCCCCACCAAGGCGCCGCTACGCGCGCCATGGCGGGGTTTACAGAGGTCGGTGGTCTACGACCACCCCCAAGCCGCCGGGGCGAGAGGGTGGGGGCAGGACGCTATGTGGCGGCGGGTGGCCTGGGCTGGCGCGAGCGGCTGATCTCGCAGGCTCCGCAGCTCGGCCGAATGGGGGGGGGCACTCTCCTCTCCCCCGGTCTACGCGGCGCGCTCCCCCCGCCCCGCTGACGCGCGCCGGTGGGCGGCGCTCCGCTCCGAACCGGGGATAACATCTGCCCGCACGCTCCGCGGCTCCGAGGACGCCTACCCATGCGGCAGAAGGAGAGAGGAGAGGGAAAAGAGAGAGGACGGCGGGCAGGAAGCGGAGAGGAGAAGAGGGCGACAGCCCATCCGGCAGAAGGAGAGAGGAGGAGAGGGAAAAGAGAGAGGACGGCGGGCGGCGAGTCCACCCGGTGGAGAGGCAGAGGGGGATCGGAGGGCGGAGCCGCGGAGCGTGCGGGCAGACGGAAACCGGGGTTCGGAGCGTGGCGAGGGCGACGAGAGGGGCGAGAGGGTGGGGGCAGGGGCGCTATGTGCGAGCGGGTGGCCTGAGCTGGCGCGGGCGGCTGATCTCGCACGCTCCGCAGCTCGGCCGAACGGGGGGCACTCTCCTCTCCCCCGGTCTACGCGGCACTCTCCTCCCCCCGCCCCGCTGACGCGCGCCGGTGGGCGGCGTGCCGCTCCGAACCGGGGATTCCGTCTGCCCGCACGCTCCGCGGCTCCGAGGGTGCCACCCCATCCGGCAGAAGGAGAGAGGAGGAGGAGGAGAGGGGCGGGGAGAACGGAGCCGCGGAGCGTGCGGGCCGACAGTAACCGGGGTTCGGAGCGAGGCGTGGACGCCGCTAAGCGATAGCGAGCGGTGGCGGCGCAAAGCGGAGACCCCGGAGGGAGGTGAGGGCACGACAGTAACCGGGGTTCGAAGCGAGCGTGGGCGACGCGAGGCGATAGCGGAGCGGTGACCGCGCGAGGCGGAGACCCCGGATAGAGGCGGGGACTCGCCGCGCTGCGTCGTGTCCCGGAGGGTACTAGGCCGCGCCGCGCGTCAGCACAGGGCAACGAGATGGACACGAGGAGAGGAGAGAGGGGACTGAGGACGGGAGCGAGGAGAGAAGGGGATGGAATGATATGCGGTTTTTATGCGGATTGGATGCGGGGAATGTGCAGGGAGTCGGAGAGAGGGCGATGGGTGGCGTTGTCGACTATCTGTAGACAGTAGTGTACCCCCCCTAACACACTTTTACAATTTGGTTAAAAATTCTGCCCTTGCGGACAACGGATTTGGCATGATACTAACTTAGCATCCACTTTTTTGAATCGATGCAGGTACACCGATATCTGTGCCGCACATGCTACCGATATACATTTCATATACATTCATACAAATTAAAAACAGGACGATTATGAAACGACTTCTACTCACCCTTCTCGGGGTGGTAGCTCTCTGTGGCCTATCGCCACACCCCGCCACCGCCCAGGAAACAAACGACAATGCGCCGCTGAAAAAAACTATCAATTTCAGTCGCAGTCCTAAAGGTGACAAAATTTACTACAAGAACCCGACCAGCGGTGAATGGGAAGAGAAAGGTTCAGCAGCCTTCAAACTTGCAAAGACTAAAGCCCAAAGCACCGAATTCATCAAAATAGGCGATATAATCTTCGAAATCTGTAAGACATCCACATGCGGAACTAATGTTCTCGAAGTTGCCACAGACACGACAAGAGCCCTTGGACTATATATAGGCACCAAATTCCGAGTGTATCCCGACCCCGAAAAATACAAAATGGATGACGGATCATCTGCAAAGACATATAGCATCACGCTATACTCCATGGGACAGAACCGATCTAATACATTTCCTATGGCATTTTTTGGAGGAAGCAACATAAACAACTGCTTCAAAGCTTCAACTGAAAAATACGACATCAGCATAACCAATACTTCTGAAAACAAAAAAATAGATACGAAGAACCCCGGGCCAAGACGATGTATCAGTTTCGGATGCGGAACCGGAATGTCAGCAGACATAGACAAATGGATCACCCTCGAAAAACCATCTCCAAACAACCTATATAACGTTACTGCATCATCAATCACATCTGCAGACCCCAAAGTATACAGCGGGACTTACACTCTTGCCTATATCAGCGGCGTGGAGCTTGAGATTTCGACAGATACCCCCAACCCGCCTGCCTCACCGGTTATTACCACCAATCTTGAGAGCAACAAATTCACCGACGGCAAATGGCTTTCACGCTTGCCTATAACCATCACTATGGCATCGCAGACCGATGACTACACCGACCATACGATCAAATATATCGAGTCAAAGACACAACTTGATGACGTCACGACTATCGACTGGACTGCCGATAATGTAAAGACGTACACAGCACCATTTGAATCGGTCGAGAGCGCGTATTATTATGCACGCGTTGAGTCGCCATACAAAGATACGACATATGCATCGGAAGTCGCTCAGATCGCGACCAAAGTAATCCATCCCAAGGTTATATCGGATCTTGCCGAGTTGCACAAGCTCGAGAACAATGGCGAGATTGTGCTGCTCGACATGCCCCTGCTGATAAGAGCGCACACCCTCGTATATCCTCAGGATAACAACAACAAGTACACCAACGCTGTTTATGTCCGCGACGTCAACGGAGTCGCAGTCAAACTAATATCCCGGCGTGCCAAACAAGCGGATCCATATTTTCCTATCAACACCTTCTCACCACAAAATTATGGTTCCAACATGTCAAAGCCGGTATTGAGTTTGATGAAACCCAACATGGTCATAGGCAAATATTACTACAACGACGGGGAAAATCCGGTGATCGTAGTGCGCGACATGACATCCCAGGAGCCTGAAGATTATTATCCTTTGCTTGGCACAGAAGCCCAGGTTCCGTATCAGGACAATGAACAGGAATTCAGTCAATTCGGTTTTACTGACACACAGATCAAAGGATTCATAGGATTTCATGAAACCGACGACATCACGCCCGACCTCTTTGGAAAGGCAGTCATAGTAAGAGGACTTACCGACTGGAACAGCACCGACAACTCATTCCGTCTGTCAAAAGCCACAGGCGAAAAGAGAATCGCCATCCGCTACGGTTCGACGACAAAAGGTGCTCTCGGAGCTGCCGGTCTCGGAAATTTTAGATGGAATACACCTTCGGATGAAGAAATCAATGCTCTAACCACCACTGAAACCTACAGCATGGTCGCCATCGTGGAATATGACCCGGACACGAAGACCTATTATCTCGCCCCCCGATCAGGCAACATCTATGCTCCGTTTCCAACACCTGAAATCAATATCAACGATGTCGACAAGCATAAATATCAAGAGATCGTTGAGGCCGACGGCTCCAAAGCGTGGCAGTACACACATGACAGCAAGGACGGCAGAATCGAACTGTCGTTCAATATAAAAGCTCCGTCGACATCCGAAACTGTTCCGGCGTTCACATTCACAATAGAAGACAACAACGGCAAAAGCATCTACTCCGGAACTTCATCCGAAACTTCATCCCACATATGTTCATTTGACACCCGCGATCTGAAATTCGACCAAAACACAGGCAGCACTACCGTCTATGCATATGCCTACGCGACAAACCCTCAATACAACAGGACAAATGAGGGCGACAAACTGAAGATTGTGATCCGCGACGCTGTGCAGACCGGCCCGGAGGTACTGTCGATCGAGGAGTTCCGCAAAAAGATTCAGGAGGGCACGCTCAGCACTGACCAAGCATGCTACGTGAGATTCAACGGACGATTCGCCGTCGTGGCCCGCAACGGCAATGTGCTGCAGCTGCGCGATGTCGACAAGGATCTGCCGCTCAATCCGGCCAATGCCGGCGACACAGTCACAGCGTTCAAGGACTCGTATATTCTCGTACATGACAATGACAACTGGCAATACAAATATACAGAAAGCAGCAGGACAGGATTCCCCGTCACCTATGCCGCCTATGGAGGCAACGAGTTATGGAACTATTATGGCAGAGGAATAAAAGTCGGCGATGAGATCCGCAAGTTCATAGGCAAAGTCACCATCGACAATGCCGGCAATCTCGACGTAGACCTCACCGGACTCGGCAACTTCTTCGCATCCTCGGCTCTTTTCACTCACCACACCGACAGTCCCTTTGCAGGAGAAGTATCCGTACCCGGCTACGTACAAGGCACTCCCAGGTTCATCCCTTATATGGCCTTACGCGATTCTGACGGCAATCCTGTGACCGATAAGGATGGAAATCCGGTAATGGGCGAGGAGAACTGCGTAAACCGCTCCGTAACGGTGGCTCTCAGCACGCTTGAAGAGCATCCCGACAACCACCCCGAAAAGATAACCCTTACGGACGATCTGCTCGACGCCGAGATGAATGTCATGAAGGTGCAGGTGGCCAAAGCTGATGCATCCGACGACTACACCGCACAGTTCACCGCCGACGGAGTGGCCATGCTCTGGGATATGTTCGGCACCGACCAGGCTCCCTCAGAGCCGGAAACCGAAGCCGTAATGGCGCTCGCCGACGAAGCCGACGACACCACTGCCGGCGATGACACCGCCGAGCCGGCGAAGAGCCTCAAAGAGCAGCTCGCCGACCATCTGGCAGCCGGAACAGAGCACTTCAACGTCATCGGCATACTCCGCAAGCACACCGACGGCAAATATGCCATACAGGTGGAGAAGCTCGAACCCACGCCCGCAGACCGCCCCGCACGCTTCTTTGCCGACGGGGTTGAGATCAAGGGTGAATCATATGAGTTCATCAAACGTATGGATCTGACAACCGACACTCCCGACGGAGCTGTCATAAAGATGACCGTCGGAGATGGCACACAGGAGGCCTACGATCCGGAAAAGCTCAAGGGCATAGATGCCGACACCAAGGTGACGATCAAACGCTCCACACCGGGAGTGCTTGAAGGAAGTCCCACCACGATCACACTCACAAAGCTCTCTACCGACGCGGGCAGCCTCGCCGAGGTGGCCGGGGGTGACAACGCCAAGAATCTCTACCACTTCCGCAAGCATCTGAAAGTGGTGGCTGCTGCCGAGGGAACGGTGATGGCCGCCGACAAAGAGGGTAATCTCGCCGTGGTGGCTGCCGCTCCGGCCGAGGCCGAAGAGGGCAAGTATCTCGCCGACATCGTGCTCGTCAGAAACAGCAAGAACACCGCTTCGCTCCATGAGATCGACGCCGACGCCAAGCTGCTCGACGAGGACGAAAGCTATGCCATCGCTACCCCCGCGCCCGCCACACTCTTCGGAGTCACCGTGGCCGAGGGCAACGCCACCGACGCCGAGGGCAACACATACGCCATCGACCCGACATTCGCCGCCATCCCCGAGGGTGACGCCGAGGCATGGAAGCTCACAGGCTACGTGCTCGCCGACGACAATGACAAGCCGGTGATCTACCTCACCGCATCGCAGGCCATCCACCGTGTGGCACTCCCCGTGATCACTCCCGCCGAGGCTGCGTTCCTCGACAAGACCACCGTCAGCATCACCTGCGACACAGAGGGTGCAGCCATCGAGTATTCGCTCGACGGAGGCAAGACATGGAACCCCTACACCGGAGCCTTCGACGCCACGGCATCGGGCGAGATACTCGCACGCGCCACAGCCGACGACATGCTCCCCTCGCATGAGGCCAAAGCGTCGGTAGTGAGAGAATACCTCTCGGGCGACGTCACCATCACCGTCGACGAGCAGGAGGCACTGACCGTCATCACCATCACCGGACCCGCAGGAGCGGCAATCTACTACTCGCTCGACGGAACCGCCGAGAAGCTCTACAACGGACCGCTGACGCTCACCAACGACACGCAGGCCGTCATCAACGGACAGATCAAGGCCTACGCCCTCGAGAGCGGCAAGCGCCCCGGAGCGGAGTCAGTCAAGGACTACCAGATCAAGTTCAAGCCCGAAGTGACGGGCATTGACGGCGTGGAAGCCGATCAGGAGGCCGGAAGCGTGCGCGTGGAGGGCAACTCGATCATCGTGCCCGAGGGCGCGCAGACCTTCGACATCGCCGGACGCCGTGTGAATCCACAGGGACTCCCCCGCGGCATCTACATCGTGCGCCTCGCCTCGGGCAAGGCCGTCAAGGCGGTGGTGAAGTAAACCATCCAAAACAATAATAAGTTAGTATATATTGGCGCGCTTCCGATGTGAATCGGGGGCGCGCTGCTTTTTAGGGGGTTATTCGGAGATGTGCTGACTGTCCCTGCGGCTCATCTACGAAGATCCGCATAGCGGGCGAGCATACTCCCCCACCAAGCCGCCCTTCGGGCGTCATGGCGGGGTTTACAGAGGTCGGTGGTCTACGACCACCCCCAAGCGGCCGAAGAGAGAGGGAGCGCTATATGCGAGCGGGTGGCCTGGGCTGGCGCGGGCGGCTGATCTCGCATGCTCCGCAGCTCGGCCGACCGGGGACGCCTCTCTCCTCTCCCCCGGTCTACGCGGCACGCTCCCCCGCCCCGCTGACGCGTGGCGGTGGGCGGCGTACCGCTCCGAACCGGGGATAACATCTGCCCGCACGCTCCGCGGCTCCGAGGACGACATCCCATCCGGCATGAGGAGAGGGGGAAGCGAGGGCACAGAGAGTCGGAGGCAGAGGCGGCGATGCCACACGGCAGAAGGTGAGCCGGGGAGAGGGTTAGGCGGGGAGGAACGAAGCCGCGGAGCGTGCGGGCTGACAGTAACCGGGGTTCGGAGCGAGGCGTGGGCGACGCGAGGCGATAGCGGAGCGGTGACCGCGCGAGGCGGAGACCCCGGATAGAGGCGGGGACACGGCACAGCGCGGCGAGTCCCGGAGGGTACGAGGCCGCGCCGCGCGTCAGCACAGGGCGATCCGCGGAGCGTGCGGTGACTACCCCCAGCCACAAAAAGGTGGAGAAATCGGGAAGTCGGAGGACAGGTACCGCCCTTATAGGGCTTATATGGGATATAGGTAAGACCAATAGGCTAACAGGCTAACAGGGATTGTGATCAATTATGCGGGATTTTTTGTTATAGTTTGAAAAAACTGCTAAATTTGCAACGGATTTAGCTCTCTTGGGCTGCAAATGCCATAGCGACATCATGCGCAGCCATAAACATGAATTCAATATAAACTATTCTCTCTGACAACTACAACCTTTTTTAACTATCAACAAACCGCCGCGAGGCATCAATAACCCTATTTTCACAGCTACAGAACCCATCATGGACAACAGCAACGACAAGAAGACCAAACGTCCGCGCATCGGGGAGAGCCGTCCCGCAGCCGGCGACATGCCGACCGAACAGCGCAACAGTTACACTACTACTGACTCAACATCGGATCAGACAGCTCCCGACTATCATCAGGGGGGCACCGGCTACCGTCCGCGCCAGCAGGGCGGCTATCAGCCCCGCTACAATCAGGGCGGCTATCAGCCCCGTTACAACAACCAGGGCGGCTACCGCCAGCAGGGCGGCTATCAGCCCCGCTACAATCAGGGTGGCTACCACAACAGATATAACGCCCCCGAGGGTGAGGCATCGGCCGACACCACGGGTGCGGCAGGCGAGAACAACGCCGAACAGCCCAACACCGGCTACCGTCCGCGCTATCAGCAGGGCGGCTATCAGCCGCGTCACACGGGCTATCAGCCCCGACAGCAGGGCGGCTACCGTCAGCAGCAGGGCGGCTATCAGCCCCGTCAGCAGGGTGGCTACCGTCAGCAGCAAGGCGGCTATCAGCCCCGTCAGCAGGGCGGCTACCGTCAGCAGCAGGGCGGCTATCAGGGCCAGAACCGTCAAGGGGGATATCAGGGACGCCAGCAGGGCGGCTACCGTCAGCAGCAGCAGGGCGGCTACCAGAACCAGCGCCCGCAGCGTCACAACCAGTTCGGAATGCCGCGCGGCGGCAAGAGCTTCGTTCCGCGTCCGAAACGCGTGGAGTATGAGATGCCTCTGCCCGATCCCGACGAACAGATACGTCTGAACAAATTCATGGCCAACGCCGGAATATGCTCGCGCCGCGAGGCCGACGAATTCATCCAGCAGGGTCTGGTGAAGGTGAACGGCAATGTGGTGACCGAGCTCGGCACCAAGATCACCCACTCCGACACTGTGGAATACGACGGCAAGGTGGTCACACTCGAGCACAAGTGCTACATACTGCTCAACAAGCCGAAGGACTGCGTGACGACCTCCGACGATCCCAACGGCCGCCTGACGGTGATGGACATAGTGAAGGGCGCCTGCGAGGAGCGCATCTATCCGGTGGGTCGTCTCGACCGCAACACCACCGGCGTGCTGCTGCTCACCAACGACGGCGATCTCGCCTCGAAGCTCACCCATCCGAAATATGTGAAAAAGAAGATCTATCACGTATGGACCGACAAGGACATCTCGGAGGATGACATGCAGCGCATAGCCGACGGCATAGAGCTTGACGACGGCCCCATCCACGCCGACGCCATATCCTACGCCACCGAGACCGACCGCAACCAGGCGGGCATAGAGATACACTCGGGACGCAACCGCATCGTGCGCCGCATCTTCGAGAGCCTCGGCTACCACGTCACGAAGCTCGACCGCGTGTATTTCGCCGGCCTCACGAAGAAGAACCTTCCGCGCGGCCGCTGGCGCTACCTGACACAGGATGAGGTCAATTTCCTGAAGATGGGTTCGTTCGAGTAATCCCCGGACGCCCCTCCATCATAAACCGACAGATCACACACTGACAATGAAACGTACCAAAATAACCGACCTCTACTCGCCCGGCATGATCGGCAAGGAGGTGGACGTGATGGGCTGGGTGCGCACCCGCCGAGGCAACAAGCACGTGCAGTTTGTGGCCCTCAACGACGGCTCTACCATCCGTTCGGTGCAGATAGTCTTCGACATGACTCTCTTCTCCGACGACGACCTGCGCCCCGTCACCACCGGCTCGGCCATCCATGTGAAAGGCCTTCTGGTGGAGTCGCAGGGACGCGGCCAGAGCTGCGAGGTGCAGGCCCAGACGCTCGAAGTGTTCGGCACCGCCGATCCGGCCACCTATCCGCTGCAGAAGAAGGGCCATTCGCTCGAATTCCTGCGCGAGATAGCCCATCTGCGCCCCCGCACCAACACCTTCGGAGCCGTGCTGCGCATACGCTCCGCGCTGGCCTTCGCCATCCATAAATTCTTCCAGGAGCGCGGCTTCTACTACCTCAACACCCCTCTGATCACGGCCTCTGACTGCGAGGGCGCCGGAGCGATGTTTCAGGTGACGACGCTCGACATCGCCAATCCGCCGCGCGACGAAGAGGGACGCGTCGACTACAGCGCCGACTTCTTCGGCAAGCCGACGGCTCTCACCGTCAGCGGCCAGCTCGAAGGCGAGCTCGGAGCCACGGCTCTGGGCGCGATCTATACGTTCGGCCCCACCTTCCGCGCCGAAAACTCCAACACTCCGCGCCATCTGTCGGAGTTCTGGATGATCGAGCCGGAGGTGGCGTTCATCGACATCGCCGACAACATGGATCTGGCCGAGGACTTCATAAAATACTGCATATCCTACGCCCTCGAACGCTGCCACGACGACATCGAGTTCCTGAGCCAGATGTATGATCAGGAGCTTGAGGCGCGCCTCCGCTCGATAGTCGACTCCACATTCGTGCGCCTGACCTATACGGACGGCGTGAAGATACTTCAGGAATCGGGCCGCAAGTTCGAGTTCCCCGTATCGTGGGGCATCGACCTCCAGAGCGAGCATGAGCGCTACCTGGTGGAGGAGCACTTCAAATGCCCGGTGATACTGACCGACTACCCCAAGGATATCAAAGCCTTCTACATGAAGCTCAACGACGACGGCCGCACCGTGCGCGCCATGGACGTCCTGTTCCCGAAGATAGGCGAGATCATCGGCGGCTCCGAGCGCGAAGGCTCCTACGAGAAGCTGCAGCAGCGCATCGAGGAGCTGAACATACCGATGAAGGATATGTGGTGGTATCTCGATACGCGCCGATACGGCACAGTGCCGCACGCCGGATTCGGCCTCGGCTTCGAGCGTCTGGTGCTCTTCGTCACCGGCATGACCAACATCCGCGACGTGATACCCTTCCCCCGCACTCCCAACAACGCCGAGTTCTGACCCGGACGTAACCCTCTAACGAAGCTATAAAGCCTCATAAATTCCACGCCACCCACAGCGGCTTCAGAATTTATGGGGCTTTAACGCTCTCCGCCGACCTTCAACCAATAAAAAACACAGCCCCACAATGCCCGACACATCGATACTCGCATTCGCGTTTCTCTGCCTGACATCGTTTTTCACCCTGACCAACCCTCTTGGCACGATGCCGGTGTTTCTGACCATGACGCAGGACATGGCCGAACCGCAGCGCCGCGCCATAGTCAGGAGAGCGACATTCATCTCGTTCGTCACGCTGCTGTCCTTCACGGTGCTCGGACAGTTTCTCTTCAAATTCTTCGGCATATCCACCAACGGCTTCCGCATAGCCGCCGGCATAGTGATACTGAAAATCGGCTACGACATGCTTCAGGCGCGGGTGTCGCACACGAAGCTCAAGGACGAAGAGATCAAGAACTACGCCAACGACATCTCGGTCACTCCGCTGGCCATACCGCTGCTCTGCGGCCCCGGAGCCATAGCCAACGGCATCATGCTCATGGAATCGGCCGACACGCTGGCTCTGAAAGGAGTACTGATAGGCTCCATAACTTTTATCTACACCCTGACCTACTTCATACTGCGCGCCTCCACTCGCCTGGTGAAGATTATAGGCGAGACAGGCAACAACGTCATGATGCGCCTCATGGGCCTGCTGCTGATGGTGATAGCCGTGGAGTGTTTCGTCACGGGTCTCAAGCCTATCGTGATCGACACCATACAGTCGGCCATGGGTCACTGACCACGACAGCCCGCCGCAGCCGATCATCAACTTTTTTTATAATTTTTCGGGAGAGGGATGTAAAGAGTCACACATCTCTAACGTCATATATAAGAGCGCGACGCACAGCGCCGCCTCAACCGACCGATCATTATTTCATTTTTGCAACTTACCCCCCCCCATAAACCAGTCATGCACAACGCATTAAGAACGGCATTAATATGCCTGGCGGCAATTCTGACCGCTTTCACGGCCTCGGCCGACCTCAAGAAATTCATGCTCGTGGGCTACATCTACGACCAGGAATGGGACTCGGTGGACTCCTGCGAAGTAGAGATCTACAAGGACGACACCGTCAAAGTCAACTTCAAACTGCTGACAGGCAACGACGCCACCAAGACCCTTTCGGGCAATCAGCTGCGCGCCCTGGTCAATTCAGGCATCGGCACCTACCGGATCTCATTGTTCAAGGACGGATATACGCCGGCCACGACGACCTTCCGCATCGGCTCCGTCAGCGAAAACACCAAGTATCTCCGCACCATAAGGATGGAGAAAGAGCTGACCCGCAAGCTCAACGAAGTGACCGTCACCGGCACGCGCGTGAAGATGGTGATGAAGGGCGACACGGTGGTGTTTGACGCCGCTGCCTTCCAGCTCGGCGAAGGCTCGATGCTCGACGCCCTCGTGCGCCAGCTCCCGGGCGCCACGATCTCGTCGGACGGCGTGATAGAGGTGAACGGCCGCAAGATCAACGAACTGCTCGTCAACGGCAAGGACTTCTTCAAGGGTGATCCCAAAGTGGCTCTTCAGAACCTGCCCGCCTACACTGTCAAGAATCTCAAAGTCTACGACAAGGCCGACGACGACGCCTATCTGACCCACTCCGACTCCAACGCCGACAAACTGGAGGATGATCAGAACCTCGTGATGGACGTTCAGCTCAAAAAGGAGTATATCAAGGGGTGGATGGCCAACGCCGAAGCCGGCTACGGCACCCGCGACAGATATATGGGCCGAATCTTCGGCCTCGGCTATACCGACAAACTGCGCATATCGGTGTTCGGCAACATCAACAACACCGGCAACTCATCGCAGGCCGGCGACAACGGCCAGTGGTGGGAACGCTCGGCGGAGAACGGCATCAACCGCGTGGCCATGGGCGGTATCGACTACAGCTACAAGAACGGCGAGGAAACCGAATTTTCGGGCAACCTCAACTACCGCCACAACGACATCAACGAGCATGAGATCTCATCGATCACACGGTTTTATCCCTCGGGCGACCTCTACCGCCGCGGCGAACTGCGCCGACGCACCAAAGGCCACACACTGCGCACCGACCACGACCTCAACTTCCGTCTGAAATCGCTGGCATTCGCCCTGATGCCGTCGCTGGAATGGAGCCGCAACGAAACCCGCACCAACAACCTGACCGCCACCTTCGACACCGATCCGGTGGAGAACAGCCGCGGCGAGGCTATCGACTCGGTGTTCAACGCCACCGGACCGAAGCTCAACGACTTCCGCCGCCACCTGCTGACCAGCCTCCAGAATCTGTCGGTCAACGACCCGGAGAATCTCCACGGCCGCATCAACACATGGACCACCATACGCCCCGCGTCGTGGAAAGGAGTAGTGAGAGTCAATCTGATAGGTGACATAGAGCGCAACACCGTCGACACCCGCACACTCTACAACCAGGCTATAGGCGCCGCCAACACCGGCGGAGCCGACCCGATGAAACGCGACACCTATACCTCGACCGAACTCCTCAAGAAAGCCGCCCAGGCTGCCATACAGTACATGCGCGACTACACCAACTTCGGCGAAAAACGCACCACCAAGCTGACATGGGCGGTTCGCGGACTGTATGACTACACCTACAACAACAACGACATGCACACCTATTCGGCCGACCGTCTTCCCGATCACATCACTCCCCCGTCGCTCACGAGGCCGGAATACATGATAGCCGACATGATCAACTCCCCTTACACACGCCAGTCAAACAACTCCACGCGCATGATCGGCAGCCTAAACTACAGCAACACCGCCACCGCTCCCGGCGACTCGACGCTCAATCCCGGCTTCAACGTCGGCTTCAGCTTAGGATATTTCCACCACAACGAGCACTACGACTTCGAAAAGCCCGGCATCATAGACCAGCACCTCAAACGCACCAACGACTGGCTGATACCGTCGATATACTTCTCATTCTCGTCGCAGAACAAGATCAGATCGCTCAACGCAAACATCGGCTACAACATCAGTCATGAAGCACCGCTCTTCAGCTATCTCGTGGACAACCGCGACACATCCGATCCGCTCAACGTGACGCTCGGCAACCCCGACGGCCTGCGCAACTCACTCACACACAGCGCGTACTTCTACATCGGACGCTATTCACGCGGCAAGAAACGCACCATAGTGCAACTCAACGGCGGATGGAACGTCACCACCTCGGCCGTAGCCATGGCCCAGACCTACAACCCCGCGACAGGAGTGACCATCAACCGCCCCGAAAACATTTCAGGCAACTGGAACACATATCTACATTTCTACTTCAACACCCAGCTCAACGACCGCTTCACCCTTACCGCCATGATCATTGGCAACGGCACCAACTCGGCCGACTACGTGGCCATCGACGCCGCTCCGACCCGCAGCTCGGTGTTCAACACCTCGGTCAACCCCCGCGCCGGCATCGACTACCGTTTCAGCAACGGATCGACCATCGGCGCAGGATTCGCCGCCGCCGTAGAGCATCAGCACTCCGCCCGCGAAGGCTTCAACGACCGCACCAGCTACGCCTACAACCCCTCGCTGCGCCTGCTGCTCAAACTGCCCGCCCAGATCGAATTCAACACACAGTTCAATCCCTACTTCCGCCGCGGATACGAAAACAAGGAGATGAACACCACCGAATATATCTGGAACGCCACGGCAAGCAAGACGTTCGCCACAAGCGGATTCACCCTCAAACTGGCCGCCTACGACATTCTCGGCTCGGCCAAGCACGTCTACACTTCGATCAACGCCCAGGGCCGCACCGAAACATGGCGCAACTGTCTGCCCCGCTACGTGATGCTCTCGGCCGTCTACCGCTTCGACATGAAGAAACGCTGACGCCCGCCGCGTCATAACGACCTGCATCTCTGCATATCTTCCCGGAAAATATCGCCCCGGCGGCGGTGTTTTCCGGGAAGAATCGTTAAATTTGCACGAAACTCCGATATAATAAGAGAACCGTAAATGAAAAATATACTGACAGGCCTGATAAAACACCAGGCCATAAAATACGGCGACCGCGAGGCGGTGGCAACCCTGCAGGGAGATGAATGGACGCCGGTCAGCTGGCGCCGCATGGACTCCGACACCAACACTCTCGCGGCAGCCCTGTGCAGCCTCGGGGTGGAGCCTGGCGAGCGCATAGGCATCTTCTCGGCCAACCGCATGGAGATGCTCAACGTCGACTTCGCCGCCTACGCCGTGCGCGCCGTGCCAATCGCCATATATTCGACCAGTTCGCAGCAGCAGGTGGGATATATCGTCAATGACGCATCGATACGCCTGCTCTTCACAGGCACCCGACAGCAGTATGAACTCGCCCGGCGGCTGATGACCGACGGATCCACAACCACACTGCGCCACATAGTGACGTTCGACGAGGTGGAGACCGATCCTGACGACACCACCTCGATGACATTCGCCCGACTGATGGAGATAGGCCGGGAGTCAGCAGCAAGATACAGCCGCGAAGTGGAGAAACGCACCCGCGAGGCACAGCCCGATGACATAGCCACCATCATCTACACCTCCGGCACCACCGGCGAGTCGAAAGGAGCCGTGCTCACCCACGCCTGCTTCACGGCCGCCATAGAGATACACCGCGAACGGCTCGACATGCTCAGCGAACGCGACTCATCGGTGTGCTTTCTGCCGCTGTGCCACATTTTCGAGCGCGCATGGACCTACTTCTGCCTCTACACCGGCATCCCGGTAGCGATCAACAACGATCCCAACCGCATACAGCAGACACTTCGCGAGCGGCATCCGACCTGCATGTGCTCCGTGCCCCGTTTCTGGGAGAAAGTCTACACTGTCATAGAAAGCAAGATGGCCGATATGAATCCCCTGCGCCGTTTCATAGCCCGCCGGGCACAGAAGGTAGGCCGCCGGCGCAACCTCGACTACGACCGTCTCGGACTCCGCGCGCCACGGCTTCTGGAACTGCGCTACAAGTTCTATGACCGCCTGGTGTTCACTCCCCTGCAGCGTGTGATCGGAGTGGAGCGCGGCAACATATTCCCGACCGCCGGCGCCCCTCTCTCGCCCGCGATAACTGAATTTTTCCATTGCTGCGGCATCAACGTGCTGATAGGCTACGGGCTCTCCGAAACCACCGCCACAGTGGCCTGCTTCCCGCGCGTCGGCTACGAAATCGGCACCGTGGGCACACCCATACCGCGGGTGCAGGTGAAGATCGGCCCCGAAAACGAGATACTCGTCAAAGGCCCCACCGTCATGACCGGCTACTACCGCAAGCCCGAGGCCACCAAAGAAGCGTTCACCGCCGACGGATGGCTGCGCACCGGCGACGCCGGACGCATCGACTCGACCGGCGCAATCATACTCACCGACCGCCTGAAGGATCTCTTCAAGACCTCCAACGGCAAATACATAGCCCCGCAGGCCATAGAGAGCCGTCTGGGCGAGGACAAATATATCGACCAGGCAGCCGTAATCGGCGACCGGCGCAAGTTTGTCAGCGCGCTGATAGTTCCCGCATTCGGCGAGCTGCGACGTTATGCCGAAGCTCACGGAATAGCCGCTGACGACAACGTGGCGCTCGTGGCCGATCCGCGTATCTACAGCTTCTATGAAGAGCGGCTCGCGCGGCTGCTCGACGACATGGCGCCCCACGAACACATCAAGCGCTTCACCCTGCTGCCACAGCCGTTCACCATGGAGAGCGGCGAACTGACCAACACTCTGAAAGTCAAGCGCCGCGCCGTCGCCGAACGCTATGCCGAAGAAATTGAACGCATGTATGTTTGACGCTTCGGCCGATTTTCATTATTTTTGCATTCATGATTACACAGGAACAACTTAAGGAAACCGCCGAGCGCACAGAAGCGCTCCACCGATATCTCGACATAGACTCCAAGAAAATAGAGGTAGAAGAGGAGGAACTGCGCACCCACGTGCCCGACTTCTGGGAACACCCCAAGGAAGCCCAGGCTCAGATGAAGAAAATCAAGGATCTGCAGGCATGGATCGAGGGATATGCCGAAGTGGCCGATGCTGTCGAAGAGCTGACCATTGCCTTCGAATTTGTAAAAGAGGGCGAAATGGACGAATCGGAACTCGACGCACTCTACGCATCGACCATCGACAAGATAGAGCGCCTGGAACTCCGCAATATGCTCCGCCGCGAAGAGGACAAGCTCGGAGTGGTGCTGAAAATCAACTCCGGCGCCGGAGGTACCGAGAGCCAGGACTGGGCACAGATGCTAATGCGCATGTATCTGCGCTGGTGCGAGGCTCACGGCTACAAGACCTCCATGGCCAACCTGCTCGAAGGTGACGAGGCCGGCATCAAGTCGTGCACCATCAACGTAGAGGGCGACTTCGCCTACGGCTATCTCAAGAGCGAGAACGGCGTGCACCGTCTGGTGCGCGTATCGCCCTACAACGCCCAGGGCAAGCGCATGACATCGTTTGCATCGGTGTTTGTCACCCCGCTAGTCGACGACACGATCGAAGTGCGTGTGGATCCGGCTCTGCTCTCGTGGGACACCTTCCGAAGCGGCGGCGCTGGCGGACAGAACGTCAACAAGGTGGAATCGGGCGTGCGTCTGCGCTACCAGTTCACCGACCCCTACACCGGCGAGAAAGAGGAGATACTCATCGAGAACACCGAAACCCGCGACCAGCCCAAGAACAAGGAGAACGCCATGCGTCAGCTGCGCTCCATACTCTACGACAAGGAACTGCAGCACCGTATGCAGGAGCAGGCCAAGATCGAGGCCGGCAAGATGAAGATCGAGTGGGGTTCGCAGATACGCAGCTACGTGTTTGACGACCGTCGCGTGAAGGATCACCGCACAGGCCACCAGACGTCGGACGTGGGCGGAGTGATGGACGGCGACATCGACGGATTCATCAAAGCCTACCTGATGGAATTTGCAGCCACCGAGCAGTCCTGATCCGATTCCTGACGACATCAAACAATCCACTACCCGATAAAACCACAACAATGCTCTTCCTCTACCGCGTATACCAGATATGCGTCATGCTGCCGCTGATGCTGGCAGCCACCGTGATCACCGCCCTCACAGCCATAGCCGGAGCCTCGCTCGGAGCCGGACGCTGGGCCGGATACTATCCTGAACGGATCTGGAGCCGGATCATGTGCTGGCTCGCCTTCGTGAGAGTGCGGGCAGTCGGACGCGACAATATCGATCCGCGGCAGAGCTACATATTTGTGGCCAACCATCAGGGAGCCTACGACATCTTCACCATTTACGGCTGGCTCGGACACCAGTTCCGCTGGATGATGAAGAAAGAGCTTCGTCGCATACCTCTGGTGGGGTATGCCTGCGAACGGATACAACAGATCTACGTGGACCGTTCCACTCCGTCGGCTCTGCGCCACACTATGGAGCGTGCCGAGAGGCTGCTCGGATCGGGGCTGTCGGTAGTGGTGTTTCCCGAGGGGGCACGCACATGGGACGGCAAGGTCAGAGCCTTCAAGCGCGGCGCCTTCATGCTTGCCGAGGAATTTCATCTTCCGGTGGTGCCGCTGACGATCGACGGCGCATTCGACGTGTTGCCCCGCTTCAAGCGCTTCCCTATGCCCGGAACAATCACACTGACCATACATCCGGCCATAAACCCGCCCGCCGACGGCTCGCACTACAACCTGCCTGAGCTCATGGCACGCTGCAAGTCGACCATCGAATCGGCACTCCCCTCCTCCGGGCAATAATCCGACCACGGATTACAACACAGGCCGGCGTGGCGAAACAGAGAGCCACAGCAGTTCCCACACTCTGAAACATATCTCCATTATACGAAAAAAGGTGTGCCTCCGCTTGATACAGAGGCACACCTTGATGTTTATAAACCATATTCCGGACGCGCCGGAGAGGGTCAGTTGATCTCTATCTCATCGACGAAGATGAAGGCCGGCTTGCCTTTGCCGGGATGCCAGTCGGGCATGGAGTTCTCAGGCTGCAGGCTCACCCTCACATAGCGGGCTTTAACCGGGTCGAACGCAAGCGAGTGCGTTACGATGGCGTTGGCACCCTTATCCATGCGGGGATAACCCTCGGAAGCCACCTTCGTGAAGGTCTTTCCGTCGGCGCTGACCTCTACTGTCATGCGGCGTGCATCGAACACCCAGTCGCCTGTAGCGACGCATGTGCGCACGGTCACGTCCTTCACCGTCTGATCATCCTCGAGGTTCACTTCGGCAACGAGATCCTTGCCGACAATGCCTACCCAGTCGCCATTGCCGTAACCGCTGGTGCCGAACTTGCCGTCGGTGAGTGTCACGCCTCCCTTGGCCTTGTAGCGGGGATGAAGCTCATTGACGAGCTTCACGGGGTGGGTTGTGGCGAGATTGAACGATACACTGTCGACATACACATTGCTGCGGCCGCTCTTGCGGATGGTGACAGCCTTGACGGTGGATGTCTTGTCGAGCTTCACGGGCTGCTCATAGAGCATCGATGCCTCGGTTGGCTCGGAACCGTCGAGAGTGTAGTAGATCGGAGCGTTGTCGACAGTCGAAAGCTCAAGCATGATGGCGTGGCTTACGCTGTCGGGTGTGAGCGTTCCGGCCACATTGAACATGTGGCGTGCATAGTTGTAGCCGTTGGCGTCATAGTGGGCGATCATCTGCGGCATACGTCCTGCAAAAGCCTTGTAGTCCTTGGGGGCTTTGCTCCACTGCACTTCGGCCAGAGCAGCCATACGCGGCAGTTCCATGTACTGTGCCTGCGCGAAGGTGGGGATATACTCGGTCCACAGGTTGGCCTGCACGCCCTTGATATGGGCTGCCTCTTCGGGAGTGAGGTCGGCCGGAAGCGGCTCATAGCTGTAGACGCGCTCCACGGGGAGATAGCCGCCTATTGCTATAGGCTCGTTCTCGCGGTCGAGAGTCTGATAATAGTCGAAATAGAGATAGGAGTTGGGGGTCATGATGACATCGTGTCCACGACGAGCGGCTTCCTTGCCACCCTCCTCACCGCGCCACGACATGACTACGGCACCGGGGGCCAGACCACCTTCGAGTATCTCGTCCCAGCCAATCATCTTGCGTCCCTTAGAGGCGAGGAAATCGCTGGCATGGTGTATCACATGGCTCTGGAGTTTCTCCTCCTTGGTACCGTGGCTGTCGGCCTTGAGTCCGAGCTCGCGGATCTTGGCCTGGCATTTGGGACATGCGGCCCAACGGGTCTTGGGGCATTCGTCGCCGCCTACATGGATGTATTCCGACGGGAATATGTCGACCACTTCGGCAAGTACGTCGTCGATAAACTTATAGGTTGAGTCGTTGCCGGCGCAGAGCACGTCGTCGCTCACACCCCACTGCTGCCACACCTCATACGGGCCGCCGGTGCATCCCAGATAGGGATAAGCCTTGAGCGCTCCGAGCATGTGGCCGGGAAGATCTATTTCGGGGATGACGGTGATATGGCGGTCGGCGGCATACTTGATGATGTCGCGGGCCTCGTCCTGTGTATAGAAACCCTCCACGGGTATCGAATCATACTGGCCAGAATTGTGGCCGATGACAGTGCCTCCGCGCTTCGAACCAAGCTCGGTCAGTCCGGGACGGCTCTTGATCTCCAGACGCCATCCCTGGTCGTCGGTGAGATGCCAGTGGAGAATATTGATGTTGTGGAGGGCGAGCATATCGATGAAGCTCTTGACGGAGTCGGCGGGGAAGAAATGGCGCGACACGTCGAAGTGCGCTCCGCGATAGGCGAAACGCGGCTCGTCGGTGATGGTCACCGGCGGGAAGAGCACATTGCTCTGTGCGGCCTGCGGTATGGACTTGCGGAGAGTCTGTATGCCGTAGAATGTGCCTGCGGCCGAAGATCCGTTGATCTCTATGGAAGCGTCGCCTACGGTGAGCACATAGCCTTCGGGGTTGGCGCCGCCGAGATCGTCGCGGAGCAAGATCACGTCGGAAGCGGGTGCAGAATCGGTGACCTTCAGATCATGGCCGGTCATCTGCCTGAGATATCCTGCAAGAAGCTCAGCGTCATTCTTCAGAGCCTCGTTGCCGGCCGGATAGGCTATCCGGGTCGAAGCGGTGAGATGGAATCCTTCGCCGCTTCCCTCCTTTACCTCCTGCGGCAAAGGAATCACACTGTAGGAGGCAGTCTGCTCGCTTCTGCCCCCGCATGCAGCCATGACGGCGCAAATAGCCGCCACAGCCAGATACTTGATTTTTTTCATCTGGTATTTAGTGATAAATAATATTGGTTCAATCAGTCCGTCGGTATTGATCCGCAGTAAAACGGTATTATCTACAAAGATAGGCATTACTTCACGGTCGTATCCCATGCAAGTCCTTAAAAAATCGAAAAATCCATCATGACGCCTCTGCTTGCGTAAAAAAAACAGGCAGCCACCGAACATTTCCCTCTTCGACAGGATTATATTGGGCGGACATCAACAACATCTATGGATTCGATAATAACCAACAGCAGACTCCTCCTCGAAAAAATGCGCATAGGATGCAGATATACCTATCGCGAACTGCTCCGGCTCTGTGACTTCACCGAACTGCAGCTGTGCTACGCGATACTGTATCTTCTGAAAGACGGCAGGATCAACCAATATCGTGACGCAGAGGTCATATATGAGCTGCAGCCTATAAGATAACACCACCGGCACACTGAACCGCCCCAAGCCGCCAAGCGTTGTAATTTCACAATCAAATCCTCAACATCATGGCATACAGAATTATTGAAATCGAGGGTATCGGCGAACTGTACGAGGCAAAACTCGGAGCCGCAGGCATCGACACTACCGAACAGCTGCTCGAAGCCGGAAAGACGCCGGAAGGAAGGCTCAGGCTGTCGGAAGCGACAGGCATCAACAACAAACTGATACTAAAGTGGGTAAACCATGCCGACCTGTTCCGCATCAAGGGCGTGGCCGGACAATTCGCCGAGTTGCTTGAAGCCTCGGGAGTCGACACGGTCAAGGAATTCCGCCACCGCGTGCCCGAAAACCTTCACAAACGCCTGGAGGAGGTCAACGCCGAGCGCAATCTGTGCGGCCGCATCCCCACTCTCCACGAACTTGAAAAGATGATAGCGCAGGCCAAGGAGTTCGCGCCCGCTGTCAGCTACTGACACCGCCATCAGCCATACTGCCGGGAGACCGCGCCGCCGCGATATGAGATCGCACCACGGCACGGCCTCCCGGATCGTTTTTCAGCGGGCCGATGACGCGTCGCGAGGAAACGCCACTTCGGCAAATCGCAGGAAATTGCTAACTTTGCGGAAGTATGGAAGTAATCTACGAAGACAATCATATCATAGCGGTCAACAAGCGTCCGGGCGAGATAGTGCAGGGCGACAAGACAGGCGACGAGCCTCTGGTCGAAACCGTGCGGCGATACATAAAGGAGAAATATGCCAAGCCGGGCAACGTGTTCTGCGGGGTGGTTCACCGGCTCGACCGTCCGGTAGGGGGCGTGGTGCTGTTCGCCAAGACTTCAAAAGCCCTGACACGCCTCAACGAGATGCTGCGCCGCGGCGAGATCCGCAAGACCTACTGGGCGCTCACCCGCTGCCGTCCGGCGCAGCCTGAGGCACGGCTCGAAGGATATATCACGAGTGTGGAACGCAACAACAAGTCGTATCTGTCGTCCGTTCCCAAGGAGGGAGCCAAGCATTCGGCGCTGTCCTACCGGCAGATAGCGCAGGGCGACCATGCGAGCCTGCTTGAGATCAATCTTGAAACCGGACGCAAACACCAGATCCGTGTGATGCTGTCGTCAATAGGATGCCCCGTCAGAGGCGATCTGAAATATGGCGACAGGCGCAGCAATCCCGACGGGAGCATTTCGCTGCTGGCCCGACGTGTGGAACTGACGCACCCTGTGTCGCGACAGCCGCTTGTCATAGAGGCTCCGACACCCGACGAACGTGTGTGGCGCGAACTTGAGGCCATGGCCGCCGGTTCAGCGCCGAGCCCTGCCGGGAGCCACGACGCGCCCGATCCAGTTGGCGAACAGAAGGCGTGAGTGCGCCCGCCAGCGCACCACAGGCCCGGCCTCCGGGCTGTCGTCGCGATAATAATTGACCGGAACAGAGGGATTCATGCCGCGCTCCGTATCGCGCCGGTATTCGAAGTCGAGCGTCATCGGAGCATATTCCGAATGGCCGGTGATGTATATTTCCCGATCATCGAAGGCCGACGCCATGTAGACGCCGGAGTCGGGATTCTCCGAGATGATCCTCACCCCTCTTTCCACCGCCGGATCCAGATCAGAACGAAGCCACGTGATGAAACGACTGTTGGGCACATAGAATTCATCGTCAAACCCTTCGGTCAGGCGGTTGCCGGAGCCTATCACGCCATGGGGATAGACTCCCGAAATCTTGCGGTCGAGCAATCTCTTGTCGATGCCGTAATGATGGTACATCGCCGCGAATGCCGCCCAGCATATAAACAGCGACGGAACAGACGCGCTCCGCAGGGAATCGAATATGCCGCATATCTCAGGCCAGTAGCTGACGTCGGCGAAAGCCACTCTCTCGAGCGGCGCACCGTTGACGATAAACCCGTCGAATCCGCGGGCCATTTCATCGCGCCACGGCTCATAATGGGCGGCCATGTACTCCGGCGAGGTGTGGCGCGGCACGTGGGTGCGCAGCGACACGAGCGTCAGCACCACCGGCAGCTGCGTCGACGACAGCACCCTCAGCATGTCGGTCTCGGCCATCTCCTTGAGCGGCATGAGATTGAGCAGACCCACCCGCAGAGCGTCGGCCGGAGCGTCCGACAAAGGTAATATCTCCACTCCCTCAGCGGCGAGATCGCTCACGGCCGGCAGTGTCGGATCGGCATATACAGGCATTATGATTCAGTCAAAATAATCCGATATTACAGAATCGACCTTCTGGTCGATGATATCTTCAAGATCGCGGCGCTTCTTCTCGAGAGCCTTGCGCACCCGGTCGGCAGCCTTCTCCTTGTCGGCAGCCGCCGATGCGACAGCGGTCAGGTCGGCCGCCACCGATACCGCCTTTGACGCTTTCGGATCGGCAGCGACCTTTTCGCCCACTTTCTCGCTCACTTTCTCGCTCACATTGCGCGACACCCCTGCAAGCAGTCGGTCGAGATCCTCGGCCGGCACGCTCACCGGCGACTCCTCCATGCGCTGCTTCAGATCGGGCGCACCGGCGGGTTTATCCTTGCGCTTGTCGTTCTTGCCCTTGTTTTTGTCGGTCTTGCCCTTGTTTTTGCCGGTCTTGCCGCTGATCATCGCATAGTAGCGCTCCACTCGGCCCGAAGAGTGGTAGGTGCGGCGGTAGTATGACTCGTCGAGCGAGCTAACTATCACTCCGCGGCTCGTCGACGAATGTATGATACGTCCGTCGCCCACATACATGCCCACATGGCTGACACCTTTGGATCCGGTGCGGAAAAACACCAGATCGCCCTCCATAAGCTCCGAGCGGTCGATACGCCGGCAATACTCGCTCTGCTGCGCCGAGCTTCGCGGCAGTTTTATCTGCAGAGCGTTGACAAATATCTGCGAAGTCAGTCCGGAGCAGTCCACTCCGCTGCGGGTGCTTCCGCCGTAGCGGTAGGAGGTACCCATCCAGCGGCGCGCCTCTTCAAGCAGGCGGCGGGTTTCGGCGGGAAGCGACCCTGACACGTCGATGCGCTGCGAAGCGCCTGAGGCGCCTGAGCCTTTGCCTGACACGGCGGCACCCACGCTTGACACACGCTTGGCCGACACATGGCGCGAAGAGCCGCATCCGCTCAGACCGGCCACCATAAGCGCCGACACGAACAGACACAGCGTCAGCCTGACAGGCATAGCAAGAAATAAGAATCGGTTGGTCGTCATGTCAGCAAAATTAGTGCATTTCTGTCAGACTTTTTCACATCAATAGAATAAAATTCATAAAATCAGAAGCCCCATATATTAAATCGCATTAAAAAACGACAACACCGCACATCCTACATTAAATTTAGCACTATTTTTGCCGTCACAGACAATAAACCAACACAGGAATATGAACAACTTCACCAAGACTCTCCTGACTGCCTGCGGCGTAGCCGTCGCAAGCTCGGTCATCACCGTGGGAGCCTTCAAGGCTTCAGACTCAGGCCTGTCACGTCAGGCCGACAACGACCTCTCCGACAACGGCCGCACCGACGCCAACGGCCGGTTCCTGACCGTAGCGCAGAGTGCCGCGCTCGAAACCGACTTCACCGCCGCAGCCGAATCGACCATCAACGGAGTGGTCAGCATCAAGAGCTACGTGACACTGCGCCAGCGCTCCACCCGTCAGAGCACCCCGTTTGACGATCCGTTCTTTGAATTTTTCTTCGGCACCCCGCGCCGCCAGCAGCAACAGCCCCAGCAGCAGCCCCAGCAGCCCAAGGAGCAGCCGATGGGACTCGGATCGGGAGTGATCATCAGCGCCGACGGACATATCGTCACCAACAACCATGTCATCGAGGGCGCCGAACGCCTTGAGGTGACACTCAACGACAACCGCACCTACGACGCCACCGTCATAGGCACCGACCCCACCACCGACCTCGCCCTGATAAAGATCGAGGCAGACAGCCTCCACGTCATACCGATGGGAAGCTCCGACAATCTCCTCGTGGGCGAATGGGTGCTTGCCGTGGGCAATCCGTTCGGATTCACCTCCACCGTCACCGCCGGCATAGTCAGCGCCAAAGCCCGCTCGATCTCCGACAGCCGCCAGGGAAGGATGACCATCGAATCATACATCCAGACCGACGCCGCCGTCAATCCCGGCAACTCGGGTGGAGCACTTGTCAACCTCAAAGGCGAACTCATAGGCATAAACACCGCCATCTATTCGCAGACGGGCAACTATGCCGGCTATTCGTTCGCCATACCCACCTCGATAGTGGTCAAGGTGATGACCGACCTCAAGAAATACGGCACGGTGCAGCGCGCGGTGCTCGGCATCACCTTCCGCGAACTCACTCCCGAGATCATCAAGGAGAAGGGATTCAAGAACATCAACGACGGCATTGTCGTGGAGGAGGTCAGCGAGGGCGGAGCCGCCATGACCGCCGGAGTGAAACCCAACGACGTGATCGTGGCCATCAACGGCACGGCCATCCACAACAAAGCCCAGTTCATGGAGCAGCTCAGCCGTCTCAGCCCGGGCGACAAAGCCTCGCTGACCATCGTGCGCGACGGCAGCACCAGAAACTTCGACGTGACTCTTCTCAACAACCAGGGATCCACACGCATCGTCAAAGCGCCTACAGTGGAGGCACTCGGCGCCAAATTCGCCAAGGTGGCCGATGACAAACTCCGCGCCCTGCGTCTGCGCAGCGGAGTGCAGGTGAGCGAGGTGACTGGCGACGGATGCTTCAAGCGTGCCGGCATCCGTGAAGGCTTCATCATCTCCGACATCAACAACGGCCGCGTCAGCTCGCCCGAGGATGTCGAGAAGATCTACGACGCCATCATGAAGAGCGACGACACCTACGACAAGGTGATGTTCATCTCCGGCGTCTATCCCACAGGCAAAAAGATGTATTACGCTGTAGATCTCGCCGACTGATGATAGAATACATACATGGCCCTCTGGCCGAACTCACACCCGCCTACGCCGTGGTCGACTGCCACGGCGTGGGCTATCTTCTTGCCATAACACTGACAGCCTACACCGAACTGCAGGACAAGAAGGAAGCCAGGCTGCTCGTGCACGAAGCCATCCGCGAAGACGCTTATCAGCTCTACGGATTCATCAGTCCGCAGGAGCGCGAACTGTTCCGCGAGCTCATTGGAGTCAGCGGCGTCGGCGCCAATACCGCGCGGATGATACTCTCGTCGATCCCCGCCCCCGAACTGGCGTCGGTCATCATCGCAGGCGACCACGCGCGGCTCAAAGCCGTCAAAGGGATCGGAGCCAAGACAGCACAGCGCATAGTGGTGGATCTTCGCGACAAGATCAAACCCTCGGGCGACATACCCGCAGCCGCCATGGCACCCGCCGCAAGCGAGGCATTCGAGGAGGCTCTCGCCGCTCTCGTCATGCTCGGATTTCCGCGTCCGGCCGCAGCCAAGGCACTCCGCAAACTCTTCGACGCCGAGCCTCAGATCAAGGTGGAACAGGCCATCAAGAAAGCCCTCGCCATGCTCTGATCCGGCACAAATCCGGCAGTTTTTTCGGCCATCGCCACCGGTTTGTCCACTAATTTATTGCAATCAAGCCGCAAAGCCGACAAAACCGTTGGCGGATTGTGAAAAAATTTCTAACTTTGCACCGCCATTACAAACATTGCGCCTTACCAGCGCGATTTTCTAACGGATTAATCGATTAACAGCATAACAAAATGAAAAAAGACATCCATCCTTCCAACTATCGCGAAGTTGTGTTCAAAGATATGTCGAACGAAGAGATCTTCATTACACGTTCTACTATCGCCGCCAAGGAGACAATCGAGGTGGACGGCAAGACCTACCCCCTCGTGAAGCTTGAAATCACAAGCGCCTCACACCCCTTCTTCACCGGCAAGCAGAAACTCGTCGACACCGCCGGCCGCGTCGACAAGTTCATGAACCGCTACGGCAACCGCAAGAAGAAATAAATCCCGCGAAAGAGAGCAGCGGTGCTGCAGCGCCCTGCACGAAGGATCGCAAACCGATACGACGGTCCTGTGTCATGAACAACACCTTGACACAGGACCTTGTTGTATGCCATTATAGCGCATTCTTTACGAACACTCCTGCCGAGACATGAACACCACCACCATCCTCACCGCCACACACCACACCCCCTGCGGAGATCTTCTCATCGGCGCCGTCGGCCATCGGATATGCCTGTGCGACTGGGCAGCAGGCGGCAGTCCGCGGCCTATGGTGGAACGCCGCCTCCGACGCCTCTACGGCCCGCTGTCCACCCCCGGAGCAGCCGACTCGCCACTGATCGACGAAGCGCGCCGACAGCTCGACCTGTATTTCGACCGACGGCTACGCGAATTCGACCTGCCTCTGGCCATCGACGGCACGCCACTGCAGCAAGCCGTATGGCTGCGACTGACAGCAATCCCCTACGCATCCACCATCAGCTACTCGCAGCTGGCGGCATCCGTCGGACACCCCACAGCCGTAAGAGCCGTAGCCTCGGCCTGCGGAGCCAACGCCATATCAATCATCATCCCCTGCCACCGGGTGACCGGCGCCGACGGCTCGCTGACAGGCTACGCCGGCGGCATCGCAGCCAAACGCCGCCTCCTCGACCTCGAATCACACGCCGCCACACCAATACCATGAGACATGATTCGACAGAAGCCTTAGAGTATGTTTGAATTTAGCACGAAGGCAGACCTCTTGTCATTCTCGGAATAAATCGCTATATTTGCATAAAACGAAAGCGACTCACTGCACCGACAGCTGACAACCATGGCAAAGGAAATACAATTTATCTTATACAATCTCCCCGACAATTCAGGGACAGTGCAGGCTTATGTGGAAAATGAGACACTATGGCTTACACAGAAAGCCATCTCTCAACTGTTTGGAGTTGACCGCACCGTCATAACCAAGCATCTCAAAAATATATTTGAGACAGGAGAACTCTATGAAGAATCAGTATGTGCAAAATTTGCACATACTGCGACCGATGGAAAAAAGTATAATACGGCCTTTTATTCCCTTGATGCCATAATCAGTGTCGGATACCGCGTAAACAGCCGCCGCGCCACCCTGTTCCGTCAATGGGCCACACGCATACTCAACGAATATATCCGTAAAGGATTCGTACTTGAAGACGAACGTCTCAAACAGGGAAATGCGACATTCGGGCGCGACTATTTCCGCGAACTAATTGAACGCGTACGCTCCATTCGCGCCAGCGAGAGACGCATCTGGCAACAGATCACCGACATATATGCCGAGTGCAGCATCGATTACGACCGTATGTCACCGGCAACAAAAGATTTTTATGCCATGGTACAGAACCGGTTTCATTATGCCATAACCGGACACACTGCCGCCGAGATAATACACTCCGGCGCTGACCATACGAAACCACATATGGGGCTTACTTCATGGAAAAACGCTCCTGACGGCCGTATACTCAAATCTGATGTAACTATTGCTAAAAACTATCTGACCGACAAAGAGATCCGCTCTCTCGAACGGACTGTCACATCCTATTTCGATTATATTGAGGGACAGATCGAACGCGGAAATATATTCACCATGGAACAATTTGCCGAAAGCGTCAATAAATTCTTGACATTCAACGATTATAAGACATTACCAAATCGCGGCAGCATATCCGCCTCACAGGCCAAGGCAAAAGCGGAAGCAGAATACGACCTTTTCAATCCTACCCAACAGATCGATTCCGATTTCGACAAAGAGATCCGCCGCATTCTCGACACTTAGCATGCCATATCGCCGCGACAGTTTTCAGCGTAAACAAGTCGCCGTGTCAGAATCGGGCATTCTGACACGGCGACTTTGATTTAATCCACAATCGGGGTGACGGCTCAGGCAAGGGTGTACTTGCAGCGGACCGGCGACACTATCGTGCCATCCTTTTTGAGCTGGGCGAATACCTTGTCGACCACCTTCTTGTCAAGCCCGGTGACCTCAGCCACCTTCGAGGCGTTGACAGGCTCTCCGGCATTGCGGATCGCCTCTATCACAGTGTTGCGTTCATCCATAATATCTCTGTTTTTTTGATTAAGTAATACGTTATTTTCAAAACGGATGGGGCGTCGCCTGTCATCGGCCACGCCCCATCGCTATATCAGTGTCGGGCCGCAGGCCTTATTTCACTTCCTCGAAGTCGACGTCGGTCACTCCGTCGCCGCTTCCCGGCTGCGGCCCCTGCTGCGAGCCGGGCTGCTGACCGGCCTGCTGCTGAGCCTGTGCCTGTGCGTTGTGGATAGCCTGCTGGGCTGCGCCGAAGGCTGCCTCCACCTCCTTGATGGCGGAGTCGATGCCGTCGATATCCTGAGCCTTGTGAGCCTCCTTGAGGCGTGCCAGAGCGGTTTCGATCGGAGCCTTCACGTCGGCGGGGATCTTGTCGCCCAGCTCGCTGAGCTGCTTCTCGGTCTGGAATATCAGCGAGTCGGCCTGATTGATCTTGTCGGCGCGCTCCTTCTCCTTGGCGTCGGCTGCCGCATTGGCCGCAGCCTCGTCCTTCATGCGCTGTATCTCTGCGTCGGTCAGGCCGCTCGATGCCTCGATGCGGATGCTCTGTTCCTTGCCGGTGGCTTTATCCTTGGCCGAAACATTGAGAATGCCGTTGGCGTCAATCTCGAAAGTGACCTCGATCTGCGGTATGCCGCGCGGAGCGGGAGCGATGCCGTCGAGATGGAATTTGCCCAGAGTCTTGTCGTCCTTGGCCATGGGTCGTTCGCCCTGCAGCACGTGGATCTCAACCGAAGGCTGATTGTCGGCGGCCGTAGAGAATGTCTCGCTCTTGCGGGTAGGAATGGTGGTGTTGGCTTCGATAAGCTTTGTCATCACGCCGCCGAGAGTCTCGATACCTACCGACAGGGGCACTACGTCGAGGAGCAGCACGTCCTTCACATCGCCGCTGAGCACACCACCCTGGATGGCAGCGCCCACAGCCACTACCTCGTCGGGGTTGACACCCTTCGAGGGAGCCTTGCCGAAGAACTTCTCAACCACCTGCTGTATGGCCGGGATACGGGTCGAACCGCCCACGAGTATCACCTCGTCGATATCCCTCGGGGTCATGCCGGCATCCTTGAGAGCCTGCTCGCAAGGCTTGATGGTGGCCTGGATGAGCTTGTCGGCGAGCTGCTCGAACTTGGCGCGTGTCAGTGTCTTCACCAGATGCTTGGGTATGCCGTTGACAGGCATGATATACGGCAGGTTGATTTCTGTCGAAGTGGCGCTCGAAAGCTCTATCTTGGCCTTCTCGGCGGCCTCCTTGAGGCGCTGGAGAGCCATCGGGTCCTGACGAAGATCCACGCCCTCGTCCTTCTGGAACTCGTCGGCGAGCCAGTCGATGATCACATGGTCGAAGTCGTCGCCGCCGAGATGGGTGTCGCCGTTGGTCGACTTCACCTCAAACACTCCGTCGCCAAGCTCGAGGATCGAGATATCAAACGTGCCGCCACCGAGGTCGAACACGGCTATCTTCTGATCCTTGTTGGTCTTGTCGAGTCCGTAGGCCAGAGCGGCTGCGGTAGGCTCGTTGACGATACGCTTCACGGTCAGTCCGGCAATCTCGCCGGCCTCCTTGGTGGCCTGACGCTGCGAGTCGTTGAAGTAGGCCGGCACAGTGATGACAGCCTCCGTCACAGCCTGTCCGAGATAGTCCTCGGCGGTCTTCTTCATCTTCTGAAGTATCATGGCCGAGATCTCCTGCGGAGTGTACTCGCGGCCGTCGATGTCGACACGCGGAGTGTCGTTGGAGCCGCACACCACCTTATAGGGCACGCGCTCTATCTCGCCTGCCACCTGCTGGCAGTTCTCGCCCATGAAACGCTTGATCGAATAGATCGTGCGCTTGGGGTTGGTGATGGCCTGACGCTTGGCCGGATCGCCCACCTTGCGCTCTCCGCCATCAACAAACGCTACTACCGAAGGAGTCGTATTGCGTCCCTCGCTGTTGGGGATCACCACAGGATCCTTGCCTTCGAGAACGGCCACACACGAGTTGGTGGTGCCGAGGTCAATGCCTATAATCTTTCCCATAATTAAAACGGTTTTATTTTGTATTTTTATTAATATTTTCTGTTTCTGACCGACACCCGCTGACATTGCGGGGCGCCGGCGATCACTAATACAAACAAATCACGTGCCAAAAAAGTTGACCCGCACATAAAGTTTTATCAGCAAGCATATTACCACAAACCACACTACTGACACACATCTGACATAGTGTCATCTACGTGTCAGCCTCCGCCACCGGCGCCGCGGCTCATCCACGAAGATACCCTAGACAGGTGGCCCGTGCTGACGCGGGCGGCTGATCTCGCAGGCTCCGCAGCTCGGCCGAGTGGTGTGGACGGCTCTTCCGCCCCCGGTCTGCGCGACGCGCCATCTCCCGCTCCGCTGACGCGGGGCGGGAGCGACAAGAAAAAGACGGCGCCGGATCACTCCGTCGCCGCCTACCGATCAGTGTAATATCTGTGCCTTAAAACCTAAAGCCGATTTTTACGGTCGGAGCCGCCAGGATAGCGAAGTTGCTGCTATCGGCGCTCAGACGTGCCAGTCCTTCCTGAGGACGGAAGGAAGTCATGTTGTAAGTGTAAGCAAACGGATCGACCGATGCTCCCACATACATACCCTTCATCACGTAGTAGTCCGCTCCGATGGTGAGCGCGCCGCGGAGGCTCCACGACTCTCCTACGCTCTTGCCCATCGCCGTCCACTCGTCGTATTTCTGCTCGTTGAGGCTGTAGGCCATGCCTACGCGGACTCCGCCATACCACATCAGGTTTTTCACCGAAGTGCTGAAGTAGCGGTCAAGACCCGCTGCCACATTGTAGGTGCAGGAATACTGGCTTGCGACTGCGCGATAGCTGGGTATCTCGCCCACCATATCCTCGCCGGACATGCCGGGAGTCATGGTGCCCGGCTTGTCGGCATAGCCGGGATTGTGAGTGAAATTGATGCCTCCTCCAAGACTCAGCTTCCACTTATCGCTCACGAAATAGCCTGCTTCGAATCCCACTGTGAGCTTCTTTTTGCTCCAGTCGGTAGCGAAGGCCGACGCTTCGTAGTCGGTGAGGTTTCCGGGCAGAGCCGTAGCCTCGGTGTAGCTGTTGTAGCCGAGTGTGGCCGCCACGGTGAAGTCGCCCTTTGCGGGGGTGTTGTCTTCACCCTGCTGTGCGGCCGCGCACAGGCAGGTCATGGGAAGAAGGGCCGACATCAATAGTCGTCTAATCTTCATTGTTTAGCCGTTTTGATAGTGACAATTACTCAGCCTGAGCTGCAGTTGCAGCATCGAGAGCGGCCTTGGTGTCGGCAACGATCTTTTCGAGAGCGGGGATCTCAGCCTCTGCGATAGCTATCTCAGCTTCGAGCCTCTCGATAGCCAGAGCTTTTGACTGATCGGCCTCAGCGATTTCGATATTCGCAATCTCCCGCTTGGCAGCGGAGATCGTATTGATAGCATTTGCGATCTGCCGCTCGGCATGTTCTATAGCCTGGTCAAACGTCATGTTAATGCCGTCCACGATCACATTACCGCGTACGACAGCATCAAGAGCATTAACCTTAGCATACTGGAGACCGTAAGCATCCTCAGCCTTTTCATAAACGAACTGAGCGTCGCAATAAGCCTCGCTGGCAGCGTTGTAGGCCTCGATTGTGGCGGTCCAGTTGGCAGCCTCGGCAGCCATGGTGTCAAATGCAGTCTGGATAGCTGCAACCTGTGCGTTGGCCTTGTCGAGAGCAGCCTTCGCGGTGTTCACGTTGGTCTGCAGGCCCGGCAGCATAGATTTGGCTTCCTCAATGGCAGCCTCATCCTTTATCTCGGCCTTTTCAAGATCGGCAACAACCTTCTGCTGAGCAGCCAGAGCCTTATTAGCGGCCTCGAGAGCCTTGCCTTCGTTCTTTGTCACATTGGCCTTGATTGCAGCGACGTATGCCTTCACGCCCTCAGCGTTGAGCTGATAGTAGTAGGTGGGGTAGGCCTCGTAGGTATTTGTGCTTTCCACACCGGGAGCCGTAGTCTCGGTCTTGGTCACGGTCTTCTGGATCATACGGTTCATAACCGCGGTGTAGTTGGTGTTGCCCTTGTCGTCGGTTGTCTTGAACCAGTAGGTATTCACTGTTGCCTCTACCGGCTTGCCGAGCGCGTTCTCCTCATAGCCTTGCAGATAGATGAAATCGCCAAAAGCCTCTCCGGTAGGATTACCTTCTTCGTCAATGAAATTGTCATACTTGCCACCGGTCACATCCATTGCCAGACCATGATATTTCTGGTCATAGATATCGCTCCGGGCATCATTCATTTCTTCGCGAGCCTTGTCGGCGGCTTCTAAAGCCTTCGCCTTGTCCTGCGCAAGCTGCGAGAGGGCGGCCTTCTCTGTCACCAGTTCAGCCTTGGCCTCTTCGGGAGCCTTCTGTGCCTCGAACACCTCGAGCTTGGCTTTCCATTCGGCGATAGTCTGCTCCGCGCTGGCGATCTTGCGATTTTCTTTATTGATCATTAGCTGCTTGGCCTCTTCAGAGTCAACGAGTCCGGCCTGCAGCTTGGCAAGATCAATCTTCTGCTGGGCTATATCCTGCTGGGCGTTGAGCAGGTTTGTGGCCGCTGCCTCATAGGCCGTATAGAGACCACCGAGAAGCGCCTGGCTGTCATCGTCGGCTCTCTTGAGAGCATTCTCGTAGGCAGTCTGCAGGTCGAGCATAGCGATCTTGTGCCGGATAGCCATCTCCTCGAGTTCGTTGGCAAGACGCTGGATATCGTTCTGAGCGGCGGCCATCTGCTGCTGTGCTATTGCTGCGGCAGCCTGTGCCTCAGAGTTAGCCTTATCGGCGAGAGCCTGCTGATAGGCTGCTTTGGCTGTTTCGTAAGCCACCTTGGCCTCACGCAGAGCGTTCTCGGTATCGGCGAGAGCCTGCTGATTGGCTGCCTGAGCGTTACTGAGAGCGGCCAAAGCTGACAGCTGTGCGGCCTTGGCTTCGCGAACTGCTGTGACAGATGCCGATTCTTTGTCGTCGACGCAGCCGGAGAAGGTCATGACACCTGCCAGCATCGACACAAGCAAAATCATTTTTTTCATAATCACTTGTTTTTTGAGATTGGATAATAATTTGTGTTTGTTTAAGTGTATTTGGTTTAGTTTAGTTAATTTCTGTTGGCTAAACGACAACATAATTCGAGTGTCCGCTGCAAATTTTTCATTTATTTTTCATTCCCACAAACTTTTATACAATTATTTACATTACCCCCCCCCATTAGATTTTATTAACTTTTCCGGGATAAACTTCGATGCAAAATTAACCTCTATTAACTGGCGATCTATCAGCGTCGGAAAATCGGATGGATCGGGAGTATCAAAGAGAGCGGAGTGGGCGGCATATTCGTGGATGAGCAGCTGCAGAGATGGGTGGCCCGGGCTGGCGCGCAGCGGCTGATCTCGCACGCTCCGCAGCTCGGCCGAGCGGGCTGGGACGGCTTTCCTCCCCCCGGTCTACGCGGCGCGCTCCCCACCGCCCCGCTAACGCGTCGCGGTGGCGGCGTGCCGCTCCGAACCGGAGATTCCGTCGGCCCGCACGCTCCGCGGCTCCGAGAGCGCCACCCCATCCGGCAGGGAGGAGAGAGTCAGCGTGGGCGAGGATGGGAGTGGTCGTAGACCACACGAAATCGGTAAACCCCGCCATGGCGCGCGTAGCGCTGCCTTGGTGGGGTGAGGCAGAGGGGTGGACGGCTTCTTCGGAGATGAGCCGCTGACGGAGATGAGTGGGTGCAGAAAGGACAGCACCCACATCCGGCGGGGAGGGCGGGAGCCGCGGAGCGTGCGGGGAGATGGTAACCGGGGTTCGGAGCGGAGGATGGGCGCCGATGCGCGACAGCGGATCGGTAACCATCCGAGGCGTAGACCCCGGACAAGAGAGAACGACACACAGCGCGGCGAGTCCCGGAGGGCACGAGCCCGCGACATGGCGTCAGCACAGGGAGAAGGAGAGAGAGAGCAGAGAGAGCAGAGGGAGAGCGAAGCAAGGCTAGAGGTAAAAATCATCGGAGCCATCAGATCGCTCCGATGACTCCGATGATATTATGAGAATTACGATTACTCTGACTATCTAATGACTACTATTATTCTGATTACCATGATAGCTATAGCAGCCATGATCACTCCGGTGCTCTCAGATGATCTCCATGTTGCTGCTGAGGCGCTGGCGCACTACTTCGTAGGCGAGCACTCCGGCTGCCACCGATACGTTGAGTGATCCGATATGACCAAACATCGGTATCGACACGAAGGTGTCGCACTCGCGTAGTACTTCGGGCGATATGCCGCGGTCCTCGGCTCCCATCACGAGAGCCACTGGCCCCGAATAGTCGGCCATGGTGTAGTTGATGTCAGCCTTCTCGCTGACAGCCACGACCCTGACGCCGCTCGCCTTGAGGTATCTGACGGCCGACAGCGTGGAGTTGACACGACACACCGGCAGATAGGACAGCGCGCCGGCCGAGGTCTTGACAGCGTCGGCGGTGACACTCACACTGTCGTGAGCCGGTATGACCACCGCATCGACAGCCGCACACTCGCACGTGCGGGCTATGGCGCCGAAGTTGCGCACGTCGGTGATGCCGTCGAGCACCATCAGAAAAGGGGTCACCCCGTCTTCGTAGAGCTGCGGCACGAGATTGTCAATACTGTGATAGGTCACAGCCGACAGTATGGCCACCACGCCCTGATGGTTCTTGCGGGTGATCTTGTTGATGCGCTCCACCGGCACACGCCGGCTGACAATGCCGTTGGCGCGTATCATGTCGGTGAGCTGACGGGCCAGATCGCCGTCAAGATCCTTCTTTATATACACGCGGTCTATGTCGCGTCCGGCCTCGATGGCCTCCATCACGGCACGCAGGCCGAATATGTAGTCGGTTGACTGTATCATTGCTGTTATCCTGTTATACTTTTCCTATTATTCTGTTATCGATTATGACCCCCGTCGGGGAGACCGGTTTTATCTGCCTGCAAGGAGAGCCACGGCATTGGCTCTGGCCGCCTCGGCCGACGACTCGCCCCCGAGCATCATGGCCAGTTCGGCCACGCGGGCGTCATAGTCGAGTTCGGCTATGCGGGTGTGGGTCGAGGTGTCGTCGTCCTCCTTGAAAACCTTGAAGTGGTGGCCTCCGCGCGCCGCCACCTGCGGCAGATGTGTGATGGCTATCACCTGCAGCGAACGGGAAATACTCTCCATCATATCGCCGATGCGCGAGGCCACCTCTCCCGACACCCCGGTGTCGATCTCGTCGAAGATTATCGACGGCAGACTCATACGGTCGGCTATGATGGCCTTGACGCAGAGCATCAGGCGCGAGATCTCGCCACCCGAAGCCGCTCCGCCCACAGGCATCAGAGGCTGATTTTTGTTGAAAGCAAACATAAACTCCACGCGATCCATGCCGGTGGCCGAGATGTCGGCCGGATCGACGCGCACCTCCACCTGAAGGTTTTTCATGCCGAGCGGCATGGCGCGCTCCCGCAGCATCGCGGCGAAATCCGCAGCCGCCCGGCGGCGCGTGGCCGTGATCTCGGCCGCACTCTCTTTGGCCAGAGCAAGCGCGCGTCGCGCCTCCCGCTCCAGATCGGCCACTGTGGTGTCGGAGTCGTCGAGCTGCTCCAGACGCGCGCGCAGTTCCTCGCGGCGCTCTATCAGCTGGTCGACCGTCTCGGCCTTGTGGCGCGACAGCAGCGAGTAGAGCGTGTCGATACGTTCCTCGGCCGCCTCAAGCTCGCGCGGATCGGCGCTCAGCCCGGCGTCAGTTTCCGATAGCGTCGCGGCGATGTCGGCAAGCTCTATGCGGATAGTGGCCAGACGGCCCGGTATGTCGTCGGTCTCGTCGAGTGCCGCTCCGAGGCGGTCGCACGCGCCGGCCGCTTCGTCGACGAGCGATATGGCATTGCTGCTGCCGTCGGAGAGCGCCTGAAGAGCGTCGTAGAGATCCGACTTCACCGCCGTGAGATTGCCCAGCACCTCACGATCCTTTTCGAGCTGCTCCAGTTCTCCGCTCTGAAGCCGCGCCGAGTCGAGCTGTTCGAGCTGATAGCGGGTGAACTGCTCGTCGTCGCGCACGCGCTCCAGCCGCGCCTTGGTCTTCTTGAGCTGACGCACGGCCGAACGGAACGCGTCGAAACGCCGGCCATACTCACGCAGCCGCTCGGCGTTTCCGGCCAGAGTGTCGATGACCTGCAGCTGAAATCCAGGCTGGGAGAGCAGCTGATTGTTGTGCTGACTGTGGATGTCGATCAGGTTTATCGCTATCTCCTGCAGACGCGACAGCGGCACCGGCGAATCGTTGACAAACGCTCTCGACCGTCCGTTGGGGGCTATCTCGCGGCGGAGTATGCACCGCTGCGGATCCCAGTCGATGTCGGCCTCGGCGAACACCTGCCGCAGGTGGGGATAGGCCTCGATGGCAAATACCGCCTCGATGACCGACTTGCGGTCGGCGCTTCGCACGGCCTTGGTGTCGGCCCGCCCTCCGAGTAGCAGAGAGAGCGCTCCGAGCATTATCGACTTGCCGGCTCCGGTTTCGCCGGTGATTATGTCGAGTCCGGGATAGAAACGGATGTCGACCGCATCAATCAGCGCATAGTTGGATATATGCAGTGTTTCGAGCATAAGTAAGTGTTATAATTTAACCGACAGTAGCAGGTTTTATTTCCTGGGGTTCTTTATCTTTTCCATGGCTTCGGACTCCGACGGCCAGAGAGCCGTCAGCAGCGCCGCCGCCTCGCGGCGCTCGTCGTCGGAGGCCTTGGAATAGAGTCCGACAAGCTCGTCGAGCTTGGCATCGCGCATCAAAGCCGCGAGCGGCGTCATGGGCGACAGCGAGACCATGTCGCGCAACCGCTGCAGCGTCTGCCCTATAGTGGCGCGCCCCTTTTCTGGGCTGACGGTCATGACGTCAAGACCGCGACGGTGGTAGTCGTAGAGAAGAGTACGGAAGGCCGCGGTGGGCGGCTCGGTCAGCGCCGCAAGCAGCGAGGCGCGGTTGCGCGGGGAGTCGATGGCGCGCCACCCCTTGCCGCCCGACGACCGGGCCAGAGTGACGATCTGCGAGGCCACCCCGTAGAAAGGAGTCCCGCCCTCTGGCGCAAAGCTGTCGGCATCGACAGCCAGAATGAGATACACATAGAAATCGAGCAGCGCCGTAAGCTCCGAATCGATGGCGTCGCGCGCAAACACGAGAGGCTGCCCGGGCGAATAGGGAAACTCCACCTCGGCGTCCCTGACATTGAGCAGCGTGGTGGTGTAGCTGCTGTCGTAGACCGGTCGGGTGGACTGCACCGTCAGGACGGCGCTCACCTTGTCGTCGGCATATGACTGCACGTCGAAAAATATCCGGCACTCGATCCGCTCTCCGGGAGCTATACGAAGCTCGGTGAACGAGGTGGTGTTGACATACTCCGCGACGGCCTCCTGCAGCTGACGCGCCACGTCGGAGGGCATCGTTTCGGTGCGGCTGACATTGACCTCCACCTTGCAGTTGAGCTCGGAGCAAAGGGCCACCGCCACGGCAGCCGCAAAGGCGACCAGTGTCAGCAGCATCCGTTTCATCGCATGGCGCAGATTTGATCGAGGATATCGCAGGCCACCTCGCGTTTGGATTTCAGATCGTAGCGGGTGGTGCGGCCGTCGGCCGAGAGTATGGTGACGAGATTTGTGTCGGTACCGAATCCGGCTCCCTTGTCGCGGAGAGAGTTGAGCACTATCATGTCGAGATGCTTGCGCTTCATCTTGTCGGCGGCATTGTCCATCTCGTGGTCGGTTTCGAGCGCAAAACCCACCAGCGTCTGTCCGGGGCGCTTGCGCTCTCCCAGTGCCGCCGCTATGTCGGGGTTCTTCACCAGGCGGATGACCGGAGGCTCTCCCCCCTCGCGCTTGATCTTGCTCAGTGCGGGCTCGACAGGAGCATAATCGGCCACAGCAGCAGCCATCACGGCCACGTCGGCACCGGCAAACTCATGCTCGGCGGCCTCCATCATCTCGCGGGCCGACTCTACCTTTATAACCCTGACGCCCGGTTCGGAGGGAACGACACTCACCGGACCGCTGACCACGGTGACTTCGGCGCCACGGCGCGCGGCCTCGTCGGCTATGGCATAGCCCATCTTGCCCGACGAATAATTGCCTATGAACCTGACAGGATCTATCTTCTCGTAGGTGGGTCCGGCTGTAATCATCACTTTTAGCCCCTTCATTGACGCGGAAGCGTCAAAAAACGCATCGACAGCCTCAAGTATCTCCTCAGGCTCGGCCATGCGGCCTTTGCCCACAAGATGACTTGCAAGTTCGCCGGCACGCGAGTCGATGACATGGTTGCCATACGAACGCAGCAGCCCGATGTTGCGCTGCGTGGTGGGGTGGGCCATCATGTCGAGATCCATGGCCGGAGCCACAAACACCGGAGCCTTGGCCGACAGATAGGTGGTGACGAGCATATTGTCGGCCACTCCGCAGGCCATCTTGGCTATGGTGGAGGCCGTGGCGGGCGCTATCACCATGGCGTCGGCCCAGAGGCCTATGTCGACATGGCTGTTCCACTGCCCTGTATTGGCTGTGAAAAACTCGCTTATGACCGGACGACCGCTCAGAGCCGACAGCGTGACAGGAGTTATGAACTCCTTTCCGGCAGGGGTGATTACCACCTGCACCTCCGCCCCTGCCTTTACAAACAGGCGGAGCAGGCTGACCGACTTGTAGGCTGCGATACCGCCGGTGATGCCGAGTATTATGTGCTTGCCTTTCAGCATCAGTTGCCTTCGGTTTTCATACGGAGCCTCACGGCGGTGAAGGCATCCTTGGTGTTTTGCGAGAAATCGCCCTGCATTATCCAGTTGTAGTAGCTCGGATCGGCGCGCAGCACCTCCTCGGCCAGACGCCCCTTGTACTTGCCGAAATTCACCACCTCGCGGTGTTTGTCGTCGTAGACCAGACGCCCCATGAAGTCGACGTTGCGGTTCTGCGCCGAGTATTCCGAAAGATATGATATGTCGTTGGGCAGATCGTCGTAGTGGTCGAGTTGCGCCTTAAGCACCTCATAGGTGGCGCGTGTGTCGGCGTCGGCCGAATGTGCCTCGGTCAACTCCTTGCCGCAGTAGAAGCGGTAGGCAGCCACGAGCGTGCGCTGCTCCTTCTTGTGGAATATCGTCTGCACGTCGATAAACCGCGGCTTCGTGAAGTCGAACTTTATGCCTGCACGCTGAAACTCCTCGTCGAGCATCGGTATGTCGAACCGGTTGGAGTTGAACCCGGCGATGTCGCATCCGGCGAAAATCGAAGCCAGATCCTTGGCTATCTGCTTGAACGTAGGCTCGCCGGCCACGTCGGCGTCGGTGATATGATGCACGGCCGTGGCCTCGGGCGGGATGGGTATCCCGGGATTGATGCGTCGGGTGCGCGATATCTCCTTGCCGTCGGGCATGATCTTGAGTATCGACACTTCCACGATACGGTCCTGCGTGATATTGGTGCCGGTGGTTTCGAGATCGAAGAATATTATCGGTTTGTTGAGATTGAGTTCCATAAAGCAAAGCGTGGCTGGTAGAGTGGAGATGATGGGATGGGTGTGCCGGATCAGTGTCAGTCGACGATATGCATCGGCATCAGCAGCATCAGCAGCTCGGTGCCCGGCGCGTTCTCAGCCGGCAGACAGATGGCCGCATGACTCGGATCGGCAAGTTTCATCATCACGTCGGGAGTGGAGAGGGTGTTGAAAATCTCGAGCAGATAGGGCGCTCCGAATCCGATGAGCAGTTCGGCGCCGTCATACTGGCACGGCAGCGACTCCAGACCCGATGTGCCGTAGCTGCTGTCCTGCGCGCGGAGCGTGAGATTGTCGGCCGAAAGCTTGAACTTCACCAGACCGTTGCCGTCGTCGCCGAACACGCATACGCGGCGCAGCGAATTGATGAGCGACTGGCGGTCGATGGTCAGCGTGTAGGGGTTGCCTGCCGGTATCACTCTCTCGTAAGGAGGGAAATTGCCCTTGATGAGGCGGCAGTCGAAGATGTAGGACGACGACTCGAAGCGCACGTTGCGCTCGCTGACCGTGACTTTGATTGAATCCTCCTTGGCGAAAACGTTCTTTAGCACCGTGGCGGGCTTGAGCGGCAGTATGAACGAGCACTCACACTGAGGCTGCACGAGCGAGTTGGTGAACTTCACCAGCTTGCGTGTGTCGGTGGCCACAAACACGATATGATCGGGCTTCACGTCCCATAGAATACCCATCATCTGCGGACGAAGATCGTCGGTGCCTACGGCGAAGAGTGTGTTCTCGATGCCTTTCATCACTACCTCCGTCGGGCATACAAAGCTGAGCCGCTCTCCTTCGTCGGCCTGCTCGGGCTCGGGATATTCGCGTCCGTTGATACCCACCGTAGAGTAGTCGCCGCTCGAATAGGAGATCTTCACCTCGAGGTTTTCGTCGTTGATATCGAACGTTATACCCTGATCGGGAAGCTCGCGGAGCAGCTCCACGATGCGGCGGGCGTCGAGGCAGAAGGAGCCTTCGCCTTCAGTGCCTGTCACGTCGAGGCGCGCCACCAGTGAGTTCTCCGAATCTGACGCCTTCACCGTCAGGGTGTCCTCCTCCAGAACAAAGAGGAAGTTGTTGAGTATCGTAAGCGGATTTTTTGAGTTTATTACCTTGCTTACAGCTGAAACGAAACCGCTGAGGGTCTTGCTCGGAACGTTGAATTTCATATCTTCGTAAGGAGTTGTAGTTACTGACCTACAAAGGTATGTAAAAAAATCGGCATTTGGAGTCATGACGCATGCATTTTTTCAGCCTTTTCGCCCGCGCATTCCGCAGTCCGGTTTTTGAACTGCGACAATTTGCAATTAAAAATGTTTTGGAGTAATTTTACGCAAGAAACCCAACCACGACAACACAACAATCTCATGAGCGATACAGGCGAATGGTGGACCGCTCCGGCCGAAAGCGAGAGCGGACAATTGATTATGGTCACAGGGCGTCGCGATGTGGAGAAATTCCGCGCGAATCCCCGGTTCAGCATCAGAGTGGAAGTGACATGGCCCTACACACCCAAGCCCGACGGGATGCCCTCGGAAGAGGACTCGAAGGTGATGGAGCAGGTGACGGATCTGCTCAACGACGAATTCAGCCGCGATCCGGTGGCGGTAATGACCGGCATCTTCACCGGCTCAGGCGAGCGCAACTGGGTGTTCTACACCCTTTCGACCCACATTTTCGGCCGCAAGCTCAACGAGATGCTGGAACCGCTGCCGGTGTTGCCGCTCAGCATATCGGCCGAAAACGATCCCGGATGGGAGGCCTACGACGAGATGGCCGACGCTGAGATACATCTCGACTGACACACGGTCAGAACGCCTCGCCGACGGCAAACACGAAGCCGGCCGTATGACGGCCTATGCCGTAGTCGATGCGGGCGTTGACGCCATGCTTGAATTCAAACCGCAGCCCTATGCCGCCGTTGGGCAGCCACTCGGGGCGGATCTCCTTCTTCGACAGGTTGCGGAACGACGAGAACACCGCCGCCTGACCCAGCCATGCGGTCATGCCGATGCGCCACCAAATATGCTGGCGAAGCTCGGCCTGAAGCGACATCTGACTATTGTCGATATACGATCCCATGTAGTAGCCGCGCATGCGTATGCCGTCGCTGGCTATCATCTCGCGCATGCTCCACGGAGTGTGCGAACTATTGAACTTTGCATACAGATCAAAGGCGAGAGTGGCGCCGCGCCACAGACCCAGATATGCGTTGCCTATGATCAGATGGCTCTGAAACGACGCCGGAGCGCTCCCCAGCTGACGCGGATAGAACATGTAAGTGTAGCTCAGATGCACTCCGCGGGTGGGCTGCAAGATACTGTTGCGGGAGTCGATGGAGAGCGAGGCGCCGAGTCCGGTCACGTAGTACTGCCGCCGGCCGCCGAGCAGATATTCCGGATTCGACATGCGACGGGCGTCGGTATAGTCGAAATTTGTGTGAAAACCGGCATGAAGGTGGTGTGTGAGCTTATAGACCAGCTCCGTGCGCAGATCGATCTGGCGCCGGTCATATTTCGACTTGGGATTGACGGCCGTCTCCTCGGAATTGATGCCCCAGAAATCGAGCCTCTTGCGATATGCCTCGAATTTGTATCCGAGCCGCAGACGGTTGCCGGGGAAAATATTGTTGCCCTTGAAAGTGAACACGAAGAAGCCGTTGAGCGAAGCATTCAGGCACGCAAACAGATCGGACGGAATGCCGACACTGTCGGTGCGGTCCACGCGATAGAGTCCGGTGCACAGCGCCCCGATGCCGAACGACGCCTCGCGGGTGTAGCTCGGCGAGATACCGAAGCTGAGATCAACCCGCTTCTCGCGGGTGCGGTCGACACTTCCGGCCATAAAACCGTTGAGATAGTTTTTGACCTTTGGCGGCAGCCGGTTGAACAATGGCAATGAATCGACCTTGAAATCGCTTGTCGGCGAAGGAGCTTCGGCCGGAACAGCGATACTGTCACCGGCATCGGCCACTGCGCCACGCGCGCCCACACGCGCCACCGACATGACCATCAGGAGCATGACCGCTCTGACAGCCGCGCAGCAGGGAGGATGAAGGCATCGATATTTCATCGACGTGGCTTTAGCAGGCTTAATGACAATCTGATCGTGATATCAACTGTAGTGGACGGGATTCAAAGTCCCTTGAACGGAGGCGGAGTGATGTCGCCGGCGTCATCGGCTTTATCGGCCTCACCACCCTTATCGCCGGCGGAGTCAGCCGCAGCGCTATCGCCAGAAGCGGTTTCGGCCGGGGGCAAAGCGGGCATCGCAGTGGCCGGAGAGGGCGACGATTCATGAGAGTCGCTTTCATCGGCGGCATCGCTGTCTGAACGTCCATTGGTGTCGCCCTCAGCCTGATTGGCGGCGAGAATCTCGTCGGTGCGCGACGCCCACTGACGCTTGCCGAAGATCTTCTCCACGTCCTCGGTGAATATCACCTCGCGGCTGATAAGCGTATCGGCCAGACGGCCATGTCCCTCGGCGTGACTGCGCAGTATCTCCTTGGCGCGCTCATACTGCTCGCTGATGATACGCGACACCTCCTCGTCGATCAGGCGGGCACGCTCGTCGCTGTAGGGCTTCGAGAAACCGTAGTCCTGACCGGTGGAGTCGTAGTAGCACAGGTTTGGCAGACGGTCGCTCATGCCGTAGTAGGCCACCATGGCATAGGCCTGTTTGGTGACGCGCTCCAGGTCATTGGCCGCGCCGGTGGATATATGGCCGATGAACAGCTCTTCGGCCGCACGTCCGCCGAGCGTGGAGCACATCTCGTCGAGAAGTGCCTGCGTCGGCGTGATCTGACGCTCCTCGGGCAGATACCACGCCGCTCCGAGAGCCTTGCCACGCGGCACTATCGTCACCTTTATCAGAGGGTTGGCATAGCGGAGATGCCACGACACCGTGGCGTGGCCCGCCTCATGGACGGCGATCGAACGCTTCTCCTCGTCGGTAGTGATCTTCGAGCGCTTCTCAAGGCCTCCGATTATGCGGTCGACGGCATCGATGAAATCCTGACGGCCGACGCTCTGCTTGTTGTGGCGCGCAGCGATAAGTGCGGCCTCGTTGCACACATTCGCTATGTCGGCGCCCGAAAATCCGGGAGTCTGGCGTGCGAGAAGATCCACGTCGACCGTTTCATCGGTCTTGATCTTGCGCAGATGCACATTGAATATAGCCACACGGTCGTTGAGGTCGGGAAGATCCACATAGATCTGCCGGTCGAAGCGGCCTGCACGCAGCAGCGCCTTGTCGAGTATGTCGGCGCGGTTGGTGGCCGCCAGTATGATCACTCCGGAGTTGGTGCCGAAGCCGTCCATCTCCGTCAGCAGCTGGTTGAGGGTGTTTTCACGCTCGTCGTTTGAACCCATGTTGGGATTGCGGCCACGCGCTCGGCCCACGGCGTCGATCTCGTCGATAAACACTATGCATGGAGCTTTCTCCTTGGCCTGACGGAACAGGTCGCGCACACGCGATGCGCCGACGCCCACGAACATCTCCACGAAATCCGAACCCGACATGGAGAAGAAGGGCACATTGGCCTCGCCGGCAACAGCCTTGGCAAGAAGGGTCTTGCCGGTTCCCGGAGGGCCGACAAGCAGCGCTCCCTTGGGTATCTTGCCGCCGAGATTGGTGTAGCGCTGGGGATTTTTCAGAAACTCCACGATCTCCTCTATTTCGGTCTTGGCTTCGGAGAGGCCGGCCACATCCTTGAATGTGACATGTATCGGACCGTCCTTGTCAAAAATCTTGGCCTTTGACTTGCCGACACTGAACACTCCGCCGCCGGCGCTGTCGCGACCCGACATGCGGCGCATCATCACGAACCAGAAAACGATCAGTATTATCACCGGGCCGAAGGTCCAGAGCAGCGGACCGAAGTCGCTCCCCTTCTCATACTTCACCTCGCCGCTGAACACGCCTTCCTGACGCCACTGGTCGATCTTGTCCTGCATCTTGTCGGCCGAGGGAGATTCGGCGAGTATGCGGGCGCTCACACCCGATTCGGGCTTGAAGTTGGAGCCGAACACCACCTTGGCCATGGAGTCGGTCAGCGCGCCTTCCACCTCTCCCTTGTTGGAGAACACTGTGATGCGGCTCACTCCGCGGTCGTGGACATACTGCTCGAATTTGGTGTACGACACCGACTTGGTCATCGAATTGTCGTCGAAATACAATATGCCGGCGAGAAATATTATCACGATGGCATACATCCAGTACATGCTGAAACGTATGGCCGGTTTGTTTTTCTTGGGTTGTTCCATTTCTTGGGATTGTGTGTGCGGAAAGAGGATGGATTCAGTCGAGGTCGGCGATCTCTGTCAGCGGAGCGTCGCTCCACAGCTCTTCGAGATTGTAGTGCTCGCGCATCTCGCGGATAAATACGTGGACGAGCGTGTCGCCGTAGTCGATCACGATCCACTGCGAGTTCTGGTAGCCGTCGTAGTTATACGGCTTTATTCCGGCTTTTTCCAGCAGATGCTCGCGTATATTGTCGGCTATTGCCGACACCTGCATCGTGGAGGTGCCTTCGCATATTATGAAGTTGCTGGCGGCGGCACTCTCGATGCCGCTCAGATCTATGACGGAGATTCGTCGTCCTTTCTTATCTTGTATTCCCTCGGTGATGAGTCCGACGATGTCAGCCTTTTCGGTCATTTTTGTCAGTTGTTCGATAGGTTATGTGTTTAGAGATTGCAAATTTAGTCACTTACACCCATTAAAACAATTTTCATGCCAAAAAGGTAGGAAAGGACCTCGATTTTACGCCGCCGTCAGCAGAACGGCAGCGCTATATGGTAGGCGGCAAGCGCTACCAACCAAGCCAGCAATGTGTTGTAGACTACTGAAAACGCGCCGTATTTCCACGAATTCGTTTCTTTCACTATCGCTGCCACGGTGGCTATGCACGGGCAGTAGAGCAGGATGAAGATCATGAAACTCAGTGCCGATGCGGCCGAGAAGTCGGCCGTGCCCGTGGCGGGATTCACAGCCGTCAGGCGTGCCGAGAGCGAACTGTCGTCGATCTCCTCGTCGCCGGTATAGAGCACTCCGAGCGTCGACACCACGATCTCTTTGGCGGGAATGCCCGCAAGAGCCGCCACAGAGGCGCGCCAGTGAAATCCAAGAGGTTCCATGACGGGATTGACTATCTTTCCGGCCATTTCGAGATATGAATCGCGGTGCACGTCGATCTGCGAATCGTCGGAGATGGCTGTGGTCAGCTGCGCGTCGTCAGCATCTGCCACCGTAGCCTGCCTGTCGTGGATCGGGAAATAATTGAGAGCCCAAACTATTATGCTGGCCACGAGGATCACTCCGCCCATTTTCTTGAGGTATTGCTGACCCTTGCCCCATGTGTGGCGCAACGAGGCCTTCAGAGTGGGGATGCGGTAGGGCGGAAGCTCCATCACGAACGGAGTGACATCGGTCGTAAACTTGAACTTTCGCAGCAGACGGGCGGTGACCATGGCCACTACCACTCCGAGGCAATACAGACCGAGGATGACCAGAGCCGCATGACGCTCGAAAAACGTGCCGACAAGCAGCACATAGACCGGCAGCCGCGCCGAACACGACATGAACGGATTGATCAGTATGGTGATCAGACGGCTCGTGCGGCTCTCTATCGAACGGGTTGCCATGATGGAGGGCACCGTGCATCCGAATCCCATGATCAGCGGTATGAACGACTTGCCGTGAAGCCCTATGCGGTGCATCAGCTTATCCATGATAAACGCCGCCCGCGCCATATAGCCGGAATCCTCCATGAAGGAGATGCAGAAGTAGAGTATCAATATGTTGGGTAGAAACACTATCACACCACCAACACCGCCGATTATGCCGTCGGCAATGAGATCCTTCAGCGGCCCGTCGGGCATCATCCCCTGCACAATCTGCGATATTTTACCGACCAGCCACTCGATCCAGTCCATAGGATACTGGCCGATCTCGAACGTAGCCCAGAATATCGCAAACATTATAAGGAGGAATATCGGGAAACCGAACAACTTGTTGGTCACAAACGCGTCGATGATATTCGTCGGGTTATTACGGTCCTGATCGCCCTTGACAAGCGTCTCGGCAAGCGCGCCGGCTATAAAACCGTATTTTTCATCAGCGATGGCCGACGACGCATCCTCCTTGCGCATCAGTTCTATACGCTGCTGCTCCGCCCTCGTAGCCTCCATGATCTGCGCCGATCCGGGCAGGCTCTCCACCAGGCGTATCACCTCGGCATCGTCCTCCAGGAGTTTTATCGCTATGAAGCGTGGCGAGAAGCGCGGACTTACATCAGGCTCGGCTTTGATCAGATCCTTCACGGCGGTCACACCGCGCTCTATATCCTCGCCGAGATTCACATGCACGTGGCGCACATCCTCGTCGCGTCCCTCATATACATCGATAACCGTATCGAACAGTTCGTTCAGTCCTTGTCCGGTACGGCTTACGGTAGGCACCACCGGCACTCCGATCATACTTCCGAGAAGCTTGTAGTCGAGTCTGTCGCCACGTTTCTCAAGCTCGTCGTACATATTGAGAGCTATCACCATGGAGCGGTCCATGTCGATCAGCTCGGTGGTCAGGTAGAGATTGCGCTCAAGATTGGAGGCCACCACCACATTTATGATCACGTCGGGGGTGGCGTCGCGCAGATATTTGCGCACATAAAGCTCCTCGGGCGAATAGGATGCCAGAGAATACGTGCCCGGCAGGTCGACGATGTTGAACCGATAGCCCTTGTAGTCAAAGTGACCCGACTTGGCGTCGACCGTCACTCCCGAATAGTTTCCGACATGCTCCTTGGCCCCCGAAGCCACATTGAACAGCGACGTCTTGCCACAGTTGGGATTACCGACAAGAGCCACATTGATGACATGAGCCGGACGGTGCCTGACGTCGGCAGGCTTTTCACCGCCACTCCGCGCGTGATTTTGCTCCCCTGCGAAGGGAGTCACCTCCACAAGATGCGCTTCCGACCGTCTGAGCGAGATCTCATAGCCCATTATGCTGTATTTGATAGGATCTTTCAACGGAGCATGAAGCAACACCTCTATATCGTGCCCCTTCACGAATCCCATCTCAATCAGGCGTTTTCTGAACGCCCCGTGGCCGAGAATCTTCACGATTTTCGCTTTCTGCCCGGTCTGAAGTTCGTCTAATCTCATAATTTACGTCGGAGTTTCAGCTGCAAAATTGGCAATTTTATGTGTAATCTCAAAGAAAACGCGGGAATAATTTATACCGATTATAAATTAACCCGCCGAATCGAGCCACCGGCCGAGCAGACGCAACAACCCCCGCGCAAAGCCCGGAAAGAGCATCAGCGCAGGGGTCTGTATCATTCGGCATGTCACGTGCAAGCCGACCCTGGCAAGCGATCAGTGACAGCCGCAGCCCTCGTGGTCGGAGCATCCGCACGAATCAGTTCCGTCGCCATGACAGCCGCAGGAGTCTTCGCCGCCGTGATGGCAGCCGCATCCGCAACCATGAGCCGGCTGAAGTTCTTCGGGAGTAGCGTCGCGCACGGTGATAATCGAGCCTTTGAAGCGCACATCCTTGCCGGCCAGAGGGTGATTGAAATCCATCTCGACCTCATCGTCGGTGACATCCACCACAAGTCCGTTGATGCGATAGCCGTCAGAAGTCATCATCGGAAGCACAGCTCCCTTCTTTACCATCTCGGCATCAAATTTCCCGTCTACGGCAAACACGTCCTTTTCAAGACGAGCCACCTGATCGGGATCATGCGGACCGAATGCCTCGGCAGCCTTGACAGTGACGTCAAACTCGCCGCCGGCCTCCAGACCCTCGATAGCCTTTTCAAGCGGACGGATCATGCCGGGAGTCACTCCGAATATAATCTTTTCGGGATCCTGTGCATCGGTCTGATGCACAAGATTCTCACCCGCAGGGGTCACTTCATAGAGGTCGTAGCCCAGCTCTACATATTTTCCGGGTTGAATTTTTTCCATATAATTATCTGTTTGATATTTCTACTGCCATCAAGAGCTGCAAAAACCGTGCCAGCGGAAGCCCTGTCAGCCGAGTATCGAGTAAAAAGCCCAGATACCGGCCGCGACTATCACCACAAGGAGAATTATGGCGACCCACATGGTGCGCCGTGTGCACGGGGGATAGAGCGATTGATTCTGACGGTCGGCCATATTGGCCGATGCGCGTCGGTTGCGTTCATTGTGCGACATAGGATTAAGATTTTATCCGACGGCTACTCTACGCCATCCACGCAGCCACAGCCATTCATCAGAATAAACGCGCGGGCAGATTGATTTGTTTCAACGGCAGCCGCTGTCATCACCCGCAATGCCACAAAAAAAAGATCCGGATCAGGACTTGCATCCAAAACCGGATCATCACGCTAATTAAAGAGGTACCAAGCAGAATCGAACTGCTGTACACGGTTTTGCAGACCGTTGCCTCACCACTCGGCCATGGTACCATAAAAAAGGAAGTGATACCGCAGGGTGTCGTGCTTCCGTTTATGGCGGTGAGGACGAGATTCGAACTCGTGGTAGGATTGCTCCTACGTCAGTTTAGCAAACTGGTGGTTTCAGCCACTCACCCACCTCACCGTGGTCTATTTTTCCGAATCATTTCTGATTGGTGGTGCAAAGGTAGCATGTTTTTTGCAATTATCCAAATCATCGACCATAAGTTTTCACAGAAAAATATTTTTTATCGGAAAAATTGCCTTTTGCCAATGTATTTACGAACTTTATGCCTCCACAATCTTTTTAATTCTGTCACACACCGAACACACTCTATCAACAGATGGCAAAACAATCTGACATCTCCGACAAAAAGCGACCGCGCAACCTGATACGCAGAGTTGCCGATCTGTACATCGACGGATTCCGCTCCATGACGGTGGGGCGAAGTCTGTGGGCCATAATACTGATAAAACTGGCCATACTGTTCCTGGTGTTCCGGCTCTTCTTCTTTCCCGACCTGCTGAGCCGCGACTATCCGACCGACGAGGATAGAGCCGCGGCAGTGCGCGGCCAGCTGATAGAACGCGGATCGCAGCCCGACCGACAACCGACCGACAATCAACACTCAACACCATAACAACTCAACCACAGACGCTAATGGAAAATCTCGTAGAAGTAGTCGACTGGTCGCGATGGCAGTTTGCCCTGACCGCCATGTACCACTGGCTGTTCGTGCCGCTCACCCTCGGAATCTCGGTGATCATCGGCATCATGGAAACCATCTATTACCGCACCCGATCGCGGCGGTGGCTCGCCATCACAAAATTCTGGATGACACTGTTCGGCATCAACTTCGCCCTCGGAGTGGCCACAGGCATAATCCTTGAATTCGAATTCGGCACCAACTGGTCGAACTACAGCTGGTTTGTAGGCGACATATTCGGAGCGCCGCTCGCCATAGAAGGGCTGCTCGCGTTCTTCATGGAATCGACGTTTATCGCAGTGATGTTTTTCGGATGGAACAAGGTCAGTCCGCGTTTTCATCTGGCCGCCACATGGCTCACCGCGATCGGAGCGTCGATCTCGGCTCTGTGGATACTCATCGCCAACGCCTGGATGCAGCATCCGGTGGGCATGGAGTTTGATCCGGCACAGATGCGCAATGTCATGGACGACTTCTGGGCAGTGGTGCTCTCGCCTGTAGCCATCCACAAGTTCTTCCATGCCGTCATGTCGGGATGGGTGCTTTCGGGTGTCTTCGTCACCGGGATCTCCGCCTGGTTCATGCTTCGGCGACGCAACCACGCCATGGCCATCAGCTCCATTAAGGTAGCCTCCGCGGTCGGAGCCATCGGCATGCTCGGCACACTCTGGAGCGGCGACGGATCGGCTGTCGACGTGGCGCGGGTGCAGCCCATGAAACTCGCCGCCATGGAGGGACTCTACGACGGATCGTGCCGGCAGGCCATCAGCGCGTTCGGCATACTCAACCCCGACAAGAAGCCGGGCGACGACAAGCCCGCTTTCCTGTTCAACATCAGCATCCCTGCAGGGCTGTCGATACTCGCCACCCACTCGGTGGACGGCTTCGTCCCCGGCATCAACGATCTGATAGAGGGGCGCGCCGTCTCACCCGCCGGCGACACCGTAAAGACCGAAAGCTATGCCCAACGCATAGCCGCCGGACAGCGCGCCCAAAATGCGCTTCGACGCTACGACGCAGCCCGCAAAGAGGGCGACACGGCCGCTATGACGCAGGCCGCCGCCGAGCTAAAGGCCGACTTCGACAACTTCGGCTACGGCTATCTCCAGTCGCCCGACCAGGCAGTGCCGCCTGTAGCCGTCACTTACTATGCGTTCCATATCATGGTGATTGCCGGAGGATTCCTGTGCCTCGTGCTCGCGCTGACACTATGGGGAGCGTTCCGCCGCAACGACCTGCTGACAAAACGATGGTATATACTGATCGCCATCGCGTCGATCCCCATAGTGTGGATCTGCTCCGAAGCCGGATGGGTCACCGCCGAGGTCGGACGCCAGCCTTGGATCATCGAGGGGCTCATGCCCGTACAGGCCGCCGTCAGCGACATCTCCGCCGCAAGCGTGCAGACCACATTCTGGATGTTCGCAGCCGTATTCACCGCATTTCTGGCTGCGGAGATATGCATCATGACACGCCAGCTGCGCAAAGGCGCCCAAACCGATTTTGAAAACGAAAAATGACATTGACAACCATGGAACTTGAATATCTTCAGAATTACTGGTGGCTGCTGATAGCCGTACTCGGATCGCTTCTGGTGTTCCTGCTCTTCGTGCAGGGCGGACAGACCATGCTTTTCCAGCGATTCACCGAATCACAGCGCACAATGATCATCAGCTCGCTCGGCAAGAAATGGGAGCTGACATTCACCACCCTTGTGGTGTTTGGCGGAGCATTCTTCGCGTCATTCCCGCTCTTCTACTCCACGAGCTTCGGCGGCGCCTACTGGCTCTGGATGCTCATACTCTTCAGCTTCGTGCTCCAGGCTGTGAGCTACGAATTCCGCCGCAAGCCGGGCAACATATTCGGCACCCGCACCTACGACGCTTTCCTGCTTATTAACGGATGCGCCGGGTGCATACTGCTCGGAGTGGCCGTGGGCATGATGTTTTTCGGAGCAGAGTTTACCGTCAACATGGGCAACATACTCGACCACGGATCGCCCGTCATATCGCGCTGGGCGCCCACCCACGGACTCGAAGCCATACTTTGCTGGAAAAACCTGCTGCTCGGAGTGACAGTGCTCATGCTCGCGCGCACACTCGCATCGCTCTACATGCTCAACGACATAGCCGACGAGGCTTTCGGCGCACGGCTGCGACGCCAGGCCACGATCAACGGCGCACTGTTCGTAGTCCTGTTTCTGGCATTTCTCGCCGTCCTGCTCACACAGCGCGGACTGACACAGACCGGCCCCGACACATTCCAATGGACTGAATACAAATATCTCCACAACGCGATCGACCTGTGGCCGGCCACGATAGCATTTGCAGCCGGAGTCGCCGCCGTGCTGTGGGGCATCGGCGCCACAGCCTGCCGCAAGGCATGGCGCGGAGGCATCTGGTGGGCAGGAGCGGGAACCATTCTCGTAGTCATCTCACTCTTCTGCTACGCCGGATTCAACTCCACAGCCTACTACCCGTCGCTGCTCGACGCATCAAGTTCGCTGAGCATCCGCAACAGCTCGTCGACCGAATTCACGCTCACCGTGATGAGCTGGGTGTCGGTGATCGTGCCGTTTGTCGCCGCATATATCATAGTGGCATGGCGCAAGATGGACTCGGTGAAAGTGACCGCCACCGACTCTGCCCACTGACATCAGACCACCAGAAAACACTATTTAACGCCGGAGGCGCGAACCATCAGTGCACTCCGGCGTTTTACTACCAAAGAGAAGGCATTTTGCTGGCGTTATTAAAAAGCCAAGGCCCTATTTATAACCCGGAGTCTAACCCGAAGGGTAAACCGTAGGATATATAACCTTCTCAGCCCACTTCCGCCATCCGGACGTGGGCTCTCTTTTTATACACGCCTATACAATTTTAGATACTTAACCATTGTGAACTAAAGCACATTGCCATAGAATCTGACTGCTGCGCCGGCATATTCACGAACGAGATGACCCACTTTCGTCCGGGAGGGGATTTTTGCAAAAATAACGGGAAATTAACACCTGGCGCATAGAAGCACGCATCGCCATAAGCCACAGATTTAGTAACTTTGCAGGCTAAAACTATTTTTGAGCGAATGCGACTGACGATTGTCTACATATCCATAATCATCATAACCTCGCTGAAAGCCGCCGCCGACGTCAGGCTTTCCGCCACAGTGCCGCCGGTGGAGATCGAAGTCCAGCCGTCAAGCGGCCTCAACCATGCATGGGTGACCGACGGAGCCGACGGACTCAGCGCCACTGCCACATCGCCCGAGGGAGCCGTATGGTATATGTTCGGCGCCGACGGCGCTTCGGAAGCCACACGGATCGGACAAGGCGCCTCCATCAGCCTGCACAGCGGCAGCCACGGCTACATAGCCGAAGAGGGCGACAGCCGCACCTTCTTCTGGGTGACCGACTGGAACGACACCCCGATGACCCGCGGCGAGCTCCACACCTCGCTCAGCGACTGCGCCACGCTCGAACTCGCATATACCGGCGCTGCTCCCCGCATGACATATCATGGCATCAACGGGCGCCCGTTTGAGATCGACCGCCGGATCACACTCACCCACAGCACTCTCGAAGCCGACGAAGAGGGCAACTTTGCAAAGCGCGAAACCGTAGAGTCATTTCCCTACCTCCGCGAGGTGATAGCCATCGACGCCCCGCTGTGCGCCACCGCCCTGACGCTGCGTGGCGACCGCTTCCTGACACAGTGGCAACGCCCCGTCGAGGCTGTCGAATCCGGTTTCACACCCACAGCTGTCGCCGCCAGCACCACAATGAAACTGAACACACGCGACGTGGCCAACGAACAGACCACCGACGACGCCGCGACAGCCGGATCGGCGCCGCTCGAAGCCACATTCACCGCCTCAACAACCGAAGCGACCGCATTCACCGAGTGGCAGATTGCCACCGACGACGAATTCACCGACATCATCGTCAGCGAGACAGACCCTGACTTCACCTACACGTTCCGCGAGGCCGGCAACTTCTTCGCACGATTCACGGCCACCAATGCCGACGGCTCCTGCCTCTATGTCAGCGACACCTACAACGTGAGCATAGGCGAAAGCCGCCTCTCATGCCCCAACGCATTCTCTCCCGGCGACTCCGAAGGGGTCAACGACGAATGGAAAGTCAGCTACCGCTCACTCGTCGAATTCGAATGCCACATATTCAACCGCTGGGGAGTGCGCCTCGCCACCCTCACCGATCCCTCGCAAGGATGGGACGGACGCTACAAAGGCCGCCTCGTGGATCCCGGAGCCTACTACTACGTCGTCAAGGCACGCGGAGCCGACGGCAAGAGCTACAACCTCGGCGGCGACATCAACATCATCAGAAGAAAACGATAGACACACATCATCCCATACCTCAAAACCTTTGATACTCTATCAGAATATGAACAGACTGCGCAACATACTGACAGCAATGGCCGTCGTGGCAGCAATGGCCGCGGCAGCCCAGTTTCCCAACGTCGTCAACCCCGAGATACCGGCCAAAGTGACATTCGCCGGCAACACAGTCAGCCTCGACCGCGACGACATGTACGAACGCCTCGACCGCGAACTCACATCGATGGCCTACACCCACGGCAACACCCTCCTCACCATAAAACGCGCCAACCGCTACTTTCCGGTCATGGCGCCGATACTGAAACGCAACGGAGTGCCGCTCGACATGCTCTACCTCGCCTGCATCGAAAGCACCCTCAACCCGCGGGCACTGTCGCCCGCCGGAGCCGCCGGATTCTGGCAACTGATGCCGGCCACCGCCAAAGAGTTCGGGCTTGAAGTAAACAACTTCGTCGACGAACGCTACAACCTCAAAAAAGCCACCGAGGCCGCATGCCGCTATCTGAAACGCGCCTACTCACGCTATGGCAACTGGGAGTCGGTGGCCGCATCCTACAACGGCGGAATGGCACGCATATCGCGCGAACTGCAGGCTCAGGGACAGAACACCGCCTACAACCTCTACCTGACCGACGAAACGTCGCGCTACATGTTCCGCCTGCTTGCCATGAAACTCATCATGACCCGACCCGCCGACTACGGATTCTCACTCAAGGCCAATCAGCTCTACCGCGCCGCCGAATGCACTCCGGTGAAAGTCAGCGGACCGGTCGACGACTGGCAGCAGTGGGCCATAGACCACGGCACCACCTACATGGCACTGCGCGACCACAACCCCTGGATACGCGCCAAATCGCTCCCCAACAAGACCGGAAAGACCTACACCGTCATGGTGCCCAAGCCCGGAGCGCAGATGCGCAGCCGGCAGAAACCCACCGTCTACGACCGCAACTGGGTCAAGGACTGACACGCCACACACCGCTGCGACACACAATACATAACCGAAATGACCACAACCGCCCTGCCGACAGACACAACAGGGTGTTACCACAATGACTGAAACAAAACCGCATATCCACGACACCGCACTCCCCGCCATAGCCGAAGAGCAGCTTGAAGTGATGGGAGCGAGAGTGCACAACCTGAAGAATATCGACGTAGAGATACCCCACGACAGCCTCACCGTCATCACCGGCCTGTCGGGATCGGGCAAATCGTCGCTCGCCTTCGACACGATCTACGCCGAAGGACAGCGTCGCTACGTCGAGACATTCTCATCCTACGCCCGCAACATGCTCGGATCGCTCGAACGCCCCGACGTCGACAAGATCACAGGCCTCAACCCGGTCATAGCCATCGAACAGAAGACCGTCAACCGCAATCCGCGAAGCACCATAGGCACCACCACCGAGATCTACGACTTCCTCCGACTGCTCTACGCACGCGCCGGAGAGGCGCGCAGCTACATTTCGGGCGAGACGATGGTCAAATACACCCACGAGAAGATCGTAAGCCTCATATCGGAGCGCTACCCCGACCGCAGGATCTACATACTCGCCCCGCTTGTCAAAAACCGCAAGGGACACTACAAGGAACTGTTCGAGAGCCTCCGCAAGAAAGGCTACCTCAACGTCAGAGTCGACGGACAGATGCTCGAGATCACCTACGGCATGAAACTCGACCGCTACCGCAACCACTCCATTGAGCTTGTGATCGACCGCCTCAAGGGAGCCTCCGACATGCAGCGCCTGCGCGACAGCGTCGACGAAGCCCTGCGCCAGGGCGAGAAAGAGATGATGGTCTACGACGTGGAGCTTGACCAGACGAGCCACTTCAGCCAGTCGCTGATGGATCCCGTCAGCGGCATTTCCTACCGCGAGCCGGCGCCCCACAACTTCTCGTTCAACTCCCCGCAGGGAGCATGCCCGACCTGCAAAGGACTCGGACAGGTCAACATCATAGACCGCGCCAAGATATTGCCCGATCCGTCGCTATCCATCCGCGACGGAGGCATCGCCCCGCTCGGCAAATATCGCAACTCGATGATATTCTGGCAGATCGAAGCCATCTGCCAGAAATACGGCCACAAGCTCACCACACCCGTGGGCGAACTGTCGGAAGAAGCCCTCGCCGACATACTCAACGGCACCGACGAGCGGCTCAAGATCTCCAACGCCACCCTCTCCACCTCCAACTACTTCCTCACCTACGAAGGCATACTCAAATACATCGAGATGCAACAGGCCGACGACGCATCGTCGAGCGCCCAGAAATGGAGCGGCCAATGGTTCAGCCGCGCCGCATGCCCCGAATGCGGAGGCCGACGCCTCAACCGCGAGGCGCTCCACTTCTTCATCGACGGCAAGAACATCTCCGACCTCTGCCGCATGGACATCAGCGCCCTCTACCAATGGACCGAAGGCCTCTCCGACCGCCTCCCCTCCACCCGTGGCATAGTGGCGCGCGAGATCGTCAAGGAGATACGCACTCGGCTTGGATTTCTTGTCGACGTCGGACTCGGCTATCTATCGCTCGACCGCAACTCCTCCACCCTCTCGGGCGGAGAGAGCCAGCGCATACGCCTGGCCACACAGATCGGATCCGAACTCGTCAATGTGCTCTACATCCTCGACGAACCGAGCATAGGCCTCCACCAGCGCGACAACCGCCGCCTGATCGACTCGCTCAAGAAACTGCGCGACGCCCACAATACCGTCATCGTGGTAGAGCACGACAAAGACATGATGCTCGAAGCCGACCACGTTGTCGACATCGGCCCCAAGGCCGGGCGCAAGGGTGGCGAAGTGGTGTTCAGCGGGCCACCCGCCAAAATGCTGCTCACCGACACCCTCACCGCCTCATATCTCAACGGACAGCGGCGCATAGAGGTGCCGCAGCGACGGCGACCCGGCAACGGCAAGACACTCCGGCTTCTCGGAGCCACAGGCCACAATCTGCGCGGAGTCGACCTCACCCTGCCGCTGGGCACTCTGACGGTCGTGGCCGGAGTCAGCGGATCAGGCAAATCATCGCTCATCAACGGCACCCTCCGTCCGATACTCTCCGCCCACTTCTACCGCGCGCAGGAACAGCCGCTCCCCTACGCCTCGATCGAAGGACTCGAAAACATCGACAAGATAGTGACCGTCGACCAGTCGCCCCTCGGCAAAAGCCCCCGCTCAAACCCCGCCACCTACACCGGAGTGTTCACCGACATCCGCAACCTGTTTGTCAGCCTGCCTGAAGCCAAGATACGCGGATACAAACCGGGACGATTCTCGTTCAACGTATCGGGCGGACGATGCGAGACCTGCGGAGGCAACGGCTACCGCACCATAGAGATGAACTTCCTGCCCGACGTGCTCGTGCCCTGCGAGGCTTGCGGCGGCAAACGCTACAACCGCGAGACACTCGAAGTGAGATTCAAAGGCAAATCGATAGCCGACGTGCTCGACATGACCATCAACCAGGCCGTGGAATTCTTCGCCGGCATCCCCGCCATACTCAACAAGATAACAGTATTGCACGACATCGGGCTCGGATACATAAAACTCGGCCAGCCCTCGTCGACACTCTCCGGAGGCGAGAACCAGCGCGTGAAACTCGCCACCGAGCTTGCCAAGCGCGACACCGGGCGGACACTGTTCCTGCTCGACGAACCCACCACCGGGCTGCATTTCGAAGACATCAGAGTGCTGCTCGGAGTATTCAACCGCCTCGTCGACAAAGGCAACACCGTGGTGGTGATCGAACACAACCTCGATGTGGTGAAATGCGCCGACCACCTGATCGACATGGGACCCGAAGGAGGCTCTGAAGGGGGCATGATACTCGCCGCCGGAACGCCCGAAGAGGTCGCCGCAGGAACATCGCCCACAGCCCCGTTCCTGCGCCAGGAACTCACGACCGGCACCACCCGCTGAACTTTCCGCCCCGTCGCAGGCGTTTTAACCACAGCATATCTATCAACCACTAACCCGTATAATCATGATACGACTCAACGTATTCCTTCTTATCGAGAAAGAATCCAACCGCCGGCCGCTCATTGAGGCCGCGACCAGACTGACCGAACTCTCGCTCCACGACAAGGGGTGCATCAGCTACGACCTATACGGATCGCTGACCGTCGACAACCACCTTATGATCTGCGAGACGTGGAACGACCGCGCCGACCTCGAGCAGCACATGGCCACCGATCACTTCCGCACCATCGTGCCCCAGCTCCAGCAGCTCGCCACCATGACAATGGAAGAGTTCACATTCTGACCGGCCGACAGAGATTTCCACGCAAACAGACCGAGGCGGTGTATTGATGGTTCGTGAAAACCGTCGACACACCGCCTCGATCTTGTTCATGGTCTTTTTCTGACTGTACTATGCGACAGACATGCCGTTCCTGCAGCGCGGCATAGCAAAGTATCTAATCCAAGTCATAGCTTTTGCCGAGTGTAGCCAAAATCCCGTAATTCCACACTCATACTGTCCCTATAAAATGCTCCCGGTGATAAACCGGCTTGGAAGAGCAATGCAAAGTTAACAACCACATCGGTTTATCGCAACAAAATCATAGATTTTAACATAAAACTTTTTAACCTAAAAAATTAACGTTATTTACCCATGCAAAAAAACATACCTCCACACTACATCCACCCGCAGTAGAGATAATACTAGAGCAATAAAAATAAGCCGTTCCTCACGGAGCGGCTTACATCTTAGCCGTCATCTCAAAATTGGAATCAGGCTGCCAAACCTAACATAAAACACATTACTATTATGCACTTCTTACTTGAAACTCCAAAATGATTTACATCCCGGATACACTTTACGGAACATATTTTAGTAGATGACAAAAATTAAATTTATGCTGTTAAACACTTAATTTTCAGTCGATTAAATTTGCAAAAGTCCCTGAAATTTAGTAATTTAAAGGAAAAGTTTGGACGCTTTTTCTCATGAAAACTACTAATTTC
>ERZ778504.58-NODE-58-length-112606-cov-7.240682_pt1 | contig 112606 bp, 96 predicted proteins | sample MGYA00510046_ERZ778504 | MGnify/ENA primary metagenome ERZ778504 (study PRJEB29527, sample SAMN07138964) | mouse gut metagenome | material: feces | host: mouse | place: China:Nanjing | collected 2016-01-25 ...
ACGGGCAGGAGCGGTCACAGGAAGACAGGTGCCTGCCATACGGTGAGGAATGGGAGGCTACGGCCGTGCCGTCACCGGAAACGGTGAGGCCTGCGGCATCAAAGAGTCCGGCCTGCAGGGAAGGGAGGACGGCAAGGATAGAAAAGATCTTCTGCAGCGCCTCCTGTGTGTTATCGGAAACGGGTTTCCCATCCATGATGTCATCCACGATATCCCTTGTGGTTGTTGAAGCTGTATCCTGCGGTTCAGAGAGCTTTCCGTCACTGCCGATAACTTTTTGAGGTTTTTTCCCATTCCTGCCGGCAGGGAGGAGTGACGAACGGGAATAAACGAGCCTGTCTCCCTGCCAGAAACGGTTCATAAAGTCATAATAAGAACCAAGCGGGGGAAGTTCGTCAGTGGAGGAACAGCCGGTAAGGACGGTGAGGGAAATGGATGCGGGAAGGACTTCCCTGACCCAGGAAGTAAGGCTTGTGCCGGCTTTGGTTTTATTAAAGAGCAGGACAAAAAGTACCAGTGAGCGTAATATCTGTGCCTGGTGCTGTGCGGGTCTGCCGCCATCAGGATAATAAGTGGGAATAAGCTCAAGAAGCGGATCAAGGTCAAGGTTTTTTTCAAAAAAGTTGAGAAAAGTCGAGAGATTTTATTGAAGATAAAGAAATATGAAGATGAAAAATGTTACAAAATAACAATAAAAATAGAGGTGAAACTATAATTTTGGAAATTGCGGATACCTTGTAAAATAAGGGATTCGAGTTTCCGAGAGTACACAATACCTATGACAGGTGTTTTCACAAGTATGGCAAATAGTGATAACGGCAGTGGTGGCACGATCGCACTTCTGTTTTGGTGCGCTTATTTCATTCCAATAGGTATATTGTCGTATAGGCATTTTGGAAAAGAAAAACGATAAATTCCCATTTACAGAACTATTAAGCCGTGGCAGACTGAGTGATGCGTGATTTAAAAATTTCAGGGAAAGGAAGCTGAAGCTATGCCACTAATCTATATTTTGGAAGATGATAAAAATATTCAGGAGATAGAATATTATGCCATCAAGGGAAACGGATATGATGTGCGCGCGTTTGATGACGCGGGGGCTTTCGACAGGGGCATGCAGGAAATGAAGCCGGATTTGCTGCTGCTTGATGTCATGCTACCGGGGGAGGACGGACTGTCCGTACTCAGGAGGCTCCGCGCGGATAATGACACGAAGGAACTGCCCGTCATACTTGTGACAGCGAAAGATTCGGAGATCGATACCGTCAAGGGACTTGACCTGGGGGCTGACGACTACATCACAAAACCGTTTGGCGTGATGGAGCTGATATCACGGATCAGGGCGATCATGCGGCGCGTCAGGCCGGCGAGTGATGACGTGGTTTTAAAATATAAAAATATATATCTGGACCAGGACAGACGGGGATGCCTTGTGGATGGGGAAAACGTGGAACTGACATTCAAGGAGTATGAGCTGCTTTGGCTGTTTCTTTCCAATCCGGGGATTGTGCTGACAAGGGAAACCATTATGGAAACGGTATGGGGAACGGATTTTGCGGGGGAAAGCAGGACCATTGACATGCATATCAGGACACTCCGCAAAAAGCTGGGTGAAGCGGGCAGCCTGGTCATTACCGTGAGGAATGTGGGGTATAAGATGGAATGAGGCAGAAAATAAACGGACAGTTCACCGTCATCGCGCTTTTTTCCGTTGTGATCACCACGGTCGTCATGACCGCGGTGTTCTATGCGCAGTTAAAAAAACAGGTTTTTTCTGACCTGGCGGTTGTGGCAGATTTACTGACGGATGGAGGCTCCTGTGAGCGAAAGATAGACAATTTAAGAATTACACTGATCGATGCGGGCGGCAGGGTTCTGTCTGATTCCACGGTGGACGGACAGTCGCTTGCCAACCATCTGGGCAGGCCGGAAATCGCGGAGGCGGTCTCTTCCGGGACCGGCATGGGGATCAGAAGGTCGGATACCCTGTCGGAGAGCGTATTTTATTATGCAAAAAAACTGGATAACGGGCAGATACTCAGAGTAGGAAGGGAGGCACACAGCGTTGTGGCCGTCCTTTTGTCCGCCCTGCCAATGGTGCTGACGACGGCACTGCTCCTTGCGGCCGTCTGCCTGATGGTGTCGCATTACCTTACCTCTGCCATTGTGAAGCCGATCGATGAGATGGCAGGGAATATGGAGCACATTGATGAGGGGAAAAGTTATCCGGAGCTGATCCCTTTTACAAGAAAAATCCGCTTACAGCATGAGGAAATCCTGTCTGCCGCCAATATCAGGCAGGAATTTACCGCCAACGTAAGCCATGAACTGAAAACACCCCTTGCGGCGATATCCGGCTACGCAGAGCTGATGGAGGCAGGGCTTGTAGACGAAAAGGAGATGAAGCGCTTTGCGGGGGAGATCCGCAAAAGCGCGGCGCGGCTGCTTACCCTGATCAATGACATTCTGAAGCTCTCGCAGTTGGATGCGGGAAATGCAAAGGATATCCTTGACGTGGTAAATCTGGCGGAGATTGCAAAGGAAAGCGTGGAAATGCTCTCCTATGGGGCATCGAAAAATGGTATTGATGTCATGTATGAGGGGGAGGACAGGGCAGATGTCCATATCGGAAAGGAACTCGCGCAGGAGCTTGCCTACAACCTGATCGAGAACGCCATCCGGTATAACAGACCGGACGGCAGGGTGACCGTAAAAGTGCAGAAAGACGGGCAGCAGGTTATCTTTTCGGTGGAGGATACCGGCATTGGCATTCCGCCGGAGCATCAGGAGCGGATTTTTGAACGCTTTTACCGGGTGGATAAGAGCCGGTCGAAGGAGCTTGGAGGCACGGGGCTTGGGCTTGCGATCGTAAAGCATATCTGTAACCTGACAGATGCGGATGTGAACCTGACGAGCCGGCCGGGGACCGGAACGAATATATCTGTTGTCTGGGGCAGGGGCAGTGCCGGGATGGTGAAGGAACTGTAAACAGTTCCCATGTGAAAGATTTGGAGGTTAGAGATATGGAGATGGTATTACAGATATTTTTATTGGTCATAGGGTTTGCGATGCTCATCAAGGGCGCGGATTTCTTTGTGGACGGTTCGTCAGGAATTGCTTCGAGGTTTGGGATTCCGCAGCTTGTAGTCGGCCTGACCATTGTCGCGATGGGAACAAGCGCCCCCGAGGCCGCGGTAAGCATCTCGGCGGCGCTTAAGGGGAATGCGGGCATTACCATCGGAAACGTGGCGGGAAGCAATATTCTGAATATCCTTGTCATCTTAGGCCTCACGGCATTTTTGACAAAAAAGGTGGTTCCTGTCGCATCATCGACTATAAAATATGAAATGCCCTTTATGATCGTGATCATGTTAATCCTTCTCTGGATGGGATATGCGGGAAATGAGATCTCAAGACTGGAAGGAGCCGGATTGTGGGTGGTTTTCCTGCTGTATCTTTTGTATCTCTTCAAGATGGCAAAAAAGGGCGGCGACAAGGATTCGGAGGACGATGCGGGAGAAGCGGCAGAAAGAAGTATGGCAATGCTGCTTTTGTTCACGGTTGCCGGCCTTGCGCTCATTGTGATCGGCAGCAGCGTCACTGTGGATGCGGCGACGGCACTCGCAAGGATCATCGGGCTGAGTGAGCGGTTTATCGGGCTTACGATCGTGGCGCTGGGAACATCCCTGCCGGAATTGTTTACATCTGTTTCAGCGGCGAGAAAAGGCAGTGCGGATATTGCGATCGGAAATATAGTGGGAAGCAATATCTTCAATATCCTTTTTGTGGTAGGGACATCCGCGCTGATCACACCAGTCGTTTTTGAGAGTAAATTTATCGTGGATTTCATGGTGGCTGCGGCTGCGGGCGTGCTGCTGTGGGTTTTCTCTTTCAGCGGGAAGAGCCTGAACCGTGCGGAGGGCGGCGTGCTGCTGCTTGGATATCTGGGATATTTTATCTATTTACTGTAAATCATGATCTTTAAAAAGGGAAAGGCGGAGACGTCCCCGGAGGTTGTACATGAGCGTATGAGCGGTGTGCGTGTTGAAACCATTGAAAATCCCCTGATGCGGGAATGAACGGATCATCCTGGTATCGTGATGTGTTCCTTCATTTTATATAGATATCCGCCTGCGAGGACCACAGACGGCGGTATTCCCTGCAGTGCTCCTGCAGCTCCCCGTGTGTTCCAAAGCCGCACAATCTGCCGGCTTTGAATACCATGATCCTGTCCGCCAGCCTTGCGGCGCTCATCCTGTGAGTGACGATGACTGCGGTTTTTCCGTCCGTGATCGTCTGGAAAAGGTCATACAGTCTCTTTTCCTCGTTGGGATCGATCGCGGCGGTCGGTTCGTCTAACAGATAGATATCGCCATCCCTGTACTTTGCCCGCGCTATGGCGATCCGCTGCCATTGCCCGCCGGACAGGTCGGTTCCGCCGAATTCTCTGGACAGGATCTCGGAACCGGGAAGCTCCTGCAGGCACTCGAGTCCCTGCAGATCTTTCACTGCCGCCAGGCTTTGTGGATCGGCAGTTTCTGCCAGCTGTATGTTTTCGTCTACCGTCATCGCATATCTGCCATAATTCTGGAAGACTGCTGTAAATTTGGGGTACAGAGACGATATATTACAGCTTTTGATGTCCTTCTGACCGATCCGGATACAGCCGTCATGACAGGTATAGATCCCGCAGAGCAGTTTCATGACTGTTGATTTCCCGGAGCCATTTTCGCCCACGATCGCGATGTGCTCACCTTTCCGGATATGAAAGGATACATTTTCCAGTGCGTTGTGCGATGCATTTGGATATCGGAAGCTTACCTGCTCAAAATCGATTGACGGGATCTGTGTCAATTCCGGCGCTTTGGATTGCTGATCGGAATCAGGAGCGCTGGAGTCTATATCCTCTATGATCTTAAAATAATTTCGTATTTTTTCCAGCTCCTCCGACACGCCTTCGGCAATGATGGACAGGATGTTCTCCGTCATCTCGAACAGTTCGTCCAGTGAAGTGGCTAATGCGGCAAAAACGCCTACGGAGATTATCTGGCGGTATGTGCACCAGACAAGCACGCCAAAGATTGCGATGTGCCCGAGATCGATGATGGCTTTCTCGATGTTTTCCAGGCTGTTTTTCTTTTGCTGGTATCTGTATTCATGGCCGGACTTGTCCTCAATGCATTGGTGTGCCTTTCCGACTAACAGCTGCTCATACCCGATCACTTTCGTCTCGATCACGCTTCTGATGCCAAAAGCGGACCTGTCATAAATGTCAATCTTTCTCTGGAGGTTTGCGGCCTGTTCCTCCTGTGCGGAAAATTCTCTTTCCTGCAGTCTCAACACGATGGCGGAGGGAAACAGCAGCAGGATAAACACAAGAGGCAGACAGGGATGCGCCCTGTACAGATAGAGCAGGATCACTGTCATCTCTGGCAGATACAGCAGCAGGATCAGCATCCATGTGTCGATGAATTTCCGGATGCTTTTGGTGCCCCTGTAGGCTTTGTTCACTTTTTCCAGGAAATCTGTCTTCTCGAACTCGATTCCCTTAGCGGTATATACTTTGCGGTTTACGTTGCGGTTCATGCCATAGCCGGCGATCAGGTTGTACGTTTCGTACAGATAATTGACCGCGAAGTCAATGATATGGCACAGTATCCTGGCGCCTGCAAAAGCCAGAAGAAACCATAGGATCCCGGTGAGGTTTCCTGTCTGTGCGACAGCTGGGATCTGGTCAAAGAGCAGCTGCAGGGTCACGATGGGAAGCACTCTGGACAAGCCCTGCAGCAGTGTAAAGCCATAACTTAACAGGAACATGGTCCTGGATGCGGCAAATAATTCCTTGAACGCTTTTGCGATGATATTCTGTCTCATGTCTCATACCACTTTCTCTGTGTATCGTACATCGACTGATAGATCCCGTTTTGCGCCATCAGCTCGTCATGGCTTCCGCGCTCCTGGATTCTGCCGTCCTTCAGTACGATGATCTCGTCAGCCATTTTTGCGGCTCCGAGCCGGTGCGTCACCAGGATCGCAAATCTGGATCCCATCATCTTTTGAAACAGCTGGTACAGCCTGGCTTCCCGGATCGGGTCTATCGCCGCGGTCGGCTCGTCCAGGACGTAGACTGCCCGCTCGTCCAGGATCGCCCTTGCGACCGCCAGCAGCTGCCACTGTCCGCCGGACAGATCCCGGCCCTCATCCTCGATCTTCCCCAGCAGTGGAAAGGGATCCGTCGTTGTGGATATATCATGGATGCCCAGTGTTGTGAATATATCATGGATCCTGGTCCTGTCGTTATTTTTCAGATATTCATTTAAGCGTATCTCATATCTGGTGATCTCCTGCGGGACAAAGGAATACAGCCTGCGGAGTGTCTCGCGCGGGATGCTCCTGATCTCTCTGCCATTGATTAGGATCTGGCCGGTGTAGTCCTCGTAAAATCCCATGATCAGCTTCAGCAGCGTGCTTTTGCCCGCACCGTTTTCACCCACCAGCGCATACTGGCGGTTTCGGGTCAGCTTAAAGGACAGGTCGTCAAATATTTTACGGGTGCTCTGCGGGTAGGAAAATGTCACATGACAAAATTCGATCGTCTCTACCACATCGGGGGTGTCTGTGTCCTGGATGGATGCCGTTTCCTCTTCCAGCTGTTCAAAACGCCTGATATCCTGCAGATACAGTATGCCTTTTTCGCAGGTACTCATCCTGCCGGCGAATCTGGAAGATACGGTGTCAATAAAATTGATGAAGCTCTTCATGACGGCGATAAAAAAGCCGACGGTGGATTGGCCCCTGACAACCGTCAGCATCAGCAGTCCGGACAGCACTCCGATAACGATCGTGGAAAAAATATTGATCGCGCCTGCCTTGGAAAATATGGCGAAATTAGCCCGGGTCTCTATGCGGATCGCCTCGCGCGACTTTTTTGCCCATCGCTCCTGAAAAAAATCACCGTACTGAAACAGCGTCCGCTCTTCGACATATTTTCTGTCCTTCATCACATCCTGATAGTAGTCCGCCCTTCGAAACAGCTCTTCGGACGCCTCATACGCCTCGTAGCTGCTCTGACCGTTTCGAATGGAATAGATGATATAGGGTATTAGGACAAGCAGCAGCAGACCGCTGAATAACGCATTCCGCACGGCGACCAGCACCAGCAGTCCCAGAAGCTGTATTGCGATCTCCATGAGGGAGACGATGTTCTCGAAGTACGAGCAGAATTTCGCTGCGGTGTCGGAGCTGATCCTGCGGATCAGTTCCTGGTTCTCCTGGTTCTCCAGGATCAGATACGGCAGGGCTGCTTTTTTCTCCAGTATATAAGATGGAAGTTTTGCGTGGACCGTGCGTTTTAATCTCGCATGGAAGATCCCGTCCATGAATAGAATTGCGCGTTTCACAAGCCAGAAGAGCGCCAGCAGGACCGTGTCACAGAGGATCGCCCTGCCCTGGCTGACGGCAATGCCGCTGATGATATGGTCGATCAGCTTCGCGATGATCAGGGTCTCTGCACTCAGAAGCAGTGCGCTTACGGTTTTCAGGCACAGCGTGAGCAGAGTGTTTCGCCTGTCCATCTGCAGGAATCGGGATATGTAGTTTTGGTTGTTTTTCATTTCAACTGGTGGTCTCCTTATGCTGTATATAAGCATTATCATAAATGGAAGTCGAATTGGTTTGAAGCGGATATAAGTAAAATATATATCTTTGCCAATTTATTTGAAATAAATTGTATTGTAATTAGCATAGACCAGTACCTTAGCGGCACTAGTCTATGGCAAAGTTGCTGTATTATAGAGTAGTTCTGCTTTTACTTGCCCCTGCATGGTTCACAATTATTTAATGATAATTGTTGTACATTTGCAGGTATTATTTTTATAATTTCAGGCTTGGTATACATAAGCAATTCTCCCCCCCTTCTATAAAATTAATTTGTATAGTTAAACACAAGTGTTTTACTAACGTTTATTGGATTCTTGCAATTGCTAATTTTTTGCTCCATTTAGAACAATCATAGATATTTCCAATTTCTGAGTATGCTAATCCGGGACATCTGGTACAAATCGTATTCATTTCACATTTAATACACTTCTTTAGGTCTTTTTTCTTAATCTGTTTTAAGTTTTTTCTTTCCGGTAAATTATACCATATGTCAAATAATGAGTTACTGAAAATATTACCGTATAAATATAGAAAAGAATTACATGGATAAACATTTCCGTGTACATCGATAGACATACTTCTGCCAACTGCTTTGCATAAATATTCCTCTTTTTCATATTCTTTGCAATTATGTTTAGAACTTGGGTCATTTTTGTTGATAAATTTATTTAATTCTTCCTGACATAATCCAAACTCTAATGGTTTTTCATCTCCGTTTGTTCTTTTCGTAATTGCTACGGAATAATTAATAGGTATGTTATTATTTTTACAAAAGTATGCTATTTTGCTATATCCTTCATAATTTTTTTTCATTATTGGAACTTTGATATCAACTTTAATACCATACTTTTTAAGGAGTAGAACATTTTTTAAAACAGTTTCAGCAGAGTTGGTATATTTTGTAATAGAATCATTTATCTGATTATCCATCGAAAATAATGTTGTAGATACGGAATTAATATGCAGTTTAGCTAACTCCTTTATCATACTTTCTGAAAATAGACTAACATTGCTCATCAATACTAAACTTAATCCCTTTTTTCTAATATAGCTGACAATATCCATAAATGAGGAGTGCAATGCTATTTCCCCTCCGGTTAGTGTTATTTCAAACGCGCCTAATTCATATAGTTGATCAATAATATTTATAATTTCTTTGTATTTCATCTCTTCAATATGTTCTGGTATGTAACAGTGCTCGCAAACAAAATTGCATTTGGTTATTATTTCTATGATTGCTGAATATGGGAAATTATATTGAGTTGCCATATTTTGAATGTTTATTGTATCAAGTATTTCTTTCATCGATTAAACTACGCTTTCCAATATTTCTATTTCTATTAATTCTCTAATAAATTCTGTTATATCTTCTTCAACAATGTTGCGCTCTGCATTATATTTTTCCGAAATCTTGTTGATTGTTTGATTTAAACTATATTTTCCATAGACTAAAAATGAAATACCTGAAAATGGGTATATGGATCCATTCCTTTCATCGATTACATAAAGTGTGTCTTTATGTTTCTGCCACGAAACATTTAGTGTCATGCAATAAAAAATGTCTTTTTTCATTAGCTGTAATCCTTCTATTAAAATTTTGTATGAATTTATTATACCTAATTTTGCGAAAAGCACAATGACTTTACGCTTTAGAAAAATATGCAAGATTTTTAAAGCGTAAAGTCATTGTACTTTTTTAGAGTTATGATACAATACACAAAAATATTTTTGGAGGTACAGATAATTGAATAAAATATTAAGATTCATTTCGAAAACTATTCTATCGCTCATTATGGTTATGATGATAATAAAGTTGGATACTATTTTGATGCTTGGATATGATGATACAATATCTATCTGTTCTGAGTATCCTGATCAAATTGGAACAGATTCAAATTATTAGTGTATAAGATATATATTATGCTCTTTTTCCAGACACATGCCATATTCTTCTTTTACTTTTTGATAATAAAGTAAATCGCTGATGTAATATATATACATTGCCCATCGTGTACATTCCTGTTCGCATTGTCCTTCTCTTTCCAAAGTATGCAATATATTATTTAGGCAGAATGGCAATACAGATATTTTTCCATACAATAATTCGTTTTTTAATACCTCATATATGTATTCTTTTGTTCTTACTATAGCACTGTAATTATTAAGCAATAGTGAATAAGATAGATATCTATACTTTATATTGATCCTGCTTCCCTTAATCTTTTGTAGTGCACATTGATAAATCCATGTTGCTTCTTGAATTTGTCCTGTTTCTTTTAACACAACACAATAATAGTTTATTAACAATACCTCGTTCCGGTTAGGAACATGGTATAGTGAATGGTTATTGAAGTCTATAATATCTGACAGAAGTTCTTTTTGTCTGATTAAAAAATTTTGATAAGGGATTTTGTTTAATCGACTATCTATTAACATTTCCGCAGACTCTACGATTTGTCTGTTTTCTTTTAGATCCATATTTAATTCCTTTTTTAAATTTTCACAGACTTCCTGGGCGTGGGTGTATTCCTTGCGGCCTATCATACGATCCAAATTTCTTCTAAGCTCCATTGTCTTATGTGAGTCGGTTACTGCAAAGCTGTTATATCTTCTTCTTTCTATTTCAAGCTTTTCTAGTAGCTTTTCAAATGTTTTCTTTTTGGGCGAAACTTTTCCTGTTTCAAAACGAGAATAAGATTCGACATTTTTATAAATACCATCTGACAGTTCGAGTTGTGTCATCTTCTTTGCTTCGCGTTCAGAGCGCACAAGTTCATAATCTAAAAGATATTCCTGTTGAGAACAGTTATGAAATAGCCAATCCGTCGGATACCATTTTTCGGCATAGTTATCCCAAAGAAAAGTCAGGCTTATCTGATATTGTGTCCACTTGCTGTTATCTGGATTTATGCCTAGTTTCTTTTCCGCTTCTGTTATAAGTACTAAAAGCGGAAACATAAAATATAATATTGCATTTCTGCGCAACCCTTCGATACCCTTTGAGCAAAGCGAAATGGTTCGCATATAATCTTCCTCATTGAAATAGATTGTGGCAAGAAGCCATGCGCATTTGCTATATATTTTTGCATGTTCTTCCTCATCTGTAAAATTTTCATTTATGAAATCCATTAAAATTTCCAAATGCCATTTTTCAGTACTTTGATCTCGATCAGGCCGACTCTCAATCCTAAGTTGTTCCAATGCAAGTAGATTTTCTATTTCTATTGTAGAAATCAAAAACTTGTCAATCTTTTCATAAGTGAAATCAGGTAATGTTAATGAGATTGCACTCTGCAGATTATGTTTAGCACCTTCTAAATCGTGATTTATACGATGTAAGAGACAGGCCTGCATTCTGTAGCGGTACATTTGGTCTACACTTGTTTGATTTGGGTATTGTTTCAAAATATCATCTGATAGTTTCTTTTTTTCCTTTCAAAATTGCTTTTTCTAATAAGTCCCTAAATCTTATCATGTAGTACATTTTCGACGGCAGAATACGTTCTAATTTATTTGGAGATTTACCTAGACGTTGTAGTAAAATATCTATGATAAGAGGATCTGACTCCCGCCGATCTTTCTCAATGTCATAAAGCATTTGCTCAGAACAGATTCCCTCTGCCAACTTTTTTCTTGATATTTTTTTTTCTTCGACTCTTATTTTTTCTATTAAACTTCCTATTGTAATGGTATTCATATTTATCACCTTACTTACATATTGCTTTTCCTTAGAGAAAAAGAAGCTACAGACTAAGACATACAGCTTTATAAAAGACAGTATATACTATTCAGAGTTCTGTTACAACTGCTTTAAGAAAATAAGGAGTTGTAGGAAAATATCCTGTGTAAGTGGCATCGATTATTTTTATGAATAACATAGGTTTACACTATTTGTCTTTCGTTGCAGGTGGTTTATTCCTTCATTTTATTCAGATCGATCAAAATCGAATGTAGTAACAACATCAAAAACTTTAAAGTTGCGAAGGGTTTCAAGCATAGAAGAATTGGCAAGCCGGATTTATCAATACTTTGATGAAATCAATAAGGGTCCTGTTCCAGTAAATACAAATTCAAACCTTCCTGGTACTGTATTAAGGTATTCCTGAGCCTCTCTTGAGGTATGGGCAGAATGGTTATCAAGGATATGGCGTATTTTATCACCGTCAGGGTATTTTTCGTCCAGTATCTTTAGAAAACGGACGAAATCAGAACTTTTGCGGGTTGGACTTACAAGGGGAACCGCTTCGCCGGTAAGCAGGTCAATTGCTGCAAGCAGTGACAGCGTACCCAGCCGCACATATTCATAGTCCCTGTATTCTGTACTGTTTTTTGTACCCGGAACAGGCGGCCTGTCGTCAGCAGTGGTATTCAGCGCCTACATACCAGGCTTTTCGTCATAGGACAGGGTATGAACCGGCATCCATTCAAAAGGCCGGAGGTTCCCTTCCCCGTCAAACTGCAGTTAATGACCCAGGTAATATCCGCATCTGTGATTTCCGCTTTATGCCCGCGCCCCTTGTTGTCCTGCAGGGTTGCTTCAATGCCGCTGGTATTATATTTATCGAGGCATAGCTTTACGGCTGTAACACAGACATAGCAAATCTTGAACAAGCAGTGGCAACACTGTAGGTTAAGCGTGGGAAATCAGGTGGCAGGGTCATAAGGCATTTAGCCACGAAAGATACAATCAGTGTGCCGATACTGTAAGGAAAGCGGAAGGCATTATCGTTATGGTGAGATTTCACACAGCACTGCGGGGGTTGAAGTCAGCCCTGTTACACAATGATAAGATTCCAGTACGAAGTGGAAAAGAAATTTTGCAAAGAGTTGAATGTGGGAAAGCCGCATGTTCGGTTTAGGAGAGGGTGTGGGGAGTAATCCTCATATTTACTCGACAATATTGACTATACGACTTTTCACGCACTGTTCGACAATAATCACACGTTGAAAAATATGGAGATATGGTATACTATAAAAAAGGTACAGAGCATGATCTGGGGAGGTGGACTTATGGGGATTTTTGTAAATGGCGGGAATCTGAGCTTTGCACGGGCGAAAAGATCACAGATCTATATAGATAAGACCGGACTGCTGAAATACACGAACGCTGTGATGGATACAGAACAATGTCTGATCTGCAGCAGCCGCCCACGGCGTTTCGGTAAGACAATGACAGCGGGGATGTTGACAGCGTATTACAGTAAAGGGTGTGATTCCAGAGAGTTGTTTCAAGGGATGGAGATTGCGGAGACACCAGATTATATGGAGTATATGAACCAGTATGATGTCATACATCTGGATATAGCAGATGTACGTTCGGAAAAAGCGAGTGCAATGGATACCATCGAATATATTCAGGATTGTGTGATTGAGGAATTGAAGGGATATTATCCTGATGTGGCAATAGAAGAGGGGGCAGCGCTTCCGTCAGTGCTGGCATGGATCAATGATCGGACAGGATCAGGTTTTGTGATGGTGATTGATGAGTGGGATGCGATATTCCGGGAAGATCCATACGATACAAAAGCACAGATTGCATATGTAGAACTATTGAGAGGTCTCTTCAAGGGAGAGCGCTCCAGAAAATTTATGAAGCTTGCCTATATGACAGGGATTCTTCCTGTCAAAAAGTATAAGGGCGAGTCTGCCCTGAATAATTTTGATGAGTTTACAATGATCGGAGCAGATATTCTTGCGGAATATGTTGGATTTACTGAGGCGGAGGTATTGCAATTGTGCAAAAAGTACCAGATGGACTTTACGGAAATGAAGCGCTGGTATGATGGGTATCTTTTCAGGGATGATCTGCACATTTATAATCCCAAGTCAGTCACAGATGCGCTGCGCCGTAAAAAAATTGCGAATTACTGGACGCGAACAGCTGCATATGAGTCATTGAAAGATTATATCAGTATGAATTTCGCAGGACTTAAGGACGCTGTTGTCTGGATGCTCTCAGGGGGAGAATGCAGTGTGAACATGGAGACTTTTGAGAATGATATGACGAGTTTTAAGAACCGGGACGACGTATTGACAATGTTGATCCACCTGGGATATCTGGCATATGATGAAAAAGCAGGTGTAGTGCGTATGCCAAACGAGGAAGTGAGAGCCGCTTTCGCCAATGCAGTGCAGGGAACCAGCTGGACGCCTGTGGTGCAGGCAATATGTCAATCGGAGCATTTGTTGGAATTAACCTGGAACAGGGAGGCTGATGCAGTTGCGAAGTGCGTTGATGAAGTGCATCTGGCAAATACGTCTATACTGGAATATAACAATGAAAATGCATTGAGTTGTGTGATAACACTTGCTTATTACAATGCAGTGAACGAATATACATTGATACGGGAGTTTCCGACAGGAAAAGGATATGCAGACATTGTATTTCTGCCAAGAAGGCAGTCTGACAAACCGGCAATGGTGGTGGAGTTAAAGTATGATAGGTCTGCAGAGGGAGCGATCAGGCAGATTAAGGAAAAAAGATATGCAAAAGCATTGGAGTCTTATAGTGGAAATCTGTTGCTGGTAGGGATCAATTATGATAAAGAGAGGAAGAAACATTCCTGCGTGATAGAGGAATGCACCAAGTGATAAAGGAGACAGAGCCAGATGAGGAGTTCATACAGGGACGAGGACGTCACGTTATTGCTCAAGGATATTACGGGCCTGGTGGAGCCGCAGCCCACAGAGGAGCGCGAGCGGCTGATCCAGTCGGGAAAACACTACAGTGAGATGCTTCCGATCGAGTATGTGCCGACGCAGAAATATATGGAGATCTATGAAGAAGCGCTTGAAAAGTATGCCGGACCTACGGCTCTGGCGGTGGGAAAACTGTCGGACAGGATCATGCGGACAAAGGGACAGGATGTCGTGATCGTATCCCTTGCGCGGGCAGGGATCCCGATCGGGATTCTGGTGAAGCACTATATCCGGCAGAAATATCAGTTGGAGGTTCCCCATTATGCTATTTCCATCATAAAGGGCAGGGGTATTGATGACAATGCCATGAAATATCTGCTCGACCGGTATCGGCCGCAGCAGCTTCTTTTTCTGGACGGCTGGATCGGGAAAGGGGCGATCCTGAATGAGCTGCGAAAGGATATCGAGGCATATGAGGGTGTTTCCCCCGACATCGCGGTGATCGCTGATCCTGCGAATGTGACAAAGCTGTGCGGCACGCATGACGATATCCTGATCCCGAGCTCCTGCCTGAACTGTACCGTGTCAGGGCTGGTCAGCAGGACGTTCCTGCGCGATGATATCATCGGGGCGGATGATTTTCATGGTGCGGTCTATTATGGGGAGCTGGCGGACTCGGATCTGTCGTATGAGTTTATCGATGCGATCGAGCGTCATTTTGAGACTGGCTGCATTTCGGAGGAGGACTGCACGGACCAGGATCTGCCGGACAGCGGTCATGGCATCGATGAGGTGAGGAGGATCGCCGCGGAATTTGGCGTGGACGATATCAATCTCGTCAAGCCGGGGATCGGTGAGACGACGCGCGTGCTCCTGCGGCGCGTTCCGTGGAAAGTTCTGATCGATGAAAAATACAGGGATGATCCGGAGCTTGGCCACATCGTGAGGCTTGCCGGGGAAAAGAATGTCCCGATCGAATATCATACACTCAGACATTACAAATGCTGCGGCATCATCAGGAAACTGGCAGAGGCATAAAACATAAAATGTTACCTGTATAATTTAAAGGATAAAAGGAGCTGGATACAGTGAATACCTCAGGTAAGTTTAGATGGCCATTGATCTGACCTTTGCTGTATATCAAAATATCCGCGGGGGATCAAATAGAATTGCTGTTTTAATGTTTGATTCCCTCGATTCTTTTATTTTTTCTTTCTATAATAAACTTTACCAATTTTTCTTCTATCAGCTTTTCGGAAATAATTGATATAACAACTGCTGCTAAAACAATAATGCAGTATCCCAAAAGACCGCTGTCATTGGGAAAATGTCTGTCCATTATCTTTATTATCATTATATGGGATAAATAAATACCATAACTGTGTTTTCCGATAAAAGCCAAAAATTTATTATTAAAAATGACGATAGGATAAGTAATCTGACAAAGGACCAATATAGAAAATATCACCCCGAATGAAAAGATATTATTAAAAATCATAAAGTATCCTTTGTTTAATATAACTGACAACATGCATATTCCTGCGAAAAAAGTACCGGTTATGGAAAAGATTTTTTTTGACCGAATATAATCCGATTTTTGTATATTTATATGGATATAATAAAGTAGAATGCCTAATAAAATGATTGGAAATTCGGAAGGAAAACTAATTATATTCACGTAATCATTCCATATAGCATCGATTGTTAAAACTTTCTGTGTAAGCAAAATGTGTCTCAGCATAAAGCCGGCAGGAGAGATGAGAAATACCAGCATTATAGCTTTCTCTAATGAATTTATTATCCTATGTAGAAATGGCGCAACAATGTAAAATATCCCCAATACACCCATGAACCAATTCGCATTTATGCTGTTTGTATAATATGGATAAAATCCATGGACAAAAAACAGATTACACAAAATATTGAGCCAGGATACTTTGGGCAATGGTCCCAAATAATAAGCGCCATTGGTATCGATCAATGCCACATATAGTAGTGTAAAAAACCAGTAAAGAGGAATCAGCCTCAGAAACTTGCGTTTGTACCAGGCAAGTATGCTTTCTTTATTCCATTTGACATTATTCAGAGAATTGAAAATCAAGAATGCATTTATTATAAACAAAAGCTGTACACCTCTCGCTCCGTTTCCAACGATGCAGTTCACAAAGTCATTCGATGATTTTATTCCATAATGAACTAAGACAACGCCTAAAATTCCTATGCCTTTTAATGAATCTATACATTGTTTCCTATTGTCCATTATCATAAAAAATCCTTTCCAAGCATATATCAATTGGAATATGTTCCGAAATGACAGGGGATGTTATTTTTTTCACTCGTTATCTTGCATTTGAATCCTTGTTATCACTGCTCAAGAGCTTTCGGGCTATCTTCCTCAAGTACTTCTGCTTTTCTGCGTTCTATTATCTCGCCGTTTCCAACTTCGAAAATTTGGTCACACTTTCTGATCGTGCTGAGCCGGTGCGCAATAATGATAAGCGTCCTTGTACCGTGAAGTCCGTCTATAGCCCGCATAACTTCTTTTTCGGTTTCATTATCAAGCGCTGATGTTGCTTCGTCTAACACGAGCACCTTGGGATTCCGATAGAGAGCTCTTGCAATACCGATGCGCTGCCTCTGTCCTCCGGATAACTTCACTCCACGATCTCCAACCACCGTATCCAGGCCATCTGGGAGGGATCTCACAAAATCTGCCAGTTGTGCTTCCTGAACTGCCCTGCTTACGGCCTCATCGTTCACTTTCCCGGCCTCTATTCCAAAAGCAATATTAGCACGTATTGTGTCGTCCATCAGATATATTGTCTGTGGGATATACCCAATACATGCATGCCATGCCTCTATATGACTGCTTATGTCAATATCGTCTACTGTAATTTTGCCCTTTTGCGGTTCCAGTATTCCAAGAAGCAGATCGGCCGCTGTCGTTTTTCCGGCACCGGAAGAACCTATAAATGCTGCCGATGTATTATGATTTATAACAAGATCCACATCATCCAAAATCCACTTACCGGACTCGGGATATTGAAAGGACAACTTTTCAAATCGGATCGCATCCTCAAATGCAAGATCTTCATTGTTTTTTGAGGTCTGTTGTGTCCGGCTCATGAGTTCTTCTATTTCGTGCAGGTCTTTGTAAATTGCATCCACAGAAGGACGGCTGAACATTATCCCGCTCAGATATCCTGTCATACGATTAAATGAGGGAAGCATCCGGAAAGCAGCTAAAGCAAACACTGTAAGAGTGGGGATAAATGTGGTAAAATCACCATTTCCAAATCTGACACGCACGATAACAGTTAATAATAATCCTGATATACATACCGTTTCCATAAGAGGGCGTGGCATAATCGACAGAACCGACTGCTGTCTTTGCAGAGTCGCCAGTCTTTTGTAATTTGTATGATACTTATCAACAAAAAAGTTTTCTGCATTTACTACTTTGATTTCCTTGATGCCTGAAAAGGCCTGGAGGATCCATTTGGCAACCTGTGCATTTACCTGCCGGTTCTCCTCTCCCTTTTTTCCCAACACCTTTTTAAAAAATCCGGCAAAAAAAACTACAAAAACAATCACAAGACCACCTATAAGTACCGTGGTAAATACGTCCTTCACAAGCAAAAAAGTAATAAGCACGATACAGACGCTGATCTCTGCGAGAAACTGAAGAATATTTAATACTACTGTAAAAAAACCGTTGACATCTGATGTAATATTTCTCTGTAACTCAGCCACATTTTTAGATACATGAAACAAGTAATTCTGGTGCATGTAGCATTCCATTAATCTCACAGCAAGTTTTCTTTGATTTTCAAATACAAATCTGTACTGCATGTTATACATCAGCAACACATACATATTTTTTATGATATATATCGCGATCAGAATAAATGCCATCAACACCAGTAATTCATTGGCAGCGTCAATTTGCGTAATATCCCTGATCAGGACAAAATACCACTTCTCATTTATTACAGCTGGATTCATTGCAATATCTACGATTGGAAGTATGGCAGACACTCCCAGGAGTTCTACAAATGCATCAATAAATATAACCAGCAGTAATATGATTAAATTTGTTTTCTGTTTTCTGTCAAGAACATAATTGATTTTTTTTAGCATTGAACCTTCCTTATCATTCATTATCTGTAATCATTCGAAATACTTTCCATTCAGGGCAAAGATCGTGAAAAATCATAGAAATCTTTCAACTATCTCTATTTCTTTCCAAAGTATACCATATCAAAAATGCAAAGTCTATAGAAATCATTGTGAATGGCTGCTTTTCGCGGGAGCAGGGTATTTTCCTGATGCACTGGCAACGATTGTAGATGTAATGACAGAAAAGGCAATGGAAATATTTGAAAAAAGTTATTGCAATATCTCATCTTCATGATATAATAAAGGAGATGGAAGCATAGCTCAGCTGGGATGAGCGCTCGCCTGACTAGCGGGAGGCCAAGGGTTCGAGCCCCTTTGCTTCCATTTTTTATGCACACGGACGTCCAAAGGAAATATGTCGGCAGAAGCTGACGGTGTCCGGCGCACGAGCAGGGGAAGATGGTTCTTCCCTGCTCGATCACACAGACCAGACCGGGCAGGGAAACGCTTCCCTACTCGGTCTGGTCTGTGCGCTCTGCGGCAAATTGTTCCACAAGGCGTTGGACATTGGCGACACAGGATCCGCATACGGTTCCTGCACCGGTTATTTTCTGAACTTCTTCTAAAGTAGTTGCTCCGTTATCAACGGCATTTTTGATCATGCCGCTGGTGACATTCTGGCAAAAGCAGATCACTTCGTCGAGATTCATAGATCAGCACCATCCTTTCGGTGATAGCATACGCAAAATGAAGAAAAATATACAGTTTAAGATAAAGGGAAAAAATGGCAATTATTAAATAAAATTTAATAATTGCCATTTTCTGGTGGATATCATGGAGAAAAAGGAACATATATTTGCCGAATTTGGTTGGTTTTTGTAGAAATGACACAAAATTGGAGCAAAAAAGATAGCGGAAACACGGCTTTGCTTTAGGTAAATATACGAAAAACAGTCAATTATTAAAAAAATTTGATTATATATTACAATCGCCGAGGAAATGGTATATGATATAGGCACAGACAAACAGCACAGCCACACATAAGAAAAAAGATAGAAAAATGTACATTTCAAACAAAATGAAGAAAGATAAGGGGGTAAAGAAATCTTGAAATCCAAAAAAGGAACAAATACGCATATTTGTATATAACACCATTTTTATAGTTTTTTTAGTATTTAATTTGTTCCCGATCCTGTACTCATTTGTTTTGAGCTTCTGCGACATGGACCTGCTGGCGGGAAGGCTGACATTTGTGGGGGGAGCGAATTACGTCCGAATGATCGAGTCCGGATACTTTTTCCGGTCCATAGGCAACACCCTGCTGATCTGGATCATGTCGATCATCCCGCAGCTGTCCGTCGCGTTTATCCTGTCGCTGATCCTGAGCAACAAGTGGTTTCGGGGCAAGATGGTACTGCGGAACCTGTATTACTTTCCGAACCTGGTTACCCCCGTCACCATAGGCCTTTTGTTCGGAGCCATGTTCTCTTATCCCGGGGGAGCGGTCAACAACGTGATCACCATGCTGGGACTGGAGGCGGTGGATTTTCAGAATCACCGGATGCTGGCGCGGGTTGTCATCGCGATCGCCATATGCTGGAAGAACTTTGGGTTCAACATCATTTATTTTACAGCCGGTATCAACTCCATCTCGGAGGAAGTCATGGAGGCGGCGGAGGTGGACGGCGCGACGGCATGGCAGAAGATCAGCAGGATCACGATCCCGCTGATGAAGCCGATCCTGATCTATGTGATGGTGACGTCCATCATCGGCGGCCTGCAGATATTTGATGAGTCGAAGCTGGTATTTACCACAGTGCCGGGCGATGCGACAACGACCATGGCAAAATATATGTACGATTCCGCTTTCGTCCGATTCCAGTTTGGATACGGCGCGGCAGTTGCCTATGGAATCTTCGTGATCATTGCATTTTTCAGCGTACTGTCTCTGATGATCACGCGGGAGAAACGGGATGATTATGGTGAAACGACAAGAAAGAGAGGTGGCAGGGCGAAATGAGAGAAAATATTTCTTCCGGGGAAGCAAGAATCAGGAAAACGATCTGCAGAACCTTTATTTACCTGTTTGCAGTGATCGTCGCGGCAGCAGCGTTTTATCCGTTCTTTGTCATGATCATCTCTTCCACGCATGACAACTACAATATCGTGGCGAAGATCAATGTGCTGCCCGGTTCGCATTTCAATGAGAACTTTGCGCGCCTGACACAGAATATCGATCTGGCGAAGGGGATCGGGAACAGCCTGTTTCTGGCACTGACGGTCACGGTGGTCCAGAATTATTTTACCATGATGGCGGCCTACGCCTTCTCCAAGTTCGATATTTAAGGGTAAGCATTTGCTGTTCTCTGTCGTTATGGTAGCGATGATGCTTCCCGGACAGCTGGGTATCATCGGCTTTTATAAAGAGATCCAGGCGATGCATCTGTTGAATAATTACCTGGCGCTGATCATCCCGACGATCTCCAACTGCTTTGCAGTGTTCTTCTACAAACAGTTTATAGATGGCGCGCTGCCAAATGAGCTGATCGAGGCGGCCGTCATGGACGGCTGCGGGGAGCTGAAGATCTTCCACAGGATCGTGCTCCCGCTGGTAGTCCCGGCATTGGTGACCCAGGGCGTTCCGGATGTGTTTGACCTGGAAGAGAACTATATGTATGAATTCCTGGACAGCGATATCATCGCGGATCTGTCTTACATGAACTTTGAGGAGCTGACAAAGGACTACTTTGATTTTCAGATCGCCAGCATGAAGGATTCTGACGGCAGGTTCAAGACGCTCTCATTCCAGTCTTCCCCTGTATGCTTCTGGTATCTGAGGGATGCGGCCGAAGAGTGGCTGGGCACAAGTGATCCCGCAGAGATCTCCGCGATGCTGGGAGACTGGGAGACCGTGATCGCCAAGGGAGAGGAGATCTATGAGAAATCAAACGGCGAAGTCTCGCTGTGGCCCAACATCACGGAGATGGTAAAGGTTGACGCCTTTTCCTTTGATCCGCTTGTAAAGGACGGCAAACTGGTCATCTCGGACGACTGGATGGGGCTGCTGGACAATATGCGCACCATGTACGAGTCCAAGGCGAACGCGGAGCTGGGCAGCTGGGGATCTGACTGGGCCGCTGCATGGAATGACGGCAAACTGATATTCAGGGTCATGCCCAGCTGGGACTTCTTCACAGACTGGGAAAAGAATGCAGGAAATGTCGGTGTGGCAACTCCTTTCCGGGCTTCCTATGAGGGTGCGACCGGTATCTGCGTATATGATAAAACGGACAAGAAGGACCTCGCGGCGAAATTCCTGGCATATGTGGCGTCCGACGATTTCCAGAAGATCAATGCGGACAGCTACAACCAGGTTCCTGCGAGCAAGGCTGTGTGCGACGCACTGGCAGAGAGCAGTTCTTCCGAAGACTTTGGCGGGCAGAACCTTATGGCGACTTACAGTGAGATCTGCAATAAGGTCGTGGGCATCACCCCGGACAAATATACCCGTTCCGTGCAGAATCTGTTCCAGAAATGGGCAACAGACGGCATTAAGGCCGGGAAAGATAACGCAGGTGTCATCGAAGATTTCAAAAAGGCGCTGCATGATCAGTATCCTGAGGTTGTAATAGACTAATATCCGACCTATAATGGAAATAGCGGACGCTCATACGTCCGCTATTACGGATAAAAGGAGAGGGTACAGATGACACAGAAGGGAAACCAGGAGCAGCTGAAAAATTTTAACAGGAGATCGGTGCTTCATTACATACGCAAAAAGAGGACCGCGACGAAGGCGGGGCTGGCATCCGTGACAGGGCTGACTTTCATGGCGATCAAGAAGATCATCGAAGAACTGGAGAGCCTGGAACTTGTACGGTGCGATGAGATGGAAGGCGGAAATGTGGGAAGAAAGGCGGTTTCCTACGCCATCAATGAGAACTACCGCTATACGATCGGGATCCATATCAATAAATTTGTGACAAGCATTGCCGTGTTGAACCTGTGCGGCGATGTGGTGGAAGTGAGCAGGTTCAGCATGCCAAAGGAGAACCAGAGCCAGAATGCGTTTATGGAGCTGGTGATCTCCAATGTGAACGAGGCAGTCCGAAGATCGGGCATTGCCAGGGAAATGTTTCTGGGGATCGGGATCGGCGTTCCCGGTCCTGTGGATACGATAAACGGTGTTGTGCTGACACCGCCCAATATTCCTGTGCTGAAGTATCTGCCGTTGAAGGAGATACTGGAAGAGCGTTTCGGGTGCAGGGTTTTTGTGCAGAAAGATACCAACGTGATCGCGTTTGGGGAATATTGGTGTGGAGATGACAAAGATACCGATGATCTGACCTATATCGATGTGGATATGGGTATCGGATCTGGTTCTATCATAGATGGGAAGATGCATGTCGGGGCGAACCATATCGCAGGAGAGTTCGGCCATATAACGCTGGATCTGAACGGTCCGCTGTGCAACTGCGGAAACAGGGGATGCCTGGAGGCTATGAGCTCCGGTATCGCGATCCTGAGGGATCTGCGCAACGAGCTGGAGAAGGAGCCGGGACATCCGCTGTATGAAAAGAGGGAACAGCTGGAGATCGAGGATATATTTGAGATGGTGGAGAAGAAGGATCTTCTGATCATCTCCCTGCTGAACCAGTCGGCTTTTTATCTGGGCGTTGCAGTCAGCAATCTGATCAATGTCCTGGATCCACAGCGGATCGTGCTGGGCGGCATTCTGATCCAGAAATATCCCCGGTATTTTGAGATCGTACAGGATGTGGCAAATTCCTACAAAGTAAAGGGCGCGAAGGAAACGCAGATGTCCATATCCGGCCTGAAGGAAAATGCAGGGGTGATCGGAGCGGGTGAGATCGTGGCGGAGCAATTTTTCAACGAGATGGTGAACGATCTGTTCACCGGCAATGCACAGGACACTGCAGCGTGCGAAGGGAGAAGAGGATGAAAGAAAAGTATTTGGTCCAGACAGATGACGGCATGAGCCTGATCCTTCCTGCAGGATTTACGGTGGAGGATCTGCGTTTTACGGCAGAAGTGCAGCTGGTGCAGGAGGAGCAGGCAGGTATTGTGTCGATCCGGGGGAGACAGGAGGCGAAGGAGCCCTTTTTCGGCCGGCAGGATCATCTGGATGCCAGAACAGGAGTTCCCTGCACGATGCAGATCGCCGGTGCGGAGAAGATCACAGCGATCTACCAGCACAAGGACTGGTGGATCCGGCCTGCGTTTCCGGGTTCCCTGGCGGAGATCCCCCGGCGGACGCAGCTGTTGCTGCTGAAGGGAAGGGAAAACTGTATGGCAGTGCTCGCCGTGTGCGGCAGGGAGTACCGCACGGATCTTTCCGGTCTGGAAAGCGGCGTCTGCATCACAACGGCTTCGAATTGCAGTTCCAAGAACGAACTGAATGACATCTGCCTGTCCTATGCATGGGGAAGGGATCCGTATCAGTGTTGTGAGAAAGCGGTGTCTTGTGTGCTGGAGCGGACCGGCAGGACGGCCATGCTGCGCAGGAACCGCAGATATCCGGCAGTCTTTGAGAAGCTGGGATGGTGCAGCTGGGATGCTTTTTATCAGAAGGTTTCCGCGGAAGGGATCTATGACAAGCTGACAGAACTGCAGGAGAAACAGGTGCCTGTAAAGTGGGCGCTGATCGATGACGGGTGGCTGGATGCCGACTATGACAGGCAGGTGCTTCTGGGGCTGGATGCCGCCAGGGACAGATTTCCCCAGGGACTGGGGCAGTGCGTGCGCCGCATGAAACAGGAATTTGGCATGGAGCAGGTTGGCGTATGGCATGCCGTCATGGGATACTGGAACGGACTGCAGGACAGGAGTCCGGCGCAGGCAGCGCTGGAGGAAGGCAGCGAGAGGCTTCCGGATGGCCGCATTGTCCCGGCTGCAGATGCCGGGAAAGCTTTTCGCTTTTATGATATATGGCATGATCATCTGAAGAACCGATGCGGGATCGATTTTGTCAAGGTTGACGGGCAGAGCGCCATCTCGCTCTTCCATGCGGGGAGAAAAGAGTACGGAAGGGCGTCCGCGGCGGTACATGCAGGTTTGAACGCTTCTGTGGCGCTGCATTTTGACAATGCGGTCATCAACTGTATGGGCATGGCGAGCGAGGATATGTGGAACCGTCCCAGTAGTGCGGTTTCCAGGAGCAGTGACGATTTTGTGCCGGAGGTGGAACATGGTTTCAGGGAGCATGCCGTACAGAATGCGTTCAATTCCCTGCTCCAGGGGCAGTTTTACTGGAATGACTGGGATATGTTCTGGAGCGACCATGTGGAGAGCTGGCAGAATGCGGTGCTGCGCGCAGTCAGCGGCGGCCCGGTCTACACCAGCGACCAGGCAGGACAGATCCCGCCTGTATCTGGCCGTTGATCAGAAAAGACGGGACAGTCATACGGTGTGAGGACAGCGGTGTGCCGACCTGTGATTGCCTGTTCGAAGATCCGGTCAGAAAAAAGGGGATATTGAAACTCTTTAACCGCTATAGAGACAGCTATGTGATCGCTGCCTTTCACATCGGGGAGAACCGGGAACGGTGCGGCGCAAGCCTTCGCATTTCCGATATTCCGGGACTGGGAGGACAGGACTGGTATGTCTGCGGATACAGAAGCCGTGCGCTGTTCTGTCTGACGGAAGAGACAGAATATGAGTTCGAACTGGATCAGAATGATGCGGAGTTTTTTCTGCTGCTGCCGGCAAAGGACGTATGTCCGGCCGGTATTCTGGAGAAGTTCATTTCCACAGGCTGTATCACCCCCCTGTATGAGCGGGCTGACCGCCTTGCGCTCAGGGTCAGCGATGCGGGGACCTTTGGGCTGTTCACCAGAGAAAGTCCCAGGGAGATCCGGATCGACGGCCGGGCGGCGGTCTGGGAGGAACGGGAGGCAGCAGGCACGAAGTTTGTGACTGTTTCCTGCGCCGGGGACACCGTTCTGGAAGTGGTCTATGGAGAACGCATGGGAGAGGAAACGTCATGAAAGCTGTTGGAATAGATATAGGAACGACCTCGATCTGTCTGGTCTTGTATGACCAGGAGAGCGGCAGGATACAGGAGAGCGTCAGCGCCCCGAACCGGTTTCTGAAAGGGACATTCCGGCAGGATGCAGACTGGATCGTGTCTGTGGCAAGGGAGAAGCTGGACTGGCTGCTGGAACAGGACGCAGGCATCGGCGTGATCGGCATATCCGCACAGATGCATGGCATTGTATATGTGGATCGGGAGGGCATGGCTGTCTCGCCCTATTATACATGGAAGGAAACGTGCGGAAAGAAGTTTTTTGAGGGGATGGAGGCTGCAGAATGGCTCTCCCGCAAGACCGGCTGTCCGATGTATGCGGGCTATGGGACCGTAACCCATTTTGTGCTGGACAAAATGGGGGAGATCCCGGCGGAGGCTGTCGGTATGGTAAACATTGGGGATTATCTGGCAATGCGGCTGTGCGGTCTGTCAGAGACAGGCACGGACTGCAGTATCGCGGCGAGCTTTGGCGGGTTTGACCTCTCCGCAGGCAGGTTTGATCTTGGCGCGCTGCGGGCGGCGGGGGTGGATACACGGTTTTATCCGCAGGTCAGGACAGAGCGCAGGACGGCGGGATACTACCGCAGTATACCGGTGATGCCGGCAGTCGGGGACAATCAGGCGAGTGTCTATGCGGCTGCAGGGGAGGACAGCCGCGTGGTCAGTGTCAACGTGGGAACCGGGGCACAGGTTTCTGTGACGGATACCCGGCTCGATCCCCTACAGACGGGAGAGATCAGACCGTTTACGCGGCAGCGCTATCTCTATGTGCAGGCATCGGTAAACGGCGGAAAGGCTTATGAGAAGCTTGCCGCTTTTTTTGAGGAGACGGTGGAGCTGTTTACCGGCGCGAAGACCGATGCTGGGATCGATGTTTATGAGAAGATGGCAGCTATGGGAATGGCTGCGGGGCAGACCACGCTGGTCGTCACGCCAAGCCTCTGCGGCGCAAGAGGAGAGGGCAGCAGTTCCGGAAGCGTGCGGAACCTGACGGAGGAGAATTTCCATCCGTCGGATCTGGTGAGTGCCTATGTGACAGGGATGGCGCAGGAATTGTACCAGCTGTATCTGAAGTTTCCGCCGGATCTGAGAAAGGGACGCAGAAGGATCGCGGCCAGCGGCAATGGCATCCGCAAAAACAGGCTTTTGGCACAGGAAGTGGAGCGGCCGTTCGGCATGCCGCTGGAATTTGGGGAATGGAAGGAAGAGGCAGCAGCAGGGGCAGCCATGATGGCGGTACAGGCGCTGCAGGCCGGGTCCTGATATGGGACAGAGAGACTCGCAGGAGAGGGGAACAGGAAGCAGGATGAATGCAGCAAAGAAGATCAGCTTAAACGGCAATGACTGGAAAATGAAGGAGTTTGTGGGGATGGACTGGGTATGGCGCGATTCCGTCAAACCGGATACCGGCGATGTGCGCTGGTGGTATCCGGCGACAGTGCCCGGCAGTGTCATGCACGATCTGGCGGCAAACGGCCTGATTCCGGATCCCCACTATGAATGCAATACCAAACTGGGTGAATGGGCCAGCGCCAGGACATGGGTGTATCGCAAGGAGTTTTTCATACCGGAGGAGGCAAAGGGCAGAAAGATCAGGCTTTGTTTTGAAGGGATCGATTATGCTTCTGAGATCTTTGTGAACGGGTGCTCCGCGGGAAAACAGGAAGGGATGTATCTGCCGTGGAGCTGCGACGTGAGTGAACGTCTCATTTACGGGGAGATGAATCTGATCGCGGTGGTCATCGAGCCGGCTCCGCATGAGCAGCCGCAGGTAGGAAGGACCAGCCTGGTATCCACCAACAAGTCCAGGATGACCTACTGGTGGGATTTTTGTCCCAGAATGGTCCATCAGGGAATCTGGCAGGATGTGTATCTGAAGATCACCAATGGGGCAGAGATCAGGGACTGGCTGATCGATACCCGGCTGGTCTCCGGGAGGGAGGCAAAGGTGACGGTACGGGTCTGGACAATACAGGCGCAGGGTTGTACATACAGGCTGTCCTTTGGAGACCAGCAGAGGACCGGCGTCGTCGGACAGGATGAATTCTGCTGCGAATTTACGGTGGAGGATCCCCGCCTGTGGTGGTGCAACGGACAGGGGGAACCCTTTGAATACGAAGTAAGCCTGGAGCTGTATGGATGCCGGACAGAGCTGTATGGATGCCGGACAGAGCTGTCCGACAGCCGCTCTGCCAGACGCGGGATCAGGGAGATCGAATTTGTGCAGAATGAGGGTGTCACGGGGGAGGGCGGCCGCTTCCTTATGAAATTAAACGGCAGGACTGTATTTATCAATGGATACAACTGGGTACCTGCGGATCTTTTTTGCGGGGCGGCCTCCGCGGAGAAGGTGGCGCATCTGATCCGCCTGGCCAGAGAGGCGGGGATCAATATGTTCAGGGTCTGGGGCGGCGGTCTGATCGAGAAGGATTCCTTCTATGAGATGTGCGCCCGCGCAGGCATCCTGGTCTGGCAGGAATTCAGTCTGTCCAGCTCCGGTATCGACAATAAGCCATCCATGGCAGAAGACTACAGGAAGCTGCTGAAGGAACAGGCAGAGGTCATCGTCAGGCTCAAGCGCAATCACACAGCGCTGGCAGTCTGGTGCGGCGGCAATGAGCTGCAGCGCGATGACGGAATACCGGTCGATGAAAACGATCCGCTGATCAAGGCCATAGGGGATGTGGTCCGGCGGTGGGATTCAAAACGCAAATGGCTTCCGACCTCCCCTTCCGGCGGTGTGTTCCTGAATTCTTTTGAAAATCTGGAGAAATGTCCGGATCAGCTGTACGATGTTCACGGTCCATGGGAGCATCAGGGTCTGGAGCGTCATTATGAGCTTTACAATAAAGGAACCTGTCTGATGCACTCTGAGTTCGGGGTGGAGGGAATGACGAGCGCGCGGGCGCTTTACCGGAATGTGGCGCCGCAGCATCTGCTGCCTGCGTCCAAGGACAACCCGGTCTACTTTCACAGGGGTGCATGGTGGAACAACGAGCCGCTGGTTCAGAAAACGTTTGGCGGCAGTCTGACCGATGTGGAACAGATCCGCCGCGCCAGCCAGTACATGCAGTACGAAGGGCTGAAGTACGCCATGGAGTGCAACAGACGCAGGGCATTCCACTGCAGCGGAATGTTTCCATGGCAGTTTAATGAACCCTACCCGAATCTGTTCTGTACCTCGGCGCTCGACTACTATGGCAATCCCAAACCGGTTTACTATGGGGTGCGCAGGACTTATGCGCCGTGGGTGGTGAATGCCGCCTTTGACAGTGCCTCCTTCGCGGGAAAGAGGGAGCTGAGGACAGTCCTCTTTGCGGCTGGAAACCTGCCGGAGAAAGCCTGCGGCTATACCAGCCCAGGGAGGAGAGGCTGGTCCGGGCAAAGGGCGGTCTGGAACAGGCGCAGGCAGAAGCGTTGAATGGAGGGAGAGCAGATGAAAGTAGTTGCGGGAATTGATATCGGAGGAACAAAATGTGCGGTTTCTTTTGCACATATGAGGGACAGGGAGATCGAATTTCTGGATAAGGTCAGAATGGAGACTGACAGGGAGTGCTTTGACAATGCCATGCAGAGATTCATCTGCATCATTGCGGATAAGCTGAGGGAGCATCCCGAGTGGAGGCTGATGGCGGTCGGCATCTCCTGCGGCGGGCCGCTGGACGCGGAAAAAGGCCTGATCATGGCGCCGCCAAACCTTCCCAAATGGGATCATGTGGACGTGTTCACCCCGCTGAAAAAAACCTTTGGCGTGCCGGTCATGATCCAGAATGATGCGGATGCCTGTGCCCTGGCAGAGTGGTCCATGGGAGCGGGCAGGGGCAGCAGGAACATGATCTTCCTGACATTCGGAACCGGCATGGGGGCGGGGCTGATCCTGAACAACGAGCTCTACAGCGGGACCTGCGGGCTGGCAGGAGAGGTGGGACATATCCGCATGGAGGAGGACGGTCCTTACGGGTATGGAAAGAACGGATCCTTCGAGGGCTTTTGCAGCGGCGGCGGGATCGCCAGCCTTGGCAGGATGAAGGCTCTGGAGGCGATCCGGGCAGGAAATCCGCCCCTGTTCTGTCAGAGTGAGGACCAGCTGGACACGATATCAGGCAAAACGATCGCGGATGCGCTCCATGCGAGCGATCCGCTGGCGGCAGAGATTTATGACATTGTAGGCAGTTACCTGGGAAGGGGGATTTCCGTTCTGATCGATATCTTAAACCCCCAGGTCATCGTGATCGGCAGCATTTACGGCAGACAGAAGGAAGTGCTGGACAAGGAGATGTACCGGGTCCTGGAGCGGGAGGCGCTGGCAGCATCCAGAAAGGCATGCAGGATCGTTCCTGCCAGCCTGGGTGAGATGATCGGCGACTACGCGGCGATATCGGTGGGGATCAAGGCTTATCACGATCTGTATGAGAAGGGCAGCTTTCAGTTTTATGACATGGTGGAGGCAAGAACAGCGGAGGTATGCGCAGGATGAAACTTTTACATAATATTTACCAGGTGGGCGGGCCTGGCCTGACACATTTTTTTGACGCCACGGTTTATCTGTTAAAAGGGACACAGGGGTGGTTTCTGATCGACTGCGGAACGCCGGAGGGCTATGGGCAGATCAAGGCGAATATCCGGAAGGCGGGAGCCGACCCGGCAGACATCCGATGGATCCTGGGGACGCATGGGCACTATGATCATGTGGGAGCAGCGCACCTCTGGAAGGAGGAATTTGGATGCAGGCTGTTTTTACACGAAAAGGATGTCGGACAGGTGGAGACAGGCGATTCTGTGAAAACTTCGGCGGCGATCCTGTATGGCACAGAATCCACGCCCTGTAAAGTGGATGGAAAGATTGAGGAGGGGGATCTGTGGCAGGGGGAGGATCTGATCGTGGAAGCGATCTATACGCCCGGCCATACAATGGGGTCTGTCAGCTTTGACGTGATGACAGGAGGGTATCACCTTCTCGTTGCAGGGGACGCAGTCTGGGGCGGCTTCAGTGAGAAGATCGGCTCCGATGAGGCGGCATGGATCGATACCCTGGACAAGATCACCGCAAGACACTTTGATTTTTATACCTTTGGCCATGTGAACGCGCAGCTGATCGCGGACGCGGACCAGCGGTTAAAGGAGGCAAAGATGGCTTTTGCCAATTACTATAACCCGTGGTTCAAGACTTTTTATGAGGAGTACCATTATTAGATGAAGGGATCAAAAACGAAGGGGATCACGATCCTGGCGCGGACCCGGTACGTATTCTATGGCGGCGGCATGGCGTCCCTGCGGGAAGGGTGCAGGCTGGCACAAGACAATGGCCGGGTATTGATCGCGTCGCCTGGTTCCTGCCTGCTTCCGGAGCTCTGCGATACTTTTTCCTGGCAGGCGGATGCGGAGACGGCAGCGCTTTTTCCGGAGGAAGTCAGAGACGGCGGCCTGTTACAGCCGGACCGGGCCAAGAGATATCTCGAGGAGCTTTGTCAGGAGCTTGGGATCGGGCTGCTGACCGTGACGGCCTGCGCAGAAGAAATACCAGGAAAGAGGTTCGGCCCTGTGCCGGCGGCAGTGCTGCTCGATCACCTGCAGGAAAAGGCAATGCAGGCTTATGGGCAGAGAAAGCGTGAGGATCCGTCTCTGGTGCTGGGGCGTTTTGCGCCCTTGATGAAGCCCTCAGGGGACAGGAGGATCACACTGACGGAGTGGACAGAGGAAGTCAGGAGACCTGTGAGGCAAAAGCGCTGTGATGTGCTGGTCGCAGGCGGCGGGACGGCAGGCGCGCTGGCGGCGCTGCACGCTGCCAGGGGAGGCGCAGAGACAGTGCTTATCGAACAGCAGTATGCCCTTGGCGGGACATCCACGGTGGGCGGTGTCAGCACCTACTGGTTCGGGAACCGGTACCGGGCGGTGAGGGAGATCGACCGGGAGACTGACAGATACATGGAACAGCTGGGGCTTCCCAGAAAGCCAGGGATCTGGAGCGATTCCGACGACTTTCATCCGGGTGTGCGGGCATGGGTGCTGCAGCGGCTGTGCCTGGAGGCCGGGGTGCAGATCTTTTACGGGCAGCTCTGCTATGGGGCTGTCTGCGGCGAGGAGGCTGAGGGCAGGCGGATTCGCGGCGCGCTGACAGCGGGGGATGGCGGCATCATCCGGTTTGACGCAGAAGTTTTCCTGGATGCCACGGGAGACGGCGACCTGGCGGTCTATGCCGGAGCAGATGCTGTCTGCGGTTCCGCGAGGGACAGTTTTACGTACTGGGCTTCCCTGGCGCAGTATACAGGGGTGAATACCTACCAGAATAACTTCTCCACCATGGCGGCGGCAGAAGATCCCGCGGATATGACCCGGTTTATCATCCAGGCGCGCAGGCGGGGGAAAGGAACCTTCGACCATGGCAGATATGTGAGCATGCGGGAGAGCCGGCACATCCGCACGAAGAGGGTGCTCGATCTGAGGGACCTGATGTGTTTTCAGACGTATCCGGATGCGCTCTACACCTGCTACTCCAACTATGACCCCAAGGGAAAGCTGGATGCAGACTGTATCTACTGCGGTATCCTGCCGCCCCAGGTGCAGATCCAGATCCCGCTGTCCGCCCTGCTTGCCTGTGACGGAAAAAACCGCCAGATCAGAGGTCTGTATGTGCTGGGGAAGGCGGTCGGGGCGACGCACAACGTGTTTCCCAGCATCCGGATGCAGCCGGATCTGATGCATCAGGGCGCCGTGATGGGCGGGCTTGTGGCAGCCAGCCTGTCAATGGGGCTACTGCCGGAACAGCTCCCGGATGCACAGCGCCATGCGCTGCTGCTGCAGCTGTCCGACGATCCGCTGACCCTGCCCGCAGGCAGGACAGACGTGACTGCGGCGGTGAACGGTCTCCGGGCAGATTCCAGGACCCACTGGGTGGACATGCCCTTCACGGACACCGTACAGGTACAGGCGGACAGTCTGGTGATACTCCTGGCGGATGCACAGGAAGCGGTGCCAGCCTTAAAACACAGGCTGGCACAGGAGCGGGATGAGGCGCTCAGACAGCTTCTGATCGGCTTTTGCATCTGGCATGGCTGCAGGGATGATGTACCTGAGTATGCGGACAGGATCCAGAGGCAGCTGACAGGGGATGTCCTTCCCAGACGGACATCCTCCACCATGTGCGCACAGCTCCTGCCGGATCACGGCGTCATGCCGGAGCTGGTGTACCAGCTGAACCTGCTGGGACTTTCCGGCGCGGCTGAGGCGCTCCCGGCATTCAGGCGGGTGCTGCAGGAGTGGGGCGCAGGTGTGCGGACATGGAAGATCTGGTAGGGAGGCAGAAAATCCCGGTATGCAGACTTTTTTCTGACACTGGATAAGATCTGGCCGGGCGGCGAGCCGGTGAAGGCAGACCTGGACAAGGTGGCACTGCGCCGCGAGGTTCCCTACTCCGAATTTACGATCGAGGAGACCGGTGAAAAGGAGCGGGTGTGGACGACTTTCGGCGCGTCCGACCCCTCCGAGCAGATCGACCTGGACGTACATTCTCCCGCAGTGCAGGAGATGTTTCGAAAGATCCTGACCCTGTTTGCCGGAAACGGTGTCAGGATGGTTCGTCTGGATGCCGTCGGCTATGTGCTGAAGAAGCCCGGGACCAGCTGCTTTTGCCTGGAGCCGGAGATGTATGACTATATCAGCGAAGTGAAGCAGATCACCGATGCCCTGCAGATCGACATTCTGCCGGAGGTGCACGCCGACATCGGGATCCAGTACCGCCTGGCGCGACGGGGCGTGTGGATCTATGATTTTATCATGCCGTACATGGTGCTGCATACCCTGATGTTCAGGAGGCACGACAAGCTCTACAGATACCTGGCGGACCGCCCCGAAAACCAGTTTGTCACGCTGGACTGCCATGACGGGATCCCGGTCAAGCCCGACCTGGATGGTATGATCGACGAGGAGGATGCGCTGGTGGTGGTGAACAAATGCCTGGAAAGAGGCGCGCGCGTGACCCGCGTCCTGTCAGAAAGCCACAAGGGCAGGCACGGTTTTGACGTACACCAGATCGTCTGTACCTACTATGAAGCGCTGGGCTGTGATGATGACGCATACCTGGCGGCGAGGGCGGTCCAGTTCTTTGTGCCGGGCATACCCCAGGTTTACTATGTAGGTATGCTGGCAGGCAGAAACGACACAAAGAGAGCGGACCAGACTGGTGACAACAGAGAGATGAACCGCCACAACTACACGCTGGAGGAGGTGGACGCCGCGGTGGGGACAGCAGTGGTCCAGAGACTGATGGCACTGGTGAGATTCCGCAACCGCCATCCCGCGTTTGACGGCACCTTTGAGACCGTTGCATGCCCCGCAGACCAGATATGCCTGAGATGGACGCTGGGTGAGGACTCCTGCACCCTGCATGTGGATCTTGGCGTCTTCAGGACGTATATCGTATCGGTGACAGGCGGTGTGGAGGAGCGGATCGAGGTCTGAGCCTGATCTTGAAAGAATTTCGCGGAGCACGACCCTGAGGATAAAGATATTCCTTGATTTGTACGATATAATTTATGACACATATCAATATGCCGCTTTTGGAATGCACGGATGCAGATCATATTTTCAAAAGCCGGCACGAACTGTTTTGTCTGAATCAGGGAGGATGATGGCATGAGTATGATGTTAGGGATCAGTATCTCCAACAAAAAGCGAATGGAAATCAGGGATCGGAGCGGAAAGGTGACAGGCTCCATCACGGTCACGCGGGGGAAGGCGTCCCAGGTGGTTGTGAAGAAGCGTCTGCCATACAGTTTTAAAGAGATATCGACAAGGCTGTTAAAGACGAAAAAATCTGGCAATGCGCACCAGGTATTGATCAGCGCGCGGCAGAAAGCAGTGTCGCTGCGCCTGATGTACAAGGGCGGCGTGTACGATGACGACGAGGTGTTTGCCGCGCTGATGCATGCGCAGGCGATCGTGCGGGTGGCGAAAAAGCGCGAGAAGCACCTGCAGGAGGAGGAGCGCGCCGAGAGGAAGATCGACAGGGAAGGGGCGGACAGCACGTTCTGCGAGGCGGATATCGAAGAAAAGACCGAGGAAGCTTCTTCCAGACAGATCCATAAGGAAGAGCGGGAACAGACGAAGGCAAAGATGGATATGCAGCGGATGCAGCGGATGATGGAGCAGTACGAGCGCATGATGCAGGAGGCGATGAGGGAACTCGAGCAGCTGGAGCATATGGATGCGCTCTCTGAGGAGATGGGGCTCGACGGGGAGATCAGCATGGATCCGGCGGATCTGGAGCTGATGAAGAAAAAACACCGCGCAGACGAGATGCGGGCGATCGTTGAGGCGGACATGAAGTATCTCAAATTCATGTTTGACAAGCTCGAAAAGGAGAGGCAGAGCAACAATAACAGCATCACAGGTTTCAGCAGTGTCAGCTATGACAACGGCAGCAGCGGAAACAGCGTGTCGCTCGAGCTGGACGGCATCGATATCCCGGTGGAGGCGGCGCCGGATGCGATGACGATCATCGAGGGCGGTGCGGTCGATGTGGAGGCATGATCGGGATCCCGTTATACAATTTTACCAATAATAGATCCAATATTATAAATTTTCTAGTAAATTTTCAGATGTTATGTTAGAATAGAAATAACAATAGAGATAACAAATCGAAAAGGAGCTGGTGATATGTATAAGATCATTACAATGGAGCGTGAGTTTGCAAGCGGCGGCAATGAGATCGGCAGACGGGTGGCAAAGAAGCTCGGCATAGAGCTGTATGACAGGAATATTCTCGTGGAGGCGGCAAAGAGGCTGGGCATTCCGCCCATTTATATCGGAGATTTGGAGGAAACTGCACCGGGAAGTATTATCTTTAATCTGTCCAAGACAGCGATCGGCGGCAGTAAGAAGGAGAATTCCAACCTGCCCATGTCGGAAAAGCTGTTTCTGGAGGAGAAGAAGATCATCGAGGAGATCGTCGAGAAGCATGACTGTGTGATCGTCGGCAGATGCGCTTCCTTCATATTATATGACAGGGAGGACTGTCTGAAAGTGTTTGTCCACGCGGACAAGGACTACCGCATCAACCGCACGATCCAGACAGAGAAAGTCGCACCGTCGGAGGCCGATGACTTCCTGCGCAAGTCCGACAAGAGAAGGAGCAATTTCTACAACACGCACACTGGCTGGAAGTGGGGGGACATGTCCAAGTTCGACCTGTGCCTCAATAGCAAGAGCCTTGGCCTGGACGCATGTGTGGATATCCTCGCCGGCATGATGCAGAAGTGATGCAGGCGATGACGGACATACAGAATATGGAAGCAGTATGAAAAGGAGTGTATCGCATAAACGTGCATACACTCCTTTTATGCACACGGGCACCCAGAGGAAGATTGTCAGCATGCGCTGACGGGTGCCCGGCGCGAGAGTAGGGGAAGAGGACTCTTCCCTACTCGATTGGTGCGCCCAGAGGAAGATTGTCAGCATACGCTGACGGGTGTCCGGCGCGCGAGTAAGGGAAGAGGGTTCTTCCCTATTCGATTGCACGCGGCGGGGGTCTGCCACATAGAATAAAGGATATAGAATATTGATCGGAGGCTTATGTCATTATGGCAGATATCACCCCGGGAATGATCTTCACAGATACATTGAGAAATAAAAAGCCGGACGCGCTGGCGTGGATCCGCGGGAATGCGCAGAACCCGCAGCTGAGCGGCGTAGTCCGGTTTTATACGACACCGTATTCCGGTGTGCTGGTCGAGGCGGAGATCTTTGGACTGCCCAACATCGCGGCACAGTTCTCATCGGATTTCTACGCGATGCACATTCATGAAAAAGGGGACTGCACGATGCCCTTTGACCAGACAGGGGATCACTACAATCCCACGAATGAGCCGCATCCCGACCACGCGGGCGACATGATACCGCTCATGGGCAATCAGGGATATGCATGGCTTGCGTTTTACGACAAGCGGTTTTCGATACCGGAGATCCTTGGCAGGAGCGTCATCATCCATGCGATGCCCGATGATTTCAGGACCCAGCCCTCGGGAGATGCGGGGGAGAAGATCGGCTGCGGCGTGATCCGATAAAATGGAGTGTGTGTTCGTACAGGACTTGTCAGTAAATGCCAGGTCCTGTGTGAACAGTAACCTGTAAGTACAGTAATATGTTTGGAAGTTTCGATTTCTGTTTACAATTATGTCAGTTTTTGTTAAAATAAATTTAAAAAAGAATATTGATTTGAGATTTGGGAGAATGGAAGTGTATTATCATGGGACGGATAATAATAGTGCATACAATATATTGACAAAAGGTTTTATGAAACCAAGTATAGGTGATAATCATTGGCTTGGCGACGGTTACTATTTCTATAGAAATGAAGAATATGCTTTTAGATGGATTTTGATGAAATATACGAATAATTTTAAAAACCAGTACGCCGCTGATTATGGAAATATATTTGGTGAGTACACAATATTAGCTGCTCAAATGAAAGAAAATATACGTGTGTTCTCAATGCAGGATATAAAGAATAGGTTATATTTTATAAAAGTCAAGAATAAACTTAAAGAAGTGGCAGAATATTCCGATAGCTTTAGAAAGCAGGTAAAAAGTAAAGGGATTGTAGATGGCGTTGTTTTTAATGTAATGTTTGAAGATATGGGGTTGGATAAGGATTATGATGCCATAGAAGCTGATTTTACAATTACATTTGTTCAGGAGGATTCAAGATTGGATTATTTGCCCGAAGATCAATTGTGTGTCCGCAGGTTGGACGTAATAGATACAATACAAAAATTTAATGGTGAAGAAGTGCCTGATAATTATAAAATATTTATCAACGAATATAATCAATCGAAAGCCATATTGAATCAGAAGAATAGAGAGAGTAAAGTTAATAAAGCGAGGATGTATAAAAAACATTTTAGAGCAGATAATAAGTATGGGTTAGGAGGTAAATCAAATGACAGATTTGAACGTCAGGTTTGATGAATTCGTAGAAAAACTGAATCATATGAGTGTGACAGAGTTTGACAATATGCTTATTCGTTGTGGGATTGAACGAATTAAACCTTCTGTGGATTCAAATTATGTTTGCTGCCTTAAAAAAACTTTTTCGGAGACAGACAAGGAATATATTGTCGGATCAGTATTTAAAGCGGATGTATGTGATATGTATAATAATTTTGAGTTGGACAGTATTGGACAAGGAGTAGCTTAAGTATGGCAAATAATAGTGTAAGTAGCTTGAAATTTGTTAATTATGTAGTAGATCGTGTTGAATTTTATAATAATCCAGAATTTGAGGCCGATGAAGTGTCGATAAAGTTTGATATAAGGCCAGAGTACATAGAAGAAGATGGCGATTTAATGTTGATTTTGGATGTGGATGTGTTTAAGAATGCTGTCGCTAATAATTATCCGTTTGAGCTGTTTGTTAAGATGATAGGGTATTTTAAGCTGGAAGGTGATGGCGATATTAACCGGTATAGAAATAATGCGTTGGCGATAATGTATCCGTATATAAGATCCCTGGTTACGGGATATACAGCAAATTCGAATGTTACTCCTCTTATACTTCCGGTGATAAATGTAAATGCAATGTTTAATAAAGATAAAAAGTAGCAAAGGTGAGGACATTTTCCTTGCTTTTGTTATTTTTATGTATAGTGCTCTATCCGGTCAGTAATCGCACTGCCAGTGCCGAATATTTTGTCAGTCTGCAAGGCGGAGGAAGGAGGCGATGCGGTGGCATCGTTGACTGACGACAACGCAGCAGATGGCAAAATAGGCGGTGCTGAAAGTGTTATTACTGGCCGGATGGAGCAATAGCCCTATGTAGAGGAAATATGGCGCATGGGGTGCGCGGCGGGTAGGGAAGAAGACTTTTCACTGCTCGATGAATGGATGGTTTTAAGATACGGAAGATGTTTTTGGGCGATGGCGGGGGAGGAAGTGCGATGAGAGAAGAACAGAAGACATATATCAGAGGATTGTATCAGGAGATCAAAAAGGCGGAGGAGCAGATGCGGGACAGGCCGATGCCCGCGCTCACGAAGGAAGATTTCTTCCTGTTTCATGAGACGGGAAACCGGCTTGTGTATGAGAATGCCTATTTCGGGCGGAGGAAGTACCTGACAGTCTACGCCATACTGGCGCTGTGGAGCGGGGAGCTGTCGCGATCGGGGATCATCGACGAAGAGGCCGGGGATCGGACAGGGGATCTGTATATAAGACGTCTGGAAGAGATCCTGGTCAGCATCTGCCGCGAGGAGCGGTTCTGGGCGCTGCCCGCGCATGTGGATTTTGACCGGATCGACCTGCCGGAGACAGTTCACACGGTTGACCTGTTTGCGGCAGAGACCGCGCAGGCGCTGTCGGAGATCGCGCTGCGGCTGTATGACAGGCTTTCGCGTGAGACGGTGGCCTGCGTGGCGCGGGAAGTGATCCGGCGGGTGCTGCAGCCGTTTGCGGCGTCAGCGTTTCCGTACAGCTGGTGGGAGACTGACCGCTGCAACTGGTCTGCGGTATGCGCAGGTTCGATCGGCATGGCGGCGGTCTCGATCGAAGCGCTGAACTGCAGGATCATGGAAGCGTACACGCCGGATCAGCAGGAAAAGGATGCGCCGCTCCCGCCGGATATCCTGCTGTACCGCGACCAGTACAGACTGCTGCCGCAGAACTGGAAAGCGGACTGCCTGAGGCGTGTCGGAGATGCGCTGCAGTGTTACCTGGACGGTATGGAGGCGGACGGCGCCTGCACGGAGGGACTGGGATACTATAATTACGGCATGTCCTTCTACGCGGCGTTTGCAGAGGCGTGCGAGGCGGGCGGCAGAGATGCGCCGGGACGGCTGATGTATCGCGACAAGTGTGATCAGATCGCGCTCTTCCAGCAGAAATGCTATTTTATGGATCGCCATGGGGGCGGAGTCAGTATCAGCTTTTCTGACGGCAGCAGCCATGAGTCCTTTCTGCCGGGACTGACGGCGTATCTGAAGCGCTGTTATCCGCAGGTGGAGACACCCGGTTATGCGCTCGCGCGCCCGTTTGACGAGGATGCATGCTACCGCTATCTCACGAACGAGCGCAACATCAGCTGGCTCATCCGATACGGCGACAGCGGATCAGGCATGCGTGCGGAGGCGGATCCTGCAGATGAAAAACTGACACATGCTCAGAACAATAGTTCTGACAAAAGCCGGACACCAGGCGGGAACACGGTGTATCTGCTTCCGGCGGCGCAGTGGCTCATCTGTCAGGACGGCGACGGAAACGGGTTTGCCGCAAAGGGCGGCAATAATGACGAGAACCACAATCACAACGATATCGGACATTTTCTGTGCGTCTTTCACGGGGAGATGCTCCTCACGGATCTGGGCGCAGGCGAGTACACGAAGGATTATTTTAGCGATAAGCGGTATGAGATCCTGTGCAACCGTTCCATGGGGCATTCTGTCCCGATGATCAACGGGGAGGAGCAGTGCGCAGGAGCAGGATACAGGGCGGACCGATTTGCGTGGGACGAGGAGACCTGCACGCTGACGATATCCTTTGCAGGAGCCTATCCGGAAGGCAGCATAAAGAAGCTGGTGCGCCATATCAGGATGTGCGGGAAGCAGATCTGGCTGCAGGATCTTTTTATCCCCAGTGAAAATACCGGATCGATCACGGAAAATATCGTCACGGAGTATGAGCCGGTGATACAGGATGGAATGATATGGATCAGAGGGAAGCGCGGACAGTGCAGCATCCGGGTAGAAAACTGCAGGGATCACAGGATCAGGATCATCCCCTGTGCCCACAGCGACCATGCGGGGAACCACCGGACGGTATACCGCATCGCCTGGGAAGTCCGGCCTGGGCAGGAGGACAGCGCGGACTGTACGATGTGGATAACTTTCCATGATAATGAGTTTTTTGGATAATATCCACATGTTTATGCACAATATCCACAAAAACAGAGGGGAAGAATCCTTTGTAAATATCTAAAAATGTATAAAAAATGAAAAAATTGTAAATTTCTTAAAGAAAAAAACAGGGGCGCAATGGTCAATTTTACATCAAAAAATAGTGATCAGGCTATTGTTTTATGTCAGTAAAAGCGATATCATAGAGAGTGATAGAACATCGTTCATGAAATAAAATAAAACGGAGGTAAACAGTATGGCAATTTTAGTTACGGGCGGTGCCGGATTTATCGGCAGCCACACAGTTGTAGAACTTCAGAATGCAGGTTATGATGTAGTCGTGGTGGATAACCTGTCCAACGCGAGTGTCAAATCTCTGCAGCGTGTGGAGAAGATCACGGGGAAACCGGTCACGTTCTACAAAGCGGACATTCTTGACAGGGACGCGATGGAGAATATATTCGAGAACGAAGAGATCGATTCCTGCATTCACTTTGCGGGTCTGAAAGCGGTGGGCGAGTCCGTTCAAAAGCCATGGGAATATTACAACAATAATATAGCGGGCACGCTGACACTCGTGGATGTGATGAGAAAGCATGGCTGCAAGAACATCATCTTCTCATCCTCTGCTACGGTATACGGCGATCCTGCATTCATTCCGATCACGGAGGAGTGCCCGAAGGGACAGTGTACCAACCCGTACGGCTGGACGAAATCCATGCTGGAGCAGATCTTATCAGATATGCAGAAGGCTGATCCGGAGTGGAACGTGATCCTCCTTCGTTACTTTAACCCGATCGGGGCGCATCAGAGCGGTACGATGGGCGAGAACCCCAATGGTATTCCCAACAATCTGATGCCGTACATCACGCAGGTGGCGGTGGGCAAGCTCGAGAAGCTCGGCGTATTTGGCAATGATTACGACACACACGATGGGACCGGCGTCAGGGACTATATCCATGTAGTTGATCTCGCTGTCGGACATGTGAAGGCGCTGAAGAAGATCGAGGAGAAGGCAGGACTCTGCATCTACAATCTCGGCACAGGCGTGGGCTACAGCGTGCTCGACATCGTCAAGAATTTTGAGGAAGCGACAGGCGTGAAGATCCCGTATGAGATCAAACCGCGGCGGGCAGGAGACATCGCAACCTGCTATGCAGATGCCGCAAAGGCAAGGGACGAGCTTGGCTGGACAGCGCAGTACGGTATTAAGGAGATGTGCGCGGACAGCTGGAGATGGCAGTCCAACAATCCGAACGGGTATGATGAATAAATAAAATACAGAAAATACCGCAGATTGGTCTGCGGTATTTTCTGTATTTCAGAATTCTATACTGTCGGTATCTCACCATTTTTGTAGCGGTTGATATAGCTGTGGATCCGGTCGTTTGGATTCAGCAGGTCGCTGATGGAAGAATCGTGATTCAGCGTGTCAATGATGTATGCGATATATTTACTCATATCACAGCTGATATACCATTCCTTCTCGAGCAGCTCCGGTTTCTGGTAGATCAGGTTCGTGGTGAGCACCCTGCTGATCAGCCCCTGCTCGTATGCCTCCTCAAACTTGTCGAGACCGGCAGTGAACAGGCCGAACGTGGACGCGGCAAAGATCCTGTTTGCCTTTCTCTGCTTCAGGTTGGTTGCTACTTCGATCATGCTCTCGCCGGAGGAGATCATGTCGTCGAGGATGATGACGTCCTTTCCCTCCACGCTGCTTCCGAGAAATTCGTGCGCCACGATCGGGTTGCGCCCGTTCACGACTCGCGTGTAGTCGCGGCGTTTGTAGAACATGCCCATGTCGAGCCCCATCACATTTGCCATGTAGATGGCGCGCCCCATGCCGCCCTCGTCGGGGCTGATGATCATCATGTGGTCCGCGTCGATGGTCAGGTCAGGGACATGGTTTAAGAGTCCTTTGATGAACTGGTAGGTGGGCGATACGGTCTCGAACCCGTTCAGGGGGATCGCGTTCTGCACGCGCGGGTCATGTGCGTCAAAAGTGATGATATTGTCGACGCCCATCCTGACCATCTCCTGAAGTGCGAGCGCACAGTCGAGGGATTCCCGTGAATTTCTCTTGTGCTGGCGGCTCTCATATAAATAGGGCATGATCACGGTGATGCGCCGTGACTTGCCGCCGATCGCAGCGATGATGCGCTTCAGATCCTGATAATGGTCGTCGGGCGACATATGGTTTTCCTGCCCGCAGAGGGAATAAGTCAGGCTGTAGTTCGTGACGTCGACCAGCAGATAAATGTCGTTGCCGCGCACCGACTCCAGGATCTCGCCTTTTGCCTCTCCGGTCCCGAAGCGCGGAACGCGGGTATTGATGATATAGGAGTCGCGCTGATATCCGGCAAATGCAAGAGAATCCTTGTGTTCACTCTCACGCTCTGCTCTCCATTTGACAAGGTACTTGTCAACCATGTCCCCGAGCTCCTTGCAGCCACTTAAAGGAATGATGCCTAATGAACCTACAGGTATTGAGTTGAGATTTCTTTTTTCCTCACGAACTGGCATTGAAAAACCCTCGCTTTCTATTGTTTTATGTACAGTGATGTAATGAATCCTGTTTTCATTTGTTTACAGCTGCTGTCTTTTTCAACATCCGGATGTCCCGGCCTGTCAGTTTGCAAATGTCATAATGGCTTGTGATGCGGGAAAAGATCCTGTCGGAATAGCGGTCCCGCAGTTCTCCAAGCGATAGATTAGTTGTGATTATGGTCGCTTTTTTGCGCAGGTGTCTGTTGTTCAGACAGGAAAAAAGCTGGGAGGAAACAAAAGAGTTTGTGAGTTCCGTCCCCAGATCATCGATGATCAGCAGGTCGCAGTCACAGATGTCATCGGAGATACCGGATGCCGCCTCCGCGCTCTCCCTGTCAAAAGTACTCCTGGACAGGATATCAAAAAGCTGGGAAGCGCTGAAGTAGATCACCAGGTTTCCCTGGTCGATCAGTTCCTTTGCGATACAGCAGGACAGAAAAGATTTACCCGTTCCTACTGTACCATAAAAAAACAGGTTTCGGTAGTCCTTATTGAAGCTTTTTACGAAATTTTGGCATATTTGTACAGCTTTTGCAAATTTTTCAAGATCCTCTCCCGCATAATAATCATACGAAAGTGAACCAAAATTTTCTGTCAGGAGCAGGTTCTGGATATGGGACTGCTCGTAGATCAGGTTGATCTCCTCCGCGCGGAAACAGCTGCACTTCTGGCTGCCGATGTAACCAGTGTCGCGGCATTTGCCGCAGGCATAGACCGGGGACAGGTAGTCGTCAGGGAAGCCGTATGTGCGCAGCAGGGCGCTCTTTTTTTCGGCGAGCTCCTTTAAGCGTTGTTTTAATTCCTGCAGTGCATTTTCGTTCCCGCCAAGGAGTTTCCTGCCCTGCTCGATGGAGATGGAGGCGACCTGACGGTCCAGAGCCTCATAATCCGGGATCTGCCGGTATACGGTTTCTGTATTGTGTTCCAGACGATGTCTGGCGGCGCGCTGCTTCTCCTCGTAGGAGCGCATGATCGCATCGTACTGGCTGTTTGTCAGTGCCATCGTTTGTACCTCGTTTGCTTTCGCGGTCTTTATTTAATTGCTCAGTATATTCTGCTCTAACGCATCAAAGTCGTAGGTATTTTGTGCGAAATTGTTAAATTTATTCCTGGCCGGGGCCGCGTCAGTTCTGTTATGTATCCTGCGCGGCTTGTCCGCATTCTGGGCGGTGCGCTTGTAGGCGGCGTCGGCCGCGGGAATGTCAGCCTTGTGATGGACGCCGGCCTGATACCATTTTGTGAGGATCCCGTCCGCGTAGGCGAAGCGGTGGCTGTCCGTTGTCATGACCGTCTTGTCGCAGGCCTCCTGGATCACATCCAGCAGAAAACCGTAGTCCTTTGTCCATTTGTTTATGTATTCAAGCTCCTTGGGAGCAGGATTGGCATTTTTGCCCAGTGATTTCATGATCGTGTAGACGACCTTGTCATATTTGCGCGATGCGCTCTGGGCGTCCGTCGGGGACGTGATCCCCTGCTCGTGCCACGCCAGGGCTACTTTTTCAATGTAGCGGAAATCCTTTTTGCCGCGTTCCACACAGTGCTGCACCAGATAGTCGATCAGGTCTGTCGAGAAGCCGAGCCGGTCGTACAGGAAGAGGATGGTTTCCATATCGCTGCGCGTCAGCGGTCTTGCGACGTACTGTTCCGTGACCATCAGCAGCTGCTCGATATCCTCATTGCTCTTGAAGCGCTTGAGCTCGTCGAGCGAGTAATCCGGTCTGACGATATCACTGCTGCCATATTTTCCATTTGCGGGCTGACTGCCGGCGGCGGCAGTACGATCCGCGGCCATCGGGGCTGTTACGGCCCTGGCAGTCATGCCCGTCTGCATGGAGGCCGGCCTTATAAAGGATAAGACCGGGGTGATACGGGGAGCCGTTCTGGGCGCCTCGTACGTGTTTTCGAGGGAAAGTACCCTGATCCCGGACAGGTTGTGAGCCGCGTCAAAGTCGAGTGCCAGAAGCTGTCTGGATTCCCAGTACGTCAGCGACCGGAGCACATCCTTTTCCGTATAATTGAACTTGTCCGCGATATCAGTTACGCTTGTTGGGAGATTCGCGTTCATCATGCGGATCAGAAAAAGATAGATCTTGAGCTGCGCGTCGTTGGCATCTGCCATATACTCGTCAATGAATAAATTGGAAATGCTTGTCTGGTCGTTTGTGACAGCCCGGTAAATATTGACACGATTCATAATAAACCTCCGTCCGGTAATGGATTCCTTAGGATCGATCCGGCGTGGGAGCCACCGGTATCTGTAAGGTAAGTGTATTGTAGCACACCTGCGGAAAAAAGCAAGCCCGCCACACCCTTCAACCCCTTGTGAATACTGGGTTCACGGGCAGTGTGGATAATGTGGATAATGTGGATATCCGCATGCGCCGGGGTTCCGATCCCTTGTCAGACCGCAAAGGTAACATGTGGATTTTAATCGGGAGGAATGTGGATGAAAACAAAAAATATCCACACCCTTTTATGACGATTTGGTCACAAAAAAATGTGGATAATGTGGATAACTACAGCCCAAGCAGGTTTTCACCGATTTTTACGACATCCCCGGCGCCCATAGTTATCAACAAATCGCCGTCGATACAATTTTTTAATAAAAAATTTTCGATCTCGTCAAAACTCGGGATATAACAGCACTCCGTCCCTGTTTTTTCCAGCTCCGCCAACAGGTCCCTTGAACTGATGCCGATCGTATTTTTCTCCCGCGCGGCATAGATGTCCGTCAGGACGACCCTGTCCGCGAGTGAGAGCGCTCTGGCGAAATCTTTTAAAAAGGCTTTTGTGCGCGTGTAAGTGTGCGGCTGGAACACGCACCACAGAGTCTTATGGGGATAGTTTGCAGCGGCTTTGAGCGTGGCGGCGATCTCCGTCGGGTGGTGCGCGTAGTCGTCAAGGATCCTGACGCCTGCGACTTCGCCCTTGAGTTCGAAGCGTCTGTCCGTTCCGGCAAAGGCGGACAGGGCGCTGCGCACGACCTCCGGGTCAAAGCCAAGGATATCCATCAGGGCGATGACGGACAGGGAGTTCAGGATATTGTGTTCGCCCACGACGCCGAGTCTGATCGTGCCGCATTTCCTGCCTTTTCTGACAAGGGTGTAGGAGGCGCGCCCAAGCTCATCGTAGACAGCGTCCGCAAAGCTGTAGTCGGCGGAGGCGTCCGCGCCGAAGGTGACGATATTGCAGCCGAGTCCCCCGACAAGCTGTTCGATATGATCGATCCCGCTGTTGATGATCAGAAAGCCGTCAGCGGGAAGGATCTCGGCAAATCTTCGGAAGGAATGGCGGATATCGTCGATGTCTTTGAAGAAGTCCATATGATCCTCCTCGATGTTGAGGATGATGCTGATGCGCGGAAAAAAGCTCAAAAAGGAGTTGGTGTACTCGCAGGCTTCCGTCACAAAATAGTCGGACCTGCCGACGCGGATATTTCCCCCGATGGATTTCAGGATCCCGCCGATGGACAGGGTGGGGTCGGCATCCGCAGCCAGAAGCACTTCTGATATCATGGAAGTGGTGGTTGTCTTTCCGTGCGTGCCGCTGACCGCGATGGGGATCCTGTAGTTTTTCATGATCTGCCCGAGCAGGTCTGCGCGTGTCATGAGGGGGATCTGCAGCTCCTGCGCCGCGGCGAACTCGGGATTGTCGTGCGCGATCGCTGCAGTGTACACGACGAGGTCGATGGAAGCGCTGATGCTGCTGGCCATCTGCGGATAGCTGATCTTTGCCCCCATGGAGACGAGATGCTGCGTGAGGGGTGATCTCTTCGCGTCCGAACCGCTGACGGTAAAACCTGCCTCGATCAGGATCTGGGCGAGGCCGGACATGCTGATCCCTCCGATTCCGATAAAATGTACATGGATGGGGTTGTTGAAATTTATCTGATACATGGTTTGATATTCCTTCCTGTTATTTATTGCAGATCACACATATTGTCTTGAAGCTGCCAGTACAGCTGTATGTACTTGTTTCATTTTATTGTGATGCTACTATTAATATACACCTCACAGTGCAACTTTTCCATAGTTATAGAAAATAAAATCCGCACATAAGATTCAAAAATGGGAGCCGGATCATGGCAGGAAGGTAAAAAGAACATATATTCCGCGCTGATTTGGAAAAAATGTATGGAAATATTCAGGGGAATGACGTTAAAGTTGTTCCCTTTAACGAAAATGTATGCTATAATAAATCAGGGTCTGCTATATGCAAAAATATGCGAAGCCTATTATTATGCAAGTAGGGGTGACAACATGATTAAAAAAGAGATGATTGCCATGCTTTTAGCAGGTGGACAGGGCTCTAGACTGGGTGTCCTGACATCGAAAATGGCAAAGCCGGCCGTTGCTTTTGGAGGAAAATACCGGATCATAGATTTTCCGCTGAGCAACTGTATTAATTCCGGTATTGACACAGTCGGAGTGCTTACACAGTATCAGCCGCTGAAGCTGAACACACATATCGGTATCGGTATCCCCTGGGATCTGGACCGGAATGTCGGTGGTGTGACCGTATTACCACCTTATGAGAAGAGCAGTGAGAGTGAGTGGTACACCGGGACTGCCAACGCTATCTTTCAGAATCTGGAGTATATGGAGAACTACAATCCGGACTATGTGCTGATCCTGTCAGGGGATCATATCTATAAGATGGACTACGAGGTGATGCTCGATTTCCACAAGGAGAGCGGATCGGAAGTGACGATCGCATCGATGCCGGTACCGATCGATGAGGCGAAGCGATTTGGTATCGTTATTACAGACGAGAATAAAAAGATCCTGGACTTTGAAGAGAAACCGGAGAACCCGCGGAGCAATCTGGCTTCCATGGGTATTTATATATTTAACTGGAAAACACTCAAAGAGGCGCTGATCGCCAAAGCAGACCAGCCCGCGCTTGATTTTGGGAAGCATGTAATTCCATACTGCCATGAAAAGGGCTGCCCGATGTACTCCTACGAGTTTAACGGGTACTGGAAGGATGTGGGTACGCTGAGCTCCTACTGGGAGGCCAACATGGAGCTGATCGACATCGTGCCGGAATTTAACCTCTATGAGGAATATTGGAAGATCTACACAAAGAGCGAGGTCCTGCCACCCCAGTATATCGCACAGGACAGCGTCGTCGAGCGCAGCATCATCGGCGAGGGCTCGGAGATTTATGGACAGGTCTACAATTCTGTCATTGGCTGCGGCGTGATCATCGGCGAGGGCACGGTGGTGCGCAACTCCATCATCATGAACCAGACAAAGATCGGTGACAAGTGTACGATCGAGAAGGCGATCATAGACGAGTACTCCCAGGTGGGAAGCGGCACACAGCTCGGCGCATTCCCGGAGAAGGAAAACGATACAAGACCTGACATTTACAACAGCGGGCTTGTCACAGTCGGTGAGAAATCGACCATTCCCGCCAATGTTAAGATCGGAAAGAACTCAGTCGTCTTTGGAGAGACTGTGGCTTCCGATTATCCAAATGGCGTGTTGGACAGCGGCAGGACATTGATAAAGGTGGGGGATTGAGAATGAGAGCATTAGGAATTGTATTAGCTGGTGGAAACAGCAGGAAGATGGGAGCGCTATCCCACAAGAGAGCGATCTCAGCAATGCCGATCGCGGGCAGTTACAGAAGCATAGATTTTGTATTGAGCAATATGTCCAACTCACACATTCAGAAGGTTGCGGTGATCACGCAGTATAATTCGAGGAGCCTTCATGAGCACTTAAGTTCATCGAAGTGGTGGGATTTCGGACGCAAGCAGGGAGGTCTGTATACATTCACACCGACAGTCACGCCGGACAACAGCAACTGGTATCAGGGGACTGCGGACAGCATTTACCAGAATCTCCTGTTTTTAAAAAGAAGCCATGAGCCATATGTAGTCATTGCCACAGGGGACTGTGTCTACAAGATGGATTACAATAAAGTGTTGGAATACCACATCGCAAAGAAGGCGGACATTACCGTCGTGGTGAAGGAGATGCCCGAGGATGCGGATGTGGACCGGTACGGCGTCGTCAGGATGAACGACGACGGGCGGATCGAGGAGTTCGAGGAGAAGCCCATGGTGGCGCGGTCAAAGACCGTGTCGTGCGGGATCTATGTGATCAGACGCAGACAGCTCATCGAACTGATTGAGAAGAGCGCCGAGGAGGGACGGCACGATCTCGTGCAGGACATCCTTATACGCTATAAAGATGTGAAGCGGATATACGGCTACAGGATCGAATCTTACTGGAGAAATATCGCGACGGTCGAGGATTACTATGGCACGAACATGGATTTCCTCAGGAAAGAGATCCGCGATTATTTCTTCAAACAGTATCCGGACGTATATTCCAAGGTTGACGATTTGCCGCCTGCAAAGTACAATCCGGGAGCACAGGTCCGCAACAGCCTGATCTCGAGCGGGTGTATCGTGAACGGAACGGTGGAAAACTCGATCCTGTTCAAGGAGGTCTTTGTCGGCAACAACTGTACTATCAAAAACTCCATCATTTTAAACGATGTGTATCTGGGCGATAACACCCACATTGAAAATTGTATTGTAGAAAGCCGCGATACTATTCGAGCGAACTCGCACCACGTCGGGGAGACCGGCATCAAGGTTGTGGTTGAGAAAAATGAGAGGTATGTTTTATAACAAAAAATCAAGAAGACGAATCAACGACTTGCAAAAGGGGGACAAAAGAATGAGAATAACAGATGTTCGCGTTCGAAAAATCACAAAAGAGGGAAAAATGAAAGCAGTAGTATCGATCACACTTGACGATGAGTTTGTGGTCCATGACATCAAGGTGATCGAGGGTGAGAAGGGTCTTTTCATCGCGATGCCGAGCAAGAAATCGGCGGACGGCGAGTACAGGGATATCGCTCATCCGATCAATTCTAACACAAGGGATACGATCCAGAAGACGATCCTGGAGAGCTATGAGAAAGCGCTCCTGGAACCGGATGAGGAAGCAGTGTCTTAGGATATCATCAATCGAAATATAATGTGGGTAAAAGCCATCCGTTCATAGCGGATGGCTTTTTGTATATTTTTTTATTGACCTTTGGGACGATTCAAGGAGAGGGGGAAGAAAAAAGTTGTTGTTAATTTGCGCATATTTGTTATAATGATACTATGGATCGTATTATTAAAAGAGAAGATTGAACAGATCCTGTAAACAAAACGAATGAAGCGAAAGTATGAGGGTAGAGTGCGATTATTATGCAGAATGTGATCAGGTTTTCTTTGTTTGGAAATTATGAACGGTTTAGTACGAATAACTTAGACAATTATATGCGGTTGATCGATTTTTTTGGAAAAAGAGGGTATAAACCTGCGACAACAAACGAGATGCAATTGCAGCAGAATGGTCAGGCGCATGTGCTTGTCATGCCTGTGTTTGTGAGCGAAACGGGGGCTGTCATAGAGATAACGTCAAAACGCATCAATTTTCATAAAGATATTTCAGATGTGGTTGGCGTTGAGGAGATGGGAAAAGAGTTTGTCAATGATTTTTTTGATTTGTTAGATGTGTTTGTAACTGATCTGTCGATCGAGTCTAACCGGGTGGCGTTGAATTGCTATATATTTATGGAAAAAATTTCGTTGGAAATGCCGACACAATCGACTTATTTTGATCATGCCGATCAGACAGAGATGACGGTGAGAAATGTTACGCAAAAAGAGGTGGAAAAGGAAGCGAGCAATATAATCGTCGAGAAATATGTCAATATACAGGGGGGATTTACCCGGTATTCTTATGATATAAATACCATTGGAGAAAATCAGACAACTCGTTTTAACAAGACCAATATTAAGAAATTGTATGAGGCATACATCAGAATAGCGATGGAGATTGAGAAAGGATTGAAGTAAGGATTGAAGTATATAGATTCTGTATCTGGGACTGTTGCATTTGAGACGAAGCGGTTGGAGGAAGACAATTTTGAGAAGACAGCATATTCTGATACAAAAGGGGATATACATAAGAGTAGAATAAAGAGATTCAGCAATATGCACGATGAAAATATTGCTGAACAATTTAAGCGTATGCAGGATAGCGTGATGAAGAAAGAGATTCCGATACTGTCTAGACTTCTGGCTGAAACTGCTTTTGATATAGGGTATGAATCTCTGGCAGAAAAGTACTTTGAACAATTGTCGGAGAAATATGGTATCATAGCCAACACGGTACTGATCAACATATATCTTGCGAATATGTATGAGAATAAGCATCTGCTGAAACATTTGTTGTATATTGTCGGAAATCTGCCTGCAGTCAGGAGAAGTAATTTAGAGATCATACCGCTGGCAGGAATATCAAATCCCGACATAGAGATTCAGGATCTGTCTGTTAAGTGTTTTGAAGCATGGGAAGATAAACGGCATTTGCAGACATTGATCAGTTTGCGGAACAAGACGAGCGTGGAATGGTTTCGGGAGTATATAAACGATGTGATTGACGAACTGAGTGGGGAATGAGATGGCATACTATGTGAGAAAGATTTCACGTTCGAAGTGGCAGGAAGATCCATTGAGCGCGGATGAAGAAAAAGCACTTTTGGAGGTAAAAAAAGTGGCGGCAGACGCTGTTACGAACTGTATAAAAACGACGGGAAACAAATTGTCCTTATGGAGAGTGGAGGAGAAAAGGGATTCGATCGATGACATTATACCGTTGATCGTTGGTTTTGAGAGACCGGATACGTGTGACATTATCTATATTTCAGATGAGGTATTTTTACAGGAGGGGATCGTGATAGAACAATCCTCCGAAGATGCCAACACTCCGATCGAAGAATTGAAGCAGTATCATTATAATGCGATCGTTGAGGACTTTGAAGGATTGGGAAAGTTTGCAAGGATTGTGTTGAGATCCCTGGACAATCACAAACGATTTAAAGGCAAAGAGGTTAAGACAAAATTGAGGGAGATGCTTGACAGGCAGGAGATTGACCGGGAGATGATCTCGGACAAATTGTATGAGAAGATCAGTTGATCGATGCGTAAGGATAGAAAAACCTTATCGATCTGCATACATGGCAGATCGATAAGGGTTTTCTTGTGTTAAACAGGCACATACGGCGCTCTGATGCGGCGCCTGCAGATCAACTGGCAGGAAGGAATTGGATCAAATGGGAAGTTCAGAATGCGACACCTGTGCATATAATGTATATGACGAGGAGGACGCGTGTTATTACTGCGAAGTCCATATGGACGAGGACGACATGATACGGGTGATGGAAGGACATTATAGGAATTGTCCTTATTACAGGAACGGGGACGAATATGCGGTGGTTAGGAGACAGTAAGATGGTTATCATAGCAGGGCTTGGAAACCCTACAAGGGAATACGAGAATACGAGACACAATATCGGATTTATGGCGGTCGATGCGCTCGCGGACAAGTACAACATCAGCGTGATGGACTGTAAGCACAAAGCATTGATCGGAAAGGGCGTGATCGGCGGCACGAAGGTCGTGCTGGTGAAGCCGCTCACGTACATGAACCTGAGCGGTGAGGCGATCCGCGCAGTGGTGGATTACTATAAGGTGGATGCGGCGAGTGAGCTGATCGTGATCTACGACGATATCAGCCTCGATGTCGGGCAGCTTCGCATCCGCAAGAAAGGCAGCGCCGGCGGACACAATGGCATCAAGAACATCATCGCGAACCTGGGCAGCGACACATTTCTGCGCATCAAGGTCGGCGTCGGCGAGAAGCCAAAGGGATACGACCTTGTGGACTACGTGCTTGGCCATTTCGGCAAAGAAGAGCTGGAAGTGATGGTGGAGACCCTGGAGAAAGTGGACGGGGCAGTGAATCTGATGCTGGAGGATGAGGTCGACATGGCGATGAATAGGTATAATGTGAAGAACAGTCCAAAAGATGCCGGGGCTGTGGGAAAATAAAATGATCAGGATGATTTAGGATATGGAGGACAACCAATCGTGAACACATTATTGGCACCGCTTAGGGAGCTTGGCGAGTATGAGGGTATCACAGAAGCACTGGACAAAAAGGGCGGTAAGGTGAGCGTGAGCGGCTGTGTGGATTCCCAGAAGCTTCATATGGTATTTGGCACGGACAGGGATTACGATGTGAAGCTGATCGTGACCTACAGCGATATCAAGGCGAAGGAGCTTTTGGAGGACTGCCGCCTGTACTGCCGCGAGTCGTATTTTTATCCGGCGAAGGATCTGATCTTCTATCAGGCGGATGTCCATGGCAACCAGCTTGTCAAGGAAAGGATCGCGGTGCAGCGAAGACTCCTCGAGGGCAATCCGGTCACGATCGTCACAACCTTTGCCGCTCTGATGGCGCATCAGATCCCGCTGTCCGTGCTCGAGGACAATATCGTCTGCATCGGCAGGGACAGCGTGATCGAGGAGCGGGCGCTGGCGCGCAGGCTCGTGGCGATGGGATATGAGAAAAATTATCAGGTGGAGGCGCCGGGGCAGTTTTCGATCCGCGGCGGGATCGTCGACATTTTTGACCTGACCTCGGAGAATCCGGTCCGCATCGAGCTGTGGGGGGACGAGGTCGAATCGATCCGCACGTTTGACGTGCTCAGCCAGCGCTCCATCGAGGAAAATATGACGCAGGTGTCGATCTATCCGGCGGCGGAGCTGATCCTGTCGCAGTCCGTGCTCGACAGGGGATTTCACAGGATCGAGAAGGATTGTAAGGCGCAGGCGAAGCTTTTCAGGGATCAGACAAAGCCGGAGGAGGCGCACCGCCTGGAGACGGCAGTGGCGGATCTGCGGGAGCAGGTGACGCAGTTTCAGAACCTTGTGAACCTCGACAGCTTTATCCACTATTTCTATGAGGATACCATGTCATTCACCGATCTTTTACGGAACAGGCGGTGCTGTGTCTATCTCGACGAGCCGCTGCGCATCGAGGAACATGCGCGCGCTGTGGAACTCGAGTTTCGGGAGAGCATGACAAACAGGGCGGAAAAGGGATATATCCTGCCCGGACAGATGGATGTGCTCTACTCCGTGCAGGAGACGATGGCAAAGCTTGAGGATGAGCGTCTCCTCGCGCTCTCGACCATGGAATTCAAGGGATTTGGTATCCGGTTTGCCGACCGGTTCTCTGTCAATGCCAGAAATATCTCTTCCTATAATAATAGCTTTGCAGAGCTGGTGAAGGATTTGAACCACTATAAGAAGCAGGGGTACAGGGTGCTCGTGCTGTCCGCCTCGGCGACGCGCGCCAAGCGCCTTGCAACAGATCTCATGGACGAGGGGTTGACTGCGTTTTATTCGGAGGATCCGGACAGGGTACTGCAGCCGGGGGAGATCATGACGTACCACGGTGCTGTCCTGAAGGGATTTGAGTACCCGCTGTTAAAGTTCGTCGTGATCTCCGAGACGGATATCTTTGGAAAGCAGCAGCGCAAAAAGCGGAAAAAGACGTACGAGGGGCAGAAGATCCAGAATTTTTCGGACCTGAAGGTGGGGGACTATGTCGTCCATGAGAATCACGGACTCGGTGTCTATAAAGGTATCGAGAAGGTCGAGGTAGACAAGGTCGTCAAGGATTACATCAAGATCGAGTACCGGGACGGCGGCAATCTCTATGTGCTGGCGACGGGGCTTGACGTGATCCAGAAATACGCCTCGGCCGATGCGGCGAAAAAGCCGAAGCTGAACAAGCTGGGCACACAGGAGTGGGTGAAGACCAAATCGAAGGTAAAGACTGCCGTCAACGAGATCGCAAAGGATCTTGTGGAGCTGTATGCAGTCCGGCAGCAGAAGCAGGGGTTTGTGTTCAGCAAGGACACTGTGTGGCAGCAGGAGTTTGAGGAGATGTTCCCGTTTGAGGAGACGGGCGACCAGCTGCTTGCGATCGAGGCGACCAAGAGCGATATGGAGAGTCCGCGCATCATGGACCGGCTGATCTGCGGCGATGTGGGATATGGAAAGACGGAGATCGCGATCCGCGCGGCGTTCAAAGCCATACAGGACGGGAAACAGGTCGCGTATCTCGTGCCGACGACGATCCTGGCGCAGCAGCATTACAACACATTCATGCAGCGCATGAAGGATTTTCCGGTGTGCGTGGAGATGCTGTCGCGTTTTCGGACGGCGGGCGAGATGAAGAAGACCGTCGAGGGGCTCAAAAAAGGGCTGGTGGATATCGTGATCGGCACGCACAGACTCCTGTCCGCGGACGTGCAGTACAAGGATCTGGGGCTTCTGATCGTCGACGAGGAACAGCGTTTCGGCGTGCGTCACAAGGAGAAGATCAAGCAGGTCAGGGAGGATGTGGATGTGCTGACGCTGACAGCGACGCCGATCCCGCGGACGCTGCACATGAGCCTTGTGGGGATCCGCGACATGAGCGTTCTCGAGGAGGCGCCGGGGGAGCGTCAGCCGATCCAGACCTATGTCATGGAGTACAACGAGGAGATGGTCCGGGAGGCGATCGTCCGCGAGCTTTCCAGGCAGGGGCAGGTGTACTATGTATATAACCGCATCAACAATATCGAGGAGATCACCAACCAGGTTGCCCGCCTTGTCCCGGAGGCAGTCGTGGCGTATGCCCACGGTCAGATGAAGGAGCATGAGCTGGAGAAGATCATGTTCCAGTTTATCGGCGGCGAGATCGATGTGCTGGTGTCGACGACGATCATAGAGACCGGGCTGGACATCTCGAACGTCAACACCATGATCATTCACGACTCCGACGCGATGGGGCTGTCGCAGCTCTATCAGCTGCGCGGGCGCGTGGGGCGCTCCAACCGCACCTCGTACGCGTTTCTGATGTACAAGAGAGACAAGATGCTCAAGGAGGTGGCGGAGAAGCGTCTGCAGGCGATCCGCGAGTTTACGGATCTGGGGAGCGGTTTCAAGATCGCGATGCGGGATCTCGAGATCAGGGGCGCCGGAAATCTCTTAGGGGAGCGCCAGCACGGGCATATGGAGGCGGTCGGCTACGACCTGTACTGCAAGATGCTCAACGAAGCGGTCAAGACACTCAAAGGGACGAAAAAAGTCGACGCGGATTTTGGCACTTATGTGGATATGGACGTCGACGCCTTTATCCCGCCGGAGTACATCGTCAATGAAGTCCAGAAGCTGGACATATACAAGCGCATCGCAAGCCTTGAGAATGAGGCGGAGTGCGACGACATGAGAAAGGAACTGAAGGACCGGTTCGGCAATGTGCCAAAGTCTGTCGAGAATCTGATCCAGATCTCGCTGATCCGCGTCACGGCGCACAAGCGGTATGTGACAGAGATCAAGGGAAAGGTGGGGCAGGTCACGTTCTTCATGGAGCCCTATGCGCCCGTCCGCGTCGAGCGGCTGCCTGAGCTGATGGCAAAGTACAGGGGTGTTCTGGAATTTTCTGCAAAAGGGACGCCAAATTTCGTGCTAAAATATAAAAAATATGGTTTAATAGAGAAAGAGGCAGAACTCATGATGACATACACAGAAAAAGTGCTGGCGGACATGGCAGTGCTGTATGACAGCTGAGCCTGCCAGATCGCATGTGAGAGTGATGAAGGAGGACTGTTTATGGAGTACAGGAGAATGGAGAATCTGGGGATCAGCACGTCATTGCTGGGCTTTGGCTGTATGCGTTTCCCGACAGATGCGGACGGCAGCATCAATGAGCAGGAAGTGCTCGCCATGATCGACAGGGCGTATCAGGAGGGGGTTACATATTTTGATACGGCGTATCCCTATCATGATGGGAAGAGTGAGGCAGTCACTGGAAAAGCGCTGGCGCGGTATCCGAGGGATTCGTATTATCTGGCTACAAAACTGCCGGTCTGGAATGTAAAGACGATCGGCGATGCGGAGCGCATTTTTTCCGAGCAGCTGGAACGTCTGCAAAAGGATCATGTCGATTTTTACCTGCTGCACGCGCTGAACGGTGAGCGCTGGAAGTATGCGAAGGAGCTCGATATTCCTGGATTTTGCGAGAAGCTCCGCGCAGCTGGCAGGATCAGATATCTCGGATTTTCATTTCATGATGATTATGAGGCGTTTGAGGAGATCCTCACGTCATACAGGTGGGATTTCTGCCAGATCCAGCTGAACTATATGGACAAAGACACGCAGGCGACCGTGAAGGGGGTAGAGCTTGCCGGGAGGCTTGGCATTCCCGTGGTGGTCATGGAGCCTGTAAAGGGCGGCTCGCTCGCAAACCTTCCGTCGGAGGGCGTAAACGAACTGTTTGAGAAGGCGCGGCCGGGTGCGTCCGCGTCCTCGTGGGCATTGCGCTATGTCGGGAGCTTTGACAATGTGAAAGTGGTGCTGAGCGGCATGTCATCGATGGAGCAGGTGGAGGATAACCTCTCGACGTTTGCGCATTTCGAGCCGCTCACGGACGAGGAGCAGGCGATCGTGGGCAAAGTGTCAGAGGCGCTGAGAAACAGGGTCCGGAACGGCTGCACAGGCTGCCGCTACTGCATGCCCTGCCCTGCGGGCGTCGACATTCCGCGGTGTTTTGGCATCTGGAATCAGTACCATATCTATGAGAATGTGAACGAAGCGAAATGGAACTGGACAAACGGGATCGATGCGGCGAACAAGGCGTCCAGCTGTGTGAAGTGCGGCAGGTGCGAGCAGGCGTGCCCGCAGCATATCGCGATCCGCGAAGACCTCGCGCGGCTGCAGCAGGAACTGGATGACATAACAATGTGACAAGAAGTATAGTTATGTAAAGTAAAACTGCACATCACAGAATTGTCAGACAATGAAACACGTGATCCGGGAAGGGAGGGAAACTGTATAATATGACAGTTTTTCTTCCTTTTTATGTCCCGTTTTTTGATGAAAGTGCAACAATTTTCACAAAAATTCAATAAAGTAAAACAAATTGTAGAAATTATTGAAATAGTATATTATAATAGTCTAGAATCGATTAACATAAAATATTGACAATGTGAATGTTTCAAGTGTAAAGGTGGAGGATTCGTATGAGCGAGGGAAGATATAATATTCCAAAGCAGTACAAAGTTGATAAGGGAATGCCGCTTGACGCACTGTTCCAGAAGATTGACAATCTGAAATGCCGGCGCATCTTTGAAGCCGGGATTGAGAGTGTTGAGTGGAGTTATCATCTGGTGGACAAAGAAGGGGTCAAGGACATGAAGACACTCGTCAGGGAACAGGGGGTGTCCGTGTTTGAGGTGAACCTCAGGCGGAAGATCGATCCGGATCTGCTCACAGATGTGTTTGCCGGACTGCTGCAGCGGCCGATGGTGATGGTCTATCTGTGTGACGGTGAATTGTCTATGGGGACCTATATTCCGGTGGGAAAATCGAGCAGGACATGTTCGACTGATTTTTATCCGTACGATGCGGACCGTCTGATCGAGGTGATGGATTATGATGCGGATGCCGGCAAGACAACACAGCAGATCCACAGGCGCATTTACGCGATGCTGTTTCAGCAGAAGCGCATGATCATGATCGAGAAAGCGTTTGAGCAGCTGAACAGGGACAGCGAGAAAGAGTCCTTTGCATATGAATTCAGCCTTGAGAATCTCGACCGGATCAGGGCGGATGCAGATTTCGTGCAGTCACAGCTCAGGGTAGTATAACGCCGGGGTACACAGCAGTAGGGAGGAATGGGGTGTATGGACAGCGGGATATCGAGGACAACAGCAGCCACCGTGTTAAATTCCTTAAAAAGCGGAGTCGTTCCAAGGATAGGGCTTGAGTATATTACAGTCGGGAGAAGGAGTGAGATCCAGGCGCTGCTGCAGGACGTATCCATCATCGAGCAGGGAGGGGCGGCATTTCGCTTTATCGAGGGGAAGTACGGGAGTGGTAAGACCTTTCTCATGCACGCACTCAGAAACCATGTGATGGAGAAGAATTTCGTCGTGACGGATGTGGAGCTCTCTGTGGACAAGAGATTTGTCGGAAACAAAGGGCAGGGGCTTGCGACATACCGGGAATTGATCAGGAATATGGCCACGCATGCGAGTCCTGACAGCGGGGCATTACAGCTCATTCTTGACAAGTGGATCGGCACACTCGAAAACGAAGTGGTACAATTCGAGGGACTGGTACCCGGGCATGAGGTGTTCGACGTCAGGGTCAGCCAGAAGATCTACAAGATCACCTCCTCGATGGAGGAGCGGGTAAACGGTTTTGATTTCGGCAAAGTGCTTGCTTCATATTATAAGGGGTATCGTAAAGGGGATGTGGAGCTGCAGAAGAGGGCTCTGCGATGGCTCTGTGGGGAGTACAGGACCAGAACAGAGGCAAAGACAGATTTAGGGGTGAATCTGATCATTACCGATGATAACTGGTACGACTTCATCAAACTGTTTGCAGACTTTGTGGTGAAAGCCGGATACGCAGGGCTGTATGTGTGTATGGATGAGCTTTCGACCTTATATGAGATCCCCAGCCGCGTGGGAAGAGAGTACAATTACAACAAGCTTTTGTCGATCTACAATGATGCACTGCAGGGAAAGGCTTCTAATCTGGGTATCATCATCAGTGTCACCAGGGAAGCGATGGAGGATTCCGTCAGGGGCGTGTTCAGTTTTGAACCGCTGCGTTCAAGGCTTGCAGAATCAAGCTTTGAGCAGGAGGGTGTCGTGAAGATGAGGGACATGGCGTCTCCGGTCATCAGGCTGTCTGTACTGAATCCGGGTGAGATGTACGTGCTGCTGGAGAAGCTTGCGGGCATACACGGGATCCTGTACGGGTACACGCCAAAACTGGAACATGATGATTATATTTATTTTCTGAAGCAGCAGTATGGGAAAAACCTGGACGGTGAGGAAAATACTGTGCGTGACATGATCAAGAATTACGTCACACTGCTGAACCTGATGCAGCAGAATCAGGATGTGCCGAAGGAAAAGATATTTTATGCGGGCAATAATTAAAATAAGGGTTGGTTAAACGGGGAACGATATGATCAAAGCAGTGATATTTGATATGGACGGGGTACTGATCGACACGGAAAAACACTACAATGCAGCATGGTGTGAGGCAGCGCACATGGCAGGGTTTGCGGACTTTGAACGCGCGCATGCGCTGATGCTCCGAAGCTGTGATGCAGGAGCTGCCTCAGAGATGATGAAGGACATCTTTGGGGCCGGCTTTGATTACTATGCGATACGTGAGGTGAGACGACGCCTTGTGGCAGAGCGTCTTGAAAAGTATGGACTGGAGAAAAAGCCTGGTATTGATGAGATACTGGCTTTTTTGCATGAGAGGAAGATCAAGTCGGCTGTGGCGACAGCCACGCCGATCGAACTTGCGCTGCAGTATCTCGGGAGGATCGGCGTGAAGGATCAGTTTGACAGGATCGTGAGCGCAAAGCAGGTAGCGCATGGCAAGCCTGCGCCGGATGTCTATCTCTATGCCTGCGGACAGATCGGGGAGGATCCGGCGGACTGCGTGGCTGTGGAAGATTCGCCCAATGGGATCAGGGCGGCGTATGCGGCGGGATGCAGGCCGGTGATGGTGCCCGACCTGACACAGCCCGACGAGGAGATCAGACCGCTGCTGTATGCGGTGGTGGACACGCTGGCGGATATTAAGGGACTGATCCCTGACAGGACACTGTAAACGAAAAAGAAAAAGGACATCATCGCTGTCCTTTTTCTGAATAGATCACTGTTCCATCTGCTTGCCGAGAAATCCCGCTGCGGACTGTGCAAGCTTCATTTCCACCTCGTTCATCTCATCACCTGCCTTGGCAGACAAGAGTACGACAGCGCCGATCACATCGCCCTGGGTGATGATCGGTATGATCACCTCGTGCTGATACTCCTCGGACTCATCTTCTGTCACGGACACATAATCTTTATCACTGCGCGAAGTGCACACGGTCTCACGCGAATTCATTTTCTCTTCCAGCGCCCTGCTGACAGATTTTCCGAGCACCTGCTTGCTGTTGCTGCCTGCCGCTGCGATGATCTGATCCCTGTCGGCGATCAGCGCCAGATGGCCTGATACCTGCGAGAGACTTTCCGCATACTGTTTTGCGAAGCTTCCAAGCTCACCGATGGGTGAGTATTTTTTCAGAATGATGGCTCCCTCGTGATCCGTAAAGATCTCAAGCGGATCCGATTCCCTTATCCTCAAAGTCCTTCTGATCTCTTTTGGTATGACAACGCGTCCTAAATCGTCAATCCTACGCACTATTCCCGTAGCTTTCACCGATATTTCCTCCATTCCTAGTACTTGTTAGCAAGTTCATAAATAGCCTGACTGTATTGCTAGTATTTGTATATAATGGATTTTTATGCATTTGGGCATCAATCGCGATCGTCATTGGGGACCGCCGGGAGAAAACCGGTGCAGCGGGCGTTAAAAATGCCTGTAACTTAGCAGCTGTGATCTCTCAGCCCAGGTGCAGGAAATTGATGAGCAGCAGCCAGGCGACGCCATAGTATGTGACCACGCCGATCAGGTCGTTCACAGTTGTGATCAGCGGGCCGGACGCGACTGCCGGATCGATGTTTATCCTCTTGAAAAACATTGGAACGGAAGTTCCTACAATGCTCGATATCGTCATGGCCATCAGAAGGGCTATCCCCGCGCAGAGAGAGATCGCAAAGGCATACTGCGGCGCTTTGCCTTTGAGCAGGCACAGATAACCGCCGATCAGTGCGGAGGATAATATGCCCAGGATCAGTCCGTTGGAAAAGCCGATCCGCATTTCCCGGAAGATCATGCTGACCTTCTGCCGGGTCTCAAGATTTTCGTCCATCAGAAGCCGGATCGTAACGGCGAGGGATTGCGTCCCCACATTTCCCGACATGCCGAGGATCACGGACTGGAAGCTGACGATGATGGCAAGCTGTGAGATCACGCCCTCAAACAGGCTTGTCACCGTCGATACGCACATGCTGAGCCCCAGAAGCACGATCAGCCAGGGGAGGCGCTTTTTGATACTCTCCACAAGGGATTCCTCGAGATCCGCCTCCTCGGTCATGCCGGCGAGTTTTGCGTAGTCGTCACCCAGCTCGTCATCGACGACCTCGACAATGTCCTGTGCAGTGATGACACCGATCAGCTCACTTCTCTCGTTCAGTACCGGGATGGAGTCCTCCGCGTAATCTTTCAGGCGCTCGATGCAGTCTGATATCGTCTCATGATCCCGCACATAGGGGAAGGAGTGGGTGATCAGGCTTTCCAGATCCATGTAGTTTCTTGCCACGATCAGATCTTTCAGGTCGATGGCGCCATAAAAAGTGCCGTCGTCATCCTCCACAAACAGTGTGGAGATGTTGTCATTTTCCTCCGCCTGTGCGATCAGGGAACGCATCGCCTGCTTGATGGTAAGGCTTTTGCCGATCTCTATGAAGTTTGTAGTCATCTTGCTGCCGATCTCGTCCTCCTCATAGGAACAGATCAGCTTGATGTCCTCCTTGGACTCCTCGTCGATGAGCTCGATCAGCTGTTTTCGGGTCTCCTCGTCAATCTCCTCGAGCACATCGACGGCGTCGTCTGCATCCATGTTCTCAATGATGTCCGCAGCGCGTTCCAGTTCCAGCTCTCCGAGATATTTTCCGGGATCGTCCAGATAGGCGAAGATCTCCGAGACACGCTCATCTCCGAGGGTGTGATAGAGGATCTTCCTCTCGCCTGCAGTCAGCTCGTCGAGCGCGTTTGAGATATCATTGTCATGGTAATTGTCCAGCTTTGCAGCGAGTGCATCCCCGGCGGTGCCGCTTCTGATCAGTCTGATCAGCTCTTTGACGTAGTCTGGTTCGTTGAAAACTTCATTTTCCAAAATATCATCGCCCTTCTATATAGTATGCACTTCCTTTCAGATACTGTTTCACAATTCTTTCCTTATTCTATGCTGATTTGCGGATATTGTCAAGGCTTTGACAATGTTTGTCTGCATGCGTTGTAACGCTGCACTTTTTTGATGAAAATGCATATGATAATCATAAAAAGTGAAGGACTCGAAATATGGAGTATTATAGCACTTTTCCATTTTATATGGGGTATCAGGGTTACGGTCAGTGGGCGCAGCCCGGAGTCGTGCCGGAGGACAGGATACTGGAGGACCTTGAGTACCTGCAGCAGATGTATCCTACATACGCCAGAAAGTATCAGAACACCATAGGCAGCGTCGTCGATAAGATGGATTATGACGGGAGCTTTATCTACGACCAGTATCCAGACAAACTGACGCTCCAGCGGATGGTGGAGAGTGTGGTGGCGATCATCAGGACAAATGAGGAGGCAGCGCAGGGCATGGCAGAAAATCCTGTGCAGGGAGGTCCGGACCAGGATGTGGCGGCAAGCGACGCGATGGACAGGGCGCTCACAGAACAGGCGCCGTGGCGGGAGAAAGAGCCGTGGATCCGGGAGCTTGTCACCGTCCTGATGTACTATGAGATACTGACGCGCAGGAGAAAAAGAAGTAAAACGAACCGGTATTATCAGTTTTGATTAAAAAAGTATGAATTTCATTGACTTATCGGGGAATATGAGGTTATAATAATAGCATCGTGCAGCCGGGGCGTTAGCGGTGTCCTGTACCCACAATCCGCTATAGTGGGGGTGATAAGCGACCGAGGGTCTGCGTTTGTGCAGCTGCCCTTTATAAGTGGCGTTGAAGTTTGGGTCTCGCGCAATATGTGCCGTTGAACCGTGTCAGGGCAGGAATGCAGCAGCACTAAGGCGGATTTCATATGTGCCGCGAGGGTGCCTGGCGGAGTTAACTGTAGAGGTAACGTGCATGGGCATAGGATTCGACGTCGTTTGCACGATAAGGAGTTGCAGGAAGCTCCTGAGGATGTTTGTGCCGTCACGGTCACAGGGCGGTGCATAAACATGAGGAAATTTGGAAAACTAATGAAGAAGTACAGTGGCACAAAAGGACAGGATGTGCTAAAGGGAGACATTATGAAAAGAAAAACGATCAAAAATAAGGGACTTGCCCTGCTGCTGGTGGCCACAATGGCGGCCGCTTCCATGACAGCGTGCGGCAATAAGGATGATGCGGCAAAAGAACCTGCGACAGAGATCGACTTTGCAGATCTGACAGGCGGAGGGTCGGACAGCAGCAATAACGATGTGCCGGAGATTCCTGCGGTGGAGGAATCCTCTGCGGAGCCAGTGTCAGAGGAGGAGACGCGAGAGGGCATGTACCGCAGCGAGATCACGAACGAGTGGATCGATGAGAGCCTGAAGAACCAGCGCCCGATCGCGGTCATGGTTGACAACGAGAAGACAGCGCTTCCGCACTACGGTCTCACTGAGGCGGATGTGGTGTATGAGATCATGAACAGCACGGCAAACGGCAGGATCACGCGTTTCATGGCGATCGTCAAGGACTGGGGCAAGATCGAGCAGTTCGGCAGTATCCGGAGCACGAGACCGACCAATATCATGCTTGCGGCGGAGTGGAATGCAGTGCTCTGTCATGACGGCGGGCCATTCTACATTGATGATTGGATCGCAAAGAAGTATTCTGCAAATTTCAGCGGCGGGTTTGCCCGCGTGAACAATGGCAAGTCAAGGGAATTTACCGAGTATATCTGCAAGGGGGATCTTGACAAGAAATTCAGCAGTTCAAAGTATACGACAGAATATAATGAGTATTATCAGGGACAGCATTACAACTTCTCTGACTCAGAGGTTGACCTGGCTGCAGTGGGTGCTGCGATCGACTGTACGGAGATCGAGCTTCCGTTCCCGCATAACAGTTCCAGGCTGCAGTACAATGAGTCGACAGGTACGTATGATTATTATGAGTATGGAAATGCGCACACAGATCCGCAGCATGGAAATGCGCAGTTGACGTTCAAGAATCTGCTGATCCAGGATACGACCTTTAAACAGCTTGATCAAAACGGATATCTCATTTACAATGCAATTGATTCCGGGCGCGATGCATACTACATCACAAACGGCAAGGCGATGGAGGTGACGTGGATCAAGCCGGCGGAAAATGAGATCACGATCTATCTCAACAAACAGACAGGAGAACAGATCGAGCTGAATACAGGAAAGACATATGTGGCGCTTGTTCCATCCGATTCATGGAGCGATGTGGTCATCAAATAGTCACTGACGAATGAAGATAAGTGGGATGTACACCGATGGATACATCCTGCTTTTTTCGTGAGATTTCGCTATATTGACTAAAAAATATTTTCGAAATTTTACGAAAATTCCAATAGCATTTTTATAGACAAGGCGATATAATGAAACCATCAAATGTGATTTTGAAATATATGGAAGCGCAAGCCTGCAAAATGTGCTGCAGCACCGGCGGGAACCGAGGATGGCAGCATGATTCTGCCGGCAAGGGAGGAGGAGTTGGATTTGACAAAGGCACATGATATATCAATGAATGGACATGGGTGTGATCAGTTTGATGATGCTTATGCGTATGATGGGGATGATCTGGGAGCTGTCTACACGGAGGAAAAGACTGGTTTTAAGGTGTGGGCGCCTGCGGCGTCGGAGGTGTCGCTGAATCTGTACGAGCAGGGTGACGGCGATGACCTGATCGAGACGATTCCCATGAAAATGGGCGATAAGGGAGTTTGGTCCTGTGAAAAGCAGGGGGATCTGAACGGGGTATACTACACGTATTCTGTTAAAAACGGGGACAGGACAAATGAGACGGTGGATCTCTATGCGAGGGCGACCGGCGTAAACGGCAACAGAGGCATGATCGTGGATCTGAGAGCCACTGATCCGGAGGGCTTTGAGAACGACACGAGACCCGCGTTCGTCAATCCTACGGATGCGGTGATCTATGAGCTTCACATCAGGGATCTGTCCGCGGATCCGTCGTCAGGGATCCGCAGCACAGGAAAATTCCTGGGATTGACCGAGACCGGTACGACCAACGCGGACGGGCTGGCGACAGGGATCGACCACATCAGGGATCTGGGGGTGACACATGTGCAGATCCTTCCGTGTTTTGACTATGCGACGGTGGATGAGACCAGACCCGGCACACCGCAGTATAACTGGGGTTATGATCCGAAGAACTACAATGTGCCGGAGGGCTCCTACAGCACGGATCCTTATCACGGGGAGGTGCGCATCAATGAGATGAAACGGATGGTACAGGCGCTTCACAGGAATGGGATCCGCGTGAACATGGATGTGGTGTACAACCATACATATAATATACAGGACTCATATTTTCAGAAAACGGTGCCGGATTACTACTACAGAAAGGTTGGCGGGAGCTATTCCAATGCGTCCGCCTGTGGAAACGAGACAGCTTCCGACCATGCCATGATGCGCAAGTACATCGTGGATTCTGTTGTCTACTGGGCGACGGAGTACCACATTGACGGTTTCCGTTTTGACCTGATGGCAGTGCACGATATCGGGACGATGAATGCGGTGCGTGCAGCGCTCGACAGGATCGATCCCTCGATCATGGTGTACGGCGAGGGCTGGACTGGCGGGGACTGCGCGATCCCTTCCTCGCAGCAGGCTCTGAAGGCCAATATGGCACAGATCGACAGGGTTGGCGCATTCAGCGACGACATCAGGGACGCGGTCAAAGGAAGCGTATTTGAGGCGCAGGATAAAGGATTTATCAGCGGGAAGGACGGGATGGAGGAACGCATCAGGTTCGGCATAGTCGCTGCGACGCCGCACCCGCAGGTGCCGACCGGCGACGGCGTCAGGAGCTGGGCAGCGCAGCCGGGACAGAGCATCAACTATGTATCGTGTCATGACAACCTGACATTCTGGGATAAGCTGGCCATTTCTAACGCGGATGACAGTGAGGAGACAAGGATCAGGATGAACAGGCTCGGCAGCGCGATCATTCTCACCTCGCAGGGCGTACCGTTCCTCCAGGCGGGCGAGGAGATGCTTCGAAGCAAGCCCTCGGCGGCTGCGGAGGGCGGCTTTGATGAGAACAGCTATATATCGCCGGATTCGACGAACAGTATCAAGTGGTCAGAAAAAGCTAAGGTGATGGATACCTATGAATATTACAGGGGACTGATCGCCTTCCGCAGGGCGCACGGAGCGCTCCGCATGGCGGAGACGGCGGATATACAGAGAAATCTGACTTTCATGAGCGGTCTGGATGCGAATGTGGTGGGTTACACGATCGCAAACAGTGCAAACGGTGACACGGCGGAGAAGATCACAGTGATCTTCAACGGAAATGCGGACGTGGTCGATGTGCCGCTGCCGGCGGGCACGTGGGAGATCTGTGTCAATGACAGGACGGCGGGCACGGTATCCGTGGGAACAGCGGAAACGACCGTGTCCGTGGCGGGCATCTCGGCGATGGTGCTCGTACAGGGGGACGACACGATCTAGGGACCAAAAGTCGAAACAATGTGCAAATATGTTGACAGGGCGCGAAAAATGTTATATCATAGCAATTGTGCGTAGGTTACTTAATTTGGGCGGACAGACCTGTCAAAAATGCGGCCTGCAGTCTCATATTGATGATCTAACGCAACAGTAGTTTATTAAAATTTGTTCATGATTATGAGGAGGGTTTCATATGGACAACGATTTAGCGGTACTTATGGCGGTGCTTGGAGCTTACATCATTGTAGTCGTAGTCATTGCACTGGTAGTTTATGTATTGTCGTCACTGGCACACATGAAGGCACTTAAGGCATTGGGATATGATAAAGCGTGGATGGCATGGATACCGTTCGCACAGCAGTATGCGCTGGCAGACGCGGCGGCGGATCACCAGGACAGCGTGCATCTGTTTGGATCGGTCTCAGTTCCTGCAGTTCTTTATAAATTCTGGTGGATCCTGTGGATCGTTCTTCCGTTCGTTCCGGTGATCGGTTCGCTCGCATCCACAGTTGTACTGGTAGTTTTCCTTGGAAACTGCTATGTTAAGATCTATGCAAGACTGGATGGAACGTCGGAGCAGGAGCAGCAGGTGATCGGTTATCTTTCTGGTTTTCTGTCGATCATTGCGATCGTCAAGTTCCTTGCCGGAAAATACAATACAAAATAATCGGGCTTGAAAATTGAAAGCGGCGGAATGGTCTCAAGGGACTGTTCCGCCGTTTTGGACACACGGAACCCGGAGGAGATCATTTCTATGAGGAGACAGATTCTATGAGTGAAGCGGTAGTGACGCTGAAAAAAGGCGAGGGAAGAAGTCTGAAAGCGGGCGGACTTTGGATTTATGACAATGAGATCGACACAGTTGAGGGCGCTGTCACGGATGGTGATATCGTGGCAGTGCATGATTTTGACGGGTATATGATGGGGCGCGGTTTTATCAATCGAAACTCCCGGATCCGGATCCGGGTCATGACGCGCGGCAGGGAGCAGCAGATCGACAGGGATTTTCTGAAGCTGCGCGTGCGCGAGGCATGGGAGTACCGCAAAAAGACGGTGGATACGTCGAGCTGCCGCGTGGTATTCGGCGAGGCGGATTTCCTGCCAGGCATCGTGATCGACAAATTTTCGGATGTGCTGGTGGTCGAGTCGCTGGCGCTTGGCATCGACCGGTTGAAACTGGATATCGTCGAATGCCTGAAGGAAGTGCTTGCCGGCGATGGGATCCGGATCAGGGGCGTGTACGAGAGAAGTGACGCGAAGGTGCGGCTTCAGGAGGGCATGGAACGCTTTAAGGGATTTATCGGTGATGCGTTTGACACGAATGTGGAGATCACGGAAAACGGTGTCCGGTATATAGTAGACGTCAAGGACGGACAGAAAACAGGATTTTTTCTCGATCAGAAATATAACAGGCTCGCGATACAGAAGCTGTGCAGGGGGGCGAGGGTGCTCGACTGTTTTACGCACACAGGTTCCTTTGCGCTGAATGCGGGGATCGCAGGGGCTGCAAGTGTGCTGGGCATCGATGCGTCGGAGCTTGCCGTCGGACAGGCTGTGAAAAATGCGGTGTTGAATGACCTGCAGGACATCGTGCGCTTTCAGTGCGCTGACGTGTTTGACCTGCTGCCAAAGCTGGAGGAGGCAGGTGAACAGTACGATGTCGTGATCCTTGATCCGCCGGCCTTTACAAAGTCGAGAAACTCTGTCAAAAATGCCATAAGAGGCTATCGTGAGATCAACATGCGGGGGATGAGGCTTGTGAGGGACGGCGGCTTTCTGGCGACCTGCTCCTGCTCGCATTTTATGGACTATGAGCTGTTTACACAGACGATCGCGCAGGCGGCGAAGAGTGTGCGCTGCCGGCTGCGGCAGGTGGAGTACAGGACGCAGTCGCCGGATCATCCGATCCTGTGGAGTGCGGATGAGTCATATTATCTGAAGTTCTATATTTTTCAGGTGCGCAGAGAACGCTGAGGCGTTCGCGGGAGCGGTAGGCGCAGTGCGGGAAGATCATTGGGAACAGGCTGCCGTGCATGGTGCGCAGCAAGCAGGGAAAAAGAGGTGCAGAGATGGAAAAAAAAGAGATCGTTGAAAGATGTCCCTATGTAAAGAAATGCGGGGCCTGCCATATCGGGGAAAAGAGTTATGAGGAGGAGCTGGCGGAAAAGAAAAAATGGGTCGTCGACAATATCGGAAAGTATTGCGGCAAAATAAATGATATCGTGGGAATGTATTATCCGTATCACTATAGAAATAAGGTGCATGCGGTGTTTGGCAGAAGAATGAATAACGGAAAGGATGAGGTCATAGCGGGAACCTACGCGGAGGGAACCCACACGATCATACCAGTCAGTGACTGTCTGATCGAGGACGCGCAGGCGTCGGCGATCATTCGGACAGTGACGGAACTGATCCGGTCTTTTCACCTGTGGGTTTACAGTGAGGATACCGGGCGCGGGCTGATGCGCCATATCCTTGTGAGGAAAGGGGCCTCCACAAGACAGATCATGGTGGTGCTGGTGACGGCGCAGGTGCAGTTTCCGCACAAGAACCATTTTGTGGAAAAGCTGTGCGAGCTTCATCCCGAGATCACGACGGTCGTGCAGAATATCAACGAGAAGCAGACGACCATGGTCCTGGGGGAGAGGAATAAGGTCCTGTACGGTCCGGGATTCATAGAGGATGTGCTGATGGGGCTGCGCTTCCGCATCTCTCCGGGATCATTTTATCAGGTCAATTCTGCGCAGACACAGGTTTTATACAAAAAGGCCATACAGGCTGCCGGACTGACTGGCACAGAGACCGTGATCGATGCCTATTGTGGGATCGGTACGATCGGAATGTGTATGCACGCAAAGGCAAAATGTGTCATCGGCATCGAACTGAATGAGCAGGCAGTGAAGGATGCGAAGGCAAATGCGAAACGAAACAATCTGGAGCATATCCGCTTCGTCGCAGCAGATGCGACAGAGTATATGACACTTATGTCGCAGAGAGGGGGGCGCGCTGACGTGGTCGTCATGGATCCTCCGCGGAGCGGGAGCACACAGGCGTTTGTGAAGGCGGCGGCATCCCTGAAACCGGGGTGTATCATCTATGTGTCCTGCAATCCTGAGACGCTTGGAAGAGACCTGGGCTGGTTTTCGAGAGAGGGGTATATTGCAAGGGAGGCGTGGCCGGTCGATATGTTTGGATTTACGGATCATGTAGAGGCGGTAATAAAGATGCAACTTGTGGAAAAATGAAGGATTTGGCACTAAAAACCACAACATCTTCGTGGTTAAAGGCAAACAAGTCTGACTTGGGGCGAAAATTGGCGAAAAATCCAACCAATTTTTGCCCGTTTTTATAGATGCAAATGCCCGCCTAAAGGCGTGCACAGGGTAAAAATCGGTTTGGGGCAGGATTTGGAAAAAAAATCATGAAAAATGTGGAAAGGAGGTGAGGAGAAAATGGCGGATAAACAACAGGATGGCATCGCCCGGAAATGGAACCAGCAGGCGGCTGAAGTAAAGCAGCTGCTTGACGAAAAGCGTGTACTGAGCAAGAGTGACCGGGAGTGGATTGTGGATGTGCTCAAATGTGCAGGCCGTAAACTGAGCAGCGACCTCCCGTTTCTGAATGAGTTATTTCAGGAGCAGATGGACAAGACAGTGACTGAAGCGAAGGGAGAATTTGAAAGTTATCAGCAGAACAAGACGAACAGCATCGCACTCGAGGCGCTGGCCGGGCGTATTGCAGATGATGAGATTCGTCCCGCAGTGAATATGATACCGGGGGCAGGGAGGCGGAGCAGGTGCAGGATGAGCAGGAAGGCGGTATGCAGATGAACCTGTAGGTTGGGTTATGTATTCATGTAGTCCGATATCAACAAACAGGGAGGGAAAGGAGTTAAAAGGCTGGCAGATGCAAAAAAGGAAACGTTTGAGCTACCATGCTGTTTCTGACGGGAATGTTTATGCACTGTTTATTTGTTAAAGAATGTCTGTAATAGCTGAATACAGAGTATTGCCCAAACAGAATTAAGAGGGTGAGAAAAGAACTGATCTGTGCTGTTGGAAGAGGTTATTGACAGACCGGAATCAGGATTCTGTATAGATATATTATGTGAAATCGTATCTATATCCCCCATTTGAAATGGGGGCCGAGGCAAAGCCGTAGCGTTACCTAGAGTAAAAAAATCCTCCTATGTTACAATGATATTGGTTTCGCAGGCCATATCAAAACATAGGAGGTATCCAAAATGGATAATCAAAGTATACAACATACTCGTTGGAATTGCACGTATCATATAGTGTTTATTCCAAAATATCGTAGAAAAATTATGTATGGAGAAACCAAAAGAGACATAGTGGAAATTATTAAGAAACTATGTGAGATGAAACAGGTACAGTTAATCGATGGGAAAGTATGTGTGGATCATATTCACATGTATGTGGCGATTCCGCCCAAAATGTGTGTTTCGGAATTTATGTCATACCTAAAAGGTAAAAGTACACTGATGTTGTTTGACAGACACCCAGAGTATCGAAGTAAATATGGAGATAGACATTTCTGGGCAAGAGGATATTACGTTTCAACAGTGGGAAATGTGAATGAAGAGACAGTACGCAGATACATTCAGGAACAAGAAGAGAATGATAAACTAGAGGACGGAAGAAAGTAACGAGCCCTACAGAGGAGGGCAACCAGAAATAATGGTACTGCGAAATCCCGCCTCTGGCGGAACCAGTAATAATCCCCGGAGGGGTAAAATGTAAATCCCCATTTGAAATGGGGGTTGCTAACTTGGATCATTACATAAGATGAACTATTCTATAGTTTATTTGTGTAAGGAAAAGATTTTGAGAAGTATCTGAAATTAAATGGAAAGCCTTTGAGTTTGGTGACTTGAAGGCTTAAATTGATAGGGGAAGAGGGCCTTATATATCTGCATCATATAGTTGCAAATAAAATAGTCTTGTATACATGGAAAAAGCTCTGTATTATTTGACTTCAATATGATAAAATTGAAGTCAAATAGTACAGAAAGGAAACCGTCACTTCTGGGCAAGAGGATATTATTGCGAAACGGTCGGTAATGTCAACGAAGAGACAATAAAGAAGTATATTCAGGAGCAGTACGAAAGGGATAGGATGGAGCATTAAAAGAAAGCCGCTTTTAAGCGGCCTACCAGTAAAGAAAGAACGGTTTGCTAGACCGCCTTTAGGCGGAAATGCAAAGGTTTTGCCCCAGGGGGGGCTATCCTATTCCACCAGCTGAGCTGGTGGTTGAGCCTTTCGGCGGTGAATTAAACAAGGAAACAGCAACTTTGAGAGACAAAATAGGTCGAGAATGTGGAGAAAGAGGTTGCCGATGGAGAGAAGAGAGAATGAGAAATCATAGTTAATATCTGATGATTATTACATAGCCGAGGGGGGCATTTACGAAAATTCCTCGGCTTATTTTATTTTCTGGAGGTGATTTTATGATTAGATCTTTAGAAAATGCGGACATCATGCGTATCGCGTATTGTGAGGACGAGCCTGCGCAGGCGGCGCTTGTCCGCGACATGGTCATGCAGTGGGCGGGGAGCCGCAAGATCACGGCGGAGGTCATTTTGTATGAGAGCGCGGAGGAATTTTTGTTCAAGAATGAAACATTTCTATATGATGTCGTTTTCCTGGATATCGCGATGCGGCAGATGAACGGCGTGGAACTTGCGCGCGCGATCCGGCAAAAAGACAAAAATCTTCCGATCGCCTTTCTGACGGCGGACAGGACGTTTGCGATCGAGGGATATGAGGTGCATGCCGTTCGGTATCTGCTCAAACCGGTCACGGCGGAGAAGCTTGGCAGTCTGCTCGACGAACTGTTGGAGGCGGCAGAAAAGGATATGCAGGACACTGTCTGCATCACAGTCGGGGAGAAGGGGGCTGTCAGAAAGATTTCGGAGAGCAGCATCTGCTATATTGAAGTGCTGGGGCATTACACGCAGCTTCACTTAAAGGACAGCTCCGCGGTCCGCATCAAGGAGAGTCTGGCGGCAGTTGCGGCGATGCTGCACCAAAGAGAGCTGTTCGTGAAGTGCCACAGGAGCTTTGTGGTGAATCTCTCATGTGTCGAGAAGATCAGCCGCGCGGAGTGTATGCTCTCCGACGGGACGCGGCTGCCGGTCAGCCGCAGTTCCTATCAGGATCTGAATGAGCGGTTCATACGGTATTACAGGGAATGAGGCTCCGCATATAGGCAGAGCGAAAGGAGCAATATATGAAGGAAATTAAAATCAGGTCATTGTGTGTGATCTCGATCAATGTGATCGGGGTGATCGGTCTCATTTATTTTGCCATTCCGTTTCTCGTCCACGATACCAGGATCGTTAATCCGAATGCAATGCTGCCTGCCGAAGCATGGGATTGGGCGGGGATGATATTGACGTTCGGTCTGGTGCCGCTTCTGATCGCGAATGGTTTCGGCTTTTTCTTTGTGCGGGGAAAGAGAAAGATAGTAAGATTTTTATTTTTTATTCCAAGTGTGGTGTGCCTGGTGATCGTGTATCATTACTGGACTCTGGCGATGGCTATGGGGTAAGGATCATGGTGATACTGTTAATTTTGTTCCTGCTTGTCATCATTGTCTGTCTGCTGTACCGCACGATGGATAAGGCATATGAGCGGCAGATCGCCGCGTACCAGAACAAGCTGCTGAAAAACCAGGTTGACGAGGTGCACAACATGTATCTCACGATGCGGGGCTGGCGGCACGATTATCACAATCATATGCAGTCTGTCAAGGCGTATCTGGCGATGGACAGTCTGGATGAGGCGAGGGCTTATCTCGACAGACTCGAGCAGGATCTTGACGACATCGATCTGCTGTTTCACACGGGAAATATCAATGCGGATGCTCGACGAGGAGTACATCACGACAAAGCGCGGCAACCATGGGCATGGACTAAAGCGCATCAACAATATCGTGGACAAATACGGCGGTTATATCAACCGCAAGAACGAGCCGGGCGTCTTTGTGACGGAGATCATGCTGCCGATATGATCCCATACATACACCAGACCATCCAGGTACAGATTTTTACCGTCTGTGCCTTTTTCTGTGCAAAAAAGGGAGAAAATGGTAGGATGGTGGCAGCGGAGCAAATAGGGGAAAAGAAAGGGAGAGAACAGATTATGAAGCAGCATTCATTATGGAGCAATTACCGGTACACGTATGGACCGCTGTGGCAAAAAAAGAAAAAGATCGTCCTCAGCACGATCGCGGAGGCGGTGTTCTACGTCTTTGTGCCGATCGTGGGAATGATGACCACGTCCATGATCATAGGCAGCCTGGAACAGGGGATCTCCATGTCAAAGCTTGTCCTGCTCGTCCTGGCTGCATTTGCTGTCTGCGGTGTGCTGAACATCGCAAAGGGGTATCTGGAGGCGCGGCGACGGGCAGTACATCGAGGCGAGGACCGAACTGTTCATCATGGATCAGATCGAGAAGGATCTGACAGTCAGCATGGAGCAGTATGAGGACGAGGAGATCCACAAATTAAAAGAAAAGTCGGACAACTGTCTGTGGGCGAACTTTTTTGGTCTGGAAGGTTTTTTCCGCCACAACAGTGATCTTTTGAAAAGTGTGCTGGGGCTTGTGGTCTATGCGCTGCTCGTGGGCAGCATGAACTGGAAGATCCTGGCAATGCTCATCGCCATGTCTGCAGTCAGCGCGGCGGCAGCGTACAGGGTGACGCGCTATTACCAGAAGATCAAGGATCCGGTCGCTGAGCAGCAGATGACGATGCACTATATCAACCGCGAGGTAGACGACATCCAGGGCGGCAAGGATATCCGCATTTTCGGGCTGGAAAGCTGGATCATCGGGAAGTTTGACGCGGCGATCGGGCGGTGCCGCCAGCTTCATTTTCGCTGGGACATGCGCTCGTATGGCAGCAATATCCTGGACACGGTGCTGGACGCGGTGCGCGACGTGATCTGCTATCTGTATCTGATACTGCAGCTCGCTGGCGGCATGCGTCTGTCGGAGTTTGTCTTTTATCTGGGGCTGATCGCCGGATTTTCGAGCTGGATCGGCATGATCAGCAAAAGCCTGGTATTGGTCAGGCAGGACAGCGACAGTATCAACGACCTGCGCGCCTATCTGGATCTGGAGGAGGAAAGACCATCGGGTGAGGCGGTGGACTGCAGTGCGTGGACGGATATCGAGATCGTGTTTGACCATGTCAGCTACCGCTACTGCGGCGCGGAGGCGGAGACGCTGCACGATGTCAGTTTCCGTCTGGCGGCGGGCGAGAAGCTTGCCCTTGTCGGCGTGAACGGCGCGGGCAAGACAACGATCGTCAAGCTGATGGCAGGGCTGTATCTTCCGACATCGGGCACCGTGTATGTCAACGGCGTCAGCACGAGGGATCTGGACAGGAAAAGCTACTTTGCCAGGCAGGCGGCTATCTTTCAGGAGCCGTTTCAGACCTCCTACAGCATCGGTGAAAATATCGCGCTGGCGGAGACGTACGACCGCGAGAAAATGTGGAAGGTGCTCGTGCAGGCAGGGTTTGACCAGAAGATCAGAAGCCTGGCAGGACAGCTTGATACCCATCTGGGCAAGGACATCGTGCCGGACGGCATAGGGATTTCCGGCGGGGAGCAGCAGAAACTTCTGCTGGCGCGGGCGCTTTACCGCGATGCGTCGCTCGTCATGCTCGATGAGCCCACAGCGGCGTTGGATGCGCTGGCGGAGACGGAGATCTACGAGAAGTATCAGACCCTGCTGCGGGGGAAAAGCGTGCTCTTCATCTCGCACAGGCTTGCCTCCACCCGGTTCTGCGACAGGATCATACTGTTGTCCGAGGGCTGTGTCGTAGAGCAGGGGACGCACGAGGAATTGATGCGGAAGCAGGGCGCATATCACGAAATGTTCCAGGTGCAGAGCAGATACTATCAGGATGCCGGGCAGGGGTCTGAAAAACCGGATGGATCAATTTCGTAGAAGGGGATCATAAAAGGGGATCATAGGAGGCGTATCATGAAGAAAAATATGTCGATACAGGAAATGTGGCACTATATCATATTTCAGACAAAGGCTACAGGACGATCAAGGCGGCGATCGTGATCGGTGCACTGACCGCGGCGGCAGTGCCCTATGTAAACAATACCTTTTACGCGGGGATACTGGACCGCCTGGTGCTCGCAGAATATGACACGGCTGTCATATATGTGGTGTGGATGGTGTCCGTGGCGCTTGTCCTGAAACTCGCCGCAAAGGGCTGTGAGCGGATCGTGGCTCACTACTGCAAGCCGTGTGCGGACGAGATCAAGAAAAGGACTGCGCGGAAGGCATTTACCATGGAGTATGAGATGATCGACCGGACAGAGACGCTGGAGGCGTTCCGCAGGGTGCGCGCAGGCGAGATCGGGATGGGCGGCGTGGAGCGCCAGCTGCAGACGATATTCGACTTTTTCCGGGAGCTTGCGGGAATCGTCTTCGCGTGCGGCTTTGTGCTGGTGCTCTTTGCCAGGACGGACAGTGACAAGGAGAATATGGCGGTGTCGGTGTTTCTGGCGGCACTGATGATCGCCGCGTTTGCGGTCGTGTTTGTGCTGAGCGATCATTTTTCGAAAAAAGAGGGCGAGGTAATGGTGGAGACAGCGCTGAAAAACGAGCATGTCAACACGCTGTCGGCGTATCTGCTGAACCTGATCAATAAGGAAACGTATGTGAAGGATATCCGGCTTTTCGGTCTGAAAGACTATCTGTACAAAAAGACAGAGGTGTTCCGCACGGTGGGGAGGATGTACACGGAGCAGGGATGTTACAGCGGCAGGTGCCGTGCTGTGCCGACCTTTGCCGCGCAGATGTTTGCGGCTGTCACGTATATCTGCATCGCGGCAAAAGCGATCGCGGAGGCGGAGATCTACGAGAATTTTAACGCGCTGATCCGGAATAAGACAGCGGTCTATATCTCCCACCGAATGAGCAGCTGCAAGTTCCGCGACCGCATCGTGGTGCTCGGGGACGGGCGGATCCTGGAGGAAGGGAACCATGAAACGCTGCTGGCGCAAAAGGGAACGTACTACAGACTGTACAGTGCGCAGGAGGCGTATTACGGACATTGTTAAAAAATTTTAACAGGAAAATTTAGGAACTATGGCTGGTTTGACAGTTTGAGTAGAGGTGTGGTACAATAATAGACGTTGTGCTGTGGTCGTAGTGTCATGCAGACAGAACCTTACAGAAAAGAGGCGTGTTGCCCCGTCTGTCCATACAGGGGCATCGTGGGAAGGGAGGCGGCGTGCTTATGGAATATAGTGGAAACGGCAGCTCGGACGTGGACAGCTGGAAGGAAGTCATCCTGGTATACAGCTCTGCGCTAAAGGAGATCGGAACCAAGCTCGAGATCCTGAATGACGAGTTTCAGCATGTGCATCAGTACAATCCCATAGAACATATCAAGTCGAGGATCAAGACTTCGGAAAGTATCGTGAAGAAACTGAAAAAACACGGTTATGAATCGACGATCGACAACATGATCCGGTATATCAATGATATCGCCGGAATCCGGATCATCTGTTCCTTTACAACTGATATATACAGGATCGCCGAGATGCTGGAGCGGCAGAGCGACATCAATATCCTGTCGGTGAAGGACTATATCAAGCGGCCAAAGCCGAGCGGTTACAAGAGTTATCATATGATCGTCTCCATCCCGATCTATCTGTCTGAGAAGCGGGTGGACGCGAAGGTGGAGATACAGATCCGGACGGTGGCGATGGATTTCTGGGCAAGTCTGGAGCATAAGATCAATTACAAATTTGATGTGAATGTTCCGGAGCATATCAAGACAGAACTCTACGCATGCGCCGAGATGGTGTCAGAGCTCGATGCGAAAATGTTGTCACTGAATGAGGAAGTCAAACAGCTGTCGTTGGAGATACCGCCGGATTGAGGGGGCTGATTTCTACAGCTCCCTGATCGGCACAGACAGGCACAGAAATGAGGAGTGCCCCGGTCATTCTCGAGAAATCAATCTCTGGAATGAACCGGGGCTATTATGAAAAAATTTATCTATGTGTAATGAAAACACTATGTTGTTGCTTGCTATGTTTCAATATTACCATTGGATTGTGAACAAAGTATGAACAAAATGTTAGTTTATTGTAAATATGCATATTGAGATAAAGGAACGATAATTGTTTCTATGCAAAATAAACAAAGATGTTGTAAGGGAGCCTGTTTAATGATAAGATGATATCAAGGTCAGGAAGGATACCAAGGGATATCGGATAGACACGGGAAAGGTACGGTTGAGGAAAATGGATAATTTCATGGACAAGCTTGCGCAGAAATTCAGCGCGCAGGAGATGATCAGGGCTAATTCCCAGGCAGAGGCGGAGGAAATGAAACGGCTGCAGCTGCAGGTGGCGGAATATGAGAAGATATTGCAGGAGATGAGAAAGCTCAATTACCGCAATACGGAGCTGGCAGAAAAGCTGGACATGATGATCGGGGACAATGCGGACAAGATTCAGGGCATGAAGGAGGACGAGCAGCGGCTGATCGCGGCGCTCCGGGACTTGACGGATGAGCAGACGAGGAACCGTGAGGCGGAGGAGGAGCGCATCAGGCAGGAGCGCGCGGCGGAGAGCCAGTCACAGACAGATCTGTCTGCAATAACAGATCTGCTCGAAGATAAGTTTCAGAAGTCCGATGATTTTGTGCACAAGGAGAATGTCAAAGTATACAGAAATGTGCAGGCCGTTGTGGTGGATGAGATCAAACGCTGCATGGAGAGCGTGCAGGGTGAGCGTGCGGAGCTGAAAAAAGAGCTGGCGGATGAACTGAAGAAGGAGCTGGGCAGAAAACTGAACAGTGTGCTGGTGTTCAGCGTGGTCTCGGCGGCGATCTCGACGGTAAGTGTCGTTCTGTGGGCACTCCTGGTGACGGGGGTGATCCGGTAGAGGATCAGGAGGGAGCGGTGATGGCAAAGATCGCATTTAAACCGGGAAACATGCTCTATCCGCTGCCGGCAGTGATGGTGAGCGTGGCGGACCGGGAGGGCAGGACCAACATTATCACGGTCGCGTGGGCAGGAACGATATGTACCAATCCGCCGATGGTGAGCATATCCGTCCGTCCCTCGAGGTATTCACATCACATGATCGCGGAGACGGGGGAGTATGTGATCAACCTCACGACGAGGGAGCTGGCCCGCGCCGCGGATTACTGCGGGGTGCGCAGCGGCAGGGATGTCGACAAATGGAAGGAAGCGGGTCTGACACCGCTGGGGTCGGACGTTGTGAAAGCCCCGTGTATAGCGGAAAGCCCGGTGAATATAGAGTGCAGGGTAGTGCGGACAGAGCAGCTGGGCTCACACGATATGTTTATCGCGGATGTGGCGGCTGTGCATGTCGATGACCAGTACATGGACGGGAAGGGGCGTTTTCATTTGGAGGACGCGAGGCCGATCGTGTACAGCCATGGCGAATATTACGATCTTGGAGAGAGGCTTGGCAGATTCGGGTACAGCGTGCAAAAAAAGCCTTGACGAATGGGATGAAAAACATTATCATAGAGTTGAAAATGCCACGAAGATGTAGCATCAGATTTTCTTTTACTGCGGAAAAGCGCGGAAAGAAAATCTGGTGCTATTTTGTTTATGGGGGTGCCCTATGAATCAGTTAGATAAAAATATCGCAGCAAATTTAAAGCGGATCAGAAAGTCCAGAAATATGAGCCTGGATGCGATGGCGGAGAAGACAGGCGTGAGCAAGAGCATGTTAGGCCAGATCGAGCGCGGGGAGTCCAATCCCACGGTGGCGACGATCGCAAAGATCGTAGATGGCATCAGGATCTCTTTCGAGGAGCTGGTCTATCCAAAACAGGAATCGGTGCTCATCATAGACAATGAGAAGCTTCCTCCTCTGCGCTCGGAGACGGGGGCGTATCAGGTGCGATCGCTCTTTCCGTATGACAGGCGCAGGAATTTTGAAGTGTACGAGATGAAAATAGAGCCGGGTGAGGGCTGTGGATGCTTTTTGACGGGTGAGGGGAACTGCGAGTACATCATCGTCGTGCAGGGCGTTCTGACGCTCGTGACTGCGGAGGGGACGTACGAGGTATCAGCAAACCACGCCATAAAGCTGGATACCGCCCGGGATCACAGCTATCATAACAGCGGCAGCAGCCAGCTGATCCTGAATCTGTTTGCGGCAGGCACATGATGCGGCCGGGGTATAAAATGCCTCTTTTTTTCTTTACATTATCCCCAAAGGCTGTTAAAATGATATCTGTCAGAAAATACAACAGATATTAAGGGATACGATATGCGTTTATATAAAAAAATCAGGCTGTGTTACATAGAGGCAGCCGCAGTCGCCCTGGCGGTCTGCGCGCTCCTGTTTCCGTCGATGCAGCTTTTTAAACATACAGGAGATAATTTTTTTACTGTCAGACTGAACGGAGTGGAGGTGGGAAGGCTCTCGTCGACAGAGAATCTTGACGATCTTCTGGTGCGCGCAAGGCGCCAGGCAGTCCAGGACATCGGCAGTGACGAACTGGTTTTTATGGATGCGGAGCTTGAGACGGAGGGAAGCGAGAAGCTCTGGGCAGCGGTGGACGACGAGGCAGATGTCGTGGAGAGGATGGCGGATGTCATGAAGCGCAGCAGGCGCGAGACACTTCACCGTTCCTATACCGTGAAAGTCAATGAGACCGCGGTCAACCTGGGGTCTTATGACGATGTGGACGAACTGCTTGAGCGGGCACTGGCGCCCTACGACACGCGGAACCAGTATCAGGTCGATCTCGAACTGGACAGCGACCGCGAGATCAATGTGCTGGAGGCAGTGATCTCGCCGCGGAACGAAGCGCTGATGGAGGACGAGCAATTCGATACCACCGCAGGTGTGACGGCGGAGCTGGAAGAAATGTTTGCCGCAGTGGAGCCCGAGGTGGAGAGAGGGTTCGAGGACTACACTGCAGGACTGGCAGATATCGATTATGCGGAGAAGATCGAGGTTGTGGAAGCCTATCTCCTGGAGGATGAGCTGAACACGGTGGAGGAGGCTGTAGACCTTGTGACGAAGGAGCAGGAGACGCAGATCATCTACAAGGTCGTTTCCGGGGACACGCTCTCGCAGATCTGTCTGACGAACGATATCCCCATGGACGAGCTGATCGCGATCAACGATGCGCTTGAGGATGAGAATACCATGATACGGGTCGACCAGGAGCTTGTGATCACAGTCCCGGAGCCGGAGCTTTCGATCATGTGGAAGGAGGAGCAGATATATACGGAGGATTATGAGGCGGAAGTGCAGTATATACCCAATGACGACTGGTATACGACACAGCGCGTGACGCTGCAGGAGCCGTCGGCTGGAAGACGCAAGGTAGCGGCGGTGATCGAGTACAGGAACGACCAGGAGGTCGGCAGGCAGATCTTAAAAGAACAGATCTATGCGGAGGCAGTTCCGAAGATCGTAGAGCGCGGAACGAAGATCCCCCCGACATATATCAAACCGATATCCGGCGGGAGACTGAGCTCTGGATTTGGAGCCAGAAGCGCACCGACGAAGGGTGCATCGACAAACCACAAGGGAGTGGACTGGGCGACGCCGATCGGCACATCCGTGGTCGCGTCCAACGCAGGCACTGTCGTGCACGCGGGCTGGGCAAGCGGCTATGGATACGCGGTCTACATCAACCATGCGGACGGCAGGCAGACCAGATATGGGCATTTGAGCAAGGTGTTGGTCAAAACCGGTCAGACGGTATCGCAGGGGGAGCGGATCGCCCTGAGCGGAAATACGGGCCGGAGTACGGGCCCCCATGTTCACTTTGAGATCCGCATCAATGGAAGTGCGGTCAACCCATTAAAATATCTAAACTAAAATAAATTTTTTGTGCAAAAAGGCCTTGTTATATGGACGAAACACCCGTATTTGTGCTGGGTGTTTCGTTAATATATACAAAAAATTTTTTCATTGGCAAAAGAAGCATAGCAGTCTGGCAGTTTACAAATGTATGAAAAAGGTATATAATCGTAAGAGTTTGATCCACGACTGCGGTAAAAAGCATTTCTGAATCGTGGAAGGCAAAGATGCAGGATCAGAATATAATACATAAGATCGGAATATAATATAGAAAATTTGCATATAAAGAATTTGCATATAAAAAATCAGGTTAGTTACTGAATATTCGGGCAATGTCAGAGTTGGAACAGATGTATCTGTGTGGAGACGGGCAAAAATGCGGCGGTCCCGCGGAGGGAGGCATCCCGCAGTTACAGGAAAATGATGAGGTGGACGATGGAACAGTACGCAATTAAGGGGGGAAGCCCTCTGGTTGGTGAAGTTGAAATCGGCGGCGCAAAAAATGCAGCACTGGGAGTGCTGGCCGCGGCAATTATGACGGATGAGATGACAGTTATAGACAATATACCAGATGTAAGGGATATCAATGTGCTGCTGCAGGCAATGGAGAGTATCGGTGTCATCGTATACCGGTCGGACAGGCATACGGTGAGGATCAATGCTTCTATGATATCGGGGCTCGTGATCGAGGATGATTATATCAAGAAGATCAGGGCATCCTACTACCTGCTGGGAGCCCTTCTCGGAAAGTACAGGCATGCGGAAGTGGCGCTTCCGGGCGGCTGCAATATCGGGAGCCGCAAGATCGACCTGCACATCAAGGGGTTCAAGGCGCTGGGAGCCAGTGTGAAGATCGAGCATGGGCTGATCATCGCGGATGCGCAGCACCTTAAGGGAGCACATATATATCTCGATACAGTGTCCGTGGGGGCGACCATCAATATCATGCTGGCAGCGGCGCTGGCGGAGGGGAAGACGGTGATCGAGAATGCCGCCAAGGAACCACACGTGGTGGATGTGGCGAATTTCCTGAATTCCATGGGAGCCAATATCAAGGGAGCCGGCACGGATGTGGTCAGGGTGTCCGGTGTCAGAAAGCTCCACGGTTCGGAGTATCCGATCATACCGGATCAGATCGAGGCAGGCACATTTATGTTTGCGGCAGCGATCACAAAAGGGGACGTCACGGTCAAGAACGTGATCCCCAAGCACCTGGAATCCACGACAGCAAAGCTCATGGAGATGGGATGCCAGGTGGAGGAATCGGACGACGCGGTGCGTGTCGTCGCGTCAAAACGTCTCCAGAACACGCATGTGAAAACGCTGCCATATCCGGGCTTTCCGACGGATCTGCAGCCGCAGATCGCGGTGTCGCTGGCGATCGCAAAAGGGACGAGCATCGTGACAGAGAGCATTTTTGACAATCGTTTCAAGTATGTGGACGAGCTGGCGAAGATGGGATCCAATATCAAGGTCGAGGGCAATACAGCCATCATAGAGGGTGTGGACAAGTTTACCAGTGCCAACCTGACCGCGCCGGATCTGCGCGCGGGGGCGGCGCTCGTGCTTGCCTGTCTCACAGCGGAGGGATTCAGCACAGTTGACGACATCAAGTTTATCGAGCGCGGTTACGAGGATTTTGAGGTAAAGCTTCAGAACCTGGGTGCACAGATCGAAAAAGTAGAGTCTGACAAGGAATTGCAGAAATTCAAATTAAAAGTCGGATAAGCCTATTGACATCATGTGCGAATTAGTATATGATATATCCGATATGACAATTCAATATTGTGAGTCACGCATACGTGAGATACTCTTATTCAGAGTGGTGGAGGTACAAAGGACCTGTGAAGCTACGGCAACCCCGTCATATTGGACGGAAGGTGCCAACCTGAGCGAGTTGCTATTTGCATATGGGCATATAGTATGGAATAGTTCGAACAATAAGAGGATTTGATTATCGAGTAACCAATCACTTCCGCTTATTTTGAGAAATAAGCGGATTTTTTTAGGAGGAATTACCAATGGAGAAGCTTTTATTTACTTCAGAATCAGTAACAGAAGGACATCCTGACAAGGTGTGTGACGCGATCTCTGACGCGATCCTTGACGCGCTGATGGCTCAGGATCCGATGAGCCGTGTTGCCTGCGAGACAGCGACCTGTACCGGTTTCGTGCTGGTGACAGGCGAGATCACGACGAAGGCGTATGTGGACATCCCCAAGATCGTCCGCGACACTGTCAAGGAGATCGGTTATGACAAGTCAGAGTATGGATTTGACGGAAATACCTGTGCCGTGTTCACGGCGATCGATGAGCAGTCGGGAGATATCGCGATGGGCGTGGACAAGGCTCTTGAGGCGAAAATGTCTGACGCGGGTGCGGAAAACGGGATGAGCGATGCCCAGATCGAGGCGATCGGCGCGGGAGACCAGGGTATGATGTTTGGCTATGCGACCAACGAGACAGAGGAGTATATGCCTTATCCGATCGCACTGGCGCACAAGCTGGCGCTGCAGCTCACAAAAGTCCGCAAGGACGGCACGCTGAAGTATCTGAGACCGGACGGAAAGACACAGGTGTCCGTGGAGTACGACGAGAACGGCAGGCCCAAGAGGCTCGAGGCGGTGGTGCTCTCCACACAGCATGACGACAATGTGACACAGGAGCAGATCCATGAGGATATCAGGAAGCATGTATTCGATGTCATTCTTCCCGGGGAGCTGATCGACGCGGATACGAAATTCTTCATCAATCCGACGGGACGCTTCGTGATCGGTGGACCGCACGGCGATGCAGGACTTACGGGACGCAAGATCATCGTGGACACGTATGGCGGATATGCGCGTCACGGCGGCGGAGCATTTTCAGGCAAGGACTGTACCAAAGTGGACCGCAGCGGTGCGTATGCGGCGAGGTATGTGGCAAAGAATCTCGTGGCGGCAGGGCTTGCCGACAAGTGTGAGATCCAGCTCTCCTATGCGATCGGTGTGGCTCAGCCTACATCCATCAATATTGACACATTTGGAACTGGCAGACTGGGCAGCGAGAAACTGGTCGAGATCGTGCGTGAGAACTTTGACCTGCGTCCGGCAGGCATCATCAAAATGCTTGACCTCAGGAGACCGATCTACAAGCAGACAGCGGCGTATGGCCATTTTGGACGCAATGACCTTGACCTGCCATGGGAGAAACTGGATAAGGTAGATGTATTAAAGAAATATTTATAAACCGCTGGCTTCACTCTGGACGGAGAGCGGGGGACTGGTGATCGATACAGGATGTAAACAGTAACGTTTTGGATAATCACAAAATCGTCTCAAAAAAGAAACTCAATATCAATCCCAGTATGATAAAATAGAAGTGAACTGTTTTATCATGCTGGGATTTTTATGTGTGTGATAAAGATTCATTCTATAACAGTTTTTGGCAAAGGATAAAATGACGGCGCAGTTACAATGGGGGAATTGGAATGGTTGAGAAAAGTAAGAAATACTATGAGCTGCAGGCGCTTGATCTGTGGGATTTTCCTACGCTGATCAGAAAGGCAAGAGAGATACAGGGGATTACACTGGAGGCACTGTGCAGGGATCTCTGTTCATTTAGCATGATGGGTAAGATCGAGAGAGGTGAGAGGCTTGCAGGCAAAGAGCTTCGTGACCGCATCCTGGCAAGACTGGGTGTGTGCAGCGACGGATATGAGAATTTTCTGTTTCATGAGGACTATCTCGTGTGGAAAACGAGACAGCGCATCGTAAATGCGATCGAGAAATCGGATTTTGTCACAGCAGAGAGGGAACTGGCGATCTACGAGAAAAAGAACGGCGATTACAATCTGGAAAGACAGTTCTGTCTGGTGATGCGGGCGCAGATCATGCAGAAACGCCATGAGGATGCGTCTGTGATCGCAGGGCTCTATGAGGAGGCAGTGAAGCTGACAGTCTCCGATATTGATGACGTGTCGATCAAAGAACTCTGCCTCTCCGTGCAGGAGCTGGATATGATACTGGAGTATGAGCGGTGCTGCCGTCCGGAGCGGATGGCTTCGCGGTGCGAGGAGATCCTTGTCTATATCAGCAGCGAGATGTTTGACACTTACAGTTATGTGAAAATATTTCCGAAAGTCATTTACTACCTGTATCTGAGCATGGCGGAGGCGGACAGGGATTGGAACCGCCTGCTGCGTCTCAGCAATAAAGGGATCGAACAGCTGCGGACGACAGGGAGGATGTACTATCTCTGGGAGCTGATCGAGATCAGAAGAGAAGGTCTGACATGGCTGATGGATGGGATCGAAAACGATGAGGAGGGCAGGAAACGGGAATCGGTTCAGAAAGTGATCGATATGATGACAGAATGGCTCGATGCGCTCGATTTTGTCCACGATCTGTGCGGGACGCACAGGAAAATGGAGACATCCTGCTACCTGTACCAGCAAAAGGAAGCATACTGTATCAGTGATGTCATCCGCAGAAGACGCGAGATGCTGGGCATGACGAAGAAAGCGCTCTGTGAGGGAATCTGCTCTGAAAAGACGATCGGGAGACTGGAAGCAAATAAAACCAAACCGAATATTGAGATTGTCAGGCTGTTGTTTGAGCGGTTGAATCTGTCGGGGGAGTATCAGCGGGCACAGATAGTTACGAAAGATGTAAAAGCGATTTCTATAGTTGGAGAAATTGGAGTTTATTTAAATAAAGGTGATTATAGAAAGGTTGAGGTGCTGTTGAGAGAATTGGAACAGTATGTTTCATTGGATAATCCTATAAACAGACAATATAAAGAACATTTTGCATTAAAAGTAAAATGTGGTTATGGACAAATGATGAATGAAGAGGCTGTACAATGCTTTAGAAAAATATTTGAGTATACTTTACCTTTTGAAATTGTATTAAAAGGTGGAGAGAAATATTTGACAAATGTAGAAATGCAGTGTTTGCTTAATATTTCGATATGTGTTGGAAAGTCAAAGAAAAATATAGCTTTTGATATATTACTGAAATTGTGTAAGCAATTGGAAGAGGATGAAGGAATTTCTGAACATATTGCAGCATGGGAAGCAATTATGACAAATGCAGCAAACATATATGGAGATAGAGGTGAATATAATCAATCAGATGCTGTTGGTAGAAAAACTATGATAGAAGAAATACACTGTTATAGAATGAACCTACTTGATTTAAATTTATACATAAATTTGTGGAATTATAATGAGAAAAGAAAGAAAAATATCCCTTTACAACAGGGATATCAGGAAGATGTGTATTTAAAGAGATGTATTGCACTATGTCAAATAAACAAAAATGTAAGGCGCGCAACAAAGTTGAAAGAGCGCCTTCGATGCTATTATCAAACCTAAATTAGAATTGAAAAGCACCAGGAGAAGGCTCATCACTCAATACAGCAATCCCGCCATTATCGTCCTGAGGAATTGTTCCAACAACACCTGCGTTCAATGTAACTGTAAGAGCCAGCAAAAACATAACACTCATCGCTTTTTTAACTGCTTTTTTCATGATTTATGATTCCTTCTTTCGTAAAATATAAATGAATATCAGGTCAATTGTTTCGTGAAAGACCAAGTGAAACAAATATGATCCATGTGACTTAACAGTTTCATTTAAACGCAGGAATACCACAAAAGCAATGCCCAGAGCTGTACAAACAATACAGAGGGATTTGGACGGTTTTGGGCATTGAAAATGGTATGTGTGAATGGTATACTGATGACCATTAATGTTATAAAGAAACTATTCTGGAGCATTCTTGAGAAATCATGTCTATCATCCGCACAGCGATCGATAAAGACCAGTATTGATGTACCGGCTGCGCAGTTTATCACATTATGCAATTGAGGCGCTGCGGTTGATTCCGCCACTCGGCGGTGATCGCTGGCAGATTGTGTCATACAAGTGTGATGGAAACCGTTTTTCAAATATGCAGTAGGAATTGCCACATGTCACGAAAGGGGGCAATTATGAAAACATCAGGTTATTTCATTTCAACCAGGATTGACGATTTTGTCCTGTATTACAATTTGGTCAATGACACCCTGCTTCAACTGCCTGTCGATCGAAATGAAGGCTGCATCGAATGTCTGAAAAATCCAAACAATACCAGGTCGATCTACTGGAACAAACTGTATCAGGACGGATTCATTGTTGAGGACGATTATGACGAATTGAAGGAGATCCGACACAGACACTGGCGGACGGTAAACAGTGCAGATGAGTTAAATGTAACGGTGATCAGTACATTGAGATGCAATAGCGACTGTACCTACTGTTATCAGAGAAACCTCGATCTTGAATATGCTGAGATGACGGAGGAGGATTTCGACGGATTTTATGCCTTTTTGCTGGGAGCGCCTCAGAAGAACATTCATATCAACTGGTATGGAGGCGAGCCGCTTCTGGTAAGGGATCGGATACTGAGATTCTGTGCGAAGGCAGATAAGGATAAAAAACATACATACAGCTACTCCATCTCGACAAACGCCTCGATCTATGATGATAGATTTTTCAGAATGATGGAGCGCTACAGATTGACCAATGTGACGGTGTCGATGGTCGGCACAGGAGAGATACACAATGGGCTGCGCCCGTCGGCGGAGTACGGATCGGACCGTGTGATCAGGAACATTATCAGCATGATGAGACATACGAATGTAATAGTGAATCTAAATCTCTGCAAGAGTAATATCGGGAACATCATAGAAATCTTCGAAGAACTTTCAGGATACAGACATTCATCACTTTCTTTTTCCTTTAGCCGTATCGTAAGCTATGAACATAGACCATGCGCGGAGATTGAGCTGGACGTCGACACGTATATGCAGCATGTGATCAGGCTGGCGAACTGGGCGCTGGATCATCAGTTCCGCGTCAGCGATATGAGCTGTTTTCAAAATATGGGTGTGTACTGCGGCGCTTATGCGAGGAATAATTATGTGGTTGGTCCCGGATTATACCTGTATCAGTGCGACCGCTCCTACGATCCGAAAGATTCCTTTGCACAGATCGCTGATGGTGCCCTGCGTTATCAGCCAAACGGCATTGGATGCGGGAACACCGAGCTTTGTCTGGATCCATACAAAGTGGACGAGTGCAATGCCTGCAGGCTGCTGCCGTACTGCAACGGCGGCTGTGACTATCTGAGAAAGATCGGAAAGAGTGCGTGTCCGCCGGAGAAGAACTACCTGGAGGAATACCTGAAACTGTATTACAGGATATTCTACGAAAGACGGTGACCCTAAGGAGCTGTGGGAAAATATTCTTTTTCTACAGCTTTTAAGCCGCAGTTGATGTGATTATGAAGCGGAAGATCCTTACAAACCCCTGCCGATGTCTGGAGCATCTTGCAGGAATGTTTTGATCAGGGTTTTTCGCTTGTTTGTGTATACGTATATTTACTGTGGCATTTTGATGGAAAACGTGTTAAAATATAATTAATAAAGGAGATTCACATACGATGGAAGTTGATATTTTAATCGACAGGATCACGGACTGTCTGATCGATACGCGGACTGGCAGGGAAGTGGAGACATATTATCAGAGGCGTGAAACACCGATCAGGCCAAAAGACTATAAGGGATGGAAGTTTGACTTAGATTGTTGAAACTGCCCCGCACAATTACAGCCATGAAGGTATCTATGCAGGTGTAGGAGCACATTTACTTGCTATAGCGTGTCAGATAAGTCTTGATGCAGGGTGTGATGGTGTAGTGGCATTTACATCTAAGAGTGATCTGGGAGGACCGCTTACAGATGAAGAGGCAGAGGAATTCCGGGTCGAATAACAGGAAGGGGAAGCAGGGGTAAGTCCCTGCCTTTTATACATAGACTCGTGCAGAGGCGCACGAGCAGGGGAGAAAGTCATTCCCCTACTCGATGAAAAAGGAGCGTTTGGGTGGAAGGTGTCATTTTATTGCTGGAGGATGAGGAGAGCGTGAACCGCGGAGTGAGTTTCGCGTTGGAGAGGGCAGGGTATCAGGTATATGCCTGCGGCAGCATTTGTGAGGCACAGCGGGCGCTGGAGACGTATCGGCCGCAGATGCTGATCTGCGACCTGACGCTGCCGGACGGAAACGGGCTGGATTTTATAGAGAAGGTGCGAAAAGCCCGGAGCGATCTCTATATTTTATGCCTGACAGCCCTGGACAGCGAGACGGATTATGTCAGGGGGTACGGCGCAGGGGCGGATGATTATGTGGCAAAACCATTTTCATTGTCCGTGCTGACCTTGAAGGTTCAGGCGTATTTCGGGCGGAACAGGAAAGCGGAGAAGAGTGTGTTATCTTTTGGGAAGATACGCGTCAGTGTGCATGAGATGCGCGCGTGGAAGCAGGATGCGGAACTTCTTTTCACAAAGACCGAGTGGAGGCTGCTGCTATTGTTTGTGCAGAATCCAAACCGGATCCTGTCCAAGAGCCAGATCCTGGAAGCGCTCTTTGACGCGGAGGGCGATTTCGTGGAGGAGAATACAGTCGCGGTCATGATCCGCCGCCTGCGAGAGAAGATCGAGGACGATCCGGCAAGACCGCAGTACATCAAGAATGTGAGGGGGATCGGGTATGTGCTGCGGATATAGATAGAGGAAGAGCAGCGATGAAAGGATAAAATGAGTCTGAGGGGGGATTCCAATGAAGAAAACAAAGGTATTGGCATTTGTACTGGCTTTCTTGTGCTGCTGTGTCCTGGCAGGATGCGCGGACATGCTGAAAAAGGAGGACATGGATCAGGAAGTGGAGCGCCTGATCGCGGCGTTGAATGAGGACGATGCCGACGCGGTCTTTCAGTCTATGTATCCGGGTGTCGTTAGCCGGGAGGAATTTGACGATTCCTATGAGACGATCCAGAGCCTCTGGGAAAGATCGGATGAACATACTACGAAACTGCGATCGATCAGCACGAACAAGAATTTTGACAAGTTTGGGGAATCTCTTGTCTGCAAGGCGCAATATTATGTGTATACCCAGGATCAGTCGTATACGATCACACTGACGTACCGGTCCGATGATATCGGAGAAGGGATTTACCGGTTCGATCTCAATGTTGGAGCGCACCCGGTGCTGATCAGTGGCGGCATCACGACTGCCAGTGAGAATTCCGCGCTTCAATGGGGACTATTGATCCTGAGTGCCCTGTGCTATGTCTTTGTGATCGCCACGGTGGTGGACATTCTGAGAAAACGTCCCAGGCTGTACGGGGTGTGGCTCGTGGCGGCGCTGGTTTTTCTGGGGTTTCAGATACAGGCTGCGCCTGGCAGTTTTCATCTGGGCGGGCATGTGAGCGCGCTTACCCTGTCCGCTTTTAAAATCTTCACAGGCGGCAGGCGGCTGTTTGTCTTTGCAGTTCCTGTGGGCGTTATTGTCTACTGGTGTATGAGAAAAAAGCTGTTGTCGCAGAAATTTAAGATATAAGATATAAAATCGTATGAAAAAAGGAAAACAAGCGTATCGATCATATGTGATAGCGGTATTTATATTGATCATGATGGCTCTGCCGACGGGGTTACTGATGGTTCAGGCGCGGCGCGGCTATGAGGAAAAGATGGAGATTCTCTATGCGGTCCTGCAGGACGAGGAAATGGAGTCCGTCGATATCGTGACAGGGCTGTTGAAAGGCCAGATCAAGGCAGAGTCTGCAGAGGTGGAGCAGCGCCTGGCTTTGTATGGATTTCACAGGGATTTTGCAGACCGTTATAAAAAGTCCCTGTATCTTGACTGGACAGTGATCGTTGTGATCTTTCTGCTGATGGGGGCGGGACTTCTGGCACTGCTTTTTCTGACGGACAAGAGACAAAAGCAGATGCGCAAGGCGGAACTGCTCGGACTGCAGGAGTGTGTGACCGGACTGCGTGACAGTGTCGGGGGAAGTTTATCCGCAGACCTGTCAGATTCGATCGGCAGTGAAACAGATGCACATGCGATTGACAGCGGTCAGAACATGCTGGAAAACGTCGATGAGGATCTGGGGCGTCTGCTGATGGAATTTGCCGCACTGGCGGACAGCATCGGGCTGTTTGGCAGGCGGGCGGGTGCAGAGCGGGAGGGGACGAAGGCGCTTGTGACGGACATTTCGCATCAGTTGAAAACTCCGGTTGCGGCGCTTAAGACCTGTTTCGAGATCCTGCAGTCCGGCGGGTTGGATCCGGCGGAACAGCAGGAGTTTCTGGGGCGGTGCGGCGTCCAGATCCTGCGGCTGGAGGAACTGGTGTCGGCGCTGGTCAATATTTCGCGCATGGAGACGGGCATGATCAGGCTCAAAAAGGAGGAGCGGGATCTGTTCGACACGATTCTGCTCGCGGTGAACCGTATTTATCCTAAGGCGGAGGAGCGGGGGATCGAGATCGAGCTGGAGGCGGGGGAGGAGCTGCATCAGGTCAAGGTTCTGCACGATCCGAAATGGCTGTGCGAGGCGTTCCTGAATGTGCTGGAAAACGCAGTGAAGTACAGTGCGGGTCAGACGAAGATCACGATCCGCATGATCAGGCTGACTGTTTATGTGCGTGTTGAGATCGAGGATGAGGGCATCGGGATTCCACGGAGCGACTGGAACCGGATCTTTCAGCGGTTTTACAGGGGCGGCGCCGATGAAGTGCAGCGGGAGTCCGGCTCCGGCGTAGGGCTGTACCTGGCGCGTGAGATCGCATCGCGGCACGATGGGACGCTGGTCGTCGCGGCGCCGCGTCATGGGAAACGGGGGAGCTGTTTTGTGTTTCAGCTGCCATACTTGAGAAGCTGGAGATTTCCAGGGAGCATGTAAAACAGGGAAAGTGCAGGAAGGCGGATGAGATGATCTCACGGAATTTCATTTTGAGCAGGAGTTGATATTATATGGAAGAACGAGATCCGGAACCGATCGATAAGAAAATAAAAGACATGGCGGAAACATTATGTGAAGACTGGGGCGGACATGATCGGTTTAGCGGCGTATGTATGATAAAATGCAAAGGACACACTGCATTTTCAGGGGCGTATGGTTTTGCAAACCGGGCATTTAAAATACCCAATAAAATCGACACAAAATTTGATACGGCATCTATTACGAAAGTGTTTACGGCAGCGGCCGTTTTGCAGCTTGTACAGGAGAAAAAACTGAAATTGTCAGATCACATAACGCAGATTATCGACCTGGAAGGAACGGAGATTTCTCCGGATGTTACGATCGGGCAGCTGTTGAACCATACGTCCGGCATTCATGATGATGCGGAGGAGGAAGCGGGAGAACAATATTCCGATCTTTTTGTCACTTCGCCTAATTATGCGATCAGGGAATGCAGGGATTTCTTGAAAAATTTTGCCTATAAGAAGCCTAATTTTGAACCGGGTACGGACGTCCGGTATTGTAACTGTTCCTAAGTCCTGCTGGGACTTGCGATCGAAGCGATCACAGGTATGGGCTATCGCGAATATGTGACAGAGAATGTGTTCCGAAAGGCGGGAATGAGAAATACGGCTTTTTTATCAATGGATTCCATCAATGAAAATACGGCGGAAGGTTATCTGAACGTGTACAATGAAGATGGAGAAGTAGTCGGACATAAGAAAAATATTTACTGTTTTCCGCCTGTGGGAACACCGGATGGAGGGGCGTATACAACGGCGGAGGATATGAATCTTTTTCTGGCCGCAGTACAAAAGAAGATCCTGCTCGACGATACACATGCAGAACTGCTTCTGACGGCTCACTGCCCATATACGCGGGAAAAGGGATGGGGGGGGATTCCCGGATTGTATGAAAGAAACGGTTATGCATTTGAGTTTCTTTTCCTGCCGGATCGGAAAGAACCCTTCTGTATCTACAAAGACGGGCAGAATGACGGCGTTGCCGCCAGATTTAACTATTATCCGAAAGAAGACATATCTGTGACAGTCCTGTCTAATCAGGACTGCGACGTGTGGGATCTGACGAGGCAGATACAGAGAGAAATATATAATACGTTTTATGCGGTATCGGATTGAGGGGAAAAGTCTTACAAAACTGTAAGACTTTTTTCTGTTTCTGAAAGCAGATTGAAAGAAAGGTGTGGGATAATGAGGTAAGATGTTTATATGCATAAAAAAGGAGGCGGTTTTTGATGAATACGATCTTAAGAACGGAGCATCTTTGCAAATTTTACGGATCGGGAGAGAATGAGGTGCGGGCGGTGGACGATGTCACGATAGCTGTCGGGCGGGGCGAGTTTGTGGCGGTCGTGGGAAAGTCGGGTTCCGGGAAGAGCACGCTTTTGCATATGATGGGCGGTCTGGATGATCCGACGAGCGGGAAGGTGTACGTGGGGGACATGGAACTCTTTTCATTGAAGGAGGACGCCCTTGCCGTCTTCCGCAGGCGCAGGATAGGGTTTGTCTTTCAGGCTTTTAACCTGGTCTCGTCGATCAATGTATGGGAGAATATCGTGCTGCCGGTCGGACTGGACGGGAGAAGGGCCGATACGGCTTTTGTGAAGGATATCGTCAGTACCCTGGGGCTGGACAGCAAGATCCACAATCTGCCCAACACGCTGTCGGGCGGCCAGCAGCAGCGCGTGGCGGTCGCGAGGGCGCTGGCGTCAAGACCGGATATCGTGTTTGCGGACGAACCGACGGGAAATCTGGATTCGAGGACGGGCGACGAGGTGATCGGGCTGATGAAGATGTCCGCGCAGAAATACGGGCAGACGCTAGTGATGATCACGCACGATGAGGATATTGCCCAGCTGGCGGACAGGACCATTGTGATCGAGGACGGAAAGGTGGGGGAGAGGCGATGCGGACGATAACGGGGCTTGCGAGGGCAAATGTGAGAAAGGACAAAACAAGGAGTATCCTGATCGTCATATCGATCGCGCTCACGACGCTGCTTCTGACGGCTGTTTCCGGTGCCGGGTATGGCATCATCGGGATGCAGCGGGCTAATGCGGCGGAGCTTTACGGGGAATTCTATGGCATATACAGGGACGCGACAGCGAAAAATATAGCGGAGATGGCGCGGCAGGCGGTGTTTACCGAGATCGGGCGGGGTGCGGACTATGCGGAGGTGGACAGTGACAAAACGTTGATACTGACCTTTATGGACAGGACGGCGAGGGCGCTGTCGCACATGGAACGTTCGATTGCGGAGGGGCGCTATCCGCAGGCTGAAAATGAGATCGCCGCCGCGCGGGGATTTTTCAGAGAGCTGGGGATTTTGGATCCCCGGATCGGAGACACGGTCACACTCGCGTTCCGGACGGATCTGAAATCGATGTATCAGCCGGGAGAGTTTGTCATCTGCGGATTTTTTCGGCAGTCTGATATCGAGACAAATGTAATGGCGGCGTGTACATCGGAAGCATTTTATGAGAAGTGCGTCGCAGGGGAGGACAGACGCTACAAGGTATTGTTCCGCCTTGACGACAGTGTGGGGATCACATTTGACAACAGGGAAGAGGTGCTCAGGAAACTTGCGTCGCGCTGCGGCATTGACGGGCGGAATGTGGCTGCCAACGACAATTACCTGAGGTGGAAACTGGATCCGGGAACCGGGACGATCGCGGTCTGTGCGGTGGTCTGCGCCGGTGTTGTTTTCTTTTCGGTGATCGTTATCTACAATATCTTTCAGGTCGGTGTGATCCAGAAGATCCAGGAGTACGGGAGGCTGAAGGCGGTCGGTGCCACGAGACGGCAGATGCGGCAGATCATTTTGCGGGAGGGCATGTACCTGGCGTGTATCGGTGTGCCGGCGGGGCTGTTGCTGGGAACTGCTGTGGAGCGGGCAGCGCTTGCCCTGATCATCAGGGATATGAACGCGGGCGGCATTGCCCTGAAAATGACAGGGGTGTCCGTTTTGAACGTGCCGTTGCAGCTGATGATGGCGGCGCTCTCTTTTTTGACGGTATGGCTTGCATTGAAAAAGCCGATGCGTGTGGTGGCATCGGTCTCCGCGGTAGAGGCGATGCGCTACCGGGAGCGCGGAAAGGGCGGAGGCATGCGAAGAGGAAAGCGTGAGCTGAATGTTGTCTCGCTGACGTTTGCGAGCCTCGCGGATCACAAAAAGCGCGCGGTATCGACGATCCTGACAATGGGATTGTCCTGTGTGCTGTTTGTCGTGCTGGCAAACTGGCTGGGAAATATGGACGCGGAGTACATGGCGAGGGGTGAGGTTTGGCATGGGCAGTTTCAGCTCCAGTTAGATTTCAGAATGGAGGACGAGGCATATCCGGAAAATAACCTGGATCATGTCCTGGAGAAAAATCCCCTGAATGACGATCTGATCCAGGAGATCCGGGAGATCCCCGGCGTGACAGAGGTGCGGACACAACATATGCTCTATGGGACGCGGCTGGATGCACAGGGAAAGGAGACGGGGGACGTGTACGGCATATTAGTGCTGGACAGGGAGGATTTTGACAGGCAGGTAAAAAACGATGAGGTCAAAGGTCTGGACTATGATGCGATGAGCGCGCAGGATGCAGTGTGCTATGGGACGGGATATTATATGGAAGAAAACGGATTTGAGATCGGCGGGAGATATCATTTTTCACTGTACGACGGTGTGGAGGAGAAGGCGTGGGATCCGCAGATGGCCGGGACGTTCCGGTATCTGGGGGCACACATGGCGATGACAAAGGATACGTATGACAGGCTGGGATTTGCGGGTGTCACTATCTGCGATATCTGGATCGACTGCGCGCCAAAAGATGTGGATACGGTCAGAGAAGCGCTGAAACGAATGACAGAGGGAGTGGAACACATCAAGATGGACAGCTACCAGGATCAGCTTGCGGTCGCAAAGCTTTCCATGCGCGTCACAAAACTGCCGGCGTATCTGGTCTGCGTGATCGTGGCATTCATCAGTTTTATGAACATGGCAAACACGATGATCACAAGCATTGTCACGAGAAAGCAGGAGTTCGGGATCCTGCAGGCGGTCGGCATGACCAACAGACAGCTTGGCATGAGCCTGCAGTTGGAGGGGCTTATCTTTAGCATTGGCACGGCGGCAGTGTCGCTTGTCGTGGGGATCCCGCTGGGGTATGCACTGTTCCGGTATTGCAAGGTTAATTCTTTTGCAGGGCTGGGCATCTATCACTTTCCGGTCGGGGAAGTGCTGTTTTTGTTTGTTTTCATAGGCGCACTGCAGGCGGTGCTGTCCTTTGTCCTGAGCAGGAATGTGAAGCGGGAGTCGCTGGTGGAGCGGATCCGGTATCAGGGATGAATCAATTTTATGCGTTGTAAAATAGATTTTCATTTGTTATACTGAAAAAAGGAGTAAAAGGGCGGAAGCTTCATGAGAGGTTATTTTTGCGATCCTGGGAAAATGATGCAAAAATGATGCAAGTTTGTTTTATGATAGAGAATGGATATATACTGGCGGTCGAAAAGACTGACCACCAGTATAAAATGATGCACACAGCCGCATAAGGAAATATGCTGCTTCGCGGCTGCGGCTGGCGCGATACTCACGGCAGATCTTATCTGTCGTGAGTATCGTATAATTGTTTGAGAAAAGGATTCCCCTGGCAGTTTGAACTGCCAGAGGAATGTGTTCGGATATCGGTGCATGTGGTCTGGAGAGTAAATAGCGACAGTATGGTTATAATGTATTAGAGGATTTGAGATGACTATCATAAAATAGAGGTGCCTATGGAGCAGATGAAATTGTTGGGACAGGAGAATCTGGATAGAGAAGATTTGAAAAAGGAAGATTTGAATAAAGAAGTTTCGAAGCATATAAGTTTGAATAATATAGATCAAGAAAATATAGGACAAGAGAACTTGAAGCAAGAAAATACAGATCAGGAGGACTTGGATCAGGTAAGTTTTGATCATTCAGATAGAGAAATTTTAGATCAGGAAAATATAGATCAAGGAACTTTGAGTAACAAGGTTCCACACAGGAAGTCTGTAAATGCAGATAAAAAGACTTCAAATAAAAAGCGGTGGTTCTGGGTGGCAGGGTTTTGTGCCCTGACAGCGGCAGTGATCGTCACGGGGTTGCGCGTGCTGCGCAAGGAGATTAAGATCAATCCGATCGTGGCGGAGGGATATGAGGTTCACGGCGTGGATGTGTCCCACTATCAGGGGACGATCGACTGGGACGTGTTATCGCAGGATCTGGACTTTGCCTTTATCAAGGCGACGGAGGGAAGCACGCACGTGGATGACCGTTTTCAGGATAACTGGCAGGCGGCAGAGCAGACGCATCTGTATCTGGGCGCCTACCATTTTTTCAGTTTCGACAGTGAGGGGCACAGGCAGGCGGCGTCCTACATCGACACGGTGGGCAGTCTGAACGGAAAGCTTGCGCCGGTTGTCGACGTGGAATATTATGGAGACAAGAGGAGCAATCCGCCGGGGCGCTCCGAGGTGATCGAGAATCTCAGATCGATGCTGGATACGCTGGAGCAGCACTATGAGGTCAAGCCGATCATATATACGACTTACACAGTCTACAATGACTATATCAAGGGGGAATTCGAGGATTATCCGCTGTGGGTGCGGAGTGTCTACTGTCCGCCGTCTGTCCTCTTTGGGAATAAATGGAGTTTCTGGCAGTATATGGACACGGCGATGCTCGACGGCTATGCGGGCGACCAGAAATATATCGACGTGAATGTGTTCAAAGGGACAAAGCAGGATCTGGAAAAGCTGATGATACAGAAGATCATGTACTGACTGGGAGAAATGCCTGGCTGGAGACTTCTGAAAAGATTAGCGATACACAGGTGGAGGAGAAAGATCATATGTCAGATACGAAATACGAACCAGCGGATATAGAGGTTTATATCAAAAACAAAGGGCTGGTACTGAGGGAGAGATCCCTGATCGCCTATCAGCACTCTGACGGGAAGATTCTTGCAGTCGGGACGGAGGCGGAGCAGATCGCGCAGCAGAAGCGGGACGGAGTGGTGGTGGTATCGCCATTGCGCCGGGGAATGATCGCCGATTACCGCGCGGCGGTACGTATGTTTCGTATCATGTTGGAGCGGACTTGGGGAAAACGACGCTTTCGGAAGCCGCATATCGTTGTCTGCGGTGTTGCTCCGGATATTACAGAGGTGGAAAAGAAGGCGCTGGAGGATTTGGTGCTTCAGCTGGGCGCCAGGGAGGTCACATTTTATGATGGCGGTTATGAGACGTTTTCAAAGGATATGACGGCGCATCAGCCTGGGAAGCCTGCGGAGTATGACATTTTTATCAGGATCGCCAAGTATGTGCCGGAGCGGTATGTTGCAGAGGCGATCGGCGATATTCTGCAGTATGCGCGCCGGCAGGGAATATCTGCGGACCGGGTCGGGGCGCTGCTGCAGGAAGTTCAGAGTGATGGAGCAGCAGAGTATTGAAAGGAGTTGGATCATGCAGTTTCAATATTGTCCCCATTGTGGGAAGAAGGCGGAGATGAGGGAGATCGGTGACGAGGGTGTGATCCCGTACTGCGCACAGTGCGAAGTGCCGCTGTGGGATATGTTCACCACCAGCATTATCGCGGCAGTTGTGAATGAATGCGGCGAGGTGGCGCTGCTGCGGCAGAACTATGTCTCGACAACGAACCATGTATGTGTCGCAGGGGTCATGAAGCCCGGCGAATCCGCCGAGGACACGGTGGTGCGTGAGGTCGGCGAGGAATTGGGACTGGACGTGAAGTCAGTGTCATATGTGAGGAGCTATCCTTACGAGAAAAAGGATATGCTGATGCTCGGATTTCAGGCAGTTGTGGAAAAGAAAGATTTTGTGCTGTCAGGGGAAGTGGACGCTGCAGAGTGGGTGCGGTTCGAGGATGCATTGAGCCTGCTCCGGGAAGGCAGTGTTGCGTGGCGGCTGGTTCGGGAAGTGACCGGACGATCACAGGAACGGACCGGCTGCTTTGGATGAGGCTGATCAATAGCCCATGCAGGGCTATTGACAAGTGACGACCCTACCCCCTATAATTATATGGGAATATGATCCAATATTATTGGAATAAAACGGGGGAAGAAGAAATGAAAAGCATACGCGCAAAAATAAACCTATGCCTCAGTATCACTGTCTTGGCGGCGCTGCTTGCGGTGGGAATGTTCAGTATTGCTTCAAACTACACAAGCACGCTCTCCACGGTGAATCAGATGATGAATGAAACAGCAGTTCTGGCTGCGGGACGCGTCCAGCATGAACTGACAGCCTACAAAAATGTTGCCATGGATACAGGCTGCATTCCGCAGCTGTCCGATCCGTCGGTCCCGCTGGACGAGAAGCAGTCCATCATCAACGAGCGCGCCGCCATGCACGATTTCCAGCGGGGAAATGTCATTGGCGTCGATGGCCTCAGTATCTTTGACGGGAAGGATTACTCCGACCGGGAGTATGTCAAACAGGCTATGCAGGGCAATGTCTATGTATCGGAACCGCTGGTCAGCAAGATCACCGGCGAACTCTCCATCATGGTCGCGGCGCCCATTTACAAAGGCGGGATATACGGTTCGGATATCACGGGGGTTGTGTATTTCGTCCCGCATGAGACTTTTTTGAATGATATCGTCTCCTCGATTGAGATCGGAGAAAACAGCAGGGCTTATATGATCAATAAGTCCGGCGATACGATCGCGGACATTACCCTTGATACGATCATGGTCCAGAATATTGAAAAGCAGGCGCAAGGCGACGCCTCCCTGCAGGATCTGGCTGCGATCCACACGGCTATGCGCCGCGGGGAAAACGGCTTTGGCAGCTATGAGAGCACATCCGGCGCTATGTTTGCGGCGTACGCGCCCGTGGAGGACACGGATGGATGGAGCATTGCTGTCACAGCGCCGCAGCTGAATTATCTGGGTACTACATATAATAACATCGTCATTAACGTGATCGTGATCGTCGTTTCCACACTGATCTCCATCCTGATCGCCCTGCTGCTGGCAAACAGCATCAGCAGACCGATGAGAGCCTGTGCGGCGCGGATGAAGCTGCTCGTAGAAGGGGATCTGGAGACGCCGATGCCCAGGATCAGAAGCAAAGATGAGACGGGGATGCTCATGGAATCGACCAATTCCCTGGTGGAGGGGCTGCGCACGATCATCAATGATCTCAGTTATCTGCTGGATGGACTGGCAAAACAGGATCTGAATGTCCAGACCCAGCACAAGGAGGCATATGTGGGCAGTTTCCAGCATATCCTGAGTTCTGTCTATCATATGAAAAACCAGCTCAACAATGTGATCCGGCAGGTGAACCGCTCTGCGGAGCAGGTATCTTCTGCCAGCGTGGAGCTGTCTGCGAGTGCGCAGGATTTAAGCCAGGCGACGACGGAGCAGGCGAGCTCGATACAGGAGCTGGCGTCACAGATCACGGAGATCTCGGATCAGGCAAAGAAGACGGCAGACAGCGCTGTGGCACTCCGCAGTCAGACACATCATACGGGCGAGGAAGTCTCGCTGTGCAATGAGCAGATGCAGACGCTCATGGAGGCGATGCGCAAGATCCAGGACAGCTCTGATGAGATCGGAAAGATCCTTAAGACCATACAGGATATCGCGTTCCAGACCAACATACTGGCGCTGAACGCGGCGGTGGAGGCCGCCCGCGCCGGCGCTGCCGGAAAGGGATTTGCGGTGGTGGCGCAGGAGGTGCGCGAGCTTGCCGGCAAATCCGCGCAGGCTGCCCAGAACACTTCCACGCTCATTGCGCAGTCCTCAGACGCGGTGCGCGTGGGATCAGAAGTTGCAGACCATACGGCCAATACGTTGTCGGAAGTCGTCGACAGCATTCATTCCGTGGTCGGTTCGATCGATGCGATCGCCACGACTGCCAACGAGCAGTCGGACGGCGTATGGCAGGTCTCGGAGGGGATCAATCAGATGGCGATCGTAGTCCAGAGCAACAGCGCCACAGCGCAGGAGAGCGCGGCGGCAAGCGAGCATCTCTCCACCGAGGCGATGGGATTAAAGCAGCTGGTGGATCAGTTCACGCTCGCGTCAAAATGAATCGAATAATTTTTAGATATAAAGTTGTTTGATCCGGAAAAAAGGTTTATAATGTTTTATAGGACAGCCATGTGAAGGCTTATAATGGATTTTCATGCCATGTGCATAGCAATACGGAAATAATAATACGCAGGTATTTCATGCGAAGAAGGAGGTTCCCATGATAAGAATCGGAATGTTAACAAGTGGAGGCGACTGCCAGGCGCTCAACGCGGCGATGCGCGGTGTGGCGAAGGGACTGTTCAACGCGGGCAAGGAGGTGGAGCTCTTTGGCTTCCTGGACGGCTACAAGGGACTGATCTATGGCAAGTACAAGATGCTCTCGCCGTCAGATTTTTCAGGAATACTGACCAAGGGCGGCACGATCCTTGGAAGTTCACGGATGCCGTTCAAGAATATGCGCGATCCGGACGAGAACGGGCTGGACAAGGTGGAGGCGATGAAGCACAATTATTACAAGCTCAGCCTTGACTGTCTCGTGATCCTTGGCGGTAACGGCACGCACAAGACGGCAAATCTTCTGCGCGAGGAGGGGCTGAATGTCGTGACGCTGCCAAAGACGATCGACAACGATCTGTGGGGAACCGACATGACCTTTGGATTCCAGAGCGCCGTTGATATCGCGACACAGTGCATCGACCAGATCCACACGACAGCGGCATCGCACGGACGCGTGTTCATCGTGGAGGTAATGGGACACAAGGTGGGATATCTCACGTTGAACGCCGGTATCGCAGGCGGTGCGGACATTATCCTGATCCCGGAGATCCCATATGATATCAACAAGATCATCAAGGCGATCCAGAAGCGTTCCGAGCGGGGAAGCAAGTTCACGATTCTCGCGGTAGCGGAGGGTGCGATCTCAAAAGAGGTGGCTGCGCTTTCCAAGAAAGAATTTAAGAAATACATGGCGGATTACAAATATCCGAGCGTTTCCTACGAGATCGCGGACAAGATCAAGGAAAAGAGCGGCATGGAAGTGCGTGTCACCGTACCGGGGCACACGCAGAGAGGCGGCAGCCCGGATCCGTATGACAGAGTGTTTGCGAGCAGGCTTGGCGCGGAGGCGTCAAAGCTGATCCTCAAGGGCGAGTACGGCTACATGGTCGGCTATCAGAACAGGGAGGTCGTCAAAGTGCCTCTTGCCGATGTGGCTGGCAAGCTCAAGATGGTGGATCCGGATTCGACGATCATCAAGGAAGCCAAGATGCTCGGCATCAGCTTCGGCGATTGAGAAATGAAGAAAGAACCCATTGACTGTGATCCAGTCAGTGGGTTCGATTTGTTATGTATCTTTTGTCTGAAGGATATAACAGATGCCAAGTGACACGAACGCTGCGGTCATGACAAGGCAGAGCCCTGTCAGTCCGAAAAGAGTTCCGGCGATGATGACGCCGATGCCTGTGCCGATGGTTCCGGCGGCGGTGCACAGCAGCACAAATTTTTCCCTGCCGATGCCCTGCAGATAGCTCATGTGGATCTGGTAGGGTATTTTCGCGAGCTGGAGCAGGAAGATGAGCCATAACAGCCGCTGCGCCTGCTGTATGATCGCTTCATCATCGATGATCAGGTGAAGCAGTGTCTGGTCAAATATGCCGCACAAGATGCAGAGCAGGCCGACAATGCTGAAACTCAGCTGCATACCGCTGTTCAGATATCGCCTGGCCGAAGTCATGTCCCCGGCGGAATGATACTGCAGCGCAAAGGTCTGTGTGGCGGTGGCGTAAGCATACACTGGAAGCCCTATGGCACTGCCTGCAGTGTCGAGCAGGCTGTACACTGCCGTCTGCTCTGTGCCGAGCCTTGCGACGACGGCGGATACGATACAGGCAAAGATCGTGCTTTCCAGCAGTTCCTGCCCGAACAGTGACGGATACAGGCGCAGGATCTTTCCCGCAACAGTCTTCATGGCTGCGAAGCGCACAGGACTTACAGGCGATCGCATTCTAAGATATGCAGCCTGATAGACCAGCAATCCCGCAGCCAGCCCGATCACGCTGCCCCAGGCGGCGCCTGCTGTGCCAAGTTTTGGCAGTCCGCAGTATCCGTACACGAGCGAAAGATCAAAAAACAGGTTGACGCCTGTGGAGACGACCGTGCTGTACAGGGTGATCCTGGCGTTCAGACAGTTCCGAAAATATGCGGAGTATTGAAAGACCAGCATATTCTGGACCACGGTAAATGCTGCCGGATAGTAGTAGGACAACAGTTCTGACAGGTCATCGTCCCTGACGCCGTACACATGCTGGAAGAGGAAGCGCCCGCCCAGGAGGCTCAGCACAAAAAAGCCGATGCCGATCAGAAGAGCCAGATACCGGCTCGCCATAAACGTTGTCTCAAATCCCTGTTCGTCCCGTTTTCCCTTCTCCTCCGCGGCGGCAATATGAAATGCCGCAGACAAGATTCCCAGCGCGCCTGTTATGGCGTACACGAAGGAGGCGGCAATGCCTACGACCGCGAATCCCTGTACCGAGTAATGCCCGACGATCGCCTTGTCCAACAGCTCGAACACTGTTGACAGCAGGAAATTGAGCAGGACCGGAAACGCCATCTGATTGATCTTTCGACAGATCTTATTCTTTTTATTGATTCGATTCAATTTTTATTCTCTCTTTCTTAATTTTTTATCGGTTAAAAAAGGAGAATACGTCTGTTCAGCCTATTCTCCCAATAGGCTGAGAACACATGCATGAGCCATTCTGATCCCTCCGTTCATGGTATAGTAATTTATTTCTGTGATGAGACCCGTTGGGATCAGTATATCAGAAATGACGGCATTTTTCAAACATGTTTCAGGCAGAATTTCGACGCGATGGTGTAAAACGGAGCGACAAAACACTTAGATCTGACGCACCTGTAAGTGTAATTATCAGTGCACTTGTCATCAAAGAACTTTGAGACTGTTCGGATGATGAAATGGGAGAGGATCTGATGCCTGACCTTCATTTACAATACGCTCTGCATATCACATGCTTTGTGGAATAGCGCATACGAGACAAAATGGAGTATCGGCTTTTGTCAGATGTATTGCTGACCAGACAGTTGTGGTAATGCAGGACGTGTATGAGGACAAAGGAATACGGTACGATGAATTTAGCATATAAAAATATGTTATCAAAGTAGCACAATGAGTTAGATTAGTATTTTTTTATACCAAAATACTCTGCCATGAGCAGGGTGCGGAGCGCCCAGCGGGAGTGGGTCTTGTATTCGTTCATGCGCTCTTTTCCAGCGCTGCCGGCAACCAGGGAGTGCGCTGCCTTATCCCAGTTCATGATGGCCGCCGCGTCCTGATAGTCCTTTTCGGATACCTTGTACGCCTCGTTCACGACTGCGATCTGGCCGGGGTAGATGACGGTCTTTCCGACAAACCCGCAGAGCTTATCGTCGGCGATCTCGTGGTACAGTCCTTTTTCCCAGTTGCTGCTGTTGTAGTATTCCCACACCGGGCCGGAGACAACATAATCCATGCCGTAGACAGTGATGATGTCGGAAAAAATATTGGCGACCGGCCGGATCTGGTGGATGGATTCGTCGTCATGTCTTCTGAATCCAAATGCGTGGCAGAGGTCGTTGCCGCCGACGCGGATGTTCAATACCCGGTCTTCGATCTGATCGAGCCTGTCTTTTAAGGCATATAATATTTCATATCTGTTCCGCAGGTCGATCATGCTGGAGCTCTCGTAGATCGGCATGGTGTATACCGGTTCGGCCGATGTCTCATTGATCCGGATGATCTCCTGTATGTATCCATCTGCATTTTCCAACGAAAATTTGGGGAGGATAAAGCCCCTGACGAGCCTTGCGCATTCTCCCAGAGCTTTGCAGAGCCTTCCGATCTGGCGTGCATTTCTCACGCGGACAAAAATCTGTGGCAGGTAAAATGCCTTTTTCCCTGAAGCAGTGTCCAGGCGGTGCAGCGTATCTGCAAGTATGTGCTCAGCCTCGGCGACACAGTCGTCGCGGATCGTGTCCTCGAGGCACAGTGCCAGTGAATATTTTGTGCCGAAGCGGTTGTTTATGATGGAATCGGCGATCGTCCGCCTGTTGGCGGGACAGTACAGAAGAGCGCCGACACTATAGTACAATAAAGAATTGTTCATGATAAAAGTCTCCGATATTATATTGAAATTTGAAAACAGGATATAAACAGATTCACTATACCACATATTTTTACAAAATGGTAGCTAAAGAAGTAAATATGTGGTATAGTAAAGTTTAAATGATACGATTGTGTCCAGAGTGATATTTCAGGTAAGGATAAAAAGGGATGGAAAGTGGAAAAAATCAAAATGTCAAGGTAATCATTCCACCGCGGCCGGGCAAAAAAGGGACCGCGGCAGCGGAGCCTGTGCAGGACAGCACACAGCCGGTGCGCGTATCGATACCGCCGCGGCATGGCAGGGCGGCGGTGATGCCGCAGCAGGAAGCGGCGCCGCAGCGGCTCGAGAGAACGTCTGCTCCTGCATCGGATCCGGTTCAGATCCGGATTCCCCCGCGGACGCCGCGGAATCATGACAGTGGATCAGCCCAGAACAGCATACAGATACAAAATGGCATGCAGGACCGCGGCAGCGCCCCGCGTGGCGCGAGGGCGGAGATGAGCTTTGAACAGCTTGCCCAGCTGGCGTCGTCGGTCGTGATGATCATGGTTCACGATAAGAAGGGCGAGCAGTTTGCCTCAGGTTCCGGCATTATGATCGGCAGGAAGGGCTATATCCTCACCAACAACCACGTGCTGAGCGAGGGCAGTTTTTTCACAGTCAGGATGGAGAATGACGACCAGTGCTACAGGGCGGACCAGATCATCAAGTACAATCAGCTGCTGGATCTTGCGGTCATCAGGATCGACAGGGAGCTTGTCCCGCTTCCGATATACAATGGGCCGCAGAAGCTTGTCAGGGGGCAGAAGGTGGTGGCGATCGGAAGCCCGCTGGGACTGTTCAACTCTGTGTCGGACGGGATCATCGCGGGGTTCCGCGTGCTGGATGACGTGGACATGATCCAGTTCACGGCGCCGACTTCGCCGGGCAGCTCGGGAGGCGCTGTGCTCAACATGTACGGGGAGGTCATAGGCATCAGCACGGCGGGAGCGCCGGGAGCACAGGGGATCAACTGGGCAGTGGGCTATGAGTTCATCAATCTGTTCACACAGGGGTTCCGAAATTGATTTCAAGGTGCGAAACATTAAAATTGGATTAAAAAAGAATTAAGATTTGAAAGTATGTTCTGTTTATATTGCACAAGAGTTATTGTTATGTTATACTTTTCATGTATATGTTGAAACAAAGTGGATAGCGATTGAGGGAAAATATGTTTGCGCATATGAAGATAAAAAATCTGAATGATTTTTTTGTGGAACGGGACGGCAGACCAGGCAGGTGTGTGTATTTTTGCAGGATTAATGGATATACGGAGGAGATCGGACAGTTTATCCAGAAATATTACGAGGCGGCGAGAGTGTCCGGCGTGATCATCGAGGGCAGGATCCCCAATCCGGATGAGAAAAATCTTGCCTACTATGAGGAGATCATGGGGCTGGACTTTCGGATGAACACTGATTTCATCTCGCAGAGCCTGAAAAGATGGCTGCCCCGCATGAACGATTACCAGCGGGGAAATGTCGCGCGCGCGCTGTATGAAACGCTCTGTGACCTGCGCAGATCCGGCAAGAATGAGAATATGCTGAGAAATGCATACATAAAGTTCATGTGCTGGTTATACTATAAATTTGAGCGTATCGTAAATATGCTGGGCGGGAGCAGGATCCCGAAGATCTTGTATGAGGGCGAGATCAGCAGTTATGAGCTGCAGCTGGTGACGATCCTCTCAAATGCAGGCTGCGATGTGGTGCTCCTGCAATACGGAGGGGACGCGGGGTATCGAAGCCTTGACGCGGGCAGTCAGCTCTCAGACGCTCTCGTGCTGCCGGATATGCGGGAATTTCCGCCGGATTTTAATCTAAAGTGGATCCGGTCCAGGATACAGGAGGAACTGAACAACGAGAGGATGTATGGGACGAAGCCGCAGATCCTCAACTGCACCAATGCGTGGATCGAGGGGAAGGGACTGGACGATCTCAGGAAAGATACTGCGGCAAGAGGTGATGATCCGAAGCTTTTTTACAATTGCTTTTACAGGATAAACGGGGTGGAAGATAAGCAGACCTACGCAAATGAGCTGTACCAGTTTCAGTTGGAGCTGACAAACAACGACCGGCGCGTGGTCATTGTCGACGAGTGCATACCCATGCCAGAGATGGATGAGATCGCGGCGGTGAAGCGCAAAAATTATGTGCGGCAGGACGAGATGCTGATGGATCTGGCTGCCAATATCCAGTACACAGCGAACGTCGAATTGCAGCGTGTGATGGTGAAGGCGTTTCTGGATGTGATGCTCGCTGAGGCGAAGTCGGCTGGCATGAACCTTAACAAGCTCACGAACAGGGCAGTCTATATGCTCTGCTGGATGAGGCGTTACCAGAAGCAGCTCTTCTCAAACTGGAGAATGCCGGATATCGGCTGTTTTATACACATGGGACCGTGCAAGGATGAAAATGAAGCGCTGTTTCTGCGGATCCTGGCGAGACTTCCGGTGGATGTGCTGATCCTGAATCCCAGGCTGACCGCAAAGTGCTGTCTTTCGGACACGCTCCTGTATGAGATCGATCTTGCGGAGTCGCTGTCCATGAACCGTTACCCGCGGCAGAGTGCAGACGTGCAGGTGGGGACGGTCGCGTATCATGCGGAGCGCGAGCTGAACGGGCTGATGTACCAGGACACAGGCATGTACCGCAATTTCCAGTATGATAAGGCTGTCTCGATCACACTGCAGACAATGTATGAAGAGATACAGATCCTCTGGAAGGAAGAGCTGAAGTTCCGGCCGAATTTCAGCACGGAAAACGGCGTTGTCACGCTGCCTGTGATCTTTGCCAAGGTGTCGGGAGTCAAGGACGGTATCGTGCAGAAGTATTGGAGCTCAATCAAGGAGCTGATGACGGAGGACACATTTGTCGTGAAAAATGTTCCGTATATCGATCCTGCGGCGCCCAATCCAATGAAGATGTACGCAGTGGAGTTTTTTAAGAACGGGCGCCTGCAGAGGAAGAAGATCAGGGAAAATCAGAATTATTCCTACAGTTTTCTGCGGGATGAGGTTCAGGAACATATTTTTGACAAGCTGCAGCTGCTGATTGAGAGCAGGGTGATCAAAGGGACTTTTGAAAATGGTACGGAGTACGCGATCATCGCGACGATCCTGAACATGCCAAAGGAGATCGTGCGGCTGATACAGAAGTTTGATTTCACGAAAAAGAATCCAAAGCTGATCTATATCAACACCGGGGAGAAGATCATCTCCCTCGAGGATTCGATACTGGCGGCGTTTCTGAACCTGGCGGGGTTTGACGTGGTTTTTTTCGTTCCGACAGGCTATCAGAATGTAGAGAAACATTTTAACAGGAGTCTGATGGAGGAGCACCAGATCGGCGAGTATGTATATGATCTGCAGGTTCCAAACATGGCGCTGGTCTCATCGGGCGCGCGGCTCTCGTGGCGCGACAGGCTTTTTCGAAGGAGTTAACAGGATCGTGCTCAAAGGGTGGTTAAAGAATGGAGGAGAATATGGGACTTGATTTTAGCAAAGTAAAGACGCAGCCGTCGGTGATGGCGACCGCCGCGAATACCAAAAACGAGATTGAAGTGGTGGAAACATACGATATCGTGGAGGACAGACAGCAGATGAACGAAGTCCTTGTCGGTTCACAGGAGGTCGACGATATCGTGAGCACGATCGAGGTCAACAATCTGGAGACGATCGTATCGTTTGGCGCGGAGGTTGCGGAGGAGATCTCAAAGGCTTCGGATGTCGTGCTGAACAATGTGAACATGTCCCAGCTGGACGACTCGAGCGAGATGCTCAACGCGCTTGCGCGGGTGATGGAAAAATTTGATATAGACGAGCTGCAGGAGAATCCTTCGCTGTTCGGAAAGCTTTTTGGCAACATGAGAAAGCAGCTTGACAGGATACTGGATAAATATCATACAATGGGGGACGAGGTGGACAAGATCTATGTCGAGCTTCGCAAATACGAGTCCGAGATCAAGCAGTCCAACCGCAATCTGGACAAAATGTTTGAGGCGAACGTCGATTATTATCATGAGCTGGTGAAATATATCCTTGCCGGTGAACAGGGGTGCAGGGAGATCGAGGCCTACATCGCGCAGCGTGAATCTGACATGCAGACGACGGGCGACACATCGATCCAGTTCGAGCTCACAAGCCTGAACCAGGCGCTGATGATGCTCGAGCAGCGGACGCAGGATCTTCGGACGGCGGAGAGTGTGGCGATGCAGTCCATCCCGATGATCAAGGCGATGGAGTTTTCCAATATGAACCTCGTCAGGAAGATCAATTCGGCGTTCATCATCACGCTGCCTGTGTTCAAGCAGGCGCTCGCGCAGGCGATCATGCTCAAACGCCAGAAGATACAGGCGGAGGCGATGAGCGCGCTCGACGCCAAGACCAACGAGATGCTGATCAAGAATGCCCAAAATACAGTGGAGCAGACGAAACTCACAACGGCGATGGCAGCCGGCAGTTCGATCAAGATTGAAACATTGGAGACAACCTGGAGGACGATCGTGGACGGTATCAATGAGACGCGGCAGATCCAGAACGATGCGAGACAGAAGCGTGTCGAGGATCAGGCCAGGCTCGAGAATATCAAGCGGGAGTTTAACGAGATGTACCATGTTCCCAATAAAAAGTAATCTTTATTAAAATTTTTTATCATGAAGGAGGAAAAAGATATGCCGATCAGTTTATCAAAAGGACAGAAAGTGGATCTGACGAAGGGGAATCCGGGACTCAAGAAGATCATGGTGGGGCTTGGATGGGACGTCAACGCGTTTGACTCCGGTGCGGATTTCGACCTGGATGCGGCAGCATTCATGGTGGGGGCAAACGGGAAATGTCCGACGGAGAAAGAGTTTGTATTTTATGGAAATCTCACACATCCGAGCGAGTCCGTCAAGCATATGGGCGACAACCTGACAGGAGAGGGCGAGGGAGACGACGAGCAGATCGAGATCGAACTTGCAAAGGTTCCGGCAAATGTGGAGAAGATCGCGTTTACGGTAACAATTTATGACGCCGATGTCAGAAGGCAGAATTTTGGACAGGTTTCAAATGCGTTTATCCGCATCGTCGACGAGACGACGAACACAGAGCTGATCCGCTATGATCTCGGTGAGGATTTCTCGATCGAGACGGCGGTTGTCGTGGGCGAGCTGTACAGACATAACGGTGAGTGGAAGTTCAATGCCATCGGAAGCGGATTCCAGGGCGGGCTTGCGGCACTCTGCGGACACTACGGGATCGAAGTGGCATAGTCAAAGAATTTGAGAAGGAGGGCATAGGAGATGCCGGTTAGTTTACAAAAAGGCCAGAAGGTCAGTCTCACAAAGGATAATCCAGGGTTAAAGAAGGTGGTCGTAGGACTTGGATGGGATGTCAACGCGTTTGATACAGGCGGGGATTTCGACCTGGACGCGGCAGCGTTTTTGCTGAATGATACAGGCAGGGTCGGCAGTTCGAGCGACTTTGTATTTTACGGAAATCTCTCTCACCCGTCGGGAAGTGTCGTACACCAGGGAGATAACCTCACAGGTGTCGGGGACGGGGATGACGAGCAGATCAGGATCGATCTGTCAAAGGTTCCTGACAATATCACGAAGATTGCCTTCACAGTGACGATCTATGAGCCGGAGCAGAGGAAACAGAACTTTGGACAGGTCAACAACGCGTTTATCCGCATCTACAATGAGGAGAACGGCGAGGAGATGCTCCGCTATGATCTCGGCGAGGACTTCTCGATCGAGACGGCGGCAGTGTTCGGTGAGCTGTACAAGAACGGAAGCGAGTGGAAATTCAATGCAATTGGAAGCGGTTTCCAGGGCGGACTTGCAGCGCTCTGTGCAAACTTTGGTGTGGATGTGGAATAATAGGAGGGAAAATAGAGATGTCAGTTAGTTTACAAAAAGGTCAGAAGGTAAGTTTATCCAAGGACAATGCAGGTCTTTCCAAGGTGATCGTGGGTCTTGGCTGGGATGAGGCAAAACCGGCAAAGCGCGGTTTCTTTGCACCGAAGCCACAGGCGATCGACTGTGATGCTTCCGCGATCCTGCTCATGGATGGCAAGCTCCGCGCCAATGACGATGTGGTCTATTTCAACAATCTCAGACATAAATCCGGCACTGTGCAGCATATGGGAGATAATCTGACAGGAGCGGGTGACGGGGACGACGAGCAGATCATCGTCGATCTGGCAGCTGTTCCACAGCAGTATGATAAGATTGTCGTTGTAGTCAATATTTATCAGGCAGTTCAGAGAAAGCAGCATTTCGGAATGATCCAAAATGCATTTATCCGCATCGTGGATGCCAGAAATAACACAGAGCTTTGCAAATACAACTTATCTGAAGACTATTCTAACATGACAGCGATGATCTTCGGCGAGATCTACAGACATAACGGCGAGTGGAAATTCAATGCCGTAGGTCAGGCGACAACAGACCCGGGGCTTGGAGAGCTTGTAAATAGATTTATCTAATAATGAGGAGAAAATGAAAAATGAAATTTAATGGACTTAGTGACAAAGAGGTCGAG